>VFQN01001388.1_pt1 | contig 40796 bp, 31 predicted proteins | sample 3512371 | NCBI WGS metagenome assembly VFQN01 (sample SAMN10412370, study PRJNA504923) | tailings metagenome | isolation source: Replicate 2 from Balatoc abandoned mine | place: Philippines: Itogon, Benguet | collected 2017-08-28 | reverse complement strand
AATTTTTTTTGTGTATCAAATTGATACACTCTCACTCTCCTAAGTGTATCAAAGTACTTGAGTGGTATCAATTTGATACAGTGGGCGGGCTTAGAGCTGCGTTGCGGTTTGCGATTCGCAACAAAACCGCAATCCTCGCAATTTCGGAATTTCGAAAACAGAGGTGTGTCCTCTCCCACTACACACAACACGACTGGTGTAATAGCCCAAACCCACCCCAGACAGCCCTCACTCCTCAAATCAAAGGTGTCAGAGGAGGTGCAAACTTTGCGATATCGCAAATCGCAACGCAGCTCTAAGTAAAACTGTTCATCGCTTGATAGAGAAGATCACTCGCTTTACAAGTGGTAACTTTTTTTGCTCTCTTTTCTCTGAATTAAATTATTCCCGAAGCTCAAAAAAAAGATTAAAGTACTCATTGTTCAATGGAAATAATCCACGAAATTGAGGTTGATAATGACTACTTTGATGGGAAGCGGAAGAAGAGAAGAAACAAGTGGGATTATGAAGTGATTATAGAGACAATAGGAGAGCCTGACATTCATGACCTCAAGGATCCCGTTCTGCAAGAAGATAAGAGAGCTATTATCGTGGACGAGTTGATGAAGCAAGATCAAAGCTTTGATGAATACCATTCCAACACAGTTGATACAGCCACTTATCGAGAAAAGAATTTTTATAACGACCTTGAAACTGAACTAGACATTTCTTTTAACGCATACAAGGAAAAGCAGAGACGAAAACCCTCAAAGCCTAAACTCGTCCAAATTTTGACCACTACAGATGGGGAAAGATCGAATTACCTGCTAATAGGAGAATGGTTTCAAAGTAAATTACCTGCTCCTTCATTGCCATGCAGATCATCGATGCAGTTTATACTCATCGCTGTAGTAATAGTTGCTTTCTCACTTTTGATTCGCTTTTTCTATAAATTACCAAAGTCTTTATTCGAAGATTCAGGTACAAAGGATATTGGAAATTATGGGGAAAGAGCCAAGGAGAGCTTGCTTACTAGGCTAAAGAGGATTATCTCTCATATTTATGACCATAAGAAAGGCGGTATTGAGGAAGAAGACGATGTTCAAGATCACGAGAATTATCGCACTCCATACAAAAGACCAGGGTTCATACGAAGTTATACTCAGCGAGAATCTCAGTCTCACCGGTTCGAGCGAATTGCATTGGAAGAGGATTTTATCAATCAATTCACAGAAATCTTAAAAGAATTTCTCAATGAGAATCCAATGAAGGACCTCTCAGATCCTAACATACTCTTTCAAACTGTTGCTAATCCAAGTAAGCTGACCCAAGATGAAAATGCATCAGTGAAATCAAGGAAGAAGAAACAGTGGAAAGAAGACTATCAAGAGATTGAACGAATCTATCAATCTATTTCCATAATTGAGAAGTGTTTTAGGGATATGATGAACAATCAGAAACAAAAGTCTTTTTCGTCTCAACATCATCGCGGTATTATGTTATTTCCTTTTTCTGTCTCATCAGCACCTTCATTGACGACGAAAACGAAGGAGTTGATTCGACTAAAAGAGGTTACTCTTCTCTACTACCGCTATCTAGTGGTGGTCTTAAACCAATTATCTTATTATCTCTCACATCATCACTCTTCAGAGATTTACCAGTGTATTCGAATTTTAGACGCGCACATTCAATCTTACGATAATCAAAACAAACTCTTCGAACAACATGTTCTTCAAGATCTCTTGTACCGTCAGGGGATATTAAAGGCTTTTCAAACTCATCATAACAGTCCATACAGTTCGGATCAAGATTTTCTTCTCCCTGATATTATCATGCGAATTGACGCGATTGTGGATGATTTTTATCTAGCTCGAAGAAATGAAATAGAGCAACATCATCAACTGCTACTCTCCTCTTCAATCGCTGCCCCATCAGGCTGCACTCCGTCTCTTATTCGATCGAATGTTACGTCCCCTGATAGTGGTAATGAAACGGCAAACAACGAGTTATTCATGATTACAGAAGACGAAAGTTACATTGAAAGCAGGCTGATCGTTTCGCAACAAGCATCAAATAGTATTACGCCTATTAAGGAAAAATATGTCAATAAGATGACTACAGCTACACATCAGCAAACATTTCAATTAATTCAATTCTTCCATCAACAAGATTATTCGAAGAGAATTCAAGAATCGAAATCAGAGAAAGAGAAGCTGATCCGTGAGAGTTATACACGTTCTCATACGAAATTCCAAGACATGCTGAAGGAAGAGAGAGCAAGAGAAAACGATTTGGAACGTCAAATGGTTCAGAATGATGCGAAATATCAAGATGAAATAAAACAGCTCGATGCGAGAGTTGATCAAATTGGAAATGAATTAATATCACTGCAGCATGGAAGGAATGATGTTATCTTTAATCTTTATCTTATCATTCTTCTCCTTTTGATTGTCGTTGCGAGTGCTGATTGCGCAAAATGTGAAAACGGCGATGTTTGGTTGTGTGCAGAGAGAACGATTACTATGGTTTTTGGAAATAATGAGATAAAAACATCATTTTCTCGATGTATCTTCCAAGCGTTTGAGAAGATTTGTCTGAAAATCAATCGAGATCATTTTTCTACTTTCTTTTCTGCTTCTTATGCCCCTTCGATCTTATCGAGTCATTATCATATCTTCGATTCGATGCTATCGACGATCAGTTATGTCGTGACTTTTCTCAATCCTGACCGATGGCTGAGTTTTCAATACTATCTCCTACCATTCTCACGAACTCTCTCTCCTTATTTCCAGATTCTTTACACCTTTCTTATGTTGTTGATTCGATATGCCCCAATTCTGATATGTAGTAAGATACTACCATTTTTCGGGATTTCATGGCAACCTGCATCCACGATCCATCACCACTTTCACCATCCATTAGCGAATAGAAGTAGTGTCGTGGATGTTGTTCACTCTTTTTTCTCTTCCCTTACAATAATCGGAATTATCAAGGCAGCTTTGTACTTGTTTTGCTTTGGAGATATCTTCTTGGTGATGTTTACCTCCTTCTTCAAGTTGTTGTTTATCCCTTGCTTTGTTCATTTTGTCGCCTATCAAGTCTTCCAATCTTATGCGCTCCGATTAATTTGTCAAGAGGGAAGAAGAGGTTACGTGATGATTTATGTTGTTTATTTTGTAGCCTTAATGTCGCTCACGACTGTAGCATCTATTCAGTGGGTGATGTAATTCATTCGCTCTCTTGTAAATAATTCGTGGGGTGCGCTTTCGCGGATCTCAAATACGGATCGTTCAAAAGTAGTACGATCGATTAAGGAGTGTTGTGATCAAAATTTTAATGCAAAATTTGGAAGCGATAATGCCATCTCTTCTGAAAGAGCAATCCACTCTTCGCGACAAACTGTTGTTCTTTTTTTTTGATAACAAATCTCGAAATAATATGGCGAAAACAGTGATGATGGTCTGCTGGAAGTTCCAGTTATTCCGAGGAAGATAAAACTCTTTTGAAGATAAAATAGGCAGCATGGCTGATGAAACTCTTCGTTTGGACAATAGCCTCATTCGCCCTGATATTGTCGGTGGCAACGTTGGTAGTGACGGTTTACCTTATACTCGTCCTTTGTCACCAGGAACGGACAAACCTATTGATGCCTCGCTTCCACAGTCGCAAATAGAAAAATGGAAGAAAAATGTCGAGGAATTTTGTGAAGGAAGTTACTGGATGGGTTTTATGGGAGTCCTTACAATCTGGACACTATATCAAGGAGATATTCGCAGAGCTGCGACTGACAAAGAAGCCGATGAATCATTCGAAGTTATAATTTCTATTTGTTTCTTTCTTTTCTCAATTGAAATTCTCCTTCAATGTTTCTACAAAGACGGTTATTTAGTTCTACCATCTTTCCAACCTTTAGAACCAGGTGAAGACCTGTGGCACGGTTTGATCAAGCGAGTAAGCTTCGGGAGCTTTTATTTCTGGATGGATATCGTAGCAACCTTTACACTCGTATTCGATATGGATTGGATGTTAGATGGATCCACCCAAGAAGCATTAAATGGAGGAGGCGCTCAATCTACTGTTTCAACTGCAGGGAATGCTGTTAGAGTTGGATCTAGAGTAGGAAGAATCATCAGATTAGTGAGAATGGTGCGATTGATTCGAATCGGAAAACTCTATAAATACGGGAATCAAGTTCTTTGCACCACCCAGGAAATGAGAGAAGAAATGGCGAAGCAAGAGAAGAAGGTTGAAGAGGAAGAGGAGGTGGAGGAAAGTAAAGTTGGTGCCGCGATGGCTGATTTGACAAATAGAAGGTAAATATCTGCTTTTAGAACCTTTTCATCAATTATCAAAATTTCTTTGTAGAGTAATTATTCTGATTCTTCTTATGCTTGTGATTATCCCTTTATTAAATCAAGATGATACTGATACAAGTTTACGTTTAGGAGTGCAACTTGTCCATCAATTAGCAACCTTGAATGCATCAAATCCTGCCGTGTATGAGGTACTTATATGCAGTTTCATTCTTTTCTCTTTTGATCAACTCTCTTCTGATTAGAGCGGATTATTACTCGCAATAAATATTACGATGACTCAGCTACCGGTGGTAGCTATCATTTTCAATGATACATATCGATACTACTTCGACGACTCTCTACTTGATTCGTTGAGAGATTCGGAGATGATTGACTATTATCTTAATACAGATGATATTTCCACGCAGATCATTTACGATCAAAAGAGTCAATCAGTGATCACAGCGGAATACTCTATCTATACCACGTCCTTTGTGGTTGGACTTTTACTTGGAGGAATTTATGCGTTTTCGAGTGACGTGCAAGCTCTTGTCATTCAGCCAATAGAAAAGCTTGTAGCACTTGTGAAGAAAATTGCAGCAAATCCTCTCGGCGTTGAGTATAAGATGCTTGGTGCAGATGATGGCTTTATCGAAGGCATGGAGACCACAGTGTTGTTGACAACGATCAACAAGATTGGTGGATTAATGAGAGTTGGCTTTGGTGAAGCAGGAGCTGCTATTATCGCAAAGAATCTGCAAGAATCCACTAATGGGAAGCTCAATCTTTTAGGAACAGGAACTTTAATTTATTCCATTTTTGGCTTCTGTGACGTTCGCCAATTTACTGATACGACAGAATGTCTGCAAGAAGAAGTGATGTTGTTTGTGAATCGCATCGCTCATATCTTACACAGTATTGTTGTTCAGTGCTCAGGAGCAGCAAATAAGAACATTGGGGATGCTTTTTTGCTAACGTGGAAAATCGATGAGAAGGCAACAAAAGAACAGAAGGCATTGCTTGCAGATCAAGCTTTGTTAACGTTTTGTAAGGCATTGATTGAGCTCGCAAGACATCAAGAGTTTATTTGTAATTTTTCAGTTGCTGCGACGGGGAGGTTGTTCAAGCGGTTCCCTGATTACAAAGTGCGAATAGGTTCAGGGTTACATGTGGGGTGGGCAATCGAAGGTGCGATTGGCAGCAATCGTAAAATTGATGCATCATATATCTCACCTCATGTGTCAACGACAGAATTCCTTGAATCGTCGACTAAGGATTATGGAGTGTCGTTGTTGATGTCAGAGCCTTTCTATCGCTTGCTTTCTCCCGCGGCGAGTAGGTTCGTGCGCCAAGTAGATCGCATTCGAAGATCGAAGGAAGAAGGTCCAATGGGATTATATACTTATGATTGTGACCTGTCCATTGACTGGAATGACCCTTTCAGACATAGGAGAATGTCTACCGCTCCAAGCACAGAAGGAGGAACGGGAGGTGGAATTGCAAGAAGTAGATGGAGGAGAACGAGCCAAATCCTCACAACTCCTGGGGGATTACAAGCGGCTTTGGGTCTCTCCACTATCCAAGAAGTGAAATCACAATCTTCTGCTTCTAGATTCGGAGGAGGGCCTGCCTCGTCCTCAAATTCCCATTCGCAATCACAAATGACATCACATGCGCCTTCTCAGGCTTCCAGAAACAACTCCAACGGTCGGTTGCCTTTCAATTTTCTCGGAGATGGTGGTGCTCGGACTCGTGTTGGGAGTGTTGCTTCATCCGGAGATCATAAGAAAAGATCAATCGCTAGAGCGAGTGTGTATGGGGGAGCTCGACGACCATCTCTTATGCTCCAACCTATCAATTTCTCTGAAATTCCTTTGAATGAAGTGGACGAGGAAAATCCTGAAGCTGCCGAAATTGCAGCTGCTGATAAACTCAAACAAGCCAAAATGACTCCAACCATTACAGTTGCGCCTTACACACAGCAGGTTTGGGTCGAAGATCAAGACCTTATTGATCTGAGGCATCTTATCACTGACGCGTTCCGATCAAGTTGGGCAGAGGGTATGGACGCTTTTATTATTGGGGATTGGGCGAAGGCCAAAGAGAAGTTTTCAGAAACTTTGAGAATGTGTAAGAAGGATGGAGCATCGAAGAAGATGTTGAAGTTTATTGAAGAGGAAGGTGGCGTATCACCTGATGGATGGAGTGGATACCGAGATCTTTCTTCGGAGGGAGGAGGACATTAACCTTATTATTGTATTATATAATTTTAATTCTTGTAACTTTAAAATGAGTGTTTTTCTTTCAATATTTTGGCGCATAAAATAGAAAGAGAGATGAATCATGAGATCTATCAGACTCTAGTACAGGCTATACGAGACAATGATGAGAAAGCGATTGAAAGACTGATACAATCAAATCCTCAGTTAAATTTAGATGAGAATGATCCTGATGATCTTGTAAGTTGAGCGATTTTTTTCATGTGTTTCTCTGTTATTAACTATATGAGGAAGAACGAAGAACTCCGTTCCTCTCGTCTGGGAAGCTCTCAATCAGAAATCAGTGATTTGTATGCGAGTACTATTATTAGCGGGTGCTAATCCAGACATCCTTGATTCAGTAAGATCTTGAGTCTGCTCTTGCTCTGCCCTCACACTGTTCACAGGAGAGAGTCACTCCACTGATCATTTCAGTCCATCTTGGATTCTACGAAATGATGGAATTATTGGTAGAATTAGGAGCCAACATAAATGCTTCAGACTTGTATGGCCTCACTGTGCTCATGGCTTGTGACTCTAGCGCCAAGCCATCGAGCCTTGAGTGCATCCGCTACCTCCTACAACTGAACATCAATGTGAAAGCAGTGGACTTCGACCGCCGTGATGCTTTAATGGTTGCAGCGAATGCTGGGCAATATAATAAAGTCGAAGAGTTGCTGAGAGCTGGAGCAAGTGTCGATGCTACGGATGAGGTCAGCACCGCACCACTTAGAGACACCTCATCCTCTCATAACGGATAACGGATACGTATGGATAGAATGGAGTCACCGCAGTGGCGTGGGCTATCATTAGAGGCTATACCAATATTGTGAGGTTATTTCTAGACTATGGTGTGGATGTTGAAACTCTGAGTGATGTAAGAGAACTGACGTCATTCCCTCCCACCGCCTTTTCATGTTTACCTGAAAGAACAAGACAACGCTATTGATGCATGCAGCAGCGAATGGCAGCTTTGACATAGTGAAACTCCTCATTTCTCGTCAAGCGAATGTTAATAAGGTGAATCAAGTACGTCACATCCTCTGCTCCAACACAGATCCAACATATCTCACCACCTCTCTCTCTTTAGATAGGGAAAACTGCGTTGATCCTCGGAGCCCTGAATCAGCATACAGAGATCGTGGAATATCTTGTTAATTTGAATGCTGACGTGAATCATTGTGATCAAGTGAGATGACGTGGTCGTCACTTCCTTTCTTCTCATCCTCTCGATAGAATGGAATCACTGCTCTCCATGCTGCTGCCTCTTCTGCCAATTTAGAGGCTGTCAGATCGCTAATCGAGAAAGGAGGTGCTAAAATTGATGCTGTAGCCGACGTACGTCAATCCATATTCTCCTCTCGTACTTATTCATTGTCTTCGATTAGAATGGATTCACTCCTCTTATCCTCGCCTGCAATCTCGGTGGAGCAGAAGATACTATAAGATTCCTCTTAAACAAAGGAGCAAATATTGAAGCTGGCGTAAGTTACTCTCTTCTCAACGAATAATAATCATCCTCCTTACCCCGATGATTCACAGGATCCAGCTTTAGTTCCGGAAGAACTCATCTCTGTCACTCTTCTCGTCGACAAACCCATCTACTCCACTCCTCTAACAGCTGCAGCCTGTCATGGACACCGTTCTATTGTGGAACTCTTACTTAACAGAGGAGCTAAGTTGACAACACTTATTACGTAAGTGCCGGAGTGATAGAATCAGGCGGAACAATGATTTATTTAACCTTTGATTAGTATGGATACACTGCCTTTATGTTAGCTGTGGAAATGGTTTCTTGGATGTTGCACGTGTCTTATTAGAAATAGAACATGGAGCGAATAAAGATGCTCAAAATCATGTCAGAATTTTCTTTTTCTCTTCTCTAAAATGAATTAACTTCTGCTCTGCACTTTGTCTGTAGGATGAGGAAGGTTCGAGAGATCAGTTTCTTGCTATCTCTCGGGGTTGATTCTCAAATTAAGGATACGGTATGTAGGCATTGTATTGAACCTCGTTACAGTGTTTGACTGCCTGTTTAGAGAGGAAACTCGGCGAGGGATCTAGCAGCTGGACCAGCTGTCTTAGCGTTGTTGGATGAGCACGAGGCAGTGAAATGAAGTGAGGGATGGAAAGAGTGAAGAGTAGTAGAGGAATATAGACCAAGTAATGAAACTTTTAGATTAGTTTAGATACATAACAACATTTATTCATAACTATTCAAATTATCGTGAGAATTGTCGTTTATCTCCTTCCGCTCTCTTTCCATAGGGATTATCTGCTGAGAAAGCATGACCAGAAGCAGCAAATTGACGCTTCTTATTAATTCTATCATCTGACATTTGCTCGACATCACCAAAAGATCTTTTCTTATTCTTTCGAGTGACAGCACGATCTCCACGTGGACTAAAGTTTAAATCTACTCGAGGAGGAACAGAGAAGCCAAAAGCTTGTCCAAGACCTTGCAAGTCAATTTCATGCACGTTGAAAATATCTTTATGTGAGTGAGAGGCATAAGCTAAGAGATATGAACGATAAGCATCCTTGGCTGATCGATGAAGATAATAATTCTTCTCGACAAGCATCAGTAATTGAGAGTTGATATTCGCGATCTTATGGGCAGGGAATTCGTATTCTTGAAGATTTACCTTCGACTGTTTCAGATACTTTAAGAAATTCAACTCTTCTGGTAGGAGGAAGAGAAGTGCGCGACCTTGAGTATTTGTACCACGAGCTGTTCGTCCCACACGATGAATGTATTCCTTTGGATCATCAGGTGGATCATATTGGATAATCCAATCAACAGCTGGAATATCTAATCCTCTTGCTGCAACGTCAGTACACAAAAGAATGCCAGTAGCTTGTTTGCAGAAGGTGAAGAAGGTTGTTGTTCGCTTTTGTTGTTTTTGATTTCCATGGATATCCAACACTTCTATATCGATATAGTTCAATAACTCTGCATGGAATTTGACAGAATTACAAGAAGAGAAGAAAACCTAGGAGAGAGAAATAAAAGAGGGTTAGCAAATATGATCAAAATATTTGAGAGAGGGAGTATGGGAGATAATGTAAAGTGTTTCTATGGAAAACAGTCATCTGTTAAACATCATGGCTTCCTCAAACAACACATCATAGAGATATTGCAGAGAACATAAAAGGAGGAGAGTAAACTATGGTATATTGTAAATACAGTTTATCACCGCTGCAATCTGCGTACACAAACAAAAATGGGTAACACGTCACTTACCATGATCTTCTTGTTCTTATTCTTCTTCAAAAATGAATATAATAACATAAAACGCTTCTCAGCAGGACATACGACATATCCTTGCTGTAATCCTTCAACAGTAGCAACACGTGCATCATCGTGGACTCCGGTGTACACTGGATTTGGCTTCATGGACAGTCTCGCAAGATCCTCGACCTTCCTCGTCTGAGTAGCGGAGAATAAGATTGTCTGACGATCGTTGGAAGGTAATAGTTTAATGATTTGATGCATATCTTCTTCGAAACCTTGATCTAATATTCGATCTGCCTCGTCGATGACTAACATCTGCAGTCGTTGATACACGAAGCCAGCAGTGTTTGCTAAATGATCAAGCAATCGCCCCGGCGTTGCCACGAGAATATTAACACCTTTAATTAATTTTTCGGCTTCAGCTTTGCGATTCGCACCACCCATGATAAGTCCATGTGTTTGGGGACATTCAGCGAACTCGATGAGATCGCGAAGAACTCCATAGATCTGCAGCGATAACTCACGAGTAGGCGATATTACTATAGCACCTGTGCCTTGTTTTCTGGTAAATTGAATGCGGTTGAGGAGTTCGACGATGGGGATGAGGAATGCGAGGGTTTTACCGGAACCTGTCTTGGCTGCTCCGACCAAGTCAGAGCCAGCAAGACACTCAGGGATGGACTTTGATTGGATCTCTGTCATAATCGTGAACCCCATTGTCTTCAGGGCTTTCTTTATCTTCTCAGACACTGGGAGATTCTCAAATGGTTCTTTGCTGAAAATTGTGGCGGCTGAAGGTGTGGGGGTGTTTTCGGTATTATCAGAGGATTCTTGATGATTGTCTTGTTCATCAACTTGGGCATCATACGACGTAACATTATCTACGCTTTCTTCGGTGACTTTCTTCTTTTTTATCTTCTTCTCTTTGTGATCTACGACTGGTTGTTCCTCTTCCTGCTCAACTTCCGCAACTTCCTCACTGATTCTGTCCTGTTGAATCTCTGGTTCAGCCTCAGTTTCCTCCGCATGCTTCTTTACTCTCTTCTTTGACTTTTTATCTTTCCTTAGTTCTGCCTCCATTGCTATATTTAATGGAGTTATTAGTTTAATTCTGTCGACTCAAAGCGATGAATGGCGCAGACAAAAAACCAATCCACTCAAAAAATTCCTCAAAAATTCCAGATTATTTCCTGGATAAATAATGGAAAACCGTCAGTGATGACGAGTCGTGAATCTTCACTTCGTTTCTCACATCAACTTCACAAAACAACGACAACAACAACGACAACAATAATAATAAGAAAGAATAACACCGATTTCATACCACCCTCACTCGAATTTAAATGATGATGATGTCTTCATCTTTTATTCTCTTGGTTTGTCTTGTCTGTGTTGTTCGAAAAGCTGAAGCTTTCAATGTAAATCATTTTCGAAATGTTCGAAGAAATTTTCGAAGTGTTTCGTCTTCCAAACTATTCGTTGGGAAGACCATGTATGATAAAATTTTTGAATCACATCTGGTTGATCAATCAGATGGAACATCCATTATCTATATTGATCGGCATTTGGTCCATGAAGTGACTTCCCCTCAAGCTTTTGAAGGCTTAAGAATCGCTGGGAGACGAGTGCGACGACCAGACTGCACTCTCGCCACTGTGGATCATAATATTCCAACAACTGATAGAACAGAATATAAAGATGCTGCTTCTTTTATTTCTGAGCCGGCAAGTCGTCAGCAAGTGGTGACACTTGAGGAGAATGTGAAAGAATTCGGTCTGACGTACTTCGGTCTCGACGACAAGCGCCAAGGAATCGTTCACATTATCGGACCAGAGCAAGGGTTTACACTGCCTGGATCGACTATAGTTTGTGGTGATTCACATACATCGACTCATGGAGCCTTTGGTGCTTTAGCTTTCGGCATTGGGACAAGTGAAGTGGAACACGTCCTTGCGACTCAGACCCTGCAGCAAACCAAAGCGAAGAACATGAAAGTTCAAGTTAACGGAGAAATAGCACCTGGAGTAACAGCAAAAGACATTGTCCTCCATATTATTGGTGTTATTGGCACCGCTGGAGGCACGGGCCATGTAATTGAGTTCGCTGGAGAGACAATCAGATCGCTTTCGATGGAAGCAAGAATGTCCCTTTGCAATATGGCCATTGAGGCAGGTGCGAGGGCCGGATTAGTCGCAGCAGATGAGAAGACTTTCGAGTACTTGAAGGGTCGCCCGATGGCACCGGATGGAGAACTCTTCGATCGAGCCGTTGAACATTGGAAAACTCTCTCCAGTGACACGGATGCCAAATATGACAAAGAGGTAGAAATTAATGCAAAAGATATTTCGCCGACTGTTACTTGGGGAACAAGTCCTCAAGATGTCGCTCCGATCACTGGCCATGTCCCTAACCCACATGACAACGCAGATCAAGATCGAGCTAAAACTATGCAGCGCTCTCTTGAATATATGGGCTTAAATCCTGGCACTCCTTTGAATGGACTCAAGATCGATAAATGCTTTATTGGCTCGTGCACCAATGCTCGTATTGAAGATATTCGAGAAGTAGCTTTGATCGCGAAAGGGCACAAGGTTGCTTCACATGTAAATGCCATGGTTGTTCCTGGCAGTGGATCTGTTAAGCTTCAGGCGGAACTGGAGGGATTGGATGAGATCATTAAAGATGCAGGATTTGAATGGCGAGAACCAGGTTGCTCAATGTGCTTAGCAATGAATCCGGATAAACTTGAGCCTGGCGAACGTTGCGCTGCAACATCAAATCGTAATTTTGAAGGTAGGCAAGGTACAGGAGGAAGGACTCATCTCATGTCGCCTGCCATGGCAGCGGCGGCTGCTATCAAAGGACATATCACGGATGTGAGAGAATTTCCTCGATCAAATGAGATAAGTCGCGAGGAACTCGAAAAGAGAAGGAAAGACGATGAAATCCTTCGAGAATTTTCCAGATTATTTCATGAAAAACCTGCGGTTCAGTATCATGTCCCTTCCCCGAGTGCATTACGGGCTGTGAGTCCTACTTTAGCGCCTACAAGTGCTCCTTCTAATTCTCGAGCATTTCAGAAGCTTCAAGGTGTAGCAGCAAATCTTGATATTCAAAACATTGATACCGATATGATCATCCCGAAGCAATTCCTCAAAACGATAGAGAGATCGGGCTTGGGTAAATTCTTATTCAACGATCTTCGCTATGATCCTACTGGGAAAGAGCGTCCTGGCTTTATCTTAAACCAGCCAAATTATCGCAAAGCCTCAATCCTAGTAGCAGGGGATAATTTTGGATGTGGATCATCAAGAGAACATGCTCCTTGGGCATTGGCTGACTTTGGTATCAAATGTATTATCTCTACGTCTTTCGCAGATATCTTCTATAACAACTGTTTTAAGAATGGTATTCTTCCCATCAAACTGTCAGAGAAACAATTAATCAAGGCCTTAATGAGTGATTGTGAGGAGAAGAAGCAACTATTCATAGATTTAGAAAGTCAAACGATACAACGGGAGAACGGTCAATCAATATCCTTTGACATCGATCCCTCGAGGAAATATCGTCTATTGAATGGATTAGATGATATTGGATTGACCTTGCAGAAACTTGAGAAAATCAAATATTTTGAGGAAGTTCGATCGCAGATTTCTCCTTGGTTAGACGGAGCTAGTCAACCCAAGCCTGCTTTCCTCTAACCACTCTACCCTAAAATTCATATATTTTCGCTTCACACTATACATTCCATTTTGTGCTTGCTTTGTTTGATTTCTCTCAAGAAAATCAATTTTGGAGGCTTGGTCGAAGTGGATGAACTTAGATTTTCAACTTTAGAATGATCGATCTTTCCCAATCGATTCACTTCGTTTAACATAGAACATTGAAACAGCGCATTTATTAATTACGATCAAGATAAGATTAATGGTCAATTTTGAGCCGAGTTCGATATTTCTGGCTTTTCCCTTCTGGTCATTTTTCTCTATTCCCACCAAAGTATTCTTCCTCATCAATATCAGCAAAGTCTTTATTCGGAGCCTCATCCGAGCTTTGTATCGACTGACTGAACAAAAGCTTCAGATCAAGGATGACGTCGTTTTTCTCTTCAGAGAGAAGGATTTTATTCCAGATTGCCTCGAAGATTAATCTCTTCCTCTCTACGTCTAAGTCACGAAAATAATCACACCAAAGTTGAATTCTTTCTCTAGGGAGGTCAGGATAATTATGGAGTGGCATTGGAATCATGACTTCAGCAGTGACGTGTTCTAAGGTCGCGTCAGAGAGACCTGTCTCTCCGCCGATAATACGAATCAATAACTGGAAATAGGAGAATCGCTCATCTGGAGTTGAATCATTCCAAAAGTGAGCCAAGGTTGATAATCTTTCTCTTTTATCGAATAAACAAGAATAACGACTAAGTAGATCAACGTCAGATTCGATGGGGTGCTTGTCCGAGTAAAAAATCAACGTCCATTTCTTCTTTAACTGTGCCAGTTGCTTCTCAATAGCTGTTAGATCAGCTGGATTAGTAGAACAATGATAACTTGCATCCCTCCAAGTTTCAATTGCTTGACGGTATTTACCCATCGCTTCAAGAGCAGAGGATTTTCTGTAATAAGACTTCACCCAAGATGGGTTTAACCGTATGGCCTCTTCAGCATCAGATAGAGCGAGTTCAAACATCGACAATCCCATTCTCGCAGCCGATCGATTGGCTAAAAGAACAGAACGTAGCTCCTCCGGAGATTCGTTGCTCAAAGCGAGAGTATAAGTATCTTCAGCCTCTTTGTATTTCTTCTGAGCAAAATACTCATTCGCAACCTTCTTCAACTTCTCTACCTCAATCAAGGAATCAATAGAAGCGGGCGACTGTGCAGCAATCTCAATGTTCTCTGACATGCTTTCTTGACTGTTTTTGCTTGCGTGAAGTAACGTATAATTGTGAAAAGTGCACAGAAACTCTTTTTAAATTTTACACGGATGGTTTTAGAAGAAAAGGCGAGGACATTAGAATAGAAGAGCTGATTTCTTCTTCAACTTTTGTTTCCAAAGAGGTAAATTATAGAATTCGTCCTTCGACATCTGGAATACATAGTAGAATTGTTGATTATCTAAGTGCTGCTCTCTATATTTCACATCGACGTCAGAGGGGTAAGGGCCTGGCGACTTCAAGCGATCATAAGGGTGGAATATCTTAACTCGAGAGTAATGCGAGTTCCCTAAATGTTTCGCGATGGACTTGCGACCTTCTTCCTTCTCTTGACTCACTAAATCATGCTTCGCAGCGATCTTCGTTTGTGCAACGTTGACTGAGTTGAAAGAATGTGACGCATTCTGAGGAGAAGAATTGTTTAATATTTGTTTCAAATTTGTTGGGGCAGAAGATGATCCCAAGTCAACATGAGAGTTGGATAAAGGATTGGCAGGAGGCAACTTTTGCACGGTGTTGAACTCGACAGATGAATCAGATTCCAAAAGAGCGGTTAAAGAAAGCTCTTTGTCTGCTTTGACTGGGAGAATTTTTGACGTATCAGTAATCTGTAGGTTGGAGACATCAGGAATCTTCTCACTGATTTCTCTCATATAACCTGCTCCAACACTCTCTAATTCTGCCGACGAGCGATAATGAACAGCAGTGTATTGGTGATGCTGCTGTAGTCGATTCAAATCTGAAGATGAAGCAATAATTTGAGATTCAGAGTATGAATAAGCATGCTTCAGTATAATACTACTAGGTGTCAAGTGCTCTGACTTTACGTCATCTTGAGGGGTATTAGATGGATTTTTCACTTTCATTGATCCCTCTTTCTCCTCACCTGTGCTAGTCGGGACTGGCTTCTCTATCTTTACTAAATCATGCATATCTTCGTGGCTCAAAGATCTAAACTCAGCCATTGGAATAGATGACGGAGTTGTAATTTCAATTGCATGCAAAGACCAAGATTGAATATTAGCAGTATGGACCAGCATCGGCTCGGTTACAGCTTTAGAAATCGCTGAGGGGCTGGTCGCACTGCTAGAAGATGAGCTTGATGACATTGAAATCGCTGGCGCACGATTCGGAAATGATGGGCGTTGAGGCTTATCAGACTGCTGAAAGGAAGAAAACATCATCTCTTCGAGAGGAGAAACAGCAGGAAGTGATATTAATGAGGAATTACTTTCTTCCACCGCCACCAAAGCTGGAGTAGATGTCGTTAATTCTCTTTTCTCCCTGATAACTTCCTCTTTCGTTGGTTCCAACTTCATTGTTGGTGGAAGATCTCTTTCCTTTATTCTCTCGGCGGCCTCTTTTAAAGGAGAAAGAATACCTTTAAATTGATCATCATCGACCTTTCTTAACTCAAATAAATCGAAAGATGTGGATTTATAACGAGGTTTCGAGAACTTATGAGCATTTCCTGAGTTCAATTTGTCTTTTTCTAAGGCAACTTTTTCGGGTGACTGCAAAGGAAAGCTATTTCGAGACTCTCGACGAGAATGTAATTGACTCTGAGTGTCAGAGAGATAATGTTGATCGTTCGAGGAGCCATTCATAGGACGACCAAGATGATGTTGAAGAGGAACCGAAGTAGTGGAGGCATAGTAATCATCCGCTTTGATTCGAGGTTTCTCTTTAGTTAAAGGTTCGTCATTGTCTTTGGTTGTCACCATATTTTTCATTCCTTGGAAATCTGAAGATTGTAAAAATGCTGATTTACGTACATGATGAGGGGGATGGCGATTGCCGTGGCCACTAGAAGATATTGATAAGGTGTCATTATATTCTGTTCTTCTTGTTTTCTCCTCCTGCATCAATCTTTCTCTCAATGTAAGTGTATCAGAAGCGGCTAAGCCTAAATTCACAGAATTTTCTGGTAAAGGGGTTTCTTTAACTTTCAACTCAGGCCAATTGTCGAATTTCTTTTTCTCGAAAGTGGGGGATTGCGACGTGTCCGGTGATTTCTTTGAGTTTGGTGTGAAATGGATAGTTTTGTATATATTCTCATGCCATGGAAGGATAGGCGATGTATTGGTCTTATAATCGCTTGATAAAGGGGGCGATTTGTCAATTATTACGGATAAAGGAGATAATTTGGCCTGTTGTTGTGCTTCAAGAGACTGAAGGGATTGCTTGTAATGAGATAATATATGCCGATTGACTTTGTGACGATTGATTTCGTCTTTAAATTGAATTCTTTCTTTGGTAATTTCTTGTTGCAGCAATTTCCAAAAGCTTTCTAATTGCACCGATGAAATTGATGCATTTAACGGCTTTTGAAGTAAAACCTCAGCTTCTAAAAGGCGATTGCTCTTAATCAAACAATAGGCATAGCACATCTTTTCCAATAATACTCGGTGCATTTCTTCCTTACGTAAAGCATTCTGATGCATGGCTGGTAAATCCTTTACAATTGTATCAAAAGAAGTCTGCCGATGTTTCGCTCCTTTTAGCAAAGCCAAACCATCAGAATATCTTTCAGTATGAAGTAAACAAATCAACAAATTCGCTTCACTAATTGTATAGTTTTGGAAGAAATAATACCAATATTGCAGCATCGATCCACTTCCCTCCTCGATCGTTCCTTCACCCGAAGTTGGAGCAGAAAATAGCCACTGCGGGAAGATCCTTTGGATGAAGCTACGATGCTTTTGACAATATAAAAAAAAGAGATTTTTAATCTCCATAGCTTTCTTAAAGCAATTAATAGAACTTCCGTAATCCTTTGATAAACTAATGAGTAACAATGCTTTATTATGATAATAATGATGAAGCACCGATAAATACATGACTAAGGTGTCAAACTCCATCAAATTCTCATTAAATTCATTAGAAGCCTTAGAAATGTCATCTTTCACCTGCTGCAAGAATATCTCGATTTTCAATAACTGCAAGAAGTTATCAATCTTCTTATATTCCTCCATCGCTTTCAGACAGTTGACATCGTTCAGAAAGTATTTATCACCTTCAAGAAGACACTTTTCGACTTGAAGAAACAATAAATCGTGATAGCAATGTTTAATAGCTTGACGAAGAAAGAACTTATTAATCTCTGAATGATCCTTGTTAATTGTCATTGAGATCATCCCATGGGTAGCTGACTGCGTCACATTGGGAGAAGCCTGCGGGTTCAAAGATCGAATAGCAGTCATACCTCTATTCTCTGGATTGGGCTCGGCCAACTTTGCCAAAAGGAATAGCTTCTTGTAAGCAGCTCTGTACTCACCGCGCTTCATGATATTGTAGATTTCCGCCAGGGAATACAGCTCAGAGTTCTTTAAGTTGGAATAGTAGCGATTCATCGCCTTCATCCTCCAAAAACAGAAATTAATTGTGAAGACTTCATCTGTCTCTTGGTAATTTGACTCGTTCAAAGTCAAAATCAAACTGAAAGTCACTTATTTACATTTAGCATGAAAACACGGCAAGTCGGTTATTGACCCAGATGTCCGGTATTACTTTGTAGTCCGTTTATCTGATTTAAAAATAGATAAGATGTTCAAAACTTATTACTTCGAACGCTTTACTCAGCGTCTTCTCTTTCCTTACCATGCTCTTGTTACTACAAGTCCTCGAAAAATTTTGTTTTTCATTAACTTACTCATGTGTGTCACGTCTTTCTTGGTGGCGGCTTTAGCAATATTCCTCTGTCAACTACTTTTTGATCCGAACTTCACTGAAGGATGGATTACATGGTTAGGAATGGCAATTGTCAGTCTTTTTATTGCTTTAGTTGCAATTTTAGGAATGAGAGGTGCTCATTTGATCTCGTTTGATCTTCTTCTTGCTTACTTTTGGTTGATTATTCTTTTCATCGTTCCTTTCATCGTTGGAGTATTTTCATGTTTTAATTATAATTTGTATACTGAAATTTGGTTTAAACATAGTTGGGATCTAAGTAACTTTAAAGGAGTTCGAAGAATCTTTTGTCCTACTTACACTGCAGAAACAACATGTTTCGCTGCTCCAGTTGTCAATACTTCCTCATCCTCTCAGTATGCTGCTTGGTGCCTCGCCACGTATAATGTCACTAATTGTGAAGACGTAAGAGACAGAGCGATTAATCGCGCTGTCCACTGGGGTGCTACCATCATTTTAGTCCAGTCCTTCGTTGCACTCGGCGAGTTGCTTATCATTGTTTGGTCGATATATATTTGTGTTCAACTTCTTACTCCTCCTGTTATCACTCAAACCATGTTAGATGTAATTAACTATCTTTTGATTTTCCCGGTCGCTGGTTGTGTCGCTCTGACTATTTACTATTGGTGGATACAAGACTTAGACTTAGAAGCGAATTGGTTCCCACTGCTTTATCTTGCGTTAGCGGTCGCTCAAATTGTTGCCTTACCTTTAGGAATTATATCTGGTAAAATAAAATCCCGAGCACTTTTATCCGCGTAAGTCATCACAGTTTTGCTTCAGTTTTTTTAATTCGCTTGTGGACAGGTATATTGGGCTCATGATCTTGATAGTATTAGGATTTGCTGCGAGTGCTGGCGTTGAGTGGACCTTGGCTGGAGTTGTTGTGAATAATTATCTACCTTCTCAGTAAGTCATTGTGCAATTACTAGTTTGATATTTAAAGCCTAATGTTTCTTCTTAGAAAAGTGATTTATGATTATGCTTGTAGAAAAGGACTTCCTGGATGTAGTGGATGCTCGAAAGTAAGTTTCTTTCTTATCGTTGTCATTATGATAATCTTTGTTCAAACTCCGTTAGGATCCTCAAAGCTGTCCTGAATGGACGAGGAAAGAAGTCTTAACACTCTTTTCGTTAGATTTAAGACTGGCTGGTATGGTTTCTACGGGATCAATTTTATTCATCCTAGGAGGATTAATTGTCGCCTTTCTTGTGGATAACAGCTTAAAGAACTATAAAACTGACTACATCTGAAGAATAAGAAGGTCAATTTCAAGCGGTTGCGGTGAATTTCAATTGATTTGACTCAGTGAAGTGTTGAGTGTTAAGTTCATTTTATATTTGAAAACATTGTTGAAAAGAGAATTTGTACCTGCCTTAAGTATTCTCGAGAATTAAATGGGAAGCAATACAAGTAAATGTATAGGAAGCAACTCGAAATCTTCTTTTCCTGCTACCATTACCTTCGTCAAGGGTTCTGGCAAAACCGAGAAAGAGAACAACGAGGAGACGAAAGCAGCTCATAAGATCATAGAATTTCGAAAGAAAGAATTAGAACCCATTCCAATCAAAGTTGAGAAGGATGTCGAGAATGAATTAGCAAATTTAAAGCAGCAAATCATACAAATACAAGAAGAGCAGTATTTACTGAATGATGCTCCTGTTGAAAGTTTTGTTGATGTAAAGAGTAATTTAATTGCTAAGCATCTTCGATCATCTTTTTCACCACACACTGATGATGAATTTGATCTAAGTCCTATGCCAGCGATAAAGTTAATTGGCTCACCTTGTAATGACCCTTCAATCCGTTTTATGATCCATCAACTGTTTCATGCATGCAGCCATGGAAACCTTTTCTTAATTCAATCTTATTTCGAAGATGAAGATTTGAATGCTCGACAAACCTTTCGTCACACTATCAACATACGCTATCCGTGTAACAATCCTCTTTACCAATCTCATTTAGTGAGGCAACCATTAGATAATGAAAGTGAAAAAGCACGCAATCAATTACTTTCACAATCAGTTCTTGAGTTAAACTTATTACAATATTGTGTTTTATTAAATCAATGTGAAATTCTAAATTATTTATTAAAATTTTCTGATGATTATGATCCCAATGGAATTAATCCTTTATATGGTTATAACGCTCTTCATTTTTCTGTCTTATTCGATCGATTACAAGTATTAGAACAACTTTGTAATCAATCAAGAATTAATGTTCATGAAAAAGGATCAGATGGTAAAGATGTTTTACAAATCGCCATTCAATTGAAAAATTATCATGCTGTTGAATGTATTCTACGTAATAAACCTATTTATGATGTAAAACAACGAGATTTTGAAGGTAATACAGCTTTGCATTATCTTGCTTTGTCTCCAGATGAGAATATCATACAATTAGTTATAAACTTTGTTGAAGGGAAATATTTTTCAAGTTTTCACTTCTCTAACTCATCTTCACCACGATCACTATCCGATAATTATTCTCTTGGAACATTTGTGAAGTATCAGTTGAATGAATTTATGCAAATGGATTCAAACTATCTTTTACGGAAAAAGAAGTTGATTTATGAGGTAAGAATGAGATTTTCCTGACTATTCGATTCCTATTTACTTTCGTTTAGATGAAGAATAATAGAGGAGAAACTGCTTTTTCCCTCTATGAGAAGGAAATATCTCATATAATTCAAGAGACTGATTCCGAAATTATCTCGGAAGAGCTACAGAAACTTCAAAAGTGTCAAGAGATTCTTGTCAAAGCTTCAAGCTATCCTTTCCTCTTTCAAGAAACGATTACATCCTTTGGATATCAATCAGAAAACTCTCCTAGCGTGTCTTCACAGAGATCCAGTTATCGTTATTCTGGTAACAAGGCAAGAAGTTACTCTTATGCTGATTCTAATTTGACCTCAGAACATTGGCGAACTGTAAATACCTATCAAACAAGTGAAAATAGTAGCTATAATGATAACAATTCTATCAAGGATTTTCCTTACTCGATTGCATGCTCCTATAGTCAAAAGAATGAAGAATTTCTCAAATTCATTCAGCAAGAAGAGGAAGATGAAGAGGAAGGCTCATAATATAATAGTACATTAATAATTGATTCCTGTTAAGATAAGACATAAGTAAGACGGGAGGAATGTAATGTTACAATAAGTCAAGATCTTCTTCTTCGAATGAAATGTCTTTCGAGCGGAAAGATGATCTCCATTAAATGTAAAAGATGTCCCCGGTGTTATGAGTGATTTAGATAAGATTATGTTATAACTGAAATTTTTATTCAAAAGCAACTAACATTCTGCACTAATCTTGTATGCTACTGCTAGGAAAGAGAAAAACAAAACAAAGAAAAAGTAAAAACAGCGAAATATATAATCTGTCAGTGCTGAAGCACATAAATCACTAATCTAATAAGACAATGCATTCACTCACAAGATGCTGAGAAAGATCGTTCCATCAATCAATCAAACAATCAGCATTCTCGACAGAAACAACTTGGTTATGAGAAAAGTAGAAATCAAAGGAAAAGAAAGAGCAAACAAACTATGCTTCTAGAACGTAGTGTCAATATAATGTATTATCTATTCCTAAATCCTCCTCATTATTACATTTCAAATCATATCATTATTATTAAACTTTGTTTCGACTTTTGCTCCGACTAGCAAATATTATCTTGCGATTTGCGAAGTCTCTTTTATCATCTACAGATGATGGCTTGATCTTTTTCGGACTTCGAAATGCTCCCGAGATCCAAGTAAATGAACTACCAGCAGCAGAGCTAGATTTTTCATTATTCGTATATAAAATAGAATTACTCAAGACCTCATGCCAAGCATTTCTTGATGCTGTATCAGGAAACCTGAAATCAAAGATAAGGATTACTAATGAAAGAAAATAGAGTAAAAGAAATGCATTACCTCATATAAACCTCATCACCCAGAGAAGTAGTTAAGATCACATTATGAATGTCTTCCAAGACCGCTTTATCGCCTTCACCATTACCACCCCCAGCGGTACCTGCTCGTGATTTGATTGCGGATGCTGCAGCTTTAGAGTCTCGGCCAATTAAATTATTTGAGGAACTATTGAAACTTCCTCTTCCACCACTGAACATTCGAGAGACCAAGTCAATACCACGCTGAATATCAAAAGTCGCATCTCGAATAGGAAATCCTAATTCTACTCGAATCGTCCTGAAATCTGCCGCGGGAATGGTAAAGAAAGCAGTTGAACAAAATTTATTTTCAAATAAATGCAGTCCAAATTGATCGAGCGATAGATAAAATCGGTTCCAATGGTCAAAAAGATTAAAGGAATTCATAAAATCCCTGTTGTTAATAGTTCGTTTTAAAGGACCTTTACCACGAACAATAACGCGAGCCCATTGACATCTTACATTTAAAAAAGTCAATTGGGATAAATCCAAAGAATAATTTTCAAAGAATTTACCTCGATCGCAGCGGAGCTCCAGCTATTACTCGGAAATCTATTTTTGGTTCGTGGCTAAACTCTATGGGATTACTATTTCTTCTTGAAATCTTTGCGATCTCGTCTGCGCTCATTCGATTAGAATGCGCCGCTCTTCTTTGAGGGGCAACTGTTCGCATTTCAAGTTGGTATTCTCCACCCCAATACATCATCTCCCCTTCTTTACCTAAGTAGAAGAAGCAATGGCTAATTTTCCTTCTACAATGCAATGTAAGCAAAATCAAATATGTTTATTAAAGTCATCGATGGAAACTTACTCTCCCTCAAGAATCTCAAACTTGAAAACTGAATTGCCATGACAGCCAGGAATCTTCACAGTAGTTTCTTCGAAATTGCACATACAATCTAACTTTACGTTATTAGATTGTGTTTTTTGAACCATAGATCGGAGCTTCAAAGCGAAATTGATTGTGGTTCGAACTACACTAGCTCTTGTGGATCGCGCCGAAGGAAGATTAGAGAACAACATGCTAGTTCTCTGACGAGCTGTTTTTCCTCCACTGCTAACAGTATTACTCTCGAGGTCTTCATCTCCTTGATCATTCTGGTCCGAAGCTCGGGTAAAGGCAGAATGCAGAGTTTGGAGAATAGAAGCAGTGCGACTGCGAGGTTGTCTAGCTATACCAGTACCGAGTCTTTCGTTCATGTTGAAGTTATCCAAACTCTCGACTTCACTGTCTGAGTTAGATGCAACTGAGGAGCTGCCCTTAACTGGTGTGAAGTGTCGAAGGCGGGGGCTTTCTCGCCCTCGAGGAGGTGTAAGAGGAGTGCCCAGTTCATTATTCGACTCAGGAAGAAAGGGTGATTCAATCACAGTGTTACGTTTCGAGATGTTCGTTGTTCGTCTCATAGGAGTATTAAAAGAAGAATCTTTAGAGGTTGTATTGTCGTACAAAGAAATTTCACTTTTACCCTTTTCTTCATCATCCTCATTTTCTTTCTGAACATCATCCTCTGCCTCTTCATCATCATCATCATCGTCGTCATCTTCCTCATCTTCTTCTGTCAAAGCCATTTGCAATAAGGAAGAGGGAGGAAGAATATTTTGGCTCATTCTGATCGATCGCTTTTTAGAATTCTTTCGACCTGCCGGAGTGGAAACATGAGGAGTCACGGTTGTGGTAGAATGGGTTGGAGGTAGTGATATTCCTGTGTCTTGATGAGGCCGATCACGCTGCTCGGTATCATGCTCTGCCGGTCCAATCACTAATCGATTACTTAAATCATGTGATGGTTGAGGAGTTGGTTTAATTTGCAACTTCTTCTCCTGCTCAATAGGTATGTGTCCAAAATCATCCGTTTTCGTTCCGTGCTTCCTGCCATAATTAAAAGGATTGAGATATCCTGTCCTCGGTCTTTCCGGTGTTTTGATATTAGATACATGAGCGCGGTCGTCCATAGTTTCTTCAGGGCTGATTTTATTCTCATTGGGTGTCATTGGGCGGGAAATCCTTGAAAAACTATTTGTAAAGAAATTTCCGAATTTCTTTTTACTTGGTGTTGTTTTAGGTAAAGGAGTTGGGTACTGAATTAGGGAATGATGCGTATTGCCAAGGATACTCGACTGACTGACCTCGGTGGTACCGTTCGGATCTTCTCCATTGTTAAAGCCACTAGAACTATTCGGGTTATTTGGATCCAACAATCCAATATGATTCTGATGAGATGAAGATACATCCATAACTTTAAATGGATTGCTGATGTAAATATATTGTGGTTGCTTAGACTGCAAAATGACGTTAAAGTCATTCTTACTCACAATATGGAGCAAGGGATTCCACCAAACCGAAATCTTAAACTTTATTTGATCTGACGTTAAATATTTCTTCGGTAAGTCTCTCAAGCCATGCAGAATAATAGTATAAGGACGGTCTACTCGCCTTAGTTGCCCTTTTAACGCTTTATAAGCAACATATTTTCTCCACATAAAGTTTAGTTTTAAACCAGCATGTACAATCTGATAGATCTTACGACGAATAAGAATTCCGCGAATAAAGCGTTGAATTTTAGTCGCTGCATTATGAACAAGTTCTAGTTGCTTTCTCCGGCGATATCTCATGGCACGAGATAAGAATATAGCAACTCGTGAAATCATAGCACTGTTTTGTTTCATCAAGAAGAAACGCCTTCGTTGTAGATAACTTCTGACAACGGATTGAATGAGAACGACAGCCGCGCCATACTCACGAAATAGTTTGACTCTTCTCTGAGAAGGATCAGATGGATTGTTATCGTATCGTAAAAGTTTATTATTTTGTAATTGCATCTTGATATCAAAGCGACGATGAATTACTAATGCATTAATGTAATTCTCGAGAATTCTGACCAATGAAAGACCCGTGGGTTGAATCCCTCCGTTGCCAGAACTTGGCGTTCCAGGAAGCATAAATCGATTTCGAGAAAGAGGTGGAGTAGAGATTGGTGTTGGTAATTTCGTGTGAATGATCTTCTTTTTCACTAAAAATCGCAAATAACGAAAAATGCGAATACCAGCTTTAACAGCGCGCACCCAAATGGCTAAATAATACTCGACAGTCTGTTTCCTTTCTTCTTGCTCTTGTTTGGCTTCTTCTTCTTGCATTCGCTTTACCCATGCTTTGTAATTTCTTTGAATCTTAATAGCGGCCCCTAAACGCAACATGTGCTTTCGACGTCTATGGCGTATTAAGGCGATGTTATAAGATTGATCAATTATGGAGTAAACAATATCGAGCATCATGTTACGATGAAGTAAACGCTTCAATAGTTTCTTTCTGGGTGACATTATTAAATACCATATTTCGATCTTTTTCACAGCGGTCTTCCTCACTAATGCTTCAATACTTCCCTTCTGCTCGCGAGCGTATCGAGTCATCTCGTTGTCGACATTTTTTAATGCTGCGGCTAATGATGTAAAGGAAAAATCTGCTCTTTTGTACTTCCCATACTGGTATATTTGATTTACGGCTTGATCGAATCTTTTTGTCTTTCTACCTTTGTTAACCTGAAAGGATCGCACATAACGGTCAACGGACAAACCTCGAGGGTCGGAAATAATTCGTTGCCGATTGAAGAAATTTCTATCATCAGCATGATATGAACCATCATTTTGAATCTGATGTAAATAGTCAGCAGATTGTGCTCTGTGTCTCTCCAAACCGCGTTCATCATCACGATTATTTTGATTTTGGCGATGGGTCTCTGATCTCGAGTTACTTACGTGAGAGTTTTCTTCCAAGTAGTAAATGATATCATTTGACTCATCATTAAAGTTAACCGTGGATGACTTTAGGAGCTTGCTCGGTGAAAGAGGTTCAACCCTCGAGTCGTTTTCAGATATGATTTTTGGACCTTTAGCTAGATTTTCAGTCTTTGAACACAGTAAATGGATTAAAAAGGTAAGAAAAGATCATTTAACTTACTTGATGCTTAATTTCTTCATTTTCTTTTTCATCTACACTTCGCGAAGTAGGACTGATAGCGACAGTGGAATTCGATCTATTATTTACAGAAACTTCCTGCAAAATATCAGAAGTCAGATCATTTTTATCAGTCTATCCACAAATGTAAACATAAGCGTCCTGAAGAAGTGAATCATCGGTAGTTACCTCAGAAATTGATGTTGGTTCGGGAATTGGTGTTGGTATTGGGACTCTTCGATCAGGCGAAGCAAACTTGGGTGAGAACAGCAGATTTGACAAAGTTGATTCAGTAGAATTTAAGGAAAGGGCACTGGTATTATTGTTATTACTCTTTGGTTTGGGTGCTATGTTGCTCGAAACGAGATTTTCCGTGACAACAGATCGAGCTTCTTCCTCAACTTTCACTGTAAGTTCTTGGTTACCTTTATTCGGTCGCTCCACTTCTGATTTAAGACTGGAATCATCACTTCTCGGGGTAGGAGATGATCGATTAGTCGGTTTGGTTAATGGGGAGGGTTGCGGGAGAATCTTGTGTTTGCTGTCAGGGAAAGTAATCAACAAAGGATTGATTTCTTGAATCAGAACGGCGTTGGCTTCATCATTGGGATTATTTTGATCACCATTCTCAGTTGACAATGAATGATCTTTAAAGTAAGACTTGAATTTATCATCGCTTAGCGATTGTAAAACTCCGAAAACCTGATCTAATTGGGACATTGTTGAATGAATAAGTAGAGTCTCTTCAAGAACTGAAGACAATATTTCAGTCGATGTTTGATAAGATTCAAAAAGGTTGACAAACCAATTCATTGGGGCCAGTGACCTTTTCACCTCGGGGTAAGGGAGTAAAAGTGTAGCATTTACCGGCCATCTTTCCTCATATTCCTCCCACTTCATCAGAATCAACTCTTCATTCTGAATAATCTGCAAAAGAGAGCGTTTAATAAAATATTTCGAAGTGGCGCTTGAGTTAGAGGAGGACGGGGAGGAAAGCCAATCATAATCAATCAGAGATGTTTCTTCTGTGAGTAAGAGGATTTGTTCCCCGAATACATTCACAATAATATCCTTCAACAACGAATTCTTTAAATCAGCACGAATTAAATTTGACACTTTCCGAAGATATTCCAATATCAATCGTATCTTACTTCCGATATATCTTGAAAGAGAATGCTTTCGGCCATTTTCTTCCAAGAAAATTAATCTTGGGGATAATTGAATCTTCCTCCAATTACTAATGGAATAATAAATCCTCACAACAATCAGTGATATTCTTCCTAAGGTTTCTACGATGTTTAGCGAAGAATAATTGATAATTTCTTCGAGATGATGATAGAAAAGATTAAGTAGCTCCTGCAACTCATCCACATGGCCTGAGTATTTATATAATAATGCCAAACCCTTACTCACCCATCCTTTATTCTTGCAAAGTTGGATTAAAGAAGCTATTTCCCATTCATTGAGAGCGAGTCGCTTCGCTTGAGACGAAATAAGTGTGCACTTATGCTTCTCGGAAAGTTTCAAGGTATTTGCGAAGGGAATGGTCAACTGCACTGTCGTCATTCCTTCGTTAAAAATAAATCAATTATCAACTTATTCAGTTTAGCTATCTTAGAACATCATTCAAGCCTTGTAACGCTCAAGCATCAGAGAATAGTGGACTTCTTCCCTCGAATTTTGATATCAAAAGAAACGCATAGCCTTTCAAGAAAATCGAAGTTTAGGAAATTAGAGGTTTGAAAGTTAATGAATTTCGATTTTTCGATTTTTCGAGAGCCCAAAAGAACTTCAACTCTCTCGCGTTATTTTGGTCAGTTTGGAGTTGAAGTGTGTTTGATTTGATTGCGTTAACGTTACTTTGTCTATGAAAACTTTCTAAATTCAATCCTTCGTTAAGAAAGTCTTCCTGTTTCCAGTTTATTTTCACATTATTACTTTCGTTGTTCGAAATTAGACGTCTGTGAAATTAATCTTTGCATAATGAAGTCTTCTCGAAGTGCAGGTAATCTTGCAACTGATGATCGGAATATGAGTGTGCTTACAGATATGAATTTTCCATTACCTGAATGTGCTCATTTAAATTGGACTTTGAGTGATGCAATTGAGATGTCGCACCATCCTGTTCGAAGATTTCCCCTCACTGCTTTTAATCATGTTTCTCGAGAAGTTTTGGATTTAGAAAAGTCGAAGAATTTTTATGTCGATGTGCTGGGATTTCAAGTGATCCCCCGTCCTCCTTTTGATGCAGAGGGTTATTGGCTCTTCGGAAATAATCTAAATCTACATTTAATCAAAACACGAGTCCCTCGAGAAAGACGACAAGTAAAAGTTGCCCGAATTCAACATTTTAGTTCTTCTTTACCCACCGTAGATCATATAGCTTTTCTTACTACTGACATTGGGGCAGTGAGAGAAGTATTAGACAGTGAGAATGTTTATTATAAGCTCGAAGAACCTAAAGGAACCGGTATTCAACAGATATTTTTATTTGATCCTGATGGAAACGTGATTGAAATCTCCAATTGTGCGCCAGTGATCGGTGAAACAACATGCTTGAAGAAAGACCCTATGTTAACAGATGAAGAGGACTCTTCAGTTGTAACAAGAACTTTGCGACATGCCTCCGAGGACTCTTCTTACTCTTCTGTTGAAGATATGTAAAGCCTTTTACTCGAATTTAATAGAGAATAGAGGAATTTAGTCTCCATCGAGGTTATATTTTAGTTATTACAATTTCTCTTTGCACCATTTGAGTTTGTTTGTTTTTTGGTTGGAATGTTAAAGGAAGAAGACTTACAGGAACGGATATTGGAAAGAAGGACAAATAAATTTATAGTGATTTCTTTCCTTCTATTCTCGTTTCAGTTGCTTCCACGTGGCCAATAATTTCGAGCCCAATTTCATTTTACACAGTTAATTGTGTGTCTGTATCCTTTATTTTTATTTTTATTACCTCATTCCTTCTTAAATCCTTTTTCCTCAGATATTGCTTCGAAGGTCTTTCCAAGTGTTTATTATTTTCCTTTTGTTTGTAGCATTGAAACTTCGCGAGTAGTAGGGGAGATGGTTAATCACAGTTCAAAGACTTAGGTGATTAACAATCTTTGTCAAAATGGGGAGCAATATGATCTCTCATCAATTGTTAATTTAAGATATGTCATCGCAAAAAACAAAGAACTTTATTTCTATGATTTGAGTTCTTTAATCAAATTCTTCAACTCCTACAACAAAGAATATGTTATTGGAAGAGAAGCAACAGGAGAAAGTGATGTTTGCAACTTACCTTATAACGTTGATATTCATTCGCGACGGGGAGAATATCTTCATTCTTCATCACAGGTCTTCCATGAGATCGATTAAAATCTCTCTCATAAACCTTCAAATACGCATGAAGATTCTTCTTCTCTTGTAGCAATGCCTCCAAACTAAAATACAAAGTAAACTCAACAGTCAGTGTAAAGGTAGTGACTCACTTCTTTGATTTTTCTGCCGCTGTCATCGCTTGAATGTTTAATGTGGAAAGGTTGATGCTACTGTTTAGATTCGGTGGTTGAGATTTGGTACTCCATTCTATTAGTATACCTTTCAAGAATGCAATTATTAGAAGCAGAACAGCCTAACCTCCCTCATCATCTGACAAAGCAGATTTACTGTTGGACTTGGACATTGTACCTTTACTTTGAGCTTTATCATCTATCAGTCAGAAACCATTATTAAAAGTTTAAGAGAACTATTGTTGCTACAAGAATACCTGCTTCCATGTCGCTCAATTCGTCGCGACTTCCACTTCCAATGCCAATATAATTCCTTTTGCTATCCGCTGAACGCAAAGAACTGCCTAAATTAATCCCTAAAAACTCTTCCGACAGATCCTCTGGGATTGCATAGCCACTTGAAGTAACAACTTTCTTTGCATTATCAATCGCACCTTTTAGCTCATGGTATTTCTGATACATCGGACGAATCACTTCCTTATCAGCTTTCTTTGGTGCGCGACCATTCTGTTCAAGAAAATCTTCGTCAAATTTCTTTAATTTTTTCTTCAGATCTTTCTTTTGCTCCAACAAGTCTCTCAATTTAGTAAAGAGCTCACTCTGAGAAGCAAATCCCGCACCGGATCCTCCTGTTGAATCAGCAGCATCTTTATAAGAGAAGGCATCAGATTTCTTCGCATTACCACCCGAACCTGAGAGTGAAGAAAGAACAAAAGTAAAGTTGCATCAAAGGCAAGCTACGATAGTTCTTACTCGAAGAAACATCCATTGCAGTGGAATGTTGAGACTTAATGACTCGATGAAAGAGAATACGATTCTCACTTCTCAATTTCTTTCGATCATTGTAGCCGCGGATGACCCGTTGGATATCCGTAGCTGCTCCGTCACGAATTTCTCTTTTCAAGTCGCGGTACTTGGAATAAACTGTTTGCAATGGGCCACGATCTTGTGTCTTCGGTGCGCGACCGTACTTCTTGGTGAACTCCTGCTCGAACTCATAAATCTGAGCTCTAAGCGATTTGCAATCTGCCACCATACGGCGACGATGAATACGACGAGCATAACTCTTATTTAAGCTGCTCGAATTAGATTTGTTGCCTAATCCGATACTTCCAGTAGGACTTCCTGGAAGTGTGTTTGCCTCTGACTTCATCGTTGATGTAGAATTAAGAAGAGAGGTAACTCTTGCGGTCCATGATTGCATAAAAACATGATGAGCATCACCATTTGCCTCAGCAGCGACAAAGTCTGCCGTATCTTTCTCTTCAAGATCCATATAATTAGCTACCTTAGTGTTAACAAGAGCGTACAAGATCTAGAACAATTTAAGAATCAAAAAAGCGAAGAGGATACGTTTCAACGAACCTTCCACTCAGTATCACTATAGGAATGCCCAAAGCTTTGCGGCTTTTCATTATCCGCTTCCATCTCGACAGAGGAATTAGAAGAAACTTCCGATGCAGAGTTGTTCCCAGTTGGAATCATAACCAAAAGATTCGGCTTGACAAAAGGAAACTCTCCAGTTGTATCGTTGGTAGAGACAGCTAATTTTTGATCGACAACCTGAGCCTTGTGAGAATCGATCACCATAGCAGATGCCATAATATCAGAAAGTATTCCTCCTGCTTTATCCATATCATTGAGCTCGATGATAGGGGATCTTCCACCGCTACTAGATCCATGAAAAGAGGAAGAAAACCGGTTAATCAAAAAAATTTCACTGTGATTCTCGATTAAGAACAAGATCACTGGACGAATCTTCTTCAAATCCTCCATATGGCGAATCGACATATAAGCACTCGTCATAGGGCGGCATATCGTCGGAGAAATACTGTAAGCCAGTTGCATTAAGCTTGCTTCGTTCTCTTCCATTGCAGCAAGCCGATTGAGAAGTTTAAAGAGAAGATTCGCCTAATAATTTTAGTTTAAAAATAGTACATACCGAAGATAAATCCTTACAATCTCAAATTTTGTTTCAGGAATCTTCACGATCCATCTTTGAACAGTTGATTTATTAAGATCATAATCATCTTCAATTAACTCTAAACGAAAGATGAGAAGGAAGCAGGGTAGACAAGGAGGCAGGGTAACGCTTACCAGTATGCACCACATCCTTATAAACCTCATGAAATAAAGGGGAAGATAAATCCTTCAAAGATGCTTGAAGAACTTCTGCAACAACATTAGGATCCAAATCGTCACGATATCCGATACTTCTTTGAACAATTTGTGTTTGCAGTAATCTCACTTCAGTCTGAGAAACTGATGATCGAAATAAACCTTTCTCATTCGGGTATTTATCAAATAAATAATTTGTACAAAATGTAATGACCTCATAGCGTTGGGTATCTTGAAGTCTCATTCTTCCAAAGTCTTAAATACCCCTCAACTTTTGAAGGCAGGTGAGGAGTTTTTTCGATTTGTTTTGTTTGAAATCTGATAAGCGCTTTTTACGACGTGAATTTACGACTGATTTCGAGCAAACTTCGCTGTTCGTAAGATGCTTCATATTCTTCGCTGCTTCACTTCAGTTCTTTTGTTCATTGCACAAATTTTTGTTGGTTTAAGAAATCCAATGAAATTAGTCTCTTTGAACTTTCATTCTAATGTTATCTTGAGAAACTCGAAGCCAGAACGGGAAAATCGCTTTCTTCAGTGGATATCCACTCTTTTACCCACCGGCGGTATCAACTCAGAATTTGAACAATTAGATTGGACTCTCCCGAAGAGACCAAAGTCCTCAATGGGTCAGTTAATCATAGATTTAGAGAAAGCTTTGAAGGACAAACAATGGTTTGTCACTGGTTTAGTCGATCCAACTTTCTTTCTAAATGAATTTCAATTCAAAGATCCGAATGTTGAAGTTGTTGGAATTCAAAACTATGCACAGTGCGAAAGATATTTGACTCAAATCGATCCAAGATGTCTGTGATCGATATTTCTCCACTAACTTCGTCAGCTAACAATTCTATGATACGAGTCACATGGAAAATTGATGCAGTGGTAAATATTATGTTTGGTTTCAAAATCAAACCTTATATTATCTATTCTGATTTGGAAGTGGATAATACGTCCGGTTTGATTTGTTCGCAGAAGGATTCTTTCACGATTCCTGAGTGGAAGATTCTTTTCGATTCAATACTTTAATTTTTAGACGATCGTGGAATAATTATCAACTATCGGTATTATTTCTTTTGCTTCAGAAAGTATTTAATCTTTTCATTTCTGAAATCATCACACGGCTTTTCTTTAATTAACATGCTCATGTATCTACCTACACAATTTACACATTCCAGCACTGTTCGGTTGTTTACCAACTAACTCTCCTCCTCGCTAAGATTTTCACTGCTCTGAGAAATTGACGCCGATTCCCTCAATGCTGATCGCCGTAATCCCCTAAGAATAAAACATAACAAAAAGTGAAGTTAACAAGATTGCTATTACCAAAATTCTCTCAAAACTGAAGTACTTGGGTGATAGGTGCTTGATTCTGCTTGATCTTCCTCCATTGAGTCTTCTTCATCATTTTCTTCTTGCTCGTCACCCTGTCGTTCACTTGATTCATAATCTTCTTCCCTTGAATTAACTGCATTAAAAGTGGCAAAAAAGTTTCCTATCGCTCGAGTCATGTCTGTCTCATCAGCGTGATGGATTTCTCCCCTGGCTTCCTCAGAATCCGAAATATTGCTTGTGAGTGCCATATTTTCATAATCCAATATCACTTCGTAGGTGTCTTCATGGCTTCTGAATTGTGGATTTTGAGAAGCAAATTCGGTGTCGATCGGAGAAAGTGGCCGGTCCTCAAGCTGACTAGTGTATTGTCTGAGAAGTCGACTAAATATAGAACTCGCGGTGAAAGCTGTCCTGATATTTGTAGTAGTAGTTCTTTGTCGTCTTTGGGGGTAACTGTTTGCATCAGTATCATTTCTTTGTCTTCTGCGTTGTCCTCCTCCCTGACCTCTTTCGTTTTCTTCATTTGGAGCTAGAGTAAATCTCCAACCTAAGTGATTATAACAACGCTGGCAATGAACGATAGTCCAAGCATAGCCCGGAAACCACGAATCCTCAGTGCTTGGGTCTCCACTGAGTTCTATCATAGCTTCTCCTTCCAGTTGTCGAAAAGTCATGGTTTGATGAACAGCACCATAACTATTAACATACGCCCCAGCACAGCCTTCAGCACCAGGAACATTAAATAAATCTTTCTTATTGGCGATAATTTGATTACATACGATACATCCGATTTTACTCTGTAATTGCTGACTGCGCAACAGATAATGGATTGCTAATTTCAAACGATCGATAACGTCAAATGAGTTAAGAAGCTGTTGTAAATCAGAGGATGGAATCGGCAAATTCGCACAGAGCGAGAAAGAGAAAGCAACGGGGTCTAATTCGGCATTGAGCTTGCCATGATCTTCATTGTATCCCCATTTCTGCAAAACCATCACTTCATCGTTGTTTTTCCCCTTCCAAAGTAACAATTTTTCGAAAAGTATGAAGGCTTGCTTCGCTAGAATAAAAGGCGAAATATGATTGTAAAAGGATATCGGGAAAGAAGAAAAGGCAGATCGAGGAGAAAGCTTAGGTAGTATCAACTCATCTTGGAATATCTTTACTTGGCCGACTAAAACGTTGGATGACCGTTGGCTAGTCAATGTGGGAGATAGGCGCATTATATCTAGTAGCTGGAAGCGATGCCGCCCCTTTGTTGTAATGATAAGCTCTTCGTCATCAAAGGTTGTTCGACCATAAGTTGCTCGTATCTCAACCGTAGTTCCGATTGCCTCAAGGTGCAATCGTGCTCGTTGGTTTACTCTCAAGATTCCGATGTGACAAGCAAACTCTTGGTCAGCAGAAGGGTTAGTTTCCATTGCTTTTAAAATTTCTTGCAACTTTAGAATGAATTCACGATTTTGAATTCTTAATGGCACTGTCTCTCCAGGAAATAGAACTATATCAGGAAGAGGAAGGATGAGGATTCGATAGATTTGATTCGTTTGAAGTATGCTTCTTGCATAAAGTTCATGCGCAGCATCACCTAAATAACTATGGACTGCTGCGTCTGGCAAAGGAAGAGATCCGTTCGGAGAAGATAAGTGGTGGGACATGTGATTGAGAGCTGATTCACTAATTGTAGTCTGTTTTATCGAGCGATATTTTAAAAGTAGTTTTCTTTCATTTTAAATCATCAAATGATCAAAAATGCTCTAAAAATAGGTCGTAGTAATCTACTGATCGCAAAGCCTCTGCTACATGCTCCCTCTATAAAAGAATGCGTGTTAAAGGCGATCCTTGATAGAACTCAAGACTTACCGAAAGCCGAAATTTCTCCTTTTCCTCTCCGGACAAAGTGATTATTGACGATAAACTTGACTCTTGCTCGCACAGTGCACGCGTTGTCAATTCTAACACAAAAATTTCACCAACCTTAGCTAAAACGTTAGAAAATATGTGATTAGTTGTAATATCATTCAAATTAAGATGGTTTTGCTCTTCTTGAATAATTCGTTTAAGGAGTGGCAAAGGAAAAGCATTGTCATGAAAGCTAGTTGCTTTTACATCAGCGAGATCCAGCTCCTCCTGAATACGATCTAACAGGACCTAAGTCGAATTTAATAACGAAACATGAAGAACAGATAAAACTTACTCTCACAGTTCCCTCCTTCAATACACTGTTTTCACTCTCCAAACAAAATAGTCCTAATTGAGAAGGAGGAGATACTTGTGAATTGAAAGCAACAGTTGAAGAGGAAAGAGCCGATAATAATCTTTTCATGCGGGTTTTCTCTTTCCTAAGATACCCAAGCTCCAAAGAGGAATCGCCTTGATTTTGCGATATAGTAGTCGAGATGCTCCCATTAATCTTGGAAGGCTTTTGTTCAGATGAGCCACTATTTATCCCCTCTTTTTTCACCAAAGCATCACTATTGGAGTTGGGAGGGAGGGAAGGCGGTAGATGTGGAGGTATTAATTGATCTTTGGGCTCTAACAAATGAGATAAGTCATTTACTCGTTCCTCCTTGACATCAATCCTCTTTTTTTCTTGAGACTCATAAGTAACTAGGAGCTGAGATGCTTGTTTATCAAGCTGATCTAATGACATTCCCTTCATTGGTTCCCTAATCTGTGGAACCTTCTGCTTCACATCCATGTCGTTTGCGAGTTTTATTGGTTGGGGTAATGGATGTGAGGGATGTGAGTGTTGTATCGGCAAACTGTAATTATGAGGCATCAACTGATAATGCGGGAGGAAGACAGCTGGCTGGATGAAATAGCCACTTGATGTCATATGAGGCTGAGTTAGTGGGCCTTGAAGAGATGCAGATCTTATGATGTCGTTATTTTGTTGATGGAGAAGTGGTGCTGCGCCATTATTGGGCATCAGCGCATTTGCGTTAAATGGCTTCTTGAGTTGATGAGAGGAAGGGAGTAAATGTGATGTGAATGATGAAGAAGGAATTGTGGGTATTATACCAATATATTTTGGTCTTTTATTGGAATCAAGAAAGAACTCATTTCTTTGATAAACAACATCCTGCCTTTGAAGATGATTAACCTCACCATTTGGTCTTTTCGTTCCTTTTCCATTCGTTGGAAGAGTAGGTTGACCATTCATCATGATCTGTCGGGAGTTAAGATTACTATCATTTCGGACAACTTTTTCATCTTTCTCTTCCATTTTTAACCTTTTGAAAGAAAAACTATAAAAAGCGCTTTTCTTTCAACAAAAATTTTGTTTTTTAGAAGTTTGAATTCGAATTGTTTGAAATGATTACAGATCTGGTCATACTGTTTCCTGATCAATCAACAACTCGAACTATTTCATCGGACGGAATTGTTTTGAAATTAATTAACCATCCAAAATATTCGCCGTTTCTTTGCTGTTTCTATGAAGGGAAACTGTATGAGCTTCAATCATGCTCTTTACAAAAATATACAACTTTTTTCATTGATCAAAGGATATCTTCCTCATCCTATCTATATCTTGCGACCAATATTGATCCTAGATTTATATTGTTGCCTTATTTTGAACGCTCGAAGGATAAGTTCTCCCCTCTTGAACAAATTGTTCCAACCGACGCAAATCTAAGAGAAATCATCTCTCGACCAGCTTTTCAGTCTCAACTCAATCAAATATGTGATGTAAATACAGCATTTGGTGAAGACCTTCCGTTTTATAGATATAACAAGGATAAGATGATCACCTGGCTTCGAAATAAAGTAACCAAATTAGGCAAAATTCTTCAAAGACAAAGGTTAGAAAAGGAAGAGAGGCAAAATCCGTCGTTTGTTACTTCATTCAATTCTGGCCTTAATGAGGCAATTCTATCAAGCAAAACTTGTGGTAAGCTGACCTTGTGGAGGTTTGCCTTTTAACTTGTTTTGATAGAGGATCTTTGTCAGGATGACGTTCAAGCAGCAGTTGAAATCATCTGTGATTATTTATCTGAAAGCTCAACGGAGCTTTTACTACAAGACTATCATTTAAAGTTGTCTGATTTGAACAACAAACCAGCGTTAGGCAAGCGAAAGGCGGATTGGGAGGTCGAGTTAGAGGTAATCGCGCATTTTAAAATTCCGATTTCTGACTCAATGTCTTTAGCAAGAAAAGAATGCTACTTTATTCCAGCCAACTCTTGCGAACGCTAAGATGGACCAATCTGTCAATTCCTCAAATGTTAAGGCAACTCCGACAACACAAAATAAGAGTTCGAGTAAGAAAGCGGTGAAATTGAATGAACAAGCCGCTAAAGGAACGAAAAGTATTCACTCTTTCTTTACAAAGTAGTTGAGTTCTAATTAATGGTATTAATCTTGCCCGTCTCTTGATTTAAACGTTGGCATCAGTGCGGCCGCTGTAGGATTAGGGCGTTCTTCTGTAAGCCACGGATGGGATAGACCTTGAGTGGCAGAGATTCGCTTTATCATATGATGTGTTAATTCAAAAGGAAATCAAGATTTTGGACTTACTTGCGTAGGATCCATATTTAGCAACTCGTTCATTAGGCTCAAGCCCGTATCACTCAGAGGTAAATTACCAGCAAAGCCTGTCAAAGGAAAAAGTTCTCGCAGTCGATTCCTTGAAATATATTCCAGAAAAAAATTCAAACATATATATATATATATATATCGCTCATCTCATGATATACACTTACTTCGAAGGTAATTTCCAACTAATTTTTGATGTATTCGGCAAAACGCTAAAGCCTGGCCACCGATCTTCATTTGGGGCTCCTATAGTTTTGAAAATTTTTGAAATTTGATCAGGCTCTCCCTGTCCAGGGAATAACGGCTCTCCCAGCAGCATTTCTGCGAAGATGCATCCTACCGACCACAAATCAATCGGCGTTGAGTATAAACGACTTCCCAGAAGTAATTCAGGAGCTCGATCTAGGTATCAAAAGGTGTAATGGAAACTGTTGATCATGTTCGAAATTTCTTACACCAAAGAGTGACAACTTCGAAAGTATAAGGGGCAATCGGACTACAAGGAGACTAAGAGAGTTACTCCATCTCATGCATCACAACTTACCTATCGTACTTTCTTGCCAAACCAAAATCGCATACTCTAAGCATTCCTTTATTCGAATAAAGGAGGTTGGCTGTCTTTAAATCGCGATGAATATACCATCGTTGATGCATATGCTCAACTGCACTTAAGAGCTGAACCATGAGTTGCTTGATCTACAGCGAAAATTAAAGAAAGAAATATATTAAGTAATCAATAAATTACCTCAGCAATTGAAAAGGACTGTTTATTTTGCTTCATACACGTCTTAAGGTCATTCTCACAGTACTCCATCACCATAAACACTGAATCTGAAGAGGGATCAGCGACAACTTCGCGTACATTAATTATATTAGGGTGCTTTAATGTTAACAGAATATTGATTTCTCTTAATGCGGTGTATGGGAAACCGATTTTCCCGATCTCTCCATTGAACTTGACTTGCTTAAGAGCATAAACTTCCTTAGTTTCAACACATCTGGCACGAAAAACCATACCGTAGGTTCCCTGATCAATGAAATTTAGCTTTTCATAATTATCCGTGGATCGACATGCTGGAATAAGAGGTTTGTACTCTCTTAGGGCTGGTCGTGGATGCATCGACGTTGAGGGATAATTCGATTCCAACTCCTTCAAAGACGCAGAATCCTGCTTGATCACTTTTCGAGGAAAAGAGTGCTTCCTTTTTACCTCATTGTGTGACTGTTTCTTCTTCTTCTGCTCTGTCTCTTCATCGCTGTCGTCCCACCTACCTCTCTTCATTTTGTGCGTTTGCCTGTGTCTTCATTATAAAATACTATCTTTAATTTACCTGACAAGAAAAATTTAGGATGAAACAGCTGTCCTTCTTTCTACTTCTCTTGACTTTTGCCATAACTTTTGAAGTTTCTGGCTCATTAAAGTTGATCACCTTTCGTGCAAAATTTGCAACAGAAAAAGATCTTTCCTCCACAGTCTACAATAACTTTGAAACATGGTTTAATTCCCCGGAAACAAAAGAGCAAATTCTTAAGACGAATCCTGGAATTGAGAAAGTCGAAAAAGTACAAAGTGATTTCAATTACTATATAGCTGATTTATCACCTATACATTTTCCAGGCCTTTTACTGAGAACACGTGTTAAATTCCAATGTTTATTCGATACTAACTCTTTAATTGTTAAATGTCATGATCGAAATATGGAACGAAAGTATGAAGGATCAAGATTTTTCGCTTCAATCGTATCAAAATTATTTCCTGAAGTGATATCTACCTCGTCCTATGGATACATTCCTGAGAGAAAGTTATTCTTCAATCACGCGGAGCTGATCATCAACTTTCACTTACCATCCTGGTTTCCAATTGGCGGCGAAATGGTCGAAAGAAAAGGTTCAGAGGCAATACAAAAAGGATTAGTAAAGGATTTACAAAAAACAGTTGATGGAGTAATATCAATGTATCGGAAATCATTTCCTTCGCCCTAATTCGGGTTTCAATTCACTGCCTCAAGAGGACACAATAAGATAGAATAACGTGTAAATAATTCAATAAAGGAGATCCCATTGATAGACAGAGATATTAATCGATGACCATGGAAGTGTTCTCCTCACCATAGCTATGAAGAAGATAATACTTGAACATGAATATCGGTAATAGTCATGCTAAACCTTTCGAATCGATTCGCTTCGTCTAAGTGCATAGAAAAGACACCACGTAAACACATTTCTCTTGGTTGACGCATTCGTGATAACTTAATTGATTCTATTTCGGATAAAATCTTTTGCTCACCTTCTTTCCCATAAAATCTTTCTGAGGAATTATTATGAGAAGTAGAAGTTGATAAAACAGAAGTAGAACTGACTGTTCGATTTGATGCTTCCGGTTGAACTTCAAATACTCTCGTCCCTTTGAATGTGATCGTGGAAACAATACTGCTTCCCGACTGATCTGATGGAGTGTGAATCTTGGAATCACTTAAATACTGAACACCATCTGGAATGGTTTTCCGATATTCCATAGCTTGCCGTGAAATCTCGACAGCACCAATCTTGGTCGATTTAGGAAGCCCAGGAGCAACACTGACAAAGAAGAGACAGTCTGGTCGACAAAAATCTTTAAAAAATGCAATGAGTAGATCTGCGTCAGGATGATTTAGAACATTGTTGTAAATTTCTGTATAGCGATATCTAATATCTCTCTTCATGACTCGTAGTTTAGGGTGCTGCGATCGAATGTTGAGAAACGGAGTCCTCCTCCGTAACTTTTTGAGGTTTGGTGGCACAACGACAGTATCGATACAAGATTCTTGTGGATTCTCGGAGGTCAAATTTTCATTTTGACTCTGACTCTCATTCTTTTGTGAATCGTTTGATGATGAAGATAGAGATGAAACAAACAACTCTTTAGAAGAAGTGTTCATTGAAATTAAAGATTTATGAAAGATGTGGAATGGGCGAAACGAGAAATTACAACTGTAATTTACCGGAATGAGGTTCGCCTGTTTGGTTTTGTTCATCTCTTGGTGCTTGG
>VFQN01001387.1_pt1 | contig 40801 bp, 66 predicted proteins | sample 3512371 | NCBI WGS metagenome assembly VFQN01 (sample SAMN10412370, study PRJNA504923) | tailings metagenome | isolation source: Replicate 2 from Balatoc abandoned mine | place: Philippines: Itogon, Benguet | collected 2017-08-28 | reverse complement strand
CAAAGACGGACACAGCTGAACTATTCTGAGCTTCACCAGCATCCTGTCTCTTACAATCCCCACCTATGGCAGCTGTTTACGTTCTGCGCCAAGAGCCTGCGACCATGAGGGTTCCGTCCCTCACTCGTTCTCTGTCCACCCTCCTAGGTCGTGGTGACTCCGAAAGACTATCCAGCTTTATATCCAGCTGCAGCATTATCGTAGCGCAGCTTGGTCTAAATGTTTCGACAAGCGATTCCGAGCGTGAGGGCCCATGGCAGTCTCTGCCCGTGGAGCTGGTTGAGCGTATCGCTGCGGTAAGATAGCTAGTTAGCGCCGAATCCCACTACTGCTTGGTCTTGCAGAGGAACGCATGCCATGCTGGCTGTCCCTGGCTGACGCGGCTGACCGGTGCGCCCCCGAACCCTCCCTCCGCAGCTGCTGCCACCTAACGAGGTCGCCTGCAACTTCCGCATGGTCAATAAGGGAACCGCCCAGCTACTGAGCCGCCCTCAGCACATCACTGTCGACCTCAGCCAGCTGGTGCCCCACCATGGTGAGCGCTGGCCCTCCTTCCCTTGCAAATAGGGGCCTTTTCGGTGCCTTGCTGCACCTTCCACGTGCAAGGGCCATGCTTGATCCCGGGAGACTGCTAGACCACAACAACAAAACCGCTCCTGCCGTTCCCCCGCGCACGCAACGCAGCCTTTGCCGCCCACTGGAGCCAGGCCGAGGCCACGCGCCCGCTAACCCACAAGCAGCGCCAGCGCCTGCTGTGCCTGGTGGCCGCCACCGGCTGCCTCGACAACCTGCAGCTACTGGCGCAGCACGCCGGCTTTGCACTGTCCGCACAGGTGCTGGGCGCCGCCGCCGCCGGCGGACACGTTGACACGTGCCGGTGGCTGCGCGCCGAGGGAGCCCCCTGGACCGACACCATGCAGTACAGCGTCCTGGACGCAGCTGCTGCATCTGGCCAGGGGCACATGGTGGATTGGCTGCTGGACAACTGGTGCTCCTGGAGTGATAGCGCCGCCGGTGCGGCCGCACGCGGCGGGCACGTGGCCCTGGTGCAGAAGCTGCTCGCGCTGCACGAGGCAAACCCGGCGCGGCGACCCGTGGACCCGAGGAAGCTGCTGGAAGGTGCCGCGGAGGGCTGCAGCGCGGCGGAGCTGAAGGTGCTGCACGACACCTGGGTGCATGGCCGCGCAGAGCTGATGGAAGGCGCCAAGGAGGACGTGGTGGCGGCAGCTGCCGGCAGCTGCACCCCCGACTGGCGGGCCAAGCTCGAGTTCCTGGTCCTTGGCCGCGCATACCCCAGGACTCCACTCGCCTACAAGCGGGCTGTAGCGCAGCCGGACGCCCTGGAGCGCATGGTGTGGCTGCAGCGAGCGGGTTTCCCGTTGACCAAGGCCAACGGCTCGGTCAACGCCGTGCACTTTGCTGCGTTGACCGGCGGCGTGGACGCGCTGCGGTACCTGCTCGACAACGGCGGTGTGGCGGACGCTGGCGCCGCCTCCCGCGCCGCCAGCCGGGGCAACGTTGATGCCCTGAGGGAGCTGCACGCCCGCGGCTGCCCAATCCCCAGCTACGCACTCCGTGAAGCCGCAGAGGCGGGGCACCTGCTCACCGTGTCGTGGCTTGCGGACCTCTTCACCCACCAACAGCAGCAGCAGCAGCAGCAGGAGGAGGAGGCGGTGCTGACCGCTGACGTATTCGCGGCGGCTGCCGAGTCTGGCAGCCTGGAGCTGATGCAGTGGCTGGCGGCCCGCGGCTGCCCCATGGACGCGGAGGCCTTCACGGCGGCGGCGCACGCGGGCAGCCAGGAGCAGCTGGAGTGGCTGGTGGAGCAAGGCTGCCCCATGGGGGTGAGCTGGCAGCCTGGTCATCCTGGAATGCTGCAGGGGTTCAGTACTGCCGCCTGCTGTCAGCCGTCCGTGATACACTCCATGCCTGGCTGCAGTTCTGTGCTCTGTGGTCCACAAGGGACACAGCGCACAGCTGGCTGGGGTAACATCGCGTGCAAAAGCACGCAGCAGTACTGTGATGCAAGACCTGTTATCGGACCCTGCCCCGTGCTGGCCCCTTGTACTGCAGGCCGACGGCCGGCCCTACCTGTACGCTGGCTGGAACGGCGACGTGGCCACGCTGTCTGCGCTGCGCCGCCTGGGCTGCCCCTGGGATCCCTCGGGGGAGACGCTGGCGCGTGCCGTGGACCCTTTTGGCGGCGCCGGCGGCGGCTGCGCGCTGCCGGTGCTGCGCTGGATGGCGGAGCAGGTGGGCCTAGGGCTGGGAGCTGGGTTGATAGCACAGCAGCCTATTCCGTGGCGTTTGGACGTGTATGGTCTATAGACGGTCATTGCAAACACCGTACATAAACCGCATATGGTCCAGGACATGCATGCACGGCCAAATGCGTTGACAGCACCCTTGTCTCTGTTCTACAGGGCTGCCCCGTGGATTGGGAGGGCGCGATGGCTGCCGCTGAGCTGCGCGGCGACAGCAATCCAGAGGCGTGGGTGGCTGCGCGTGACGCCGCGGAGGCCGCCGGCGCCGGACCCAGCGGCGCCGGCATGGCCCTGGCGGCGGCGGCGCTGACGCGGCAGGGCAGCGCGGTGGCGGCGGCGGCCGGCGGCGCGCTGAGGCGGCTGCTGAGCCTGGGCGGCGGCAGCGTGACGGCTGGAGGCAAGGGGCAGGGCCAGGGGTCGGGGTCGTTGGAGCGGTTGGGGTAGCAGCGGCCGGGCTGGTGCCTGGAGGAGGAGGAGGACGAGGAGGGCCGGGCCACGCAGTGGTGCTGAGTTGTGGGCAGTGGAGCAATCACGGTTGGCAGCGTATCTGTAGTACTGACGGGGACTCTACGTGCAAGTGAAAGGCAATACCAGAAAGGGTACCCAAGGATTGGGCTTCGCGTGCGCTCCATTTTTGTTTGCGTTGTGTTGGCGTCCCGTTGTACGTCACGAATGGCAGACATGTGTACTGCTGTCATCTGGCTGTTTGCCCGTTTTGGGCCACGTGCCTGTCTGGTCACGGAAGCTGTGGCTGAGTATGTGGGGTAGCAAGGACAAGAAGGCAGCAAATGCTTTTACATTGTGTCAAAAGTATAGCAGTGTTTGATAATGCTAACAGCGCCGCATCAGGCGTTGACGTGCGAGCAACAAGGGACAGCTCTTGTTGTTGACGCATTCACCAAATTTCAAGGAAGTGCTGCCTGACGCTGCGGAATGGCGCATTGCTATTGCAACATCCAGCATGCCGTATGCGGCATTTCCACGGTCTTCCTACAAATGTAAGAACACGTACACGTTCCACACCTGAAGGCTTGCACCGCACTGCACCGCAGCAGCAGCAAGGGGACAGTCCAAGGGCAAAAGCACTTGAACCAGCTGCGCTACATAGCGCCTTTCAGCACGGTCACAGTCCAACACGCAGGTCCTAACAAAATGCCACGGCCTCACACTATCAGCGCTTGCCGATCCTATTGCAGCCGCTTTGGCTGCCGATACGGTACATACAGGTGGTCCAATGGTCAGCCGCCCCCTCGCACAAAGTCCGTCTCTGCCTGCTCCCGCGACCTCCCTCCGCCGTCAAGCATTCCTACTCCTGTATCGACGCCGCTCCCCTCCTCCTGCCCCTCTTCCACACCCGCCACCACAGCAGGCTCAGCCGCGCGACCATCTGACGCGCAGTCCCCAGGTGCTACCGCCCGCCCTTCCTCCCCCCGTGCCCCCCAGCCCCCTGCCCCTTGCCCCCATGCGCCCCCTCCCCCTTGCCCCCTCCTGCCCCACCGCCGCCCCCCACCAGCCCCATCTGCTCCAGCAGCGCCCGCGCGCAGTTGTTGATGGCGGTGAAGCGCTGTGGCCCCATCAGCACGCCCCCGAACCAGCGCGACACCACCACCACCACGTTGCGCACGTCGGCGGCCTGCAGCAGGTGCAGCAGCCGCCCGCCGGCAGCCGTCTCGCCGTCGTCGTCATAGTCCTGGCAGGCACCACAAGAAGGCCAGGCGGCACACATCTCAGGAATGTAGAAAAGGAAGTTGTGTGACCGCAGGTCCTGTCCCTTTCGTCGCCGTCGTCATCGTAATCCTGCCGGGGGCATGGAACGAATGGCACGGCATCATGTGCAAAGGATACGGTGCCAACCTCCAAGCACCACGCTTGTGATGGAGCTGTCCTTCGATGCTCACGGCACCAGCAGCAGTAGCACCCCCGATAGGAGCATGTGGGCACACGTACGGCGGCCGGCACGCGCAGTACCATGCCCGCTTACTGCACTCGGCACCAGCCCACACCGCCGCACGCAAAGCCGCGCGCACCTGCAGGAACGAGCTCTTGCCCGCCGCGCCCGCGCCCGCGCCCGCGCCCGCGCCCGCGCCCGCGCCCGCGCCCGCTCCTGCGCCGCCGTGCTCTATGCGGTAGGCCATGATGTTGTGCGTGGCCGCCCGGATCTTGCTGACCGCCAGCAGGGCGTCCATGACGGCCGCCACCTCCTCGAAGGAGGACACCGGGGCCACGTGCGCCTGGGGCCACATGAGCGCCGTACAGTACGACAGGGCATGCGAGGGGACTACATCAACGGGCAAACGCATACCCTTCTGCCTGATCAAGAAGTTTGCGTGCCAGGTAGGCAAGCAGCCTGCTGCGGCTGCTATTGACTAAATGCAGGACGCGTAGCTGCAAGCTGGCTGCTGCGGCTTAGACCCCGCCACACGTGCCACGTGCACGCCCCCACCTGGAATGTGGACTTCCTCTCCACCGTGGGCTCCCCGCTGGTCACCCGCAGGCTGCGCAGCAGCTCCCACGCCTCCGCCTCACGCCCCGCCCCGCTCGGCTCCTGTGCACGGCAGCACCCAGTGCGGGGCAACAGCGGGGGGAAATTGCACCCAGGGCAGCAGGGTAGGAAGCAGCACATACAGCCCTGTTTAAAGTTCTCGCGAATGACGCCCCGTGTGCCGGCCAACTGTGGCACTCACGCTCCCATTGCCTCCTACTGCTCGCTAGGGGTGCATCCTCGGCATTTTGGCATCCTGTCATGCCAACATAACAGGGTGGCGGCATAACAGCGCTGTACATCAACGTTCCCTGCCCCATGCACATAGGTGCACGCACCTTCTGCCGTCTAGAAGGGTTGGCGCCCTCCGCGCCCTGGGCCTGGGCCCCCTCCTCCCCGTCCGCCGCCGCCGCGCCCTCCCCTGGCCCCCTGGGGCACGGCCACAGCAGCTCCTGCTCCTTAAGCCACTCCACCCAGTTGTATAGCACTACGTCGCCTGAGGGGAGATGACGTAACAGCAGAGCGGCAAAGCGAGCTGATTCATAGCTCTGCTTGCGACGCTTTTAGTAGTGCACATTAACGTCATGTTGAAACAGCACGGTCGGTCACTGTCCTCGTCACCAGAGAAGGTACCCTGCCCTCAGCACCATGCGGTCTGCAGTGGCACAAAGGGTGCCCCTTTCCGGCTGTTTCCTGCACCTCATGAGCCCTGCCAATGCCATACCACAGGCGCCACTGGAACCGCCACTGCCCCAACCACCCTTGCCAACCGTACGACACGGACGTGCCCTCTTGCTCCCACCGTCACCGTGTGCGCTGGGGGTGTGCGCGCAACCTTACTCCCGTGCCTGTTCCCCACGTGCCCTGTATCCCCGGGCAAGCCGCTCATCCCCCACGCCGCCTGCGTCACCCAGCCCATGCCCCACCCCCATGCCCCGGCGCGTGCCCCCGCTTCCCGCCCTGTGGTTCCCCGAGTCCTTGCCTGGCGTGAACAGTGCCTCCAGCTCCTGGGCTGCCCACCCCAGCACGTCGTCCGCCACGTGTGCCGCGTGCAGCTCCACCACGGGGGGCCGGGCGGAGGGGTAGTCGGGCGGCAGCGAGGCGCGCAGCACCACCTCGTGCCGCCCGCCCCCGGGGTGCGCCACGCACACCTGGCAGGGGCGTGGCGCGGGGGCAGGCGGTTGCGGTGGGTGTTGTGGGAGGTGCGGGGGCAGAGTGTGGGCATGGAGACGGGAAAGCGACGGCATCCGTGGGCGAACCAGCTACAGGGGTGCAGCTGTATGTGCGAGCTACCGGGGTGTGTGGTTGGGGCGAACGGGCGCGAGGAGCCATGCAGTGGCATGCGTTCCTGGGTCGCAAGGCCTTGTCAAACCCCCGCCACCAGCGCACCTCCACCAGGCGCTCATCACGCTCCACCGACACCGCTTCACCGTAAATAGCCTCCAAAGCGCAGCATTCGTCCTCTTGCAAGGCTGGTGTAGGCAGGGCAAGGCAGGCGAGCACGGCATCGGCGCCTTGGTCCCGTGCAGTTGGCATCGGCAGCGGCGGAAAGTCATTAGCTCAGCGAGCAGCTTCTTACTTAGATCTGTGTCCAACATGTTTGAGACGACGACAAGTTCACACAGGGCGAACTATTTTCGCCATCCGTCGGCCTTCAGCGCCGTAAATGTAGGCTATTTGCTGCACAACATACATTTGCGCATTCGTACTGTGTGCACAGTGAAATGAAGTGCGCAGTAGCAGGACAGAATCTATGGGTCACAGTTCGCACGCCATCAGACGTACGAGCACTCATGAACACCCTCACGTCTCAGGTGCAAGGACTCTGCACACCCATCAGCGTAGCACACAAAAGCGCTACACGGCTTGGATGATACCATTTGGCATGGGAGCAAGGGAGCACAGCCTTTGAGCCGAGTGCAGCACCCCAAGCTGGGGAGGTCCCCACAGGAGAGTACAGGAGAGCCTTGCAACTGGGTGCAGCGGCCTCGAGCCCCATATGATGTAATTGCTATGCCATAGGAACTTAGCAGTACATGCTTACACGTACCAAGGGCTGCTATGCGGCACGCTGTGGCTCAGCATGGCTGCGTTACTTGGTCATGTCAACCGGTGTCAACAACCTACCCGCGCCTTTGCTGTGCTTTTGGCTTTCCGCGGTGCGTTTGTGGGCCGGTGGGGCCCGGTGGGGCCGCGCGTTTGCCCCCCTCGATGTAAGGAAGGGCCAGTCCGAGCTGTCCGTCTTACATCATCACCAAAGACAGCTACCCTGCCACGGGCCACCATGGGCACCAGGGGAGGCCCCTGACGCGCTACCCCCCCGCACCTGTTGCGAGCACATACAAGCTAATCGTGCCGCATGGTTCCTATTATTATAAGGTTATAATCACACTAGGCAAGAGGTAATGGAGCGCATGGAAATGCCGTGCGATTTTGCCCAATGCAAGGGACGTGGCCGTGGAGCTCCCGGACGTCATAGGCACAGAGGAACTGCAACAATATAACTATCGAAAGCTGCACTGTCAACAAAATTGTAGGCAATCCATTTGCCACTACACGTTGGCCTGGCAGCAACTACCATGCTGCAAGCCATAGTCTAACAGCAAGCCAATTGCACGAAGGGAGCTATCAATCGACTGAGAATGAGCAATAAGTCACTTCTCAGTAATCTGCAGCGGCGCCGGCGGCAAGCGGCACAGCGAGACGTAGACCTCCGCGTTATTTCCGCTGGCGAAACGACACAGTTAGTGAAACGAATCAATCCCGCCGTCGGCACAATTGACGACGTTCAGCAGAACCTTTTCCACCCAAAACTGGGCTGGCCCACTGCAAACCAGGTGGGCATGTCATATGGAGGGCGCCGAGGGCTGACACTGGGGGTCAGGGCGGCGAAGGACCAAACGGCCTGGGGGTGCACGCAGCCCCACACCGTCACTTGTTGCTTACCTGCCACCATCTACCACGACTGTACTATACTCGACTGCTGCATCGCCCGCAGCCTTGCACAGGGACGCGTGCAGACTGCACCAAGCGCATCTGTGCCTGCTGAATGCAAGGCTGCAATGGGGTTGTACGTGACTGGGCAGCCGTTATGGAGTGCCTACGCAAGGCCCGGCTTTACTATTAACGGCAACAGACATAATCCAGGTGCCCAGCAGCACACAGCGCCGTGGCAGCACCTTGCACTCACTATGCAGCACACTCGCCATGCATGTGGTAGCCCACAACTCTGCCCCGAACGGACCCCTACCCCTGCTACCCTTATCAGGTGTTCACGGTGAGGCTCGGTCCGTGGTCTCCTCTGTCACGGGAGGCGTCACAGAAGGGCCAGGCGCAAGCGGACGGGCAACAGCAGGATGGTGCTGTCGACACGCTAGGCAGCGACAGTGAGGCGGAGAGCAGCGGCGTGACGTCGTGCGAGGACAGCGGCCTGAGCAGCAGCAGCGAGGACGATGGGGACAGCTTGCTGCTGCCTGCCCACGAGGGCGTACCGGCGGGCCTCGGCGGTGGGCGCAAGGCGGCCAACGGTTTCGGAGCGATGGCGGGCGGCGGCAAGGGGAAGGGAGGAGCGCAAGGTGCAGCGGCCGGCGGGGTGGAGGCGGGGAGTGGGTCCAATGCGCAGGTCGTCAAGCACCGTGCGGGGCGCAAGGAGCGGCAGAGGAGCCTCCGGAGGCTGGAGAGCCTGCGGGTGGCGGTGATTGAGCAGCTGGAACGGTGGGCGGAGTCGGCGGCGCTCAAGCGGCTGGAGCGGGCGGAGGAGGAGCTGTGTGCGGCGCTGGCGCAGGCGGAGCTGGACAGGGCGGTGGCGGCGGCGTTGGGGGCGGGGGCCGGCAGCAGCAGCCATGGGCCTGCTGGGTTGGAGGGCGGCGGAACTGTTGCTAGCCGCGGGGCAGGGGCGGGTGGGCAAGGCGAGGTTGCTGGGAACGGGGCGTCGGGGGAACAAGGGAAGCGTGGGGAGGGGCCGGCCGGGTCAGGCCGCGGTGCGTCTGTGACGGAGCTGGAGGCACGTGTCAGGGCAGCACGCGTCGAGTACGAAGACGCGTCGGCTTCGGTGCGGTGGCTGCTGGAGGTGAGTAAGGCGCGGCTGGTGGGGCGGTGGTGCCGCGTGGGCATAGTGTGGAGGACATGCGTGTTGTGACAGGGAAACACCGTCTGCAGGGTGTGGATTACCGTACTCGTATCGTCGGCCTCTAGCCTGCGACAGCGACACTGATGCCCTGGCTGTGGCAGCAGCTGCAACACCCTGCACCTACCTGCAGCACACTGCCGCCGTCCCGTACGACCCGCGCAGGACGTCGGCAAGGACCTCAGGCAGCTCGCTGGCACGAGCGTGCTGTACAAGAGGTGGGTTGATGCAGGGGGACACGCCAGGTCTCTGAGGAGACCATACCGTACAGTACCGTACCGCTGACCGCACACCGGTTCCTACTTGAGCATGGACACCCCTTGCACGCCCACCTTGCGACGTACAATCATTGCTTCCACATGTACGTGCGCTGCAGCCGCTTTTGCATCAAGGACGCAACGTTCGACGGGTCGGACGAGGAGCCCGCTGGCGAGGCGGCAGGGTCGGACGGCGATGAGGGGGACTGTGACATAGGGGCGCTGGCGGCGGCGGCGGCGGCGGAGGGCAGCGGGAGGGCCAAGTCGCAGCTGCTGCGGGCGCTGGTGGCGGCGGTGAAGGCCGGCGGGCAGCGGGAGCTGCATGCCCTGGAGGGCTGGATCATGCTGGGCGCGGCCAAGGTGCGTGCACTGCACATACGTATGACACCACTTGCGCGGCGCGAGGCTTGAGGTGCGCGCCCAACCGCGTGACTCTGCTGAGCACTAAGGAGGGCACCAACCGACTCAGGACTTTCCTAAGTGTGTTGGGACATAGGATAACTAAGCGTGGGGAGCTGGGCGCCGCGCAGTTACGTTGAGCGGGATGCTGAGCGTACATGAAGCGCAATGCACGTCTGTGTAAAGCCGCATGGCACGCATGTGCGATGCTGCTACGCCCCCACATGCGCCACCGTGAGCTGCGGTTGCAGTCATGGCGTGCGCGTTCCCATGCAGTACGTGACGGTAAGTAGGGATGGCATGCGTGGCGAACCCCATACGCCATTCACGCGCATGCTAGCACTCGTCCCCCACACCCTGCACCGCAAAGCTGCCGGCCTGCCCTTGCGGTGCCACTGCTTTCCTTCAATTCAAGATGCACACTAAGGTGCACGCTAAGATGCACGCTAAGATGCACGCTTCACGAACGGACACTGACACCTACCTGCCACTGCTGATGCCCTCCGCCTGCTGTCCCACTTCGGCAGACCTGTAGCATGCCGCACTTCTTGAGGCGTGCCAACCTGCAGCAGGTGGCTGTAGTGCTCGAGGAGCAGAGGCTAGAACTTGCAAGGCACTTCGTCGAAGAGATGGAGGCCCGGGCCATTGCCAGTGCGGCCGGACTGATCAACGACGATGAGGCTTCGTGGCGCCAATCGCTGATTGAACTCCGCAAACAGGTGCGGGAACACGTGTGTGCTGCCGGCAGCAATCGGTTCTGAGAATCCGGTGGGTGGGGCCCCGACTCTTAAGCTCAGCTCAGCCAGAACGGTAGCGGCTGGGGTGTTGTGGCAAAGCAGGCTGTGGGCGTAGGGTCAGCACTGCTATGGACTACCCTGAACGGACTTGTACAGGGCACTTGTCACATGTAGGCTAAGACCGCTACCAACAAGTCCACTGCAGCACTCCCGATCTACGACGCTATAAAGCCTGCCGTGCGCACGCCCACGCCGCTTTGGCCTTGCAGTTTACGGAGCGGATGGTGAAGGCGCTGATCTGGACCGAGATGGTAATTGACACCCGCACGCTGCAGCTCCTGGCCCTGTCGCGCCTGCACCAGCACAGCGACCTAGCCAGGCAGCGGCGACGGCACATAGCGACCCTGACGCTGCAGCAGGAGTGCAGTACAGCAGCGCTGGCTCTTGCTGCTGCACGTGGGGTGGCAGAGGCGGCGGCGGCGGGGACCACTGGGCGCGCGCGAGGCAGTAAGGGCAGGGGCAAGGGCAAGGGCAAACAGCCCAGCGGCGGCACGGAAGCAGCAGCGGCAGGGGCAGCAGAAATAGCGGAGGTGCAGGTGGGGGCGAACGCAGGGGCGGCTGTGGAGAGCCCTTCGCAGGCGGCGTCACCGCCGCCGCGGCCATCGACGCCCCCGCAGGCGCCGCTGCCGCCACCGCCGCCGTCACCGAGCCTGCCGGCGACCAACGGCGGCGGGCCGCAAGCCGAGCCGACGGGGGACGGAATGGAGGGCAACGCACCAGCCGCGGCGGCCGTCCCAGACCCAGCCGCGCCTGCCGCCGCCAGCACAGCCCTGATTACCACCACCGCCGCCGACGCCGTCGCCGCCGCCGTCACCAACCCCAACGCCGCCGCCGACGCCAGCGGCCAGGCCGCCGACAGCAACCCTCCATCATCAAGGCCACCGTCGGCACTGTCCGCCGCCCTGTTGGACAGGGAAATGCCCCTGCCCTCGGTGGCCAAAGGCTGGGTGACCCTGGCGCGGCACTCCCTGGCCCGGGACGTGCTGCGCCGCAGGAAGGAGCAGCTGCAGCAGCTGTCCGAAGAGGACAACGAGGTGCGGCTGGACGCGTGTTGCCTCCTGCCTGTGTCGGCTGGCCTTGCTGGACGCCGTATCGTGACTGCTGTATGCACGTGTGCCCTCGTTGACGTGACGCATACCAACATCACTGCGTAGCTGGTTTCCCGCATCGTAATGCACCCTGCACTCGGGCATGTGCTTCAACACACTGAGTGGCAGGAACCTGCCATCCTCAACCGCACACCTGCCATCTTTTGTCTGTGGTACTGCTGAAGGCACACCGCTCTGGGTTCTGAGCCCGCACCGCAATGCAACGCACAGTGTGTCTCTCCAAACGGCATGCACCACGGATCCTTGGTCCCAGACTGCGCGAATGGGGCCGAAAGACGTATCTCATACATGTTTGCGTCATGGCATTTGTCCCATATGGGCCCAACTGCATACCGGTAACACCTTTGTCCTTGCTTGGCCCCAACGGCCCAACTGCAAGCGGTTGATGGCTTGGTTCGATTCGTACAAGGAGCCTCGCACACCCTACACTGGTGCACACCTGAGGCAGTACACTCATACGTAACCTGAACACGCTGCGATTCACGGGTCAATGGCCCCAACGGCCCAACTGCAGGCGAACAATGACCTGGTGTTGATTGGCGACAGGGTGGTCGTGGCGCGCTCCCAGGTCGTGACCATGGCTGCGTTGAAGGAAACCGAGGTGGGTGCAGCAGAGGCGGTTGGCAGATGACCATTGACGGTTGGCGTGGTGAGCGCCCAGTACCCGAACTGCGAGCATGCCGACACGGCGAGGCACGGCGAGAGCTGCCAACGGTTGCTACCCCTTGTGCATTCGTTTGCACCACCCGGCAGATGTGGGGACCAGAAGTGCAAGGCGTGCGACACATAGGACGCCCAGTCACACATTCATAAAGTCCTGTTGTTTTTCCTGAGACGTGCTGAAGTGGGGCGCAGACCAGCAGCAGAAAGCCCGATTGGACAGAAGGATGCCCCTGCCAATGCTGCTGGAAAGCCGCATTCAGCTACCTCCTCCCCTCATTCCTCGTCGCCTGTGCCCCTTCAGGCCTCTGCACGGCTCAGCCAGGACGCCTCGAGGAGCCTGCTTCAGCTGGTGTGGGAGGCTCGCCGCCTGGAGCAGTACCGCACCGACGTGCTAGCGGAGCAGGACCAGCTGCGGGCACAGCTGCAGCTGCTGCAGCAACAACTGCAGCAGCTCCAGCAGGGGGGAGCGGACGAAGCTGCCCACACGTGCGACAACCCCAACTGCACCGAGTGCAGGGGCGACGGCAGCAGCACAGTCACAACGCACGCTACGTACGACCTGAGGACATGGAGCGAGGAGGATATGGAGGCCTTCACGGAGTTCCACGCGCAGGCGGACTTCTGGGGCTGCATGCCGGTGACGGCGGGGATGACGGAGGAGGAGCTGTTTGGGCCGCCGCCGGGCGGCCGGCGGCTGGTGGCGGCGGGCGCCGTGGCGGCGGCGGCGGCGGCGGCGGCGCGGGGAGCTGGGATGGCGGAGAGGCGCGTGTGGAGCCAGGGCAACGAGATGGACCTGCACCAGCGGATACGCGTGAGTGGCGTGGCATTTACAAGTTGCGACTTGCGTCGTAGCATCCACAGCAGCTACTGTGCACGCCAAGCTAGCCAGCTGGCCTCGATTCTGGTGCTACCCTACCTGCTTTTGCCTCGCATCCTGCTCGGTTTTGTGCTTCGTGCTTGCTATTTGCATGCCCCTCCTGCGTCCTGCTGCTTTCCAGCTGTCGCGAACTTCATTCACCCTCGTGCCTTGGCCTCTATTCGTTCCTGACTCCCTAGCGCCCTCCCGACCGTGCTTACCACCAACCGTCATGACATGGTCCAGCATGGTCGCAACCGCCAAAACCTCCTCCTGCTCGTCCTCCCCTTCCTGAAATGCAGCGCCGCTGACCGGTCCCTGCCCAATGCTACAGGCTACTGCTGGCACACCCCCAAAATCAAGCGCTCTTGTTTCCATGGAACACACACCCCACGCCTGCCTTTCCCTCCACCACCTGTTGCCCGCAGCGCCGATTGCCGCTGGCCGTGCTGGGCCGCCGCAGCCTGGCGCTGCTGCTGGTCAAGCAGGCGGCCATGTTCCCGCGCACAGCCTGGCAGGCGTTCCCCATGGCGCCGCCCGCCCTCAGCACCCTGCTGCCGGGCATGCTGGGCTCCCCGGCGGGCCTGTGGAGCAGCGCCAAGGCGGTGAGCCAGCAGCAGAGGGGGATGACGTCCCTTGATAAGTACCGCCTACCCTTTAGGGTAACTGTTTTTGGTGTATGCGATAGCGGGGCTTACATGCCGTACCGTAAGTAGGAGCTGCTATTGGTGTGTGGAGGGATACCATCTTGCATGCCATCATGCTGGGGAAGGGGGATGTCATGGGCCGGTGAAGCAGCAAGACGGCTAAGGGCGCCAGCGTGCGGTGCTGTTAATCTTTGGTCGTCATACGGAATGCATAGTAATGTATTCAGAGGTTTTTCTGGAAGGCTTGGGAAGGAAATGGCGGAAAGGCAGCTAGATCACCGCTTGCGTCAGCTTTGGCCATGTCGGAGGACGCGCTGCGGAGTATTACGGTACTGACAATTGTTGATTGGTATCTAAAAGGCGGCCAAGGTGTCCGCCCTGGAGTGTAGGGTAAAGGTTAGCCCAGACACCACAACGAGGGGACCAGCCGCACGCCAAGCCAAAGGCACCTCCCCTGCTGCCCCTGCTGCCCGGCTCAGGACCCGTTCCGGCCCCGCGCGGGCTGCCCCTGCTGCGTCCTGCTGCTGCCGCTGGGCAGGGCGGTCGGCAACGTGCTGGAGCCCACCGGCGCGGTGTGCCTGCAGGTCGCCAAGCACGACAGGTGGGTGCCGCGGCGTGCGGCGTAAGCCACAACCGTGCTTAGGCGGGTTCGCAAAATGTACGGTCGTGAGATATGCCCTGGGCCCCATGGTACTCCACTCACGTTGCGTCGCCAGACCCTCGCCTCTCTACGTGTTTCGTTGCCAGAGCTCCGCCTCTATATGTGTGTAGAGCTATCCGCACGTTTGCCGTCTCCAAGGCATTGTCCGTAGGCATTGCCCTGACCCGCGACGCCACGTCATGGCCGCTCCTGCACAATGTCGCGGGCCAAGCCCTGTGCCCATGCATGTCCAATGAACCCCGCCCATACCAGTAACGCTCCGGGAATCCTTGCATGCATGCCTATTGTCTTCCTGTATACACTGTGACCTAATGCACACGCTACGTTCAGTACTGCTAGCGCACACGCTGTACTACATGTTTGCGCGCACCCTGGGCCCAGGTCCTTTGACAAGCTGCGTACGGCGGTGCTGGAGGACCTCAAGAAGCACAAGTCCGTCAGCCTGCTGTGCAGGGACGAGGAGGTGAGCGCCGCAGCAACGGAACGCACGCCGCAACACGCTGCAAAGAAAGTTTTTACGGTATAGCGGGGAGATATATGGCACGGCGGCCCTTTCGCTGTACCGGTATCGTGACTGCGCCGACATGCGTCATGCGAAGTGCGAAGCAACTGCCCTTGCAGAGGCGTCCAACAAATGTGTACGGTGCTAACTGGCCAACCCTGACCCAGACCTTGCTTAGCAGCTACTTACTTCCTGTTAACCTTCACCCGCACGCAGGAGGCTGAGCTGGCGGTCTTGGTCATGGCCAAGGTAGGCTGCGACACGCATGGGATTAGGCCGCACCGGGCATGGGCTCGAATGGTGTGAAGCGCGCCCATGAACGCAATCTGTGAGCGCGTTGTGCCATACTCGGTGTACAACAGTGCAACACCCAAGATCGCGAGAACCTTTGGCTAGGTGCGGTTCTCATGCGTGTGCTGGCAACTGAGCTGTGTTGCTGCTGCCGCGCTGCCCACCAGGTCCGCATCGACGAGGGCAGCCGGCCCATGGTGTGCTGGGCGGAGCTGGAGGACAAGGCGGTGAGGCCACACTGCATGCAGCAGCTTCCCCTGACCCGGTGCTCTACCACCAAAACATCACAGCAGTTGCTCTGTTGAGCTGCGCACCACATCCTGCCGCGGCACAGCCAAGGCACCTGCGCGTGGGAACAGTGTTGTAGCTCAGCGTGCGGCTACAACGCGCATGAGGGATTGCCTTACACCCCATCCTGGACTGCGCAACGCTTGCATCCCAGTTGCTTCCCGCTCAACACCGTCCATGGCTCTCAGCCCCTTATCCGTTGCTTCCAAGCCCCCCATGCTTCCATGAGCACGCAGTTGCGGTTGACATCTTCTGCACCGTCCCATGCTTACCTATGTTCTGCACCCCTGCCCTGCCCACAGCGCCGCGGTTCCTTGTTTGGCGCGGGGCCAGAAGGTACGCGTGTCATTGTGTGCGTCGCTGTGTGCTGCTGTTACTCGCTGTGCGTTGCGGCAACTGCCCTCGGATGTCGGCCCTCGCAGACCTCCACCCAGCTATCATGCACATCCGGACACACCGCCTTGGTGGTAGGGTAGGATGGTGGCTAACGTGAACGCAACGGTTGTGCCATGCTGCCATCCACTCGTACCCCGACCTAAACCATTCAACTTTTCCCTAGGCTTGTCTACAATACATCGATACCCTTCACCAACTTTGCGACTTCGCGTTGTAACCTGACACCACCTGTGCGGCCCTGGCGTGTGCGCAGAGTGCTGCGAGGCGATTCGGAGGTGCGGCCTGCGGGTGACCCTCGCGGAGGCTGCGACGCTGCGCAAGGGCCTCGTGGAGCTTCAGGGCCCGGCCAGGACCCTGGCGGGGCGGAAGGAGTAGCGTGCAGCGGCGATCAACGCCAGCCAATGCCCTGCGTGCGCCGATCAACCCACGCCAAAGTCGAACAGGTTTGGGACAGTTGGTTGCAGTTGAACGTGTCAGGGCCGCAACACTGAACGTGTGTCAGAGCGGCGTGTGAGCTGCAGCGCTGGTGAGGAATGCTGACTGGCGGAGCGGCCGTGCTCATGAGGGTGCAGGTATAGCTAAATACAGTAGTGGGTTTAGGGTTCGCGGTCAAGGGTGCCACTGTGCAAGAGCGCTTGTTTGAAGGGGGTTGGACGATGGCAGAGGCTACCGGCCGGGGCGTAAAGGTGTGGGGCTGTGTGAGCGTAGGACCCTGGATGCGCAGCAAGTTGCTCGTACCATGGTGCTGTGTGGTATCGTGCACACAGAAGATACGCAAGAGCATGCATTTTTGCCTCTCAACATGCTCGTGTCGTTCAGTGTCATTATATCGGCCTAAGCCGTACTGTGTTCTTTATGGTTATTTTGTCCCCAAAGTGTACCGAATGCGTGCCGTGTATGGTAAGGAGCGGGTTACCCTTCTCTGAAGTTTCAGTCGCTATGACTGTGCCCGGGCATTTGCGACAGGGATGAGGGGCAACGAGCTGTGTGGGTAGGAATGGTCAGGACGTGTAGCTCTTCCTTTCAAATCAAGTGCTGGTGGGTGCTGTCCGCTGCGTGTGCACGCCAGGTCTGGAACTGTTTTGGGCGGATATTGTGGTTTTGTTGAGTTCTGATGCGTGCGAGATATCTGCAGGGCTTAACTGTGGCTCCATGGCGTGCCGTGGCGGCGGGGGGGCAGGGAGCAGGGGAGCAGGTCTTGGCGACCGCGCCAAAACTGCCGTGCGTCGATCGCGTCGAGATTGGTTGCCTGCGTGACAGGCTGGAATGCGGCTGTCGATTGCTTTTATGAAGTTGCCATAAGTATTGTTGAACATCTCGCTGCCCTGAACCGATGTAAAAATCACGTAGCAGGTGGCGTCACGATAAGGCTTGCCTCTTGACCAGCTTCTTCGCGTGCTGCAACGCTTATGTAAAAGCGTCATCTCAGATGAGGGAATTTGGGCCACTACAGGCCCTGCAGCATGTGCGCCTTCACGCATTGCAGACGGGTATCGACAACGGCGTGGCCGTCTCAACCCCATGGCAGCTGCTATGCATCATAAAGCGTTTACAGTACAGCGTTGGTATTGAAGATTTCAACCAAGACTGTTGCGACCACTGGACGCAATTCGGGAGCACTGCCACACAGGTGGTACCCGCAAAGGCCCAGGCTTCCGTCAAGGCTGTGCCCCTCGCATGCACGTGCCCCAGCTTCATTCACCTTGAGCCCTGCACATTCCATGAGCATGTCTGTATCACTCCTAGAGTCATAAGCGTACTCGCCATTGCGTTCGCTGGCGCATGGCACATGGGTTGCGGGACAAAAGCAGATGCCTCTCGCCTGTGTGTGCCACCCCACGACGCACAGCCTTACACAATGCCAGCTGCACTCCCTGCCACAGCCATAGCCCAGAGAGGTCGTGAGTGGAGGCCTCCAATCTGGCAACACAACTTCTTTCGTACTGTTGTTGCACTCAACGTACCCGTCGCACGCGTCCTGGCCTTCCAGGCGTACCAGGTCCTGGTTGGCAGTTTCCTGGGAAACGCACAGCTGGAACAACAACAACAGCTGCTGCGACAGCAGATCAAACAGGCTATCGGTGAGGGGACAGTGGGCGGACAGCTGGATCTGTTGCACAGCGACAGCGAGGACAGCATGTGCAGGAGCAGCAGCAGCGACAGCGACTACGGGTCTTCCGACGACGACGATTGCGGGACCACTACCGGCAACGCCACAGCCACTACCAGCAATGCCAGTCGTGCGGGACAGCACAACACCACCAGCAGCAGCACCAGCAATTGCGCGGCGGGCAGCCAGCACCAGGGGACCACTGCCCGGGCTCGTGAGCGGCAGGGTCTAGGCGGCGGCGGCAGCAGTGCACTGCCTAGCAGCGGGGCAGGGGCAGGGGCAGGGGCAGGGCCAGGACATCAGCGACAGGGCACAGTGGCGGGTATGTCCGGGAGCAGGGAGGACCGGATGCCGGAAGAGTCCTGGACGTGGTGCTCACGCAGGCGCAGGGCCATGCGGCAGCTGGACCAGCTGCGGAAGCAGACGGTTGAGCAGCTGCAGCGGTGGGCGGGGTCGGAGGCGCTGAGGCGGCTGGAGCGGGCGGAGGAGGAGCTGTGTGCGGCGCTGGGGCAGGTGGAGCTGGGCAGGGCGGTGGCGGGTCTGCCTCTGGGGGGTGCCACTGCTGGTGCTGCTGCTGCTGGGCTGGAGGCGGCGGAGGCACGGGTGGCGACCGCGCGGGCTGAGTTTGAGGATGCGTGGGGGGCGGTACGGTGGCTGCTGGAGGTGAGTGGGGTAGGTCGAGTGGGGGGTGCCGGGTGGGTGGGGTGTGAAGGGGTGGTGCTGGGGCTTGGGGGCAAGGTGCTTCGTGTCGTGGTCCGGCATATGGGGGTACTGTGCGTGCGGGGACAGGGGCACGCAAAATGAGTGCGGCGGTGGGGCAGTGTACGAACAGCCGAGTGAGTGACGTGCGTTGGCTGTCGATGGGGTACTGTGAGTGGAAGTCCGGATTGCGGCATGTCATGTGGCGTGTTTACTGGCTCGGCGCTGCAGGCACGCTCAATGCGCGCATGTGCACTTGCGCTATGGCCGCGTTATAAGTGCTGCCTTGCCCACCACTTGGCACGTGCCACCTTCATGCATGCATGCGTTCCTGCAGGAGGTCGGGCGGGCGGTGCAGCAGTTCGCGGACCACCACTGCATGTTCAAGAGGTGAGGTTGCACCACAACAGTGCTGGCAACCGGTGGATGCTCCTTCCTGCCTTGCTACCGCATGTTGCATGGTGGCACGCAGCGCTAAGACATGGCCCTGCCCAAGCCAGCAAGCAAGCCCTTTTACCCACGTTACTGCGGAGCCCAATCCGTTTCTAAGACCGAACCCGTTCCCTTTTAAGGGAGGACAAACCAACATTACTTTTTGCTGCCACGTCAATGCTTGTCTCTGGTGCGGCTGCCACAGTCGCAAAATACTTACCGTGGACAGGCGGCGGCCCGGGCCACACAACGGATCAGGGCAGCAGAGCTCCGGGCATGGGGAAGACCCCGGGAAGCGCTGCCCCGGGGGCATCGACTGGGAGGCCCTCGTTCGGCAGGCAAGGGAGGAGATGCAACGCAGTAGGAGCAGCAACAGCAACAGCAGGAGTGGCGGCGGCGGGTGGGAGGAGGCGGTGTCGAAGCGGTTTGAGTTGCTCGTCCGGGAGGCGCTGTTGGGCGACGACGGCGACGACGACGACGATGCCGAGGTGGCGGCGCTGTACGGCTTAGTAATGCTGCATGCCGTACAGGTGATTGCGTGCAGCGCGGCGGCGCGTGTGTGGCTTGGCTGGGCTGGGCCCTGACGCATAGTTAGTCAGAGTGCAAGGGTAAGGAGCTTCAGCAGTGGCCCTGCGGTGCGTGCTGTGTGCCCCAGCGCAACAGGCTCAAGCGCAATAATTCAGTGAACGTGCTTCTCATTTGGTGCTTGCAGAAGACGAGCGCCCCATCGCTCCTTATGCCAACCGAACTCGTGCTTTCTCCCGCCCGCTGCACTCCTCCCGGCCCCGGCCCCGTCATGCGAACTGCGGCTTGCACCATGCACCATGCACCATGCACCATGCTCCGTGCCGTGCATGCACCACGCAGGGCATCGCACTCTAGCCCCGCCATGCTGATGCGACTTTCACCATACCCGCCATATCCTGCCCTTGCTTGCCCTGCCATGCCTCTGCATCGTGCCTCACGCAGGGCATGGCGCCCGACTGGCTGCTGGCCCCCCGGCGCATGGCCACCGCCGCCGCGGTGCTGGTGCACTGCCGCACGGCGCTGGCCAAGGCGCTGGCCCCAGCCTACGCCAGCCGAGTGCTGGCTGCGGCGGCGGAGGAGGATGCGGCGGCGAGGGGCGGCGCTTCGGGGGGCGGCGGCGGGGCGAGTGGGTGGAGCTGGAGCGAGGGGGAGTGGAGGCAGTCCGTGTTGGACGGCCGCAGGAAGGTGGGATTGGGTGCCGGAGAGGGTTGCCGGTGGTTGAGTGCGCTGTTGCGTGGGCTTTTATTGATCACATATCCGGGCAATAAGGCGTTTTTAACCTGGAGCATCTTTAAGCTATGTTCCTCTTTAGCTGAGCATGTGTACGTTGTGCTCGTCCCATGCACGGCAGGCCGCCAGCGATGTGCGGCGGCTGTTCGAGTGGATGCAAGTAACGGAGCGGCTGCGGCGGCAGCAGAAGGCTACGCTCGTGCCGACGCGTTGCGCCCGGCACGTGGCGCGTGTCCGGCGGCTGTACGAACGGGGCAGGGAGCTGGACGAGCAGCTGGGGCACACGGTGAACGAGGTGGCGCTGGCGGCGGCGCTAAAGGCGATGGAGGAGGAGGCGGCTGCAAAGGCGGCGGCGGCGGCGGCGGCGGCGACGTCCGGGGATGCTGCAGCAGCGGAGGGCGGGGCCAACAAGGGGAGAAAAAAGCGCAAGGGGAAAGGGAAGGGAGGGACCAAGGCGGACGCGGAGGCAGGGGCGGGGGCAGGTGATGGGGAGGAGAGTGAAACGGCAGCGCAGCGGGCTCCTGAGGCGGGACAAGAGGAGCAGGCGGTGGATGCACCGGAGGTACAGGCAGCTGCTGGCGGCGCCACCCCTGCGGCTGCCGCGCATGAGGGCCCGGCGCCAGCCCAGCCCGCCGCGTTGCGTGGGGAAAATCGTTCCAACCTGGCGCCCCCAGCCCCGGCGCCGGCCCCGCCAGCCTCCGCCCACACCACCGCAAACAGCAATGGTACCACAGCCGCCACGACGCCCGCCCGCCTGCCAGAGGTCACTGCACCCGCTCCGGGCCCCGGGCCCTTTGCTCCCTTACCCTTTCCCCTGCGGCCCCAGTCCAGGCGGATACACGACATGCTGCAGCTCGCGCAGCTGTCTCTGGTGCGAGACGTGCTGAGGCGGCGGCAGGAGCAAATTGATGCAGCAGTGGATTCAGTGCAGGTGAGGGTGGGCCTGGGCGCCAAGTGCTGGGCAGGGCGTTAGGTGACAAGGCAGGGCGAGGTACCGTCTGCCGTGTGTGTTTGGGGACAGCAGTGTGACTCAGTTTATGCGGGTCCGATGGCGCGTGGGCAGCCGACGCGCTACGGCGGGATGGCGGGACGGCGGAGTGCCATGCACGTCGCATCTAAGTTGGGAAGGTTCGGGCGTGGGCGTAAAGCGTGGCACCATCTGTATGCAAGCATGTCGACATTGGTCTTTGCCTCCTCCTTCCGTTCACCTAAACTGCACAAGCCTAGCATCTTGCTTCGCCTCCTTCCTCTCAGCACACAGGTACCGGCCAAGACTCTCCCCAAACCCTGTCATCCTTGCTGCACACGAGGTTGCCGCATTCGGGGTTGGCTGTGGGTCATGGAAGCACCCTTGCTGACCAGCTGGTGCCGTGTGGCACGCAGGTGCAGGGCGCCCAGGGAACTGCCGTGCGCATCGAGTCGCTGCAGCAGTTCCACGCTGTCGTGGAGGCAAAGGAAGTGCTGCCCACACAAGAAAGGGTAAGCCACACGTCCAGGTCACAAATCTACATGTGTTGCGTGCTGGGACTCTGCTTAAACGTATGGTGTCCCTTGGGCTTTACAGCTCGCACTGCTTTACGTGTCAAGTGCACCGACTGCCATATGGTACTGGCGGGACATGCAGCCTGGTTGGCAACATTCCGGCACACCTGCACCAAGCCGTGCGTGCCCCATTCAGGGGTTGCCTTGTGTGGTCCCTAGCTGTCTGGGTGCATCCGCTCCTCACATGGAGAGAAGCGATCTCATGCGGCCACTGCCATGCGCACTCCTCGTGCTGCCCCTGGCCCTTGGAGCACGGCACGTGCACGCTGACCGACGTGTGCCTGCACCTGCCTGCCTGCGTGCAGGCGACGGCGCTGCTGCGGCTCGTTGCCGGCAGGCTGCTGGCGGCTATGGCCCGAGATGCGCATGCCACGGACACACACGAGGCCCGGGTGGTCACGGAGCTCCACCGCTTGGCAACACACCGACGGCAGCTGCAGGAGGGCCACCACCAGCAGCAGCACCACCACCAGCCGCAGCAGGAGGCGCAGGAGCAGGCGCAGGCGGGGACACACGGCGGGCTGCCAGCAGCTGCCGGCAGCAGTGGCGGAGCAGCGGACGCGGCCAGCATCAAAGGACTGTACTTTGCGCTTGAGGTGTGCGACACCCGCACGGAGCGGTGGGGCGACGAGGGGAGGCAGCGATTGGCGGAGGTGCACGCGGCTGTGGACTACTGGGGCGCCATGGGGATCACAGCGGGTGTGTCCGAGTGGGAGCTGTTCGGGCCGCCGCTGGGGAGCAGGGGCCTGGCGGGGCAGGTGCAGCTTGGGGGAGCAGGGGAGGAGGCGGCAGAGCACGCAGGGGAGGGAGGGGCGGGCGGCAGCGGGGGCAGCAGGGTGGGGGCGCTGGCTGTGCCGTCGCTGCTGGAGGAGCGGATGGAGGCCAAGCGGGCGTGGCGGCGGACGTTCGACGTCGAGCTGGAGCAGCGGATACAGGTGCATGGTGCTTGTCACTTGTACAAATATCAATTCATAGCAGATTGCGGTACATAACGACACATAAGCTTTGGGCACCGGTCATAGACCCTAACAAGGCTCCCGGTGCGTGCTTGCAAATTGGCATTGAGCTGCTGCTGTAGCTGTGGCTGCAACAGGAGCCACAAGGCGCGCTCACCAAGTACCATCATCCACGTGGCAAGGCCGTGTGACAGCTCTAGAGCCCAAGGCATTCACCACCTCCCATAACCTGCCTTGCTTCCCGCAACAGCCTGCCACATCCCGCACGCTCGCTCTGCCCCTCTCGTCACGTGCCTTACCGGTTTCCTCCGTACGCCCCCAACCCATCAACCCCAGCGCCGCTGGCCTGTGGCGGCCCTGGGCTCCCCCGCCATGGCGCTGGTCCTGGGCCGCATGGCCATGATGTACGGCTCCATGCACGCCTGGCTGCCGTACGCCCTGATGCCGCCGCCGCTGGTCGACTACCTGCCGGGCGACGCGCCGGCGGCGCGCTGGGGAGAGGAGACCACGGTACGGAGACGGGGCCGATCTGCCATGTGGGGCTCAGGGTAGTAACGCACAACGTGCAGACGGCACGTCGTCCGTCCCAGTTCCGAGCCGCAATACCCTTGGTTTGCACGCAGTACCCTTCTGCCGTACAGCACAGTGCCGCTACTAGGCGAAAAGCTGGCATTTGCATGGAGCCGATGGCCGAGCCAAGCAGTGGCGTCGCGACGCGGTAACTAATGCCGCCCTTCTTTAGACCGCTTGCCAGCAAGTGCTGGGTGGCTGGCCCGAGAACGGCATCGGCTTTTGGATGTACGACACAGTGCCGTACGTGCCGTATGCTGCAGGACCTGTACCGCCCGCGGCCCGGCGTGCCGGGGTGCGTGCTGCTGGTGCCGCTGGGCAAGCCGCGGCAGCAGGTGGTGATGCCCCGCAGGGCGGCGCTGCAGCCCGAGGACGAACAAGACTGGTGAGCGGGGTAGCAGCTGGTGGGGCTGCCCTGCGGCGTGGGGGCTTGGGTGGGGCTGTTGGTGCAGCAGTTGTGGTGGTGGGGTGGCAGAGCGTCGCTCTGTTGGTGCAGTGGGCGTGCTGCACATGCACGCGGACTGGACGTCACAGGCTGTACCACAGCCAAGGCACTGAACGGATGTTGCATCCAGCCGGTTGGCGATCGGTACTTGCTCCTTGAAGGACGCTGTGCCGCAAGCAGCATGCTTGGCATGACCAGTCTCATACAGTACATGCAGTGGCAACAATAGACGCCTGGCAGGCATTGAGTACTATGCGGTCACTTACTGATCCGCTCGCTCACTCCCGCCTTTGCACTACGCTCACCACACCGCGCGCGTGCGCCGGCACGACCGCAGGTCCTTCGACCGGCTGCTGGGCGCCGTGCGGAGCAGCTTCCACACGCACCACGGCGCCAGCGTGATGTGCAACTCGATGGAGGTGAGGCCCCCTGGCTCCATCCCGGTCTCTCCCCACGAAACGGCCTAAGTCGGCCTAAGTCGGCCTAAGACGTCGTCACAGATTGCGGCTGTGGCTTGGTTGTATTTAGGAATCGCTGTGCGTGGCTGCTCTGCTCCTTTTTGTCATGGGTCTTGTTCGCATGCACCGTGAGCCATGAGCCCATGACCCTACAAGTGTGCAGCCCTGCCACGCCTGCATGTCCTGCACTGCCCGTCAACACCCTGCCGTACTGCCGCCGCCTGGCAACCAACGCAGAAGCTGCAAACGGTGGTGCTGGTGTTTGCCAAGGTACGGTATCCCATTACGTTATGGTGCGAGATCCCGGCTGTACGGGACGGCGCGGTATGGACCGCATCGCGCCTAATGCATGCTACGGCGCTGATGTTCTGCGATCTTGTGCGCTACGCCTTACCGGTACCTGCGCCGTGCCATGCATATGCCGCAGGCTGAGACAGGTGCCAACCTGTCGGCTACCCTGTTCACACTTGCCTGTCATCTCTAGGCCTACCTGTCTCACCCTTACCCACATTCTCAACGCCAACGCATCGCCCGTTCGCACTTACTTGTCAGTGCTTACCGCTGCCCCAGCCCACTGCACCCCACTCTCGCTCCTATGTGCTGCTGCCCCACGCACGCAGCTGCACGATGAGCTGGCGCACACGAGCGCACACATCGCGTGCGTGGCAACCCTTGACGGCTCCAAGGTGGGGTGGCGCCGAGGGTAGGCCCCTTGGTGTGGATGCACAGTGCTACAGTGGTATAACATTATTCACACACATTTTGCAGCACGAGGTCTATGCCGCACGCGTAGACGCTTCCGCAATGGGCTCTGTCTCCGCACTACTGGCAGTTGAGGACATTGCTCAACAGCTGCCCTTGGGCGAGGGCGAGCCATCCTTGGTGCGCTAGTAGCCAAGTGCGAGGATTCCTGCCTGCTCTGCCATCACGCGCAGCTGATCCAGTTGGCCTCAAAGGCCGCAGGCGTCTGTGACTGACTGTGCGGCTTCGCTGTGGGTGCTCCCTCCGCAGCCTACCAGCCCGTTCACAAGCGGCGACGCGGCAGGTGCGTGCCAGCGTCTGGGCTCGATGCTTTTCCGGCCACGTTGACCGCCCAGGAACGCCTTGGCGCTGCGGCAACAACCCTGCATGTCCTATTGTGCACTGCAGCTACGCTACACCAGGCCCACCGTGGACCACACAGGCACAGCTGGACACGTGCAGCCATGCGACTGTGTGACTGCCGAGCCGCTGTGCATTTTGGGGCCGTGTATCCGGTACAGAGACGGCCCTCTGTCTCCCCACCTCGTTCCGTGCATGCAGCTTGCGGCGCGGCGGTCAAGCAGTACGGCATGCGGTTGTCGGTTGCGAAGCTGTCGGAGGCTTGGGGCGGGAAGCTGACCATGCACCCCGCCTGCCAGCCTTCGTCAAGAGACGGAGGTTGAGGGTACTGCAGCTGGGCACCGGACGCGCGGGGCCTGCGCCGTGGACCTTTCACTGCTGTAGGGCGGCTTAACGCATGACTCGTGCAAAGCAGAGTGCAATGGATGGGGGTATGTACATTGTGAATGGAAAAGGAGCCTTGGGCTCGTCCGTGGTTGTGTGTCCGTCGTGTTGGATTGTGGGGTGGGCAACGGGCGACGCTCGATGCGCTTTGAGCTTAATGGTGCATGGCACAAAACGGCATGCAGCATGGCGAAGTGGTGGTGTGAGCGCCTGTCCCTGCCTGTCCACGTGGGGGTGCACAGGGGAGCTCCCCTGGTGGGCCGCGGCATGGACGGCAAGGGGCAGGGGAGCTCCCCCGGCATGAGGGTCGGGTGTGAGTCTTGGCTGGTACTCGTCTTGGCTGGTACTCCTGCGTGGTGAGGAATGAGCAGGATGCGAACGCTGGCAGGAAGTGTGGGGCTGCGGTGAGGGACTGGCGGCGTGTGCAGTGCTGAGGGCGGGGGGCTCGGGGTGTGGGAAGTCGAGAGGGCCATCGCAGAGCCACTTCGGAGCATGATAGGGGGGATAGATGCATTGGCGACAGCATCTGATCGCCGTGGTGCATGCCATGCCGAGCTTAGTGTAATGAGTGGTGCAAACGTGCAACGCTGCGTATTGCGGGGCTGGAATCGCTGTAGGAAAGTGCACGGAAGGTTGTTGAGGCACAGGGTGCATGGCTAGCTCCGATTCACTCTCGCTGTGGTGCTGGGCACTCAGGACACCATACTAAGGGTCAACGAAAGCTTGGTCAAGCTGGTCAAGCTGGTTGCTCCTTTCCGTACAGCGAGAGGGGTGGGATCGTGGGAAACCCCGTGTCCTTGATTGCCGGGACCAGCTCTGTTTCCCGAGCGGGACTGGGCTGGGCTCTGGAAGGGGACCAAAACTGTAAATCCATACATACATAAAAAAAGCTTGGTCAGACTGGCAGTGTTGTTGGTGGCGCGTGTGCGCCGCCACTGCCTGGCGGCCACAAGGGGACCCGTGCCATGGTAGAGCGCGCCTGCGCCTGCAAGGTCATCCAGGGGGGTCATCCGTCAGTTCTGGAAGGGCCTTGCGGCCTCATTGCGTACTTGCGGTTCTGGCACAGTGTGTTGAGCCGCTTCTTGTCCACCTCCTCAATTGCGCTGCGGGCACTTGCCGTGGTGTCGAGCTCAGGGTGTCCAGAATCCTTTAGGAATGGCGGCGTTCTACAGGGCACATGTCGACCCCAGGGTGTTAGGCATCGAGGTTAAGTGGAGTAAGGCGCAGTTCTGGAGTAACGAAGCATGTCTCTGGCCAAATGCTCGAGGTCAGTATGTCTGCCAGCAAGCGTAGGCTGCAGTACGGAGCCGTACACAGGGGCCGTACACGTGCTCTGCACATGCTGGTGTGGCACGTAAGCCCTACACGGGGTTGCATCATACACGGAGTTGCGTCATACGGTGCGCCTGAAAGCTGCATTGGGCTGTGCGCGTTGCCTGACACGTGTGAAGACATTGTACCCGGTACTGAAAGCCGTGGGAAGGGCCTCTGGGGCACTGGGGGAGCTCCCCTGTGCCCCGGGGGACCCGGGTCCAAGAGATTCATCATAAGGAAGAGGCGCCCAAGGGCAGCAATGTTCTTGGGGAAAATGTGTTCATAGCTATCCTAGATATTGCTATTGTAGGTCAACGTCCAAGGAACATACATTGCGTCTCTCCCACGCCTTCGCAGCAAACGCGCTCCCTGGAAAGCACTCGCTTACGCAAGCCGCAGTACAATGCAAACATGAAAATCGGAATATTGCAATGAGTCACGCAGAATGGGCCGCTGAGCTACACCGCCGGCGCTTACGAGCCGCTCGCACGAATGCCGACCTGCTGAACATAAAAGCTACTAACCCCCCGTCAGTAAAGCGGCTCAGCCTTTGTGCCGGACAAGATGGAGGTCTACGGGAAGCCGTGTTCAACCCAAAGTGGAGGCTGTCGACCGCGGTGCAGGTGGGTTGGGGGTGAAGGGCAGAGGGGGCCGGAGCGGCTGGGAGATGGGGTGCAGCGGCCCGACGCTACATCCCACAGGAACACCTGCTTGTCGCCGCCGCACGAAGCAGACTTGCTGTTGTCACGTTCCACAACGGCACCGCGCACTTCAGCCATGTCCCGCGTACGTCTTCACCAATACGCCGCTGTGGGGTTCCATAACCGGATAGTGCGGTCCTGCACCGCTGCAGTCAGCTGAGTTCCTCTAAGAAACGAATGTACAACCCTCTGCGCATCCAGTGTTCTGCTCTGCCACACAGCAACCTGGCCCCAACCCCACTCCAAGGTGCATAACACGTGCCACTGCACGTCCCTGTCTACAAGGAAAGCCAGACTGCTCGTCGTCCGCCGGCGGTTGTACCCGACCCTCCACTAGTGCTGTGTCCGTCGCCTCCTGCCGCCACACCCACCTCAAGCTAATCCCCACCCTTCTCCTCGCCAGGCATTTCAGATTTACTACGGCGAATATGGGACTGCAGCCACGGACGAGGGACCGTCGTATGAGCTGCCCCTCAGCGATAGCGACAGCGAAGCAGCCCTGTCCGACGGTGACGACAGCGGCGACGAAGGTGATGGTGATGCCGAGGACGGGGTTGCCGGTGCCGGCGGCGGCGGTCTCGGGGCCTCCCAGGTAGCTGAGCAGCTGCGGGAGCGGAGGAAGGGCCTCCGGAGGGCGGAGGCGGCTCGGAAGCAGGCGTTGGAGCTGCTGCAGCAGTGGGTGGGGTCGGAGCGGGTGAGGCGGTTGGATGCGGCGGAGGTCGACCTATGTGCTGCTGTGTTGCAGCTGGAGGCGTTTGCGGGGCTGCAGGGCTCTGAGGCCGTGCACGGGAACGCAGCAGCGCAGGGCGGAGAGCGCCGGGAGGGCCGGCAGGGGACTCAGGCGTCCAATGGCGGTCTGGCAGAAGCGAACGGTGGCGCGGTTGCAGCGGGCGTGGGGGACAGCGGCGGGGGCCGGGAGGCTGGGGAAGGGGACGGGGTAGGGGAGGCGCTACAGGGCGGCCCTGGTGCAGACCCGAACTGGTCGTCGGAGCTTGAGGCTCGCGTGGTGGCGGCCCGTGTGGAGTTTGCGGAGGCGTGGGCGGCGGCGCAGCACGTGCTGGAGGTGAGAGGGGCGCGGCATCACGCGACCCTGACGGGGAGCCTTGATGGCAACAAGGCGTCTTGCCTATGTCTGCAGCGCTACCTCCCCGCACACTGTGGTTGCTGCTTTTCGTGCTGTGCCTGCCGACGGCACCTTTGCTGTGCGTATGCTGCAATCCTTGCCATGCGCAGGACCTGGGCCGGGCGTTGCGTGAGCTGCACGCTTTCGGGCCGCTGTACAAGAGGTGCGTCCCTGGTTGGCGGGGGCGGGGGCGGGTGCGTCCCTGGGCGAGGGTGTGGGGGACGGGACGCCGACCGGCAACGAAGCAGCCCTCATACGCCCCCTCCCCGCGCGCTGAGCCCACTGCACAACCAAGGGTCTGCGCATTAGCGTTACCAGCAGTGCCGTTTGCGACAGGGCGCCGGGAAAAACATACAGGTCCCTCCTCCAAATCCGTACGGTTTAGGGCGAAACAGGACCAACACGCGCGCCGCACATGTACACTTGCATGAGCGCTAGTACGGCAGCACCACCTGAACTTGCACTGCTTTCCGCCGTCCCGCTGCCCAGCCCAAACCTGGCCAAGCCGACGAGTGACGAGGAGCATGACGACCTCCCCGGGGGCGGCAGCGGCAGCGGCAGCAGCAGCAGGAGAAACGAGGAGGAGCACATCGACGCACTCGTGCACATACTGTCGACGGAGGCCGCCAGGGGCGTGCCGGCCAAGAAGCTACAGGACCGTGTGAAGAAGGGCGTGGTCGACGTGTTCTGTCGCGGAGGGTTCCGGCCGCTGGTGCTCAGCCTCATCGGCTGGGTGGCGCTGGGCGCGTTCACGGTGCGTACGGCACGGCGTGCTTAGAGCGCATGGGTTGTTTTTTGGGCTCGAGGGGGAGGCGGTGGTGGGGTGGACGGCTGGAGGGTTGTGTGTGTGGCTGCCTGTCGCCGGGTGTAGGGCAGGGCGGGGACTCACGGCGTGGCTTATGGCGGTGGCTGTAGCGCGGCTGGTGAGTGTGCCGTCCTATCTGCCCGCGCATCTCCCTCTGCGTGCAGTCTGTTGCAGAACAAGAAGAGGGGTATCTTCCTCAACGGCTATCTATCTGCACCCGCGTCACCTCTGCTTGCACTGCAATCACCCATGCTGCCCCACCTCCACCGCAGTCGGAGCCGACTCGGTGGGAGCCGACCTGGTTCCTAGCTCGCAGCAGGACATCCCTAATACACCACGTGCTCGATGAGCTCATGATCAACGCGCTCAGCCTGGCTACGCGGCACGTGGTCAACTCGGCGTGGGCCGCGATTCAGGCCGCACAACGAGACGTGCCCGCAGCAGCTGCTTCTGGCGGCGGCGGTGGCGGCAGTGGCGGTGGTGTCAGCAGCAGCAGCGCCAGCAAGGCGTGGAGGAGTGACTCGGACTCGGACAACGGGGATGAGGGCGAGGAGGGGGGCAGCGGCGGCGGAGGAGGAGGGGCCGACGGGGTGTGGACATGGGACGCGAGCGAGGGGCAGCACCGAAGGTTCATGCTGCATGCGCGGAAAAAGGTGGGCCACCACGTGAAGTAATGGGGGCAAATGCGTGGGTCAGATGTTGCAGCTGTTGCAGGTATACAACAAGAAAGGGCGCATTCCGTGCAACGCACGGTGCAGTGCCGTGTGCGCTGTGGTCGGTCCCACCGGGGCCGGGTCCGCACCGCCTGTGTCCTGCGTGTGCATGCCCCGCCTTGCTGCCCCTGCTTGCTGCCCCTTTTACGCCCCCTACCTCCGCTGGGTTTCCGCAGTTGACTCGCGCAGCCAACAACAGGCTGTTGTGCTGCTTCACGGCAGCGACAATGCGCCGGTCGCAGCAGCGCGCGCTGCTGCCGCTAAGGCACATGGCGCACCGGCAGCGGATCCAGGCGGTGGAGGAGCTGCTGGCTAAGACACAGCGCGAGGCGGCGGCGGCAGCAGCGGCAGCTGGGCAGGGGGGATCTTGTGCGGGCGGTGGCGGCAGGGGCAGGAAGAAGAAGAATAAGAAGGGCAAGGGCTCGGCAAGGGCGGGGGAGGCAGAGCAGGGTGGCGCGGAGCAGGACGGTGAGCAGCAGGCGGACCAGCAGCAGCAGCAGCTGCAGCAGGAGGAGGGCAATACAGCGGCAGGGACCACAGCCGAAGGCAGCGCCGGCGCCGCCTCAAGCAGTACGGCCCTGGGGAAGCTCCCCACCCAGCTGCCTGTGGTACAAGCGCCGCCATCCCTTGACCCCGCCACCGCCGCCGCCGCCGCCGAGCCGTCGGCCGGGCTGTCTGACTGGCTGGCCCTCGCCCGCCTGTCACTGTCGTACGATCTACTGCTGCGGCGTGAGAAGCAGCTGATGCGCGTGGAGGAGGAGGTGCAGCTCCTGGTACGTGTGCGTGTACTCCTGTGGGGATCTGTGCGATCCAGTGTTACACTGCGGGCAAAAGCCGGGGGTTCATAACCGGACCGAGACACAGCGATGGCCTCTTGGGCCTTAGGCACGAGCCGGGAGGGTTTGAAACACGGGACTACGCCCGACAGCACGCGCGGGGGCCTTCTCACCTAGGGCAAACCGCGGCCCCAAGACGGCATAGGCTAGAGGACAGACCCAACCGGCACACACAACACCCACTCGAAAACGACCCATTTGGAACGGGTGCCAAGTCTCCGGAGTGTTTGGCGCTGCTTCTTGCCCTACTGCACAGCCAGCACCCGCCTTCATACCTTACACGAGAAGAGGACAAGCTGCCCAACTTGTCGCAACTCTCTTAAACGGTTATCATTGACAGATGCCTGCGTGCTGGCACACTGTTCTGCTTGCAGACCCGAAGCGGCTTGTACTTTCAGGCTGGCATGGCAGACTTGGCCCACCGCGTGCGGAGGGCTAACGCGGCCAAGGTCGCCAAAGAGCAAGCCAGAACGGTGCGGCGCAGGGGAGCACCCCTGCTCACACATGGCAGTCCCGTGCTCGAGACGCACACGGCACGCGATGTCGAACACTGGTAGTGCACCGCCGGCGGCCACCTTGCCCACGCCCACGGGCAGCGCCTGAGCCCGCAGCAGCGCGCAATTTGCACGTAACGCATTCGTACATCCCAAAACACCAGGCCACACACTTTTGCTGCCTTCCTGCTGCTCCCGGTGCGCGCTGCTGCACAGGCCATGGCCGCGCTCACCTCCTGCGCGGTGCCGTACATGGAGGGCGTGAACCGCGTAGCCGTCGCCCAAGGGCGCGAAGCGGAGGAGCTCAACAACGAGCTGCAACGGCTGCATCTGCTGTGCAGCGGCTCCCAGGAGCAGTCGGGGGCTGCCGCCGGGGCTGGGGACGCAGCGGCACGGGTCGTCCTCGTTAAGGATCACGAAGGTGCAGACATGGCGCGGTGGGAGCCGGGGGACCGGATGCTGTTCACGGACTTCCAGTGGCAGGTGGACTACTGGGGGGCGCTGCCCGTGACGGCGGGCATGTCGGAGGCGGAGCTGTTTGGCACCGAGTTCTCGAGCGGCGGCGCGCAGAGCAACGAGGCCCGGCGGGACGAGGCCAGGGCGTGGGGGCAGGCGCAGGACGTGGAGCTGTCGCATAGGCTGCACGTGAGTGTACAAGCATGGCTGCGGCCGTGCGGGTTAATTCCAGCACGGCGGTGCAGCAGCACCTCGTGCAGCTTGCGGGGCAGGTTGTGTGAGGCCGTGTACGCCGTGCCTGCGTGCAGCACCTGTACGGCGAGCCCCGTGTCCATTACCGATAGGCCCAGACAGTGACCCAGTCAGTGCCTGACAAGGGCTGTAGTAGCCCCACTCCATCCCATCGCAACTCTGCCCCCCTTTGCGCGGCCCATCCTGCAGCGCCGCTGGCCGTTGTGCACCATGGGCCGTCGCAGCCTGGTGATGCTGCTGGTGCGCATGCAGACGTCGTACGACCCTATGCCGTGGCTGCCGTACGCCCTCGTTCCGCCGGCCCTGATGCTCGGCCGACCGCACGGATCGCCCGCCGCGGACCGGAACGCCGCGAAATTGGTGAGTGTGGGCTGCGTTGCCACGTGTGCGTGTCAGTGGCGCGTACGTCGCGATGCCTGCCGCCGCCACGCATACTACGTGCGTGCGCATGAGGGCCACATGTTGTAAGTATATAAGACGTGCGTTCAAGAGTGCCGCTTTGTTCGTACGGTAATGCCTAGCGTGCCTATTTGGCTGTCCGAGGCGGAGGAGTCAGGACGGAATCACGCGGACGCTCAGCCCACTACGCTTCTTGCGGAGCATCTACCCAGTCCAGGACAACCATCCGGGCACAGTGCATCCTTCGCTGTTGTACCTTCCTTATCCTACACCCCCCTGCCTCTTGCCTTGTACCTCGCGCCGTATGTCTGATGCCCTGCGCCTGCCCCCGTCCCGCGGCAGCACGACCCGTACCGGCCCACGGGTAGCACCCCCAGCGCGGTGCTGCTGCTGCCCCTGGGGCGCATCCAGCACTTGGTGGGCTTCCACGCTGACTCCGCCCTGACGGCACAGAAGTACGCGGGGTGAGGCGGATGGGCGCAGGCGTGTGTCTATGTGTGCGATGCGTGCCGTGCATGCGGTGCTTGTGGCCGCGTCCCACGCTGCCCGCTCAGCGGAGGCAGACGGTTGAACGCTGTGGAGGAACGCGTTCAGTGAGCAATCCTCAGTAAAGGGTAATCGGGATTGGGGAGGATTTACAAAACCGGCGCTCGTGGCTTTGACTTTTGTGGTTGTGGTCCTGACAGGTCCTCCATATTGGCGCTCGAACCACGCACCTAAACTCACGCATGAGACGGAATGAGAAACATCCACTATTCCACGGCCCCCGCAGGAGCTTCGACCGCCTTCTGCGAGCGGTGCGCAAGTCCTTCGACGACCGCCGGGCTGCGTCCGTCAGCTGCTCAACCCTGGAGGTGAGCAGGTTCCCGGGTAGCAGGCAACGGTCGACCGATATTACTGGTATGACAGTGAGGACGTGCAGTGCCAGCCTGACAGTGGGCGTTTTCAGATGGGATCCCGAGTATTGGCAAGCGGTAATTCGGCACGGGTGGGGTGTTTAGCGCTGCTGGGTCCGACTCTTATTCCAGATGTTGTGCACTTGTGACGCCGCCATCCCACAGCGCCTGTGAAGCGGTCCTGGGGCCCGTGCCTGCTCCCCGGGCATACCCCAGCTAATACAGGCACACGCCACACCCCCATAAGGGCGTAAGCTTCTCAACAGCGGAACACACGCCGCACTGATGATTGGTGCTCACAAAACGCCTGAAACCTCGCTTCCTGCCTTCGCAGGAGGTGGAGATGACGGTCCTGGCCTTCGCCAAGGTGGGAGTGGAAGTAGTAGTATGCCCCTGGTGACAGCACGCATTGCTTGCGGACCGCACATTGTTATCCCTTGATGTTAATAATCGTCATCATCGTAGAAGACACCTGGACTCGTTGTGGCCTAGTCTGCCCGCACCACGCATGCTTTGCGCACAAGGTGCTCTGGAAAACGCTTGGTGCGCCCCGTTTGCACAGCTGCGCGAGGAAGTGGCGGGCAGCAGCCTGGCGACGCGGCACGTGGCGTGCTGGTCACGGCTGGGCAAGGAGATCAACCAGGTGCGAACAGGGTCGCTGTGCATCTGTCTCTTGAACAGAGACCTAGGATGTGCCGTACGCACGTACAGCGTTTTCTTCTCACGGCACAAATACGGCATGCCATGTGCTGCGTTGCAGTTGCAGACAAGCTGACATATGAAGCTCACACCTGACACACGCCTGGTTGCAAGTGTGCTATTGTACACTCTACACTCCACAAAGGGCGGAACCGTAAATGGTGCATTGCGTCATGTCCATGCGCATGCCCCTGCCCCTGGGCCCGCCGTCACACCGCAGGGGTTCAGCACTGCCAACCTGCGGGCCCCGGGTCCAACCGGTAAGCTACCTACTGACTTAACGCTGTGCACCTTAGGGCCTCTGCTGCGCCAGAAGCCTTGAACTTCCAGGGCTGTTGCCAACCACAAAAGGTTGCTGACCAAACAATACAAACACAGCAGTGGCAACCTCACTAACCATAAGACGCCTACGCCTAGTAAAAGCCATTTTTGGAGCCACGCCCGCGGACAGGCCTGTGGCCAACGCACCCGGTCGTGCCCCACGCCCTTGCCCAGGCTGACGCGCCCTGACCCGCCCCTCGCAGACTGCTGCCTGGCTGCTGAGCTGCACGGCATGCGCGTGAGCATTGCGGAGGTGCACAGCGCGCGAGGCGGCCGGGTGACTCTGCACGAGGCGCTCAGGCGCGGGGAGGGGGAGTGAGGCTGCGGGAGGGAGCAGCCATGACTGGCGTTGAGCGGCGCACCGTGTGGAGGCGGCAGGGTGTCGCTGCATGGGGCATGCTTGTGCGGAAGGGCTGGCTAGGAGGGAGCAGGCGAGGCAATGCCTGGGGAGGGAAGGGAAGGGAGTGTGCTGGGGGTGCTGTGTGGGGGCGGCACGGTTTATGCTGCACGAGGCGTGCAGACGGGGGCGGGCGGCGAGGGAAGGGGCGTTCAGGAGGGGAGCAAGGGCTGGGGATGGGGGCGCGCTATGGGGGCGGCAGGATGGCGCTGCGCGGAGGGCCGCAGGACGGGCTTGTAGGAACTGTAACGGACGCAGAGGGTGGTGCCCGTGAATATGCGGAAGGCTGCTGCAGGCCGGCACTGTAGTTGCAGAGCTGGAAGGCTGCCTCGTATGTGGGTTACAGTGCGAAGGGTTGCGCAGAGGAGCATGGTTACCCCCAGCATGGCGGCCTCGCCGCCTGCCTGGGCAGCGGCCCGTCCGGGTGGGTATGCGGAGCATGGGACCGGATACATGGCTTGAAAGCTCTTTTTTTACGGTGTAGATGAACGTACAGGGGCAAAGCCGGAGCCGGCCACTAGCTAGCAGGTAGCAGGTGGGCGGGAGCGGGTGGGAAGCGGGAGGCGCTGAGGACACGCGTTGGCATGGTAGCACGCAGGGACAGAACCCCGCACCAGATTCTAGCACCTGCTTGTGACAGGAAGGCAGGCGTGCTGCTGCAAGAGCACTGAGGGCGCATCTGTGTGCGGAGTGCTGTGGGTCAGGTCTCGGCCCGCGCCGACCAGGCATGTGGGATTTGGGTACGGTGGTTCTGGCTGCATTGAGTATGCCGGCTGCCAGCTACCCGCCGGGACCGAAAGCTAATGTACTGCCGTCTACGCTGCTGTACAAGCTGAACATCGTCTAGGAATTTTGCTTTGGTTGTGCTTGTGCCGTGACTTTTGCGGTGTTGAAGTACACTTGGTTCGAGGCAAGGGACAGGGGGCCTCAGTGTTGCACTGAAAGCGCCGGGGCGGGAAGGCCGGCAAGGGCGGGCAATGAGAGGTCCTTCATGTCGGTGAAGGACCGGGTTGGACCAATGGGTCACACATGAGCATGACTTCTCACCTTTGACAGACAGCATCGGTTTGTGTAACATTGCTTATCTAGGTGTTTATCTGCTTGGAGCGCTGCACGAAGTGCGACGCGATGATACAGCCGATGCCCACCCATAAAACGTTGTAGTGAAGGAGGATCACGATACTGCAGCAATCACAAGCACATGTCATCATGGCACACCATCGCGGCAGTCCAGCAGCGGCGCCTAAAGGCTGTCGCAACCGGCATGGACCCAGGCACGGTCGCCGGCGCTTCCGTCCTTCGTCAGATAGCGCTTGCGATGGGAATACCGGAGCGACTCAACGTACATCTTGCTGACCCTAAGTTTGGCGCGAAAGGATTCTCCCAGGTGCGCATGCAAAACTGCCTCCACCGACCTCCCGCCCCCTGTAACCCCCTACCTGGCCTCTGCACTGCTGACTCGAACCGGAGACGCATTGGATGCATTACCTGTCTAGGTTCCTGCAGCTTGCTTGCATGTTGTATAGACGAGTGCCGGCTCAGCCCTGCTGCAACGCACCTTTCGCAGCCTGCACTGCCCCCCCTAGCGGCCTAGGTCTCGCTGGTAGGTGGACGGATGCACCAACAGGACCCCCGTAACCCCTTGGCGTGCACCATCAGGCCCAGTGTGTCCACTTGCCTCAACTCACTCATTGCAACCCATGCCACCGTCATTGCTTGGCGGCCGGCCGCAGGCGGGCAGTGCTGACCCCTGCGGGTAATCAGCCCACCCACTTTCACACAAAATGCTCATGTCCTTCCTTTTGCCTCAGGCGTACAGTGCCTGGTACGGGACCTTTTCGCCACCCGCTAAACACTTCAGACCGCTAGCTGTGGACCCCGGCAGCGATGAAGAGCGAGTGGAGCTGTACCCTGGGGGCCACGACGGCGGTGCGGACAGCGGGTCAGACGAGGACTGCGAAATGGGTGGCAAGGGCCCATTGGGGGTAAGCACGAGCACCAGCATCGTCAGTGGCAGAGGCAGCAATAAGGGGATGCAGGCGGGCGGTGGCGGCGGCAGCAGCGGCGGCGGCGGCGGCAGCAAGGGAGCAGCGCGGGGGCGGGCGGATGAGGCTGCTGTCATGCGGAGGCGGAGGCGGAGGGTGCGGAGGGAGGCAGAGCAGCTGCGGGAGGGGCTGGCTCAGATGCTGAAGCGGTGGCAGGGGAGCCACCAGCTGCGGCGGCTGGCGGAGGCGGAGGCGGCGCTGTGTGCAGCACTGAGGGAGCTGGAGGGGGCGCAGCAGGAGGAAGGAGATGGGGAGATGGAGGAGGCAAAGGGTGTGCAGGAGCAGGCGGCGGCGGCGGCCGAGGCCATAGCTGGTGCTTGTGCTGGTGCTGGTGCTAGTGCTGCTGCTGGTGCGTGCGCTGCGGGCGGCGGCCTGGACGGCCTGCGGCTGCGCGTGGCTGCTGCACGCGGGGAGTACGACGAGGCGTACGCGTCGCTGAGGTGGCTGTTTGAGGTGAGCAGAAGTAGACAAGCGAGATGGGACGGGACGGGAGGAGGGCCTTACCTGCCAACACGGGCGCACAACGCGGTGCTTGACTTGCACAGGACTGCATGAGATTGCCTCTGGCCCTTGGCCGCCTTGCACGCTGCCATTTGGCTAAAACGAAACGAACCGGCATGCAGGACATCGGCCGCTCCATCGTACTGCTCGTGGAGCAGGGGGACCTGTACCGGAGGTGCGGTAATTGCGTCAGCCGCGCGGCGTTGCTCTTTGCTTTACTGTGACGACCCATACGCGTACTGGCATCTGGCGCATGTGCTGCCCTTGTAGTAGTATACGGACATGTGGTACGGGGCGCCTTGCGGTGGATGCTCCCGGGCCTGTGGGTTGCAGGTCAGCCCCGTACCTGCTTAAGGTGTGTCGTCTACGGCTGCAGGCTCTGTCGCTGCCAGCCAGCCAGGCCCCCACCGCTGCGCAAGAGCTCCCAACCACCTTATACAGCAACGTCCTTGCTACCCAAACCCTTACCCCACAGCAGCTGCACGGCGCAACAGGGCTCTCGCTCCGCAACCTTATGACGTTTACCCCCCATCCCCCCTCCCCCCGCCCCTGGTCCCGCCCCTTGCCCCGCCCCGCATTCCACAGCCCACACATCTTTCTCAAGGACCAGCCCAACCAAGGCAATGAAGACCAGGCCGCGGACGTGTGGGGCCCGGAGCTGTGGGCGGAGCTGCGGGAGCGGGCGGCCGGTGGGGCAGCGCGGCCGGAGCTCAAGCGCCGCCTGCGGGAGGCGGCGCAGCGGGCGGTGGAGGCCAGGGGCAACCGGGAGGTGCAGGCGGCGGTGGGCTGGGCCCTCCTGGAGGCGTGCGAGGTACGGCAGGAGGGCGGGCGGGGGAGGGGTGGCAATGGCGGATGGGCAAAGGGGAGGGGGGACGTGGTAGAGTGGACCTGGCAGGGAAGGGCAGGCGTGGAGGTAGTTGCTGCCGTAAGAGCCTTTTGGCGTTGACCGTGTTGCGCGGCCAGGCGCGTTGCTCTGGAGCGCGCTGTTGTGCGCTTGGGGTGCTGACCAGCTGGAGCTGCGGCTGCGCTGCCGAAAGCCACTGCCAGGCATTGCTCATGGTTGGCTTGGAGGCAAGCTTGGACCACATACTCCAACGGCGCGGTGCTTGCTTGTCCGCACGTGACGGTGTGCTACCGAACGAACTCGCGCGCATGGCCCCTTGACTCGCAGGGTTACAGTGTGGCTGTCTCGCTGGACGCGCTGCGCCTGACAACCACCGCCTCCGCGCTGCACACCCTTCGAAGGCGCACGTGCCAGCGCATGACGGACCGCCTCGCAGCCCGGGTGTGGGATGCGTTGGAGCACCTCATGGAGAAGGAGGGGACCCTGTGGGGTCGGGGGGCGGCGCGGGCGGGGTACAGCAGCAAAGTGAACGCACGGGAGGCAGCGCAGGATGGGCAGCGGGAGGACGGGGAGGAAGGGGAGGGCGCGCACGCTGGGGCCTGGGAGGGACTGGGTGTTAAGGGGTTCAGCGGGGCCCTGCGGTCAGGGTCAGGGCCGCAGGGGGTGGCGGCGGAGGCGATAGAGGCGGCTGCGGAGGCGACGTCGGGCAGCGAGGTGGAAGAGCGCGAAGAGTTCATGCTCGACAGGAAGGAGGTAAGGTGGCCGTTGGCAGAAGGCCAAGCCTTTTGGCCTTGCAGTCGCATGTTGCCCGGGGTGCAGGGGGCAATCGTGGTATGCATCGAGAACTGGCAGTTTGACGGGTTTGTAGCTTACTCTGTTCGCAAGTGTCAAGGCCCTTGCCAGCGGTCTAGGAGGTCAGACGTCAGCTGGCGACACCTCCGACAGCAAAGGAGGTTTCAACACGTACGGTCGGATGGTGGCGATGCCGTTTCACTGCCGCAAAACAGCTGGCAGCCTCTCCGGCGCACGAGCAGCATAGGGCCGCTGATGTACAGACAATAGCAGCACCAGGCCACCACCGCTGACGTGGCCGCCGTGCTTCGGTGCCCCTTGCCTGACCTGGTTTTGGCCCCCCGCTCGACGCCCAGGAGACGGAGCTCATGCGGAAGATGGTTGTGTGGGTGGACGCCATCGTGTTGATGCGGCGCCTGCAGCAGCGCTGCCTGCTGCCGCTGCGGCGGCGTGCCCACGAGCACCGGGTGGCCACCCTGCGGCGACTGGCGGCGGAGGAGCAGGCCAAGCTGGACGCAGCAACAGCTGCTGCTGCAGCAGTGGCGGGCGCCGCACCAGCACCCGGCGGCGAGGCCAGGGGTAGCAGCGAGGCTACCTGTGCCTCCACCTTGAGCAGCAGCAAGGAGGGCCCTTCGGCAGTCACCACCTCAGCGGGCGCTTTGCGGGCGAGCGCTACGCAACCAGGGGGACTAGTCGTGGCCCACACGGGCGGCTGCCAGCCGTCGGAGTACGACGAGCGCGGGTGGCTGCTGCTGGCCCGGCTGTCGCTTGTACGGCACCTGCTGCACCGCTGGCAGGGGCTGGTGGACGCCTGGCTGGCGGAGCTGGACTCACAGGTGCAAACCTGGTGTTCGGGGGGGGGGGGGACGAGCGGAAATAGTGGAACAGTGTTGGGGAGCTCGGTGTGCCGGGAGGTAGCTTGTAAGAGGCAGCATGAGGGCTTTGCAGTGGGTAATTCCTCCCATGCTGCGTGCTCGTGCTGCGGTGAGGGCTGGTGTCGTACTTGTTTGACTCACTGGATCGTTGCCCTGTGGTGCTGCCGTACCATACTTCGCTCTGTCTGAACCCATACGCAGCTGAGGACGCGGGGCGGGGTGGCGGACCCCGAGCTGCTTCGCCTTTTTCGACTCCAACTCGCCGTCAGAGGCACGGGAGCAGACATCAAGACAGTAAGTAGCTGGGTGCATACCCTCATGCAACACGGTCTGTGCTTCCAGAGTGCCTCTTGCACAGTTGTGCCAATGCAAGACGTCGCGAGATGGTGCGCCCTGAGCGAGACGCGAACAATTACCCGTTCAGACCAGGGGGGGGGGGGGGGTAGAAAACTAAGTTTTGGACACCTATGCCTACTTAGTTTCAGGAGGGGGGTCCAGACCGACCGCCCGCCCCCGTACGGTGCCGTACTATTATTTAATAATGTTAAAATGTTATATTTACTTCCGGGAAAAATTATATATTCTCCTTAGGCTGTACTCGATTATCTGCGCTTACCAGACGTAACTTGCGTTCGATGCAACCGTT
>VFQN01001386.1_pt1 | contig 40817 bp, 27 predicted proteins | sample 3512371 | NCBI WGS metagenome assembly VFQN01 (sample SAMN10412370, study PRJNA504923) | tailings metagenome | isolation source: Replicate 2 from Balatoc abandoned mine | place: Philippines: Itogon, Benguet | collected 2017-08-28 | reverse complement strand
TTGTAGAAAGCAGAGGCCCCAAAGCTTTTATTTTTGTTGTGAGAGGAAAGTAAGCAAGGATGCAAACTCCTCATAAGAAAGCGCATTGACCAATCCCGCCGGCATCATAGATGTTTCCATTTCTTTGCGGCTGATGATATCGGCCGTTTTGATGGTATATACCTGCCCCGTAATATCCCGCAATACCAATCTTGAAGCCGATTCTTCGGTTACAAATCCAGAATAAGTTTTGTTGCGTTTGGCAGTAATCAACACCGACGAAAACCCTTGAGAAATAGAGGCATTGGGTTTCAAAATTGATTCGGCGATTTGTTCCCGATTCATGATAGAGCCAATCTGCCCCATAAAAGGTCCTTTCATAGTTTCGCTTTTCGAAAGGCTATGACAAGCGATACAGCCTTGCTGCGTGAAGAGCGTTTTGCCCACCGCAGCATCTCCTTGGATTTTGGCCATCGCGAGCATCACGTCTTCAATCGAAGCCTCCCCTACTTGGCCTTTTTTGTTTTTGATTTTTTCCAAATCAATTTTCACTTCTTCTTTTACGGCAGCCACTTCTTCTTTTCCAAACTCCGGAATCTCCATCCGATGACGGCTATTGAGGTCGATAAAAAACTGTTTGTCAGCCATTTTTTTCGATTCGGCCAACAAAAACTCTTTGATTGTTTCAGAAGATTCCCATGTAATGGCCTTGTAATAAGGACCGTGCGTATCAGGGCGAGTACTCCACCACCAAGAACCATCATAGTCAGCTTCTTTTTTGTAAAGCCTCGACAAAGTCGTCAGAATCTGCGTTTTTAGGGCTTCGTCATGGCTTGCTTCGTAGGCTTTTATCAAACCTGCAACGGCTTTAGGGTCGTGCATATAGCGTAGTGCCCACAAGGCAAGTGTCGAATTGGCGGTGCCGATAGCCTTCACACAAGCATCTACTGCATTCAAACTCACCAACGACCTTACGGCGATGTGGGGCAAAATAATCGGCGAATTGGGCGTAGCATGAGGTCCTTCGGTGCCTAAGGCAGGCGCTTTGAAAGAAGCTGGAACGGCTACTTTTAGGAGTTCTTCGGCGGCTTCTATTCTACCCAATCTCCCCAATCCCACTTCTGCTACCAACTGTACCCGTGGCGAAGCATCTTTCATAGCTTGTAAAAAGGGAGCAATCGGTGCCGCATCTACCCAAGGCTTGCGGTCGGCCAAAGCCCTTAAAGCAAATTCCTTGACATTGCTATCCGAAGTGAGTTTTACCAAATTATCGAACCCTTTGGTACCAGCAGCTTGGGCATACGTAAAAATCGCCGCAACCCGTACTGCTTTCGACAATTTGGTATCAGCCGCCACTTCCCAGATGGATTTGAGCGTTTTGTCAGCAGGTCGTGTCAAAAGCTCTTGTTGAGCCGCAAGTCTTGCCGCACTACTTCCTGATTTTAAGACAGTTATTAAGTTTTTAACAGAAGCTTTTTTCAAATCAGGAAAGGCTTTGTAAGTCCAATTTTTAGGAACTGCCCTTACCACAAAACCCTTGCTTGGATTGCCAGAGTATCCTGCACCATCCCAGGCTGAAAGATACACCCGGCCAGAGGCGTCAATATCTACATCGGTGATTTGGGCGAGTTTGATAAACTCCTCTTCTTTTTGGGTGAAACTTGGGCCATCAGCCGTAACACGGTGAATATAAAGCTGATTGCGCCCCCAGTCGGCCATCATAGGAACTTGGTTGTATTGGGCAGGCCAAGTATCATCGTCCATAAACAAAGCCCCCGTACCTGAGCCACCTCCTACATCCACCAAAGCTGGGATGATTTCGTCGGTAAAATGTTTGAATAAAACCGGATAGCCATATTCTCCCGACTGGATTTGATTGCTAAAGCGAATATTCCAACCGCCACCATCGTTGGTATTGCCTCTTGCAAAAATATTCATAAAAGGATCGATAGCTACATCATAGATATTGCGCATTCCGTGGGTATATACTTCCATTTCGGTACCATCAGGACGCACTCTGACAATTCCCCCGCCAAGCATGGTCATTTTTTTGCCGCTGCGGTCGGTGGCGTTATGAAATCCAAAATCCCCCACCGCAATATAAATCCAACCGTCAATCCCCATTCGGATACCATTGGTAGCGTGGTCGGTGCCCCTGCTTTGAAGAAATTTAGGGGAGCTGACATGCTCAATAAGCGGTGAAGAAGGGCCATCGGCTATGCCATCTTGGTTTTTGTCTTCAAATACCACCAAGTCCATACCAGAAGCGATACCCGTTTCTTTAGAAAACACCGTGTGAAGAACGTATAGTTTGTCGCCCACCGATAAAATACCCCGTGGATTGTCCACACTTGCATACACCGTATGCTTGTCTACTTTACCGTCGTTGTTGGTATCTACGAGCTTTACGATGCGGCCATTGCCGGGTTTTTTGCCTAATGAACCTATCATATCGACCCCCACGTACACTTCGCCCGTAGGAGCTACTGCCAAACAAGCTGGACTGGGGGTAAGGTCGGCACTGGCAAAATTGCTAATGGTGAGTTCGGCAGGCCAACTACTGGCATTACGAAGCGAATCAACGCGGCTCCGTATTTCAGGGTTTGGAGGTGTGTGCCCGCTCCAAGGTTGGGTTACCCCCAAAAGAATCATTAAAAAAGTTGAAATAATCGCATAGGAAATTTTTAACATACTGATAGACAGATTTTTAATATAAGATAAAGGATTAATTTTTCACAGAGACTTGTACAACACACGCAAATTTCACTAAAAACGGGTATAAACTATCATTGGTGGCTCTAAAATTATATACCCAAATGCTATCAAAAGAAAAACACCTCTCAAAAGAACGCTTGGTTTTTGATTTAAAAGCAACATTTCCTGCTAGTTTTCACAAATTTATATACTCTACTGATTAATAGGGTTTTAATCTTAGGTTATAAAAGCAAGAGGACGATTTGTGTTAGAAGGTGGTTTGTTTTATCATTAAACCAATAATTGTTTTAAATAATAGCTTAAAAGTACATTTTTGAAGACATCAATCAAGATTCAAAATCTTCGTAATATCCTATAAATACATCTATTTCAGGGAGTTAATTATAAAAAAAATCAAATTTTTTGTTTGTTTTTATGAAAACGACTCCCTAACATTGCACCACCAAATGATATACGAAAATGTTCATTATTGATATGTCATTTGGTAGTAATTTGTATTTCAAGCTTCAATCGGCTGTCGTTGTAAACCACCTGCAATAGGGCCGCTTCAAGAAAACGTATTTTTAAACAAGTGTAAACATACGTGTGCAAAATGGATAAATGTCGATTTTCAGAAAACAAGGTGGTGACCCTCATGGCTTGAGGACTGTTTAAAATACCCTCACTACTCATTCAAGATATTAGCGTATAGCATGGACAATGAGCCGTATTTTACGGTGGTTGTTTAATTCGTGTCTTATTGTTCAGCTATACGCTTCTTTATTAATATACTATATCTATAGTTATTATTTAATTTTAAAACACAACCATAATGAAGGGAAGACTACTTGCATGGGTTTTGATGATTTCGATACCCATATTTACAATTGCACAGACAACACCCACAATCAACGCAACACTCTCTGGAAAAATCATTGACCAACGTACCAAAGAGCCGCTGATTGGAGCTACTGTGCTTATCAAAGGCACTACTAACGGAGGCACCACTGACGTAGAAGGGGCATTTTTTCTTAAAACAGGACAAAAATTCCCTTTCACTTTGGTGGTGAGCTACATTGGATACGAACCCAAAGAAACGATTGTCAATGAAAGCAACATCACTATCGAGCTAGGTGCTGATTCTAAACAATTATCGGAGGTTGTGGTAGTTGGGTATGGCTCCCTCGAACGCAAAAACCTTATCGGTTCTATCTCAAAAATTGACCCTTCCGAAACCAAAACCATTCAAGCAGGGAGTTTTGATGCACAGCTTCAAGGAAAAGTATCAGGGGTTCAGATTTCTTCAAGTACAGGCGTACCGGGTGAGGTAATTAATATTAGGGTAAGAGGTGCCACTTCTATCAATGCCGACAACGACCCTCTGTATGTAGTAGATGGCGTTTTTATCAACAACAACAGTCTTCAGACCATTGGCACGGGCGGTAAGGCGACGTCGCCTATTTCTGACCTCAACCCCAACGACATCGAAAGTATCGAAGTACTCAAAGACGCCGAAGCTACTGCGCTCTATGGTTCACGAGGCGCTAATGGTGTGATTCTTATTACCACCAAAAGAGGAAGTTTTGAACAAAAACCCAAAATCAATTTCAATGCTTCGTTTGGGCAAGCCAAAGCTACTAAACTATGGGAACTTACGACAGGGCCAGAACATGCCCAACTCGTCAATGAATGGTGGATTAATACCGGCAAAGATACACCTTCGCTCAATCGTACTTTTGCCAATCGCCCCTTTAGGCCCGTATCAGAAGGAGGGCGCGGACTTCCAGAAGAACAGCAAACCTATGACCGCTTAGGGGAGCTTTTCCGTACCGCCAAACTCGCTAATTATGACCTTTCGCTCACGGGGGGCACCAAAAGCACCAAATATTACATTGGAGGAGGCTTTAACAATCAAGAAGCTATCATCAAACCGATTACGTTTCAAAGGGCTAGTTTCAAAGTAAACTTAGACCAAAAAGTAAACGACAACGTGCAAGTAGGAGTCAGCAACACCTTCACTCGCACGTATCGCAATCAGGCAAGAGCAGGCGATGGACCAGCAGGAGGATTGTTGCAAGCGGCATTGCACACCCCTACTTATCTTTCGCCCGTCAATGAGCAAGGGGTGTTGGTGGGACGTGCAGGTTTTGATAACTTAACATTACTACTTGATAATTACGACGTTAACTCAACAAGCTTACGCTACATCGGAAACTTATATGCTGATGTGCAGCTTTTACCCAACTTGAAGTTTAGAAGTAGCTGGGGTATTGATTACAACAACTACAACGAATCCGAATATTGGAACAATCTACTGATTTCAGGAAGTCCGAATGGATTGGCGACTTCGTCAATTACGCAATTTACAACTTGGCTCAACGAACAAACCCTGCAATACCGTAAAAAATTTGGGTCACAACATTCCTTGGGCGTATTGGTTGGAAACACTTTACAAAGCGACCTCCAAACCAGAACTTATGCCGAAGGGAGAGGTTTTGCCAACAACCAATTCACCCAAATTTCTTCCGCTGCCACGACTGCGGGCTCACAAAGTTGGAGCAAAAGCAACTTGGCCTCTTTCTTCGGAAAAATCGATTATGCTTTTGACAATAAATACTTGCTCGATTTTAGCGTAAGGGCGGATGGTTCTTCTCGTTTTGGAAACAACCGCAAATGGGGGTACTTCCCTTCGGTAGGAGTAGCATGGCGCGCCAAGCAAGAAAGCTTCTTACGGGATGTCAACTGGCTCTCTGACCTCAAAATCAGAAGTAGCGTAGGTATTACTGGCAATCAAAACGGGATTGGAGACTTTGCTTCGCAAGGACTTTGGACCGGGGGTGCCTCTTACCAAGGCAATGCCGGTATAGCGCCCCAACAACTTGGCAATGCTGACTTACAATGGGAACGCACGCGCCAATTTAATATCGGAATCGACGCCTCTATCATCGAATCACGCGTAGGCTTTGAGCTTAATTATTACAACAAATATACTTCCAACGGCCTTTTACAACTGGCACTTCCTGCCGCTACTGGCTTTAGTGGCTATTGGTCAAATGCCGCCGAAATCAGCAACAAAGGTTTTGAATTTGTACTGAATACCGTCAACATCCGCAAAGGTTCGCTTTCTTGGACCACGAGCTTTAACGTGGCTCAAAATATCAACAAAATCGAAAAACTCCCTAATCCACTCCGCTACGGAAGTCGGGATTTGATTTTACTTCAAGAAGGGACTCCGTTGTATTCGTTTTGGGTATATAAAGAACTGGGTGTCAGTCCTGAAACTGGAAACGTAATCTACGACGATGTCAACAAAGATGGTCAAATCACGGTAGCTGACCGCCAAATTTTTGGTAGTATTTGGCCCAAATTTTTCGGTGGTCTTACCAACAACTTCACCTATAAAGGTTTTGATGCTTCGGTGTTTTTCTCCTTCCAATACGGCAACAAAATCTATAATCACAATCGGTTTTTTGGAGAAGGAGGAGGCGCACGTGATGCAGCGCGGGTGATTTTGGCCAGCAACAACGACCGTTGGCAAAAACCGGGAGACATCACAGATACACCTCGCCCCGACGGTGTCAATGTCAACAATTACCGAGACGGGGGAAGTCGTTGGCTCGAAGATGGCTCATTTTTAAGACTTCGCTCGCTTAACCTAGGCTATACGCTCCCCAAAAATACCACTAAGAAAGTGGGTATCGAAACACTACGTGTATATCTAGCTGGTACAAACCTATGGCTTCTGACCAAATACACGGGGCTCGACCCTGAGTCGAGTGCAAGCAGTAGTCAAAACCAACAAGGAATTGATTTAGGAACTCCACCTCAGCCACTGGGCGTACAAGTAGGAATCAATCTTTCGTTCTAACACTCTTTTTGAAAAAATACATCGAAATGAAATTAGTCAAAAATATAATAGGCATATCATTGGTGATTTTACTTTCAAGTTGCGAAAAGTTTCTTGAAGTCAACCCCAAAGAATCTATCTCTGATGCCGTTACGATTGTAGATCGTACTTCGGCCGAAACCGCCATTAGAGGCGTGTATAGTGCATTGGCAAGCGGTGATTATTATGGCACAAGCTTTCAGTCGATTGGGTATCTTTCTGGTGACAATATTCAGTGGACCGGCTCACAATCGCAAGTTCAGGAGTTTATCAACAAGAAAGTAAATGCCGACAACGCCACCATTAGCTCGGCTTGGATAGCTATCTATCGAACTATCAACCGCGCCAACAACGTAATCGTCAAAGTAGCAAGCGTCAACGACCCTCAGCTCACCCAAGCACTCAAAAATCAATACATTGGCGAAGCTTATTTTATCAGGGCATTGGCCTATTTTGATTTGGCTCGTACTTGGGGAGGCGTTCCATTGATTACGACTCCGACCGTCAATCCAACGGATAATGTGGGAATCAAGCGAAGCACCCAAGCCGAAACTTACGCCCAAGTACTCAAAGACTTGGATGCTGCGGAGCCTCTTCTTCCCGCTACTACCGACCGCTACCGGGCTACTCGCAAAACAGTTTGGGCCTTGCGAGCACGTTATCATCTTTATCAAAAAGAATGGGCAAAAGCCGAAGAATACGCTAACAAAGTGATTACAGATGCGACCAATTATCGTTTAATAAAACCTTTCAGTGCTTTTTTTGCCAATGATGCCCGTGGTACTGCCGAATCTATTTTTGAGATTTTTTACAATGGCACCACCGAAGTAAATTCTCACCGTGGACAATGGCAACCCCAAACCAATGGCGGTACCCGTCAATGGGCACCTAATGATGCCTTGGTGACCCTACTCAACAATCCAGCCGTAGGGGGAAACCGCAGCGCCTTGGTTGCCAAAGACAATCAAAACCGCTGGTATGGAAACTTGTATTATCGCAATCCCGCCTCTGACCCTTCTTACATTATTCGGATTGCCGAATTGTACTTGATAAGAGCCGAAGCACTTGCCCAACAATCAAAACTAAGTCAAGCACTTACGGATTTAAACGTGGTTCGTGATAGGGCAGGAATCGCCGCAAGCACAGCCACTACCCAAGAGGAGGTCTTGTTGGCTATCGAAAATGAACGCCGTCTCGAATTTGCCTTGGAGCCTCATCGATGGTTTGATATTGTCCGCACAGGAAGAGCTGCGACCGTTTTTGGGGTTACAGATGCCAATCGCTTGTTGCTTCCCATTCCTGTCCAACAACTGCTATCTGACAAGTCTTTGGAACAAAACCCTGGTTATTAATTATTTACACCAGACAAGACTTTCCAAGTTTAGAAAGTCAAACAAACTAAAACTTGGAAAGCCTTGTTCGAAGCTCTCACTACTCACCTCTACCATATCATTCATAAATCACCTTCAAAAACTACGACCATGCCAAATCAACCCAACGTTGGCAGTACTTGGAGTAACTTAGAAAAAAACACTTTCCGTTTTTTTTCAATCTTCTTCTTTATTCAGGTTTTGCCTTTCGATAGTCGTTTTTTTCAGCAATTAGTTTCCGTCGATTTGTTTAGTATTAGTTACCGTGACATTTTTTATTTGTCACGGTACTCACCTTCTTTTGTGGGACACGACAACCTCCTCAATTGGTTAATTGTGGGAGTTTTAGCCGGCATTGGGGCCATTGTCTGGGCAAAAGTGGATACTACATCTACCAACTACAACAAGCTATATTATTGGCTTAGGGTACTCCTACGCTATCGACTAGCGATTGGACTAATTGCTTACGGATTTATCAAACTCTTTCCATTGCAAGCACCTCTTCCGTCGATTAGCAATCTTAACACAAACTATGGCGATTTTTCGGCGTGGAAGCTTTTTTCTTTAGGGCTGGGTGTTGTGCCCAATTATCAATCTTTTTTGGGATTGGTAGAAATTATAGGCGGGCTTTTGTTGCTTAATCGCAAAACCACCACTATCGCAACCCTCATCATTATTCCTTTTACAGGCAACGTTTTTGTTTCCAACATTGCTTATGAGGGTGGCGAATATATTTATAGTTTTTACCTGGTTTCGATTGCGTTATTTCTTTTTGCTTATGATGCTCTTAGGATGTTCAATCTTGTCTCACTTGAGCTACCCACTGCCCCTCATAGTTTCCAACCTGTATTTTCAGAACAGTGGCAAAAAGCCCGTCTTACGCTCAAAACCACTTTCATTTTCTTTTTTGTGATTTTGTATGGCTACAAAACATACGCAGGCTACAAAGAAGGACCCTATCAGTTTCCACAAAAAACAGGTCTTCCAAGAGCAGAAGGAATCTATAATGTGAGCGTATTTGCGGTCAACGATTCTATTTTGCCTTACTCCAAGACTGACTCTACGCGGTGGCAAGATGTGGTGTTTGAGCAATGGAACACTATCAGTATCCGCTCTAATCGCCCTGTGAAGATAGCCCACACAAAAACGGAAGAAATCTTCCAAAATGACAGCGACCGTAGTTATGAGTATGCTGGTTCACAAGGAAGGCACTATTATAGTTATGAATGGAATACTTCCAACAATGTACTGTATCTAAAAAACCGCAATCCCAATCATAGCAATGAGTCTTTGACATTGCATTTTACACAGCCCAACGATTCTACTTTTGTACTTAAAGGAATCAACGAAAAACGTGATTCGGTGTACGCCATTTTGAACAAAATCAACAAAAAATACCTCACGTTTGAAGCCCAAAAAACGGGGCGCCGCCGTGGCTTGAAACTCTAATATTTTCCTTTAAAACCTTTTACCTCATGGCTAAAGCATTAAAAATCACGTCAGAACGGGTTGATTTGGGAACAAACACCTCAAGCCAACAAGGCCGTTTTCAAAAAACGGTTGAGCCTTTTCCGCAGCATACAGAGCCTTCATCTAAGCTACCTTCGTGGAAACTTTGGCAAAAAATTCTGTTCAGAATCGCCTTTGTGTTTTTTGTAAGTATGGCGTTGCCCAACAGTCTTGATTGGTACAAAGAAATCGTATCGTTTGATTGGCTACACCTGCATTATCGGGATCTGTACGACATCGCTCGGTTTGGGTCAGGTCTCAACATTTTTGGGTCTACCATCTTTGGGTCTAATCTCAATGGATACGCTATTTGGGTGATTACCTTTATCTTTTCGGTCGTAGTGGGGCTAATTTGGACGGCTATCGTGGTTTATCGTAAGTCTGAGCGAGCCGAATACTATCTTTTATACTATTGGCTACGGGTGATTGTAAGATATAGAGCTGGGATTGGTATCATCGGTTTTGGCTTTACTAAACTTACGCCTACTCAGCTCCCCTACCCTTCTTGGGGCATTCTCAATACGGATTTTGGAGATTTAACCCTCCAAAAAATCTATTGGCTTTCGATTGGTATTGTGCCTTGGTATGAGGTATTTACGGGAATCGCGGAGGTAGCGGCGGGGGCTTTGCTTTTTTTCAGAGCTACTACCTTCTGGGGGGCGGTTTTACTTTTTGGAGCTTTGGCCGATATTGTCTATGTCAATTTTGCCTATGACGGGGGCGTGCATGTCTACAGCTCTTATTTTGTACTTCTTTCGGCTTTTATTCTCATAGATTACGTACCCTCCTTGTATCGCCTTCTTATCCAAGAAAAATTCACCATTCCGTTTACTTATTATCCCAATTTTAGCGAAGCGTGGCAACGAATCTTGCGTATTTCCCTCAAAACGGCCACCATTATCATTTTTTTGCCCGTATTTACGTATTTGGCGATTGTCAATTTTTTGTATGACCCCTACAAACAGCCCGCTATCAAAGGGATACCCTCTTTGCGGGGCAATTACCATGTGACGGAATTTAAACTCAACAATCAGGTGATTCCTTACTCTCCACTTGATACAACTCGCTGGCAACAAGCCACTTTTGAAAAGTGGACAACCCTCACTTTCAAAGTCAATAAGCCCGTAAGCCTCGACTTATCCAACGGTGGAGGTGCTCCCATGCGCGACATCAACCGTACTTTTGAACTGACTGGAGTAGCAGGTGGTCAACGGGTATTTTATTATGAAGCTGATACTGTCAACAGAGTTTTGTATTTACAAGACAAAAACCGGGGAGTTCGGCAAGAAGGGCGGGAGTTTTTGGGAAATAGAACAGACTTTGGGGGAGATGCTCGCACCAATGCCGCAGCTCAAAAGAAAAAAGAAAAACCACTAAAAGATTCATGGATTCCGAAAGAAGCACTGGCAAACATTGGCCCTGAAGATACTAAGATTGAGGCGATAGCCCGCTCTACCCGTCGAACCAAAGGTATTGAGGCAGAATCGCGACCTGCCAAACGCAACCGTATGGTATTGAAATATGAGATATTGGACGGGGGAAACAAGGTGATTTTGTCGGGCATCCACGAAAACAAAGATTCCATCACAGTGGTCTTGAATAGATATACCAAAAACTACGCTTTGTCGAGAAGTACGCTTGAAGCTGGTAAATATGATTAATTTCGTCGCTGTTGTCACTGATTCTGACAAAAAAGCGGAATCAGTGACAATTTATTTTTAACTTGTTTGAGAAAACGCTACGCTTTATGCCGTCATTGATGGGTATTTTATTAAAATCTCTTTTGGTATTTCCCCTCGTTTTGGGATTATTGTTTTCAACGCAAAGCTACACGCCTAAGCAGTCGTCTCATTTTTCGCCAGCTGACACTTCACAAGTTCCTTCTTCTTTTGGTTTTGGGAGATTAGCTACCCAAACCGAAATCGACAGAATAGATATTGATGTTCGTCCTGACGGCAAAGGGCTGCCCCAAGGCAAAGGCGTAGCCGCTAAAGGAAAATTGATTTTTGCCACCAAATGCGTCGCTTGCCACGGCGCAGGAGGCATAGGAGGTCCTAATGGCTCATTGGTGCATAATCAGGTGGAAACTACTAAAAAACGGGCCGAAAAAACCATCGGTAATTATTGGCCTTATGCTACCACGGTCTTTGACTACATCCGACGGGCCATGCCCTTCAACGCCCCCGGCTCACTCACCAACGAAGAAGTTTATCATTTGACGGCCTATTTGCTTGCGGCCAATCAAATCATTGATTCTAGCTTTGTGGTTACCCCTACCACACTTCCAACGGTAAAAATGCCCGCACAGCCCCTATTTGTTCCTGACGATCGTAAAGGTGGACCTGTAATAAAATAAATGATGAAAAATAAAATCATTCAACTAAGTCAGTTCAATCCCAAAATATCAAGGCGGAAACTTTTGGGAGGTGCCGCTACTGCCGCCGTGGCTATTGTTCAGACCGCTGAAGGCAAAAACGTGCAAGCAGCTCTTAGCCAAGCTCAATTATTAGATGACGACCCAACCAAAAAACTAGGGACTTTCCCTGGCCAAATCGGCACGCGTTCTTCTTTCGAGAAATTAGTCAAAGACCCCTCAGAGACCTCTTCCCGTTCGCCTTTACAAGATTTTTATGGTATCATTACCCCATCTGACCTTCACTTTGAGAGGCATCATGGAGGCGTACCAGTCATCGACCCTAGCAAGCACGAATTGCTCATTCATGGAATGGTAAACAAACCCATGATTTTTAAGGTCGCTGACTTAAAGCGATTTCCGTCGGTATCTCGTATTGCATTTTTGGAATGTTCGGGCAATTTCCGTTCGGGCAAAGAAACCCTTCGCCCTCAAGAGATTTGTGGCCTTACCAGCCAAAGCGAATGGACAGGCGTGAAACTTTCAACGATTTTTAGAGAAGTTGGCATCAAGCCCACTGCGACTTGGTTTTTGGCCGAAGGAGGCGATGCCGCCGTGATGACCCGCAGTATTCCGGTCAAAAAAGGGTTGGATGATGTCATCATCGCCTATGCCCAAAACGGCGAAGCTCTCCGCCCCGAACAAGGCTATCCTATTCGGCTTTTTGTGCCCGGTTGGGAAGGCAATACCAACGTCAAATGGCTTCGTCGAATTGAACTTTCCGACCAGCCTTTTATGACTCGCGAAGAAACTTCCAAATACACCGAATTTGTGAATGGCAAAGTCCGACAATTTAGTTTTGACATGGATGCTCGCTCTATCATTACCTTCCCTTCTTATCCACAGCAGGTAGAAAAAGGATGGATTGAAATCAGGGGTATCGCTTGGAGTGGACGCGGTAAAGTCCATAAGGTAGAAGTAAGCGTAGATGCTGGCAAAAGTTGGCAAATTGCCAACCTACAAGAACCCATTTTAGACAAAGCCCATACGGCTTTCAGGTATTTGTGGAAATGGGACGGCAATGCCACCGAAATCATGAGCCGTGTCACCGACGAAACTGGCTATACTCAGCCCACGCTCAAGCAATTGGTGGAAGCAAGAGGCGAATCTAATGGCTATCATTTTAATCCAATTACGGCTTGGCAAATCAAACCCGACGGCTCGGTACTTTTCAAACCCGAATCATTTAGATAATTTCTCCCTATGACCTCACTTGATTATGATGCCGTGGTGGTTGGTTCGGGGCCAAACGGCTTAGCAGCGGCCATTACTTTGCAACAAGCGGGCTTACGAGTACTTATCGTGGAAGCCAAAAATACCATTGGAGGAGGCTTACGTACGGCAGAACTCACCTTATCAGGCTTCAAACATGATATTTGTTCGGCGATTCATCCCATGGCCGCAGCCTCTCCTTTTTTCAATTCCATTCCTTTGGAGAAACACGGACTCGAATACATTTATCCTTCTATTTCGGCAGCCCACCCCTTCGACAATGGTACATCGGCGGTATTGACCCGTTCGCTCCAAGAAACAGCCTCTTTGCTAGGTAATGACGAAGGCAATTACCTTTCTTTAATTGGGTCCGTAAAATCCCAATGGGAATCGCTTCTACCCCAAATTTTAGGCCCTTTAAGTTTTCCAAAAGACCCTATTGGATTAGCTAAATTTGGACTCAATGCCTTACAACCCGCTACTTGGCTGGCAAAAAAATTCAACAACGACGCTACCAAAGGTCTTTGGGCGGGGATGGCGGCGCACTCCATTTTACCCCTTTCTCAATTTACAACTTCGGCTATTGGGCTAGTACTCATGACAGCCAGCCATGCAAAAGGGTGGCCGATTCCGAAAGGCGGTTCTCAGCAACTCGCTAATGCCCTAGGCTCTTATTTTCAATCCATTGGCGGAAAGATACAAACCAACTTTTACGTAAGTTCTTTGTCGCAACTACCTTCATCAAAAGCCATTTTGTTTGACATTACCCCTCGCCAATTGCTCCAAATTGCAGGGCATCGTTTTTCGAGTATTTATCACTGGCAACTCCAAAAATACCGCTACGGTATGGGGGTTTTCAAAGTGGATTGGGCGTTGGCCGAGGCAGTCCCTTTTACTTCTTCGGATTGTAGGCTTGCCGGAACACTCCACTTGGGCAATACTCTTGAGGAAATCGTCCATTCCGAACAAGCCACTTGGCAAGGCCAACATCCTTCTCGTCCCTTTGTGCTTTTGGGTCAACAGAGTCTTTTTGACGCTACCCGCGCTCCCGCCGGCAAACAAGTGTTGTGGGGGTATTGTCATGTCCCTCACGGCTCAACCAAAGACATGACGCCCTTTATTGAAAACCAAATCGAGCGGTTTGCTCCCGGTTTTAAAGACAGGATTTTGGCACGACATACCTTCAATACTTCTCAAATCGAAGAATACAACCCCAACTATATTGGCGGCGATATCAACGGCGGGGTGATTGATTGGCGTCAGTTGTTCACCCGGCCTGCCTTGCGCTGGTCGCCTTACCGTACTTCCACCAAAGGTTTGTACTTATGCTCATCTTCTACGCCACCGGGCGGAGGAGTACATGGAATGTGTGGCTACCACGCCGCCAAACAAGCCCTTAAAGATGTTTTCAAAATCGAAATCTAGCAGTCGGTTAGTGGCTAACTGAAGCAATCTTCACCGCTTTTTCTATTTCTTTGTCCGAAACAATAAACTCAAAATCTTTGTCTATATAGTCGTACACTACTCTTCCCTCTGCATTGACCACAAAGGTGGCAGGAAAAGGTACTTCTTCCGAAATCCCCGCAATGCGATCCCAGACAGGCTCAAACTCCGAGTAAACCCCCAAGGCTGCACTTATCTGCAAATTGATGTCTTGGAGTAAATTAAAATCTAGGTCATATTTTTGAACGGTATAGACTATATTTTTAAAATATTCGGTCGTCAATACCAACAAATTACCCCCTAGATTTTGGATGGTAGGATAGGCTTTTTTAAGCCTCAAAAGATGCTTTTCGCCGTAGTTGTTCCACGAAGGGCTATAAGTACTGATTACCAATGGACCTTCTTTGACGAGCTGATGCAAATAAAAATAGCTCCCCGCCTCCAAATACAACGGCAAATGCTGCCACACACCTAGCTCAGCATTGATTCGGATACTTGGGAGTTTTCCACGGTTTTTGACAGGCTCAACTTTTTTGTAAGTTTCGGGTAAAGAAGAAATAAAATAATCTTCTCCTACCACTTTAATGATGGATTTCATATGGTTTCGTTTTTTATGAATATTAAAATTTTATCATTCTAATTATCAACACATTACACATTCCCCTTTGTTTTCTTATCCGTATATGAGCTGTATATAATAACTTTTGAGAGACTGAAAATAGATAAAGGAAAGAACCACCACATAGGCCATAAAAATAATACTAATAGGAGTAGGCGACACGCACCATAGCGTAAGAGATATCCCCACAAGCCTTAGGTATTCCAGATAGAAAACCCATTTTCGTTGTTCCAAAATCGCCCCGATGTTGATAAGTGTCAACATAATAATAATCGCTACTGCTACCTGAAAACCAAACGGAATGTGTTTTTCCAATAACAACAATCCAAATAACACCCCCATCGTAATCGCCATCTGAATCAATACATACGTTTTGAGCTTAGTGGGAGTAGATTGCTTTGTGCTTCTAATCCGAAAAATCTTTTCGGCAGTCGGTCGTATGTTGGGATCGAAGGCTTCGGGCTTCCCAAAAATAATTTTCAATTTATTGATTATCCCTTTTTGCTGCTTTATGGCAATGCCTAACTCCACAAAATAATGAAAATGTTGCCACAAGAAACTATAGCTATCCAGCGATTTGGTAAGGCCATATTGGGGCGGGACGGTCTCTTTGGCAAAAGTCCCAAATAGCTTATCCCAAATGATAAACATATCTCCGTAGTTTTTATCTAAATAAATATCGTTGGAAGCATGATGCACCCGATGATGCGAGGGCGTTACCAACAAATACTCTAAAATTCCTAACTTTCCGATAAGCTGCGTATGAGTAAAAAAGGGATACAATCCGTGAATGACCAATACCGTAGAAATCATTTCGGCGGGAAAACCAATAATAGGTAAAACCGACCAAAAAGCCGTACGAACCACTGCCTGAAGAATCGTAATGCGCGTGCCAGTTGTATAATTAAAATCTTCGCTTTGGTGATGTACAATATGAGCCGCCCAAAACAAATTGACTTCATGCCCTAATCGATGATACCAGTACCACAATAAGTCGGTTCCTAAGATAAGAGCAATCCACAACAACAAACTTGGCTCCATCTGAAAGAGCGCAAAATGCCGATGCAAATAATCATAGAAAAAATAAAAACTACTCGCCGCAAACAAATCAATGAGCCTTTCGGCAACTCCTACATTAAGGTTGGCAATAGACTCCCTAAAATGGTAAATATTTTTCCTATATTTTCTACCAATAAAATATTCTAAACCAATAAAAAATAAGAAAAACGGAACTGCAAACGCAAAGATGTTGATTGACATGATTTTATGATTGTTTCATGAAACAACAAATCCAATTAAAATTTAGAAAAAAACCTGCGGCACTCTTGGTTCACTTTGATTGAATGCTGTGTGTACTTACATTCAAAACGCTGATATAATATTTCTTAGGCTCAAAGTGATAATGACAATGCCCACAATAAGCATCAAAGTCTTAGGGTTCACTTTCCCACATACATAGGCCGCAAAAGGCGATGCCAAAACTCCTCCTATCAAGATGCCTACTACCACATTCCAGTTGTCAATGCCAATCATCAAAGTAAACATCCCCGCCCCCGCTGCTGCAATAAAAAACTCGGCGGTATTGACCGACCCAATCGTATAACGTGGCTGTCGGCCACTGCCTATGAGCGTCGAAGTCACAACAGGCCCCCAGCCTCCTCCACCCACGGCATCTACAAATCCTCCAAGCAACGCCAAAGGCCCTACATATTTGGTTTTCTTTTTTACAGTTTTCTTGCGCAAAGCTTTCGATATTACCACTACCCCCATCACTAGCAAATAAGCAGATATGTATGGTTTGATGATATTTCCATCAAACGAACTCAACAAATAAGCACCTGTCAATGCGCCAATGATACCCGGAATCAATAGTAATTTAAAAAGCTTTTTGTTGACATTCCCAAAACGCCAATGCGACAGCCCCGAAGCGCCACTCGTAAAAACCTCCGCAATATGTACACTCGCACTCGCGGCGGCGGGGCTTACGCCCAAACTCAATAAAAGCGAACTACAACTAATGCCGTAAGCCATGCCCAAAGCACCATCTATTGTCTGTGCCAAAAAACCGACTCCGATAAAAAGCAACGTTTCGAGGGTAAAAAATGACGAAACCACCGGCTGAATATCTTGCCCGAAAAAGTTCCACACTACCAAACCAATGGTAATAAGAATAATAATCACAAAGACGCCAAAAAGCGCCCGATCTCCAAGATACACCCGATTAGTTGATTGAATCATTTTTATAATGTTCGGTTAAATAAAAAAGTATCAAATGATATGTTTGGCCCTTACTAAACCTGTAATGGCTTTGAGTCTGAGGAGAAGATTGTCTAGTTTGTCGGCACTTTCCAATTCTATCCCTACTTTTCCCTCAGATTTTACGCCATCTGCTTCAAACTTTACACTTACAATACGCCCATAATCCGAGCTGTGGCGAGTCACTTCCGCGACAAACCCAATACGATCAAAGCCCAAAATCTCGATTTGGGTAAGATGTGGTTTCGATATAGGCACATAGTTTGCGTTCATAATGTGTTGAGTTTAATTGGATGGCCAAATAGCCTCTGGACAATGTGAGCCACATTGCCCAGAGAGTTTTAAAATCAAAAAGTATATCTTAAAGTAATGCCGTAGGTTTGGGGATCACCCAAGATACCGGCATAATGTCCCGCGCTACCCGGCGCCGCCAAAAGTTGTTCGAAATAGTCGGTATTGAGGATATTTCTACCCCACACAAAAACCGAAATTCCATTGGAAGCTCTAAACCCAAATCGCCCGTTGACAAGCGTATAGCCGTCGATATTCAAGTATTTGGAAGGAGACGGACTCGACGAAAAAGACGAACGATAATACAAATCAAGACCCGCAAAGTAGTTTCCTTTAAGTCCTAGCAATCCTCCTTTCACGGACCCTTCTGCTCCAAGCGAGCCAGCCCATTTCGAAATACCCGGAAGCGCTCCGCCCGAAATATCTTTGAATGCTTGCGCACCTCCTACTTCTTCGAGTGGTACTGGAGCATTTTTGAAAGAAATGTATTTACCATCGGTATAAGCAAAGGCACCATTGATGGTCAAAGCGCTTCCTACTCTGATGTTTCCGTCTATTTCCACCCCAATCACCCTTACGCGCTCTGCATTGGCCAAATACCCACGGTTTACACCTGGCTCAGGTGTTTGTACTTGGGTTTGATAATCTTTGATGTCGGTATCATGAAATACCACATTCAAGACCGAGTTGGCCGAAGGCTTGGTCTTGATTCCAAACTCAATATGGGTTACAAATTCAGGTTTGACACGCGCCAAATCAATCAATACTTGACCATTGGCAGTAGGAAGCCCACCGATATTTACGCCCACAGGTTTGTAACTTACCGAATAAGTACCAAACGCATTAAAATCTCTGGAGACTTTATACTGCAAAGTCAACTGTCCCGAAAAATTCCCCTCTTCTACCTCTGTATCAAAGGCTTGATTGGTATAAACTCCATTTTTCAAAGCCAACAAAGCAGGATCAGTGGTTTGTAATCCACCATAAGTTTCTCTTTTATAATTGGCGGTTTTCTTATCATAGTTGTATCTGATACCAGGCAAAACGTGCAGCTTTTCGGTAATTGCCCAATCTGCTTGCGCAAAAATCGCCAAACCAGTGCTTTGAATTCTGTTAGTAGTACGAATCCCAAAATTGTCAAACAAACCAGGGGTTTTCCATAAGGCGCTTGTTGAACTTTGCGCAAAACGCCACTGCGCAGAGCCTGCTTCTTCGGTTTGGACAGGGTCAGATTTTAGATCTTGCCAAAGACCAAATAGCCCTACTACTCCACTTACCTTAGAACTAACTTTTCCCGAATAACGAATCTCTTGTGACCATTGGTCATGCACCGAGTTTCCTGCCGAAATAGTAAAAGAAGGAAGTCCTAGATAATCACGGTCATTGAGGGGTACCCACTTCCAATACCGCCACGCCGAAGTAGATGTCAAAGTACCGTTCCCTATTTTAATATCCGCATTTACCGAAACTCCTCCCAATTGATTATCTGCTTTTGAAGGGGTATCATGATCCACAATTCTATCAAAAGGATTGGTAGAAGGCAGCTTATAACCAAGATCAGCGATGATAGCATTGAATTGTCGGTAAGCCGCCCGTTGGGTAGTGACTACCCCCGCCACCGGCCAACCGTACCCACTAGGTTTTTGGTCTGACACATCGCCGATGAAGGTAATTTTAACTTTATCGCTAGGCGTATAAAGCAACTGTCCTCTTACTCCGATGTTGTTGATGTCGTTGATATTGAGTTGAGTTCTTGTGTTGTAAATCAACCCATTTCTTTGGGTACCTGTAAAAGATACCCTTGCGGCGAGTTTTTTGCTCAACGGTCCCGAAAGTGAGCCTTTAGCTTGAATAAATCCATAGTTTCCATAGCTAAGCTCAAAACTAGCATTGGGCGTAAAACTAGCCTCACGCGAAGTAATGTTGAAAGCACCAGCAGTAGTGTTTTTACCAAACAATGTACCCTGTGGCCCGCGCAATACTTCTACCCGATCGATATCGATAAAATCTAAAGCTGTAGCCGCCGGACGTGCATAATACACCCCGTCCACATAAAAGCCAACGCCAGGGTCGATACCGTCGTTGGTCAATCCATAAGTAGAGCCTAGTCCTCTGATATTGAGCGTAGTGTTGCGCGCATTAGAGGCATAAAGTTGCACGGTCGGAACGAGTTCTTTGAGACGATTGACGTTGAAGGCCCCGGCATCTTCGGCGGTTACGCCCCGAATTACCGAAATCGGAATGGGAATATCTTGTACCGATTCTTGACGGCGTCTCGACGAAACTACCACATCACCCAACTGATTCACATTTTCATCAAGCTTGATTTCTACTTTACTTTCATTGATTAAGATTTCTTTTTTGAGGTATCCAACATACGATACAATTAACGTAAAAGGTAACTTTTGACCCGTAATAAGCGCAAACTCTCCATTGGCATCGGTAGTGGCACCATTGGTTGTTCCTTTGATAGAGACAGTAGCTCCAATCAAGACTTCGCTCGTACGAGCACTTACCACTTTTCCCGAAACGGTTGCATTGATAATCGGCTTGTCTTGTGCTTTTAATAACGTGGGAAAGATGAGTCCTATAAAAAAAAGAGTAGTTAAAAAATACTTCATAGTGGGTTGGTTTGAGTGGTGGATGGTCATAAAATCGCGTTTTATGTTTAAGTTAAATGTATATATAGTATACAGATTTTATAGTTTAAATTTCAACATTCACATTTAGTTTGCGACAATCTACTTCTCCCTATTTTAGATAGGGTACAAGGATATTAGTATTTATTGTCTATTGGTTTTATATGCAAATATATTCTAAAAAAAAATTTATATGCAACTCTTCTGGCAAAAAGTTTTTAAACTTCTACTAATTATCATATTTCACCTATAAAATATACCACATATATATTTTTTTATGACTCCTTGAAAGACTTTAATATGAGCCAAATCAATGGTCTATCCTGTCAAAAAAACTCTACTTTTTATATCCTAAAGAATAGATCTTTTTTTATTGCTAATTCTTTCAAAAAAAACAATACAAAAGATTATAAATATTTATAAAACAGAATATTATAAAATTAATGACAACAAAAAATAAATTTATATACGTAAAAAACAATGCCTATTAATAGTACTAATTCACAAAAAAATTGAATTTTTTTGTGAATTAAATAAGTAATAAAAAGTTCAAAGTTTCTTATCAAACAAGTTTCGCCAGAAGTCACACCATTTATAAATTTTGTATGCACCCATTTCAATCACCCAACACTTCATCTCAGCAATCAGCCTTTAAAGTACCTGATTATCAACATTGAATTTAATTTTTTAAGCTATATTCTAACTCACTAAATTCTTAATAGTGAGTCTATTTTCTCTTTTTTTCAATTCTATCTATCTATTTATGAAACTTCAATCATTATGAAGAAAACATCTACGCTTACACTAAGGCATGCACTAGTTTGTGGTGCATTTGCGATGAGCCTTCAGATGAGTACTCCTTCATGGGCAACTCCTGGCTCCCCCCCTCTTCCTAACACTCATCAACCCACCGACAAAACAGTAAGTGGGCAGGTCTTGTCTAAAGATGATAATTCCCCTATCCCCGGTGTAACTGTATTAGTCAAAAACACCACTAATGGTACAACGACAGACGGAGAAGGAAGGTTTAAAATTAACGTATCTGACAACACCGCTATTTTGGTATTTTCCTCAGTGGGCTACTTGTCTCAAGAAATGGTAGTTGGCAACAAAACTACCATCAATATTAGCCTTGGCACGGATCAAAAAATCCTCAATGAAGTAGTTGTGGTGGGGTATGGTACGCAGAAAAAAAGAGATTTGACAGGTGCTGTATCACAAATCAATACCACCAAACTTGAAAACGAAAATCCTAACTCAGTCCAAGATATTTTACGGGGAAACGTGGCGGGTCTGAACGTAGGGATGTCACCTTCTGCCAAAGGGGGAGGTAGCTTGCTCGTACGGGGTCGCAACTCTTTGAATGCCGCCACTAGTCCACTTCTTGTATTGGATGGTGCCATTTATTATGGGGAGTTGTCGGACATCAACCCCAACGACATCGAAACCATCGACGTACTCAAAGACGCAAGCTCAGCGGCGGTTTTTGGAGCGAAAGCAGCAAGTGGCGTCATCTTGATTACCACCAAAAAAGGCCAAGAAGGAAAACCTCGGGTCAATATCAACACCAACTTTGCCGTAGCAAGTGTAGCTCGTAATCAAGAAGTATTGAGCCCCGACGGATTTGTCAACTGGAGAAGTGATGTCATGAAAAACATCAACTCTACTTATAAACCGGGCCAATTCAACAACCCCACTCAGCTTCCTTCAGGCGTGAGTCTTGAGCAATGGATGGCTTATGACGGTTCGTCGGGCGACCCCACCACGGTGTGGTTGCAGCGCTTAGGGATGCAGCCCGTCGAAATCGATAATTACAAAGCGGGAAAGAGTGTCAATTGGTATGACATGATTTTTCAGAATGGCGCTCGCCAAGACCATACCGTTAGCGTTTCGGGGCGAAAAGAAGGTACTTCTTACTATATGTCAATGGGCTACCTCGACAACAATGGTATCATTTATGGAGACCGTTTCAAAACCATCAGAGGTCGTATCAATCTTGAAAGCAAAGTGACGAAGTTTTTGTCGGTAGGGATGACTACCCAATTTGCTGATCGTGACGAAAGCCAAGTACCGGTAGACTGGACTTTGGCGCGTACTTTGTCGCCTTGGGGCTCGGAATTGGATGCTAATGGTAATTATACTTGGCGTCCAAACAACGAAGCAAGCGGTGGCAAACACCCTTACTATGACCGTAGCTTCATCGACCGCCGCACCAAAATCACGACTCTAAATACTACCATTTTTGGTTTAGTGACATTGCCTTTTGGTATTACGTACCGACTCAACTACACGCCACAGCTTGAGTTTTATGAAAGATACAACCACGAATCTTCTAAACACGCTGAGTGGGCTGCTGTAGGAGGAAATGTAAGCCGTCAACAACGCAAGACATTTTACTGGCAAATAGACAACATCTTAAAGTGGAATAAAACTTTTGGTATTCACAACTTTGATGTAACACTCCTTGCCAACGCCGAACAATTCCAACGCTGGGACAACACAATGACCAACCGAGGTATGCTTCCTTCGGATGTACTTGGCTATCATGGCATTAATACGGGTATCAACCCCACTGTATCTAGCAACGACGAATACAGTACGGGAGATGGTTTGATGGCACGGATGTTTTATTCACTCCAAGACCGTTATATGATTACGCTTTCGACGCGTCGGGATGGGTACTCAGCTTTTGGACAAAAAAACCCCCGTGCCCTTTTCTCGTCAGCAGCTTTGGGATGGGTATTTACGGATGAAAAATTCTTCAAAAGCTCTTGGCTCAACTACGGAAAACTTCGCCTCTCGTGGGGTAGCAATGGTAACCGTGACATTGGTCGTTATCTTGCACTTTCTGACCTTACTACTGGTAAGTATATTTATATCAAACCAGATGGCACTCCTTACTTGGTCAATCAGCTGTACGTAAGCCGGATGCAAAACCCCAACCTCAAATGGGAACGTACCAATTCCTTCAACTTAGGTTTGGATTTTGGAATTCTTAACAACCGTTTGGATGGTTCTATTGAAGTGTACCGCTCTTCTACCAAAGACTTGCTTGTACAACGCTCTTTGCCTAACATCGTAGGATTTGACTGGGTCATGGACAACCTAGGTGAAGTTCAAAACCGTGGGTTTGAGATTAGCCTTAATTCAATCAACATGAACAAAGAAAATTTGACTTGGCGCTCGACTTTCAACCTACAACTAAACCGCAACAAAATCGTGCACCTGTATGGTGATTTAGACGAAAATGGAAAAGAAATCGACGATGTAGCCAACCGTTGGTTTATCGGTCACTCCATCGACGAAATCTGGAATTACCAAGTAGATGGTATCTGGCAAACAAGCGAACAAGCTGAAGCCGCTAAGTACGGTGTAAAACCAGGTGATTTCAAAATCAAAGATGTAGATGGCGACGGCAAATACACCAATGCAGATAAAGATTTCCAAGGCTGGACCAACCCACGTTTTAGATGGACATTCCGTAATGAGTTCAAACTCTTCAAAAACTTTGATGTTTCGATGGTTATGTATTCTTATTGGGGACACAAAACGGCCTTCAACCAAATGAAAAACCGTGATGGCTTCCTCGATCGTACAAGCTCATACGTATTCCCCTACTGGACTCCCGAAAACCCTTCTAATGAGTGGGCACGTCTGTATTCAAGTGAAGGTGGAGCCAGTGGATTCAGTGTATATCAAGACCGCTCATTCATCCGTCTCGACAACATCTCTGTGGCTTACACCGTGCCTAAATCCCTTATTCAAAAAGCAAATATCCAAAACCTCAAGTTTTTTGGTTCGGTCAGAAACGTAGGCTACTATGCTCCTAAATGGAATTTCTGGGATGCAGAGCCTGATGATAGTGGCAACAACGTACCTGCTCCGCGTATTGTTAGCTTTGGGATTGATATCACTCTTTAAGGAAGCGTTTCTCTGTTAATCTTACATTACGAAATCATGAAACTTAAATATATTACCTCAAAACCAGCCATTTGCATTGGCACTCTTTTGCTCGGAGCTACCCTCACGAGCTGCGACAAATCTTGGCTCGAACCCAAACCCCTTTCGTTTTTTGCCCCCGAAAACACCTTCAACGACCCAAGCGGATTAAGAGCTACCCTCGTAGCTTGTGAGCGTAACCTCCGTATCGAATGGTATGGCGATGCGCCCCCAATGGTAACAGAGTCGATTTTCTCGGACATTGCCGTAGAAGGTACAACCGATAAGTCAGGGCCAGCTCAAAACATGGATCTTCAGATTACGCCCGATGCCCAGCTCAATCACACTGATTACAACAAAATCGGGTGGTATTGGATGGAAGGCTATCGTGGTATCAAATATGCCAATGCGGCGATTACGCGTATCGACCAGCCGACTTACAAATCAGAGCAAGAGAAAAACGAAATCCTTGGCGCTGCTTATTTCCACCGCGCTATGCGCTATTATCGCCTTACGCATCAGTTTGGGGATGTACCTTTGATTTTGGAAGAAGTCAATACCCCCAAACTCGATTATTCATCTACCAAAAGAGAGGTCATTTTGAAAAAAATGAAAGAAGACCTCGAATTTGCCGAAAAATGGGTGCCGGTGGTAGCTGATAAAGGTACCGTAAACCGAGGTTCGGTAAGTCACTTACTGACCAAAATCAATTTGGCACTTGGCCTTTTTGACGATGCTATTAAATCGGCTAGCAATGTAATTGATGGCGGGCAGCACAGCTTGATGCGTAATCGTTTTGGAGCTACGCAAGGAGATGTTACTAAAAACGTGATTTGGGATTTACACCGTCCTGAAAATAAGGCTATCGCTGCTAATAGAGAAGGGTTGATGTTAGTAATCGACCGTTTGCTCATGGAAGGAAACTACGACGGTGGTATTCAAATCATGCGGAATACCGTTCCGTTTTGGCACAACAATATCAACACCCCTGCTGGTAATCGTGGTACTATCGATACCCCCAATCTGGAGTTTAATCAAGTGAATGAATTTGGCCGTGGTATCGGGCGTGTTAGACCTACTTGGTACTCTACTCATTCGGTGTGGGATGACCCTAAAGATTTGCGCCATGCGCCAGGCAACTGGATGCGTATGCAAGATTTGGTTTATAACAACCCAGCCATCAAAGGTCGTGACGAGTTTTATGGCAAAAAGTTACAACTTCGTACCAATGCAGGGGCAGTGCTCACTATTGATACCATCCGTTGTTGGTTTGACTGGCCACATTACAAGTTGTTTATTCCTGACCCTGAGCGCGTGCAGGCAGCAGGTGGCCACACAGATTGGTATGTATTTCGTTTGGCAGAAACCTACCTTCTTCGCGCCGAAGCTCATTTCTGGAAGGGTGATTTGGCAAGTGCCGCCAACGACCTCAACCAAGTTCGTACTCGCGCTGGCGCTTCTCCGCTTACTGCCGACAAAATCAACATCGGAACAATCTTGGACGAACGCGCGCGCGAGCTTTATTTTGAAGAACCTCGCAAAACGGAGCTTACCCGTATTGCGTATATTTTGGCACAAACTGGCAAACCTGCTTACAATGGTAAAACTTACAGCTTGGCCAACTTCTCTGACAATAACTTTTTCTTCGATCGTATTATTGAGAAAAGTAATTTCTACAATAAAGGGGTAAAAACACGCCACGGCGACGAATACAAAATGAGTCCTTATCACGTGTTATGGCCCATTCCGCAAAGTGCTATCGATGGCAACTCCAAAGGAATCATCAATCAAAACAAAGGATATGCGGGTTTTGAGCGAAATATTCCTCCATTGACTTCTATTCCTAGTAAATAGTAAGCCAATGATTCTTTTCTCCAAAGTTGAGGGTCTATAAGCCCTCTCTTTGGAGATTTTATTTTCAACGAGTACCACCTTAAAATTTTTGATTTCATGAATACCAGAAGATCTTTTTTAAAAAATGCAGTGGGTAGCTTGGCTCTTTCAAGCCCTGTGATAGCGGCAGCTGCCCCTCAATCACCACTTCTTTCCCCACCCAGCAACGATTTATTTAAACTCGGCATAGCAGGTTATAGTTTTGTTCATTTCAAACTCGACCAAGCTCTCGAAATGATGAAAAAAGTCGATGTTCATTATTTGTGTATCAAAGACTTTCACTTACCTTATAATAGTACCGCCGAGCAAATCGCGACCTTTCATGAAACCCTCAAAAATGCCAATGTAACTGGCTACGCAGTAGGGCCTATCTATATGAAAACCACCCAAGAAATCGACAATGGTTTCGATTATGCTAAGCGAGTAGGTGTCAAACTTATCGTAGGTGTACCCAACGAAGATTTGCTTCCTTATATCGACAAAAAAGTGAAAGAGTACGATATGAAATATGCGATACATATTCACGGCCCTGATATTAAACTTTGGCCCAATGCTTCGTCGGTAATAGACGCCGTCAAAAATCTTGACCCTCGTATCGGACTTTGCTTCGATATGGGCCACGACAAACGCTTCGGAGATGATCCAATTGCCGACTTGCAAAAATACGCCAAGCGTATCTTTGACATTCACCTCAAAAACGTAACCGCTGCTTCCAAAGAAGGTAAAACTTGTGAGCTTGGGCGGGGAATTATTGATATTCCAGCATTTGTAGCGATGCTTCGTAAAATCAAATACGACGGCTGCTGTAGCTTAGAATACGAAAAAGATATGAAAGACCCTCTAGCAGGTATTGCAGAGTCGGTTGGGTATTTCAAAGGTGTATGCGAAGCATCTCAATCTGGCAAGCGTAAATCCTAACTCTTTTGGAATTATGGCCTAAATATTTTGTTAAGTAAATAGTTTTGTTTTTTACCCGCAGAAGTGCGCTGAATAATACAAACGCAGATTTTCGCCGAAAAAGGGGGCATATAGCCAATAATCTGCGTTTCTCTGCGATTTCAATCTGCGCCAATCGGCGGGTAAAATTTAAAAGAAACTTAGCTAACACTGTATAAATAGCCTAAATCATAACTTCAAAATTCCCTTTTTCTATCAATTAGAAAAAGGGAATTTTTATAAAAGCCTTACTATGTCCTTCCATAATACCATTTATGTAATCGGTAGCTCCAATACCGACATGGTGATAAAAACGCCAAAACTCCCTATGCCTGGTGAAACTGTATTGGGAGGGGATTTTTTGATGAATGCGGGCGGCAAAGGAGCCAATCAAGCAGTAGCCGCTGCCCGACTAGGGGGTAAAGTGGTTTTTGTGGCCAAAGTCGGCGATGATATTTTTGGGAAACAAGCATTACAACAATTTACCAGAGAAAAAATCAACATTCAGTATATCAAAACCGACCCACACCATCCGTCGGGAGTGGCACTAATCAATGTCGATGCCAAGGGTGAAAATTGTATTTCGGTAGCCTCCGGTGCCAACGGTTTTTTAAGCGAAGCCGACATTACTCCTGTTTTTGAGGAAATGCAATCCAATGATATTCTATTGCTCCAACTCGAAATTCCCCTTTCTACCGTCACCTATGCTATCCAAAAAGCCCACGAAAAAGGAGTGCGTATCATTCTAAATCCTGCACCCATGACCGCTCTACCCAACGAAATCTGGGAACATTTGTACCTAATTACGCCCAATGAAACGGAAGCCCAACTGCTGACGGATATTCAGGTAGATGATGAAGTTTCGGCAAAAGCCGCCTCAAAGCAGTTGATAGACAAAGGAATTACCAACGTAATCATTACTTTGGGCGCAAAAGGAGCCTATTTACATACCCAATCGGTATCGAAACAACTCCCCGCTCCTAGCGTAAAAGCCATTGACACCACCGCAGCGGGCGATTGTTTCAACGGGGCTTTGGTAGTAGCCCTCGCCGAAGGTAAGTCGCTCGAAGAGGCTGCTATCTTTGCGACCAAAGCCGCGTCTATTGCGGTAACTCGCATGGGTGCGCAAGCTTCCATGCCTTATCGTCAAGAGCTACTTTAATTTGGGTTACTTTTCTAAAATGGCTCCTATGTACAAAAATTGCTTTTCGTACAGTGCAGGGTCGCTTATTTTATTGTTTCTCTTTTGCAAAATCGTCGCTTTATCAAGTTTATTGGGCGATACCTTCATGGTTACTTTATGAGTCCCTGCTTTAAGCCCATTGATAAGCGTGTAGCTAAGTCGATTGTAGGTACAATATTCGTCAAAACGATTGATGTATCTTGGGGCGTCTTGGTCTATCCATACCACCACTTGCCCGCTGCTAGGCCCGATGATATCCACCAATCCCACGCTTGTCCCCTTGAAAGAAAACGCTAAGAAATCGCTGCTATCTGCTGAGGCATAAATAGGCTCAAACATACTGGCAAATCCCCGTCCAATCGCCGACGTATCTACCCGCTTCCAACCTTTACTTTTATTGATTTTGTTGAGCGAGAGCAACTTGGCGTTTTCAAGGTTGTGGGGCATCATTGCCTTTTTCAACTTATGTTTGTGGGTTGTGGTATTTGTCTCCCATTGTTTCAGGTATCGTCCTACGGTTTCGGCATACACTTTTTGGCCTGTTTCGGAAAAAGGGTGCACCCCATCTTCCGAAAATATCATCTTGTCGGGCTGCTCTTTGGGTTTTCCTTGAAGAAGCATCTTGCCTTCCGTGATAAGTTTGACGGCCGGCAAAGCCATACAAATAGAAGGAATTTGGTAATAATCTGCGACTTGCTCCATCGCCGAAGCCGACACCGGAAAGTTGCCAGCTTGATAAAATTCTAACTGCGGTTTTGAAAAAGTATAAACAAAACAAATATCAATCTTGGGACTTTGCTTCCATATTTGTCTTACAATCCCCTCCATGGCCTCTTTGATTTCGTTAGCAGGTTTGGAATTGTCATTGACTGCAAACTCCACAAATACCAAATCTGGACGGTATTGAAGTACATGCCTCTGCAATCGATGCGCACCAAAATCAGAACCTGTACCTCCAATAGCCGCCATGATTTGTTCAAAACCAACTGAGGGATATTGCTTTTGAATCCATTCAAAGGTTTGGTCACGCCAACCTTTATCGGCACGAGTGATACTTCCCCCCAAGTAGGCTATTTTGACTTTTTTGTTCTCTTTAATTTTTGAAAAAAAATGCGGCAATCCACCTCTCACCCTCGCTTCACTCTCTACAGGCAAAGGTACGGTTTGACTTTTTGTGGTAACGACCAACGCCAGCACTAAACAACTAACCAGTGTGAATTTCATCTTTAAGTATCATCATTTTAATTATATTCTCAAAACCCTGCTTTGGGGAATAACTACTATAATTTTTTTTTAGACCCAGTAGTACTTTTGATTCCTATCTAAGTATAAGCTATTGTAACTTTTTACCCTACTTTGTGATTTACACTTTCAGACCTTATACCTCGCCACCATGCTGTAAAAACAGCTAAGAGGATATTTTTGTGCGTATATAGACTATAGTTAAGCTATTTGATTTACTTAAGTATTCTTACTCATGGATTTACTTCTCTACTGTATATTTTATCAAAACGAAATATAATCTCCAAAACTTGGTTTTGTCTCAGTACAAAAACTTAAAGGTTGGATTATTATATATTAAATTTTCTTCTATTTTTGTAAAAGGTTTTACTGCACTTAATACTTGATAAAAGTTTTTTGAATTAGCTTTCTTCTCCGATTTGACTGATAATCAGGCAAATACATGAGAAATGAGGCAAAATTCGGCACGTAACAACCTCACATTATGAAAAACGTAAACATACTTCTCGTAGAAGGAGAGCCTATTTTTGGAGCAGATCTCAAAGAGCAGCTTCAAGAAATGGGGTATCAAGTAACTGGCCCTTTTTCGGAGGGCGAAAGCGCAATCACTTCCCTTGGCGAATCAATGCCCGACTTAATCGTGATGGATATACAACTAACGGGTGAGTGGGACGGCGTAGAAACGGCTCGGCGAATCCTTGAAAAATATAAAATACCCGTCATTTATCTCACTAGCAACGCTGATACGGATACTTTTCTTAAAGCGAAGCATACTGCTCCTGCGGCATTTATGTCAAAGCCTTTTCGTACCCGCGACCTTAAATATACGATTGAGCTTGCCATTGCCAACCAAGAAAGATGGTGCAAATTCAATAAACAAAATCAACGCAACGAGCAAAACTTCCTACTAAGTGATCGACTGTTTATACGTACCAAAGACCGAATGGAACGTATCTTTTTTGATGAAATCCTATGGGTAGAAGCAGAAGATTATTATTGTAGAGTGATTACAAAAGAAAATAGTATTTTGCTTACTCAAAACTTGGGCAAATTGAGTGAGGTACTCGAAAATCGCCCAGAGTTTATCAGAGTTCATCGCTCCTTTATCGTAAATTTAAAGCACGTAGAGCAAATCCGCGAGCTATCGATTCATATCGGAGTTAAGCAAATCCCAATCAGCAAGTCTTCCAGAGAAGAACTCATGAGTCGGTTGAAAAGAATTTAGTATTTGTGTAAAAACATGTCGAATAATCTCCCTTCTAAACCATTTTTAAATTTTATACCATAAAACCATTAGAAATTCGTCAAATAGCTGTACCTAGTACTACTTTCACTGGCAAAAAATCCACATTCACTGAAAAAAGATATTAAATCCTTATTTCTAGCCTATTTTTAAACTTAAGATTCACCAATAAAAATCACATTAAAAATAAATAATATTCTATTATGAGGCTCATTTTACATCGTACACTCTATCCCTTGTACATTCAGTATATTGCGATTAGTACACTTAGCTCAAAAGCTATTCCCTGAAGTAAGGAGTCATTTCAATGGAAAAAACACGCCATTCACTGAAAACATTTGTTATTGAATGAGGTATAAATCAACTTTGAGCTATCAACGTTTAGTGCAGAAAACTCAATACTAATTAATTTATTCAACGTTCATGAATTTAGCCTTAACCTTAGTTCCATCTAAACCTTATTGTCCTTGTTAATTTAGTGTAATTGGCCATTAGAGCCAATGTGATCTTTATTTCCAGTTTTACATTTTAGCAGCAAGAAGTCAGGATTGTCTTTTTAGTACGTCTATCCTTATTTTTTGTTGATAACGGTGATTCTCATTTAATGAAAATCCTCTAACCCTATTACGCATTTGACATCCCTAATGACAAATTCGAAAAAGAAACAATTGTTTGAGGTTTCCTGGGAGGTCTGTAACCAAGTGGGAGGCATTCATACGGTTATTCGTTCGAAAATCCCGTCAATGATAGACAAATGGGGGGATGGTTATTTTTTGATGGGTCCTTTTTTGAACAAAAAAACGGCGATTGAATTTGAGCCTATTTATGATTTAGATGATTCGCCCATCGGCAAAACCGTCAAAAAACTTCAAGAAATGGGGCTAAATGTACACTTTGGTTATTGGCTCTTAGTAACCGGCAAACCACAAGTGCTACTATTTGATATCAATAGTATTTGGAACCGGCTAGACGCTATCAAAGCAGAGTTTCAGCGAGAATACAAAATTAAACACCTAGGCTCTGAAAATCTGACCAATCAGGTGCTTGCATTCGGTGAAATGGTGCGTATTTTTTTGACCGAATATGTAAGTGAAATTGACAAAGCTGGCGAAGTTGTCGCTCATTTTCATGAATGGATGGCAAGTAGTGGTTTGCCCAAGTTGTTTACCAGTAGAGTCAATATTGCCACGGTTTTTACGACTCATGCCACGCTTTTGGGGCGCTATATTGCCCAAAACGATGCTGATTTTCGAAGCAAATTGGAGATAATTGATTGGAAACAAGAAGCCCAACGCTACGGAATTGAGACAGAAGCGGTAATTGAGAGGATGGCGGCGCAGAGTGCGGGTACCTTCACTACGATTAGTGAAATCATCGCCAAAGAATGTATTTATTTTTTGGGTAGAGTCCCCGATTTGGTGACTCCCAATGGCATCAAACTCGAACGTTTTGCCTTACATAAGCTCGAAAATTTGCACCTCGAATACCGCAAACACATTCATAAGTTTGTGATGGGGCATTTCTTTCCGAGTTATTCTTTCGACCTCAACAAAACCATTTATTTTTTTACATCAGGTCGATTTGAATATAAAAACAAAGGTTTTGATATGACGTTGGATGCGCTATCATTGCTCAATAAAAAAATGAAAAAAGCCCGAATTGATACCACTATTGTGATGTTTGTGATTTCTAATCGCAACGTACGGTCGGTCAATGCAACGGCCATAAATTCGCATGTGGTACTCAACGAAATCGAAGGTGTTTGTAAAAATATTCAAAAAGAAGTAGGCAGTCAGTTGTTTAAAAGCATTGTTTCTAGTCAATCAGTCCAACTCCCAGACCTGAATGATTTTGTAAGTGAGTACCTGCAGCACAAGCGAGTTCGAACGATGCTCAGTTGGAAAACCGAGCAACTGCCTTCTTTGCTTACCCATGATTTGGTAGAAGAAGACGAAATAGTAGCGCAATGTCGTAAACACAACCTCTCCAACAGCAAACAAGATAGAGTGAAGGTGGTGTATCATCCCGAATTCATCTCAGTATCCAATCCTTTCTTTGGGCTGGATTATGGACAGTTTGTGTGCGGTTGTCATTTAGGAATTTTTCCAAGTTTTTATGAACCCTGGGGCTACACTCCTCAAGAATGCGTGGTAAGGGGTGTTCCGACGGTGACAAGCAATCTATCAGGTTTTGGAAATTTTGTAACTCAAACCATGAACGACCATGATGAGCGAGGGATTTTTGTGGTGAATCGTGAGTCTCAAACCTACCAAGAATCGGTAGAGCAGCTTACTGATATTATGTATCGTTTCATCAAAATGAAACGCCGTACCAAAGAAATAGAACGCAACCGTATGGAAAGCGCCCTTGATAAGTTTAGTTGGTATCAAATGCGCAACCACTATGATACCGCCCACGAGATCGCGCTCAAACGCAAAAAAAGCATGCCTCGACCACCCACTACTCACATGGGCCCGGGAGAAGTATATTAACCAAAAACCAGTACCAAAGCAGTATCATTTTTCAGAAGTATTGAATATAGTTTAACATATCTTTCATTTTATTTTTTCGATTTTATGTCAAAGAAAATCTTGGCTGTCCTGTCTGAATACGGGTATTGGGGTGTTGAACTAGTAGGCCCCCTCGAAAAATTGGAAGCTGCTGGCTATACCGTGGAGTTTATTACTCCAAAAGGTAAAAAGGCCGAAGCACTACCTCCAAGCTACGACACTACATACGTAGATCCCCCACTCGGCGTATGTGTAACTACCCCCGAAGCTGCCGAAAAGGTAAAAGCTTTTGAAGCTACTAACCGCCTCGAACAACGTCGTAATCTGTCGGAAGAATTTCCCGAAAGACCTTATTTCTCAACGCCCAACTTCCTGAGAGCCTTCGAACAATACTACGAAGACCTCAAAGTAGCGCAAGAAGCATACACCTCCGAATATGCCGCTTTGCTACTTGTAGGTGGAAGTGGACCTATCATCGATATGGTCAACAATCAGCGCGTTCATGACCTTATTCTGGCTTTTTACAAAAAGAATTTACCTATCGGAGCCATTTGCTATGGCGTAGCACCTTTGGTTTTTGCGCGTGATTTCAATGAGCGTATTTCTATCATCAAAGGTAAGCACGTGACAGGCCACTGTATCGAATACGACTATCACGATGGTACGGGCTTCTTGAATACCGACCTCAACATGGGGCCTCCGCCGTATTGTTTGGAATACATCCTAGCTGATGCTGTAGGGCCAGAAGGGCAATTCCACGGAAATTTTGGAAAAGCTACTTCTGTCATTGTTGACTATCCTTTTATTACGGCACGTTCACTTCAGTGCTCTTTCGAATTTGGCGAACAGTTTGTAAATGTCCTCGATAACGGAATGAAAAGATATGGGTGGTAAAACTGGTAATCAGAAAATTATTGAGCAGTTTTTGGCCGATGGCATGGATTTCATGTTTGGCAATCCGGGTACGGTAGAACAAGGATTCTTGGATGCCGTAGCTGAGTACCCCGACATGAAATACATCCTGACTTTGCAAGAAAGTATCGCAGTGATGATAGCCGACGGCTACGCTCGCCATACCCAACGTCCCACTTTGGTACAGCTGCATAGTTCGCCCGGTATTGGCAATGCCGTAGGAGCTCTTTATCAAGCCAAAAGAGGCCATGCGCCTTTGGTAGTGATTGGCTCCGATGCTGGCACCCAATACATGAACATGGATTCGCAAATGGCTAATGATTTGGTAGCGATGATGGAGCCTGTGACCAAATTTTCGACGGTAGCTCTTTCTTCTAAATCGCTTCTTCGCACCCTTCGTAAAGCCATCAAAATCGCCGCTACTCCTCCCATGGGACCAGTGTATGTGTGCTTGCCGATGGATATTTTGGATGAAATCAACGAGGAAGAAGTTTTTCCCACTTGTATTCCATCTACCAAAGTACTACCCGACCCAAGTTTGATTTCGGAAGCAGCCCAAACGCTACTTTCTGCCCAAACACCCATGATTTTTATCGGTGATGGCGTGGCGTATTCGGATGCGATTCCAGAGCTTACAAAAGTGGCCGAACTCCTAGGCGCCGAAATATACGGGGTAGATTTTGGGGATGTTATCATCGACACCACTCACCCACTCTACCAAGGTACCACGGGGCATATGTTTGGGTCTTATAGTCACCCTATTACGAGCAAAGGAGACGTTAATTTTATTGTGGGTACTTACATGATGCCTGAGGTATTTCCTGAAGAAGGTGATATCTATGCTCCCGGTGCAAAAGTGATTCATTTTGACCTAAATAGTTATGAAATCGCTAAAAATCACCGAGTTGATTTAGGGATTGTGTGTGACCCCAAACTTTCGCTCCAAGCACTGGCTGATGAATTAGAAGCAACTATGAGCGACGAGTTTAGGGTAGCCGCTGCCGCAAGAACCCAAAAGATTGGGGAAGCGAAAGCCGCCAAACTAGCAGCAGAATTAGCAAAAGACCAAGCCCAAAAAGGAAAATCACCTTTGCAAATGTCGCAGTTTGCCGAAATTTTGGCTCAAAAACTTCCCGCAGATGCCATCATTTTTGATGAAGCCTTGACGAGCTCTCCGGCTATCACTCGCTATATTCCGCCACGTGTTCCGGGCAATTATTTCGTAACAAGGGGAGGGTCGTTAGGAATTGGTTTTCCTGGGGCTATCGGTGCCAAACTCTCTCAACCCCACAAAACCGTAATAGGCTTTTCGGGAGACGGAGGAAGTATGTACACCATCCAAACCCTCTGGTCGGCTGTAAGGCATAAAGCAGGTGCTAAGTTTGTGGTTTGTAACAACGGTTCTTACAAACTATTGCAGCTCAACATTGATGTATATTGGAAAGAACGCAACATCGACAAGCACCCTTATCCTCTACCCTTTGATTTATCTTATCCCGCTATCAGATTCGATATTTTGGCACAGTCGATGGGAGTCAAAGCCGTTAGGGTCGAAAAAGAAGAGGAAATCTTGCCGGCTATTGAGCAAATGCTCGCCGACGACGAACCCTTCTTGATTGATTTGGTACTGGAAGGTGATTACAAACCAGATTGGGTCAAAACCAATTGCTCACAGTAAGTAAGGTAAGTGCTAAAACCAATTTTTAGCACTTCGTAGGCAGCAAAAAGTCATTGAAAAGCTGCCATTTATCTCAATTTTTTACTCAACATTCAACGAAAAACTCATATGCTCACCAAAGAATCTATCGAAGCACTTGCTGCTGTTTGGTACAGAAAATTAGATGTCCATGCTCCTATGGTCGAACTTCTCCCCCTTCTCATCGACGACGGTCTTGAGATGGTTTTCCCAGAAGCAACCGTCTATGGACATGCGGGTTTTGAAGGATGGTTTCAGAGAGTTATTCGTATATTTTTTGACGAAGTACACACCCTCAAACTCGTAGAACCTACCATTACCGACGATACTGCAGTGGTAAAAGTGGTGGTAAAATGGGAAGCGAGTGTATGGAATGCGCCCGATGCTTATAGCAAGCGTATCACTTTGGATGCCTACCAGACTTGGGAAGTAAAAGCTGGCCCTAACGATACCGCTTTGATTACCAAATACACCGTAGATGACCTAAAATACTACGAAGGCTCGGCTACACTCTAACAAACAAATAAGCTCCCTAAACCCTGCCCTATCATGTCTTTTAATTTTATCAATATCAAAAAAATTGAGAATGAGGCAGTAACCATCCATTGTGTTCAGGCTCCTGAAGATGGCGAGATGGTGAATGCCCAAATCATTGAAACGCCCAACAAGCTTTTGCTTATTGACACGCTTCAATTGAAACCTCACGCTGATGAGTTGAAGCTCTACATTGATAGCCTCAACAAACCTTTAGATAAAATTTTGATTTCTCACCATCACCCTGACCATTGGTTTGGGGCGGCCTCTTTCGAAGGCTACCCTATCAGTGCTTTTCCAGAGGTGATTGGAATCGTCAATGCGTTGGCAGATTATTTGCTGGGCTATCACCGCAGCCTTCATCCCGAAACTCCGGATGTCATTCCTTCTAACAAAGTATTGCCTACTATACCGTTGGAAGAAGGTACCATAGATTTTGACGGAATCACCATCAACCTTCAAAAAGTTTACGAAACAGAGTGTCCCGTCAATTTAGTCGTTGAGATACCCGACCATAAAATCCTATTGGCCCAAGACCTCGTCTACAACAAAGCCTATCCTTATTTTGGCGAACGTACCCAAGCAGGCGAATATGGTTTTGACAATTGGATTGCGGTTCTTGAATCTTTCGCAGCTAAAGGCTATGAGCATATTTTGCCCGGCCACGGTGACCCTACCGACCTCTCTATCATTCCTACTATGGTTGGGTATTTGAATTTTGCCAAAGCCAAAGTCAATGAAGGCTTAAGGGGTGAAGATCTCATCAATAGCATCAAAGCCGAATACCCTGGCTATGGGCTTGAGCTGACGCTTCACATGTCCAATTATATGCTGTTTGTTTTTCAAAATCAATAAGTTAACCACAAACTCAACGGAATCTAGCACATGAAAAACGTACCCGATACCAAACTAGGGAATATGTATCGCGAACATATTCAATTCATTTTGGACAAAAATATTGAAGCTTTATTAGACCAATATACCGATGATGCTCTCCTTATAAGTAGCTTCATGAAAACACCCATCATCTATAAAGGCCGCGACCAAATCCGCGAGCATATGCAGGGGATTTTGGGTATCGATGGTCTAGAGTCTGACATTGTTTTTTGGGCAGAAACTGAAGACCCCGAAACTCTCATGATTACCGAGCAAATCACCATGACTACCAAAGATGGCGTAAGTCAGATGCGATTTGCTGATAGTTGGGTATTGCGCAATGGGCAGATTGCCATTCACTTTGCGGGTATGGTGCAGCACCCCGATGGCTCTCTGGCCTAATTATATTTTCAAACTCTCCAATAAGAGTATAATTGCTCAAAAACATGGACTTAAAAGTAAAGATAAACGGAAAAGAATATGCTAGCGAAGTAGAGCCGCGCGCACTTCTGGTAGATTTTTTACGGGATTCAGCTCATCTAACTGGAACGAAGGTAGGGTGTAACTCAGGAAACTGTGGTGTATGTACGGTATTGGTGAATGGAAAGGCTACCAAAAGTTGTCAGCTTCTTGCCATCGAAGCCGAGGGTAGTGATATTACCACTATCGAAGGTCTGGCCCAAAACGGCGAGCTTCACCCACTTCAAAAGGCTTTTTGGGAAAATCACGCCGTTCAAAATGGTTTCTCTACTCCCGGTACGATTATGTCGGCGGTGGAGTTGTTGAGTCAAAACCCAGCTCCAAGTGATGCCGACATTAAACAATGGCTTCAGGGTAACCTCAGCCGTGAAACGGGCTATCAGCAAGTAGTGGAGTCTATCAAAGCTGCAGCCGCCGAGCTCAGAGGCGAAACCTCTACTGGTGAGCAAGCTCCCCCTACGTCTTATATTGGGCAATCTCCCAAAACCCGCAAAACCAAAGAGCTTATCACCGGCGACGCGCAATTTATTGCGGATATGTCGCTTCCCAATATGCTCCATGCAGCCATTTTACAAAGCCCTCATGGTCATGCCAATATTTTGAGCATTGATACTTCTGAGGCCGAAACTATGCCGGGTGTAGTAAGGATTTTTACCTGGAAAGACACCCAGCAAGTAATGCCCATGCCGGTGATTTGGATTCCTCCTTTCACCGAAAGTCATTTCTTGCCCCACCCTTCAGGAATTGTGCCCGGTTCGCATTCGGTTTTTGCCAAAGACCGAGTTCGGTTTGTGGGGGATCAATTGGCCGCCGTCGTGGCCGAAACCCGTCAGCAGGCTTACGATGCCCTCGATAAAATCAAGGTAGAATATGAAGCGCTTCCGGTAATATTGGATGCCGAAGAAGCCGTAAAAGACGGGGCACCTCAACTCCACGAGACCGCCCCCAACAATATTATGATTCATACCGTTTTTGGGGACAAAGACGCTACTCAAGCTGCTATCGACGAATCGGAAGTGGTAGTAGAGCAGCGAATTTACAACCAAAGACTTATGCACAACACGCTGGAAGTGAGAGGGGTGCTTGCTCAACACGACCCCGCCACCAATCAGCATACTATCTGGACCAACACCCAAATCCCCTACCCGCACCGCTTACTGATTTCGCTGTATGTACTGGGAATTCCGTACAACAAGCTGCGGGTAATTGTACCTTATATGGGTGAAAGTAATGGTTGTAAAGGCAATCTTTACCCCGATACTCCCCTTGTGTTGTGGATAGCACGCGAACTAGGGCGCCCTGTAAAATGGGTAGATACCCGCGCTGGTTTTTCTCGCAATACAGCCCAATCAAGAGATCAAATTCAGCACGTAAAAATCGCTGGAACCAAAGACGGAAAAATCACCGCTCTTAGCTGCAAAGCCTATAGCAATGTGGGCGCTTATCCTGTAATCAATGCCCCAGGGCAGCCACTTGCGTTGATTGGAAGAAGTATTACGGGAGCCTATGCGATTCCGCACGCCTCTTACGAAATCAACGTAGTCTATACCAATAAAGTCCCCACTGCTCCGATGAGGGGTTCGGGAAGAGCCGAGGCTATCTTCTTGATAGAAAGAGCTATCGAGCGTTTTGCCAGAGAGGTAGGGATGGACTCGGCCGAAGTACGACGCATCAATATGGTCAAAAGCGACCAATTTCCGTTTGAAAATGGTTTGGGTTGGACTTACGATTCGGGCAATTATGCACAAAACTTAGACTTAGCCCTCGAAAAAGCTGGGTATGCCAATCTCTCCCAAATGAAAGCAGATGCGCTCCAACGCAACAAACTTCTAGGGCTAGGCATAGGCTCGTATGTAGCCGTAGCAGGTGTTGGAAATTCAGCTAAAATGGGCGGCGAAGGTTTGATGAGTGGTACGTGGGGAAGTGCTTATATTCACATTGCTCCTTCGGGCGAGGTGGCTATTACTACGGGCGCGCAGCCTCACGGTCAAGGACAAGATACGACCTTTGCGCAGATTGCAGCCCAAGAGCTACAAATTCCGATGGATTACGTAACTATCCAGCACTCAGATACGGATTTACCGCTGTATTATGGTCAAGCAAGCTACGGAAGCCGGTCTTTGAGCGTGGAAGGGGTAACTGTACAGAAAGCCTGCCAAATGGTGATTCAGAAAGCTCGCGAATACGCCGCTTACTTGTTTAAAATGCCGCTTGATTTGATTGAATACAAAGAAGGAAAAGTAATTGGAATCCCTGCCCCCGAACAAGCCGTTATGACGCTCCAACAGGTAGCACTCATGCTGTGGTTTGGATGGGATTTGCCAGAAGGTATGTCGCCAGGCTTGGAGGCAACGGCTTATTTTGACCCCAAAAACTTCAACTTTCCTTTTGGTACGCACATAGCCATAGTGGAAGTAGATAAAGACACTTGTGCTGTTGAATTGGTCAATTATATCGCCGTCGATGATTTTGGGGTAGTCATCAACCCCGAAGTGGTACGTAGCCAAACGCATGGCAATATTTTGCTAGGAATAAGCCAAGCTTTGTCAGAAGAAGCACGCTATTCTCCCGAAACAGGCCAAGTATTGACCGATGATTTTGATACCTATTCGATTGCACGTTCGAGCTGGATTCCTCATTTGGAACTTCACCGAACCGTCACGCCATCGCCTTCCAATCCATTGGGAGTAAAAGGTGTAGGTGATGTAAGCAACCCTCCGGTAGCCCCTGCGGTAGTCAATGCCATATGCGATGCATTAGCTGACTATGGAGTCAAGCACATAGATATGCCCGTGACCCCTGAGAAGATTTGGCAAGCCATTTATTCTACCTAAACCTTTTTGATTCAATCATCATGACTATCAATCCGTTTGAATACGCCGCGCCGTCTACTTTAGACGAAGTATTCAAACTCATCCAGCAAAACGGCTCACAAGTACTGGTGGGAGACCAGGCTTTTGTAAGCCAACTGAAAAAAGGCCTTTTAAGCCCCAAAGCAGTCATTAGCCTCAAAAATATTCCAGAATTGGATAAAGTTGTGCAAGAACAAAACACCCTCGTGA
>VFQN01001385.1_pt1 | contig 40820 bp, 26 predicted proteins | sample 3512371 | NCBI WGS metagenome assembly VFQN01 (sample SAMN10412370, study PRJNA504923) | tailings metagenome | isolation source: Replicate 2 from Balatoc abandoned mine | place: Philippines: Itogon, Benguet | collected 2017-08-28 | reverse complement strand
ATCCGCTGATCAAGCATTGCATGAACCAGGGCTATGACGTCGTCGAGTTCATCAATGGCAACAGCGCGCTGACCCCGGCGGACGAAAAAGATCTGGCGGCGATCTTTGCCGATCTGCCGCAGAAAAAGTCGGTCAGCGAATGGCTGGAATATCTGCGCACGCGCATCCGCATCTTTGCCGATGTGTCACCGCTCCAGATGCGCGAGTTCATGCTCGATTCGAAGGTCGCCTTTTACCGCAAGGGCGACGTCGTGTTCGAAAAGGGCGAGCCGGGCTCGTCGCTGTTCGCGATCGCCGACGGCCATGCGGTGGTCGAGGTCGGTCCCGACCTGACCGTGCCGATCGAGCAGGGGTCGATCTTTGGCGAGGTCGGGCTGATTTCGGGCCGCAAGCGCGGCGCGACGATCCGCGCGGGTGAGGATGCGATCTTTGTCGAGGTATCGCGCACCGCGGCGCTGAAACTGATGGCGGCGGTGCCGGGCGCCAAGCGCGTGATCAACCGCATCTCGCTCGAGCGACAATTGCTCCAGATCTTCAAGGGTGGGTTGACGGTCGACGATCTGGCGGAGGTCGTCGATACCGCCGAGGTCGAGCGCGTTCCCGCAGGCAAGGTCGTGCTGACCGAGGGCGAACAGGGTGATGACGTCTATGTCATCCGCTCGGGGTCGATGGTCGTCGAAAAGGACATCGGCGGCAAACCGATCTTCCTCCGCTATCTGCCCGCGGGCAGCTTCTTCGGTGAAATGGGGGTGCTTAGCGGGCAACCCAGAAATGCCACGGTCAAGGCCGCGGTCGGCGCCGAGCTGATCAAGCTGACCGGTGAAAGTTTCCGCAAGATGCTTGCCGCGCGGCCGCAAGTGCGCGCGGCGACCGAGGCGGCGGTTGCCGAGCGCGCGGCGATGAACGACTTCATCGAATCGCGCAAGGCGAGCTATTCGAGCGCGGTCGATCTTTATTCGGACACCGCGACCTTCATCATGAAGGAGGGGCTGGGCGAGGCGACCGATGCGCTGCTGATCGACGAAAATCTGTGCGTCGGCTGCGACAATTGCGAAAAGGCGTGCGCCGACAGCCATGAAGGGCTGTCGCGGCTCGACCGCGAGGCGGGCAAGACCTTCGCGCATCTGCATGTGCCGACGAGCTGCCGCCACTGCGAGCATCCGCACTGCATGGCCGATTGTCCGCCGAACGTGATCCACCGCGGCCCTGATGGCGAGGTGTTCATGGAGTCGGGCTGCATCGGCTGCGGCAATTGCATGCGCAACTGCCCCTATGGCGTGATCCGCATGGAGGCGGCGCCGCCGCAAAAGCCGAGCTTGCTGCGCTGGCTGCTCACCGGTTTTGGCCCCGGCCCCGGCGAACCGTCGCCCAAATGGACGAAGAAGCAATTGGGCGAAGAGAAGCCCAAGAAAATCGCGGTCAAATGCGACATGTGCAAGGGTATCGCGGGCGGTCCGGCGTGCGTCCGCGCCTGCCCGACCGGCGCCGCGATCCGCGTGTCGCCCGAAGAATTCCTGTCGATCGCGCGGCTCGACGAGGCGACCGACTGATGGCCTCGCTCTTTCAACGCCGCCGCAACAAGGCGACCCAGACCGAGCGGGTGCGCGAGCGCAAGCATGAGGGGTTCCTGCGCTATGCGGGGTTCCGCTGGGCCAAGATTTCCGGCGGCCTGTGCTTGCTGATCATCATCTCCTACGCGCTGGTCGATGTCACGCCGCGGCACAATGGCGGCAGCTGGTATGGCTACACGCTCGGGACGATCGGCGCCGGGCTTATCCTGTGGCTGACCGCGCTTGGCTATCGCAAGCGCAAGATGACGAGCGATTACTGGTCGCTGAAAGCCTGGACGTCGGCGCATGTCTATCTGGGTTTGAGCCTGATCGTCATCGGCACCTGGCACACCGGGTTCCAGCTCGGCTGGAACGTCCATACGCTCGCTTGGGCGCTGATGATGCTGGTCATCCTGTCGGGGCTGTACGGGGTGATCGTCTATGCGACCTTGCCCGCGGCGCTGTCGAACAATCGCGACGAAATGACGCAGATGCAGATGCTGGAGGCGATCCGCGCCTTTGACCGGCAACTGCACAGCGCCGCCCAGCCGCTGACCCCCGCCGACACCGCGCCGGTGCTCGCAGCGCTCGATGAGGATCCGTTCGCGGGCGGTATCGGCGCGCGCCTGTCGGGCCGCTATCCGAACTGCGCGACCGCGGCGGCGTTGCGGACGCTGGCGGCGTCGCAGAGCAGCGATGCGGCGGCGCGCGAGAAGGTGACCGGGCTGCTGAAGCAGAAGGTCGCGGCGCTGGCGCGCCTGCGCGCACACCTGCGGCTCCGCGCACTGCTCGAAATCTGGCTCTATGTGCATGTGCCGCTGACCTTCGCGCTGATCGCGGCGCTGTCGGCGCACATCATCAGCGTCTTTTTCTACTGGTGAGGCGGGGATCATGAGCTTCATCCTGCGCCGCGTTTCGACGACCAAGACGGGCAAGCAGATCGTCCGCGATCAGCCGCTGCCGGGCGACGCGATCACGCTGGGCCGCGACAGTTCGAACATCATCCATGTCGCCGACCTGGCCGTGAACCCGCAGCATGCGACGATCAGCAGCAGCGACGGCCGCCATGTCCGCGTCGCGGCAAGCGAGGGGCTGGGGTTCGACCTCAACGGCCGCAGCGAAACCGTCGCCGACATCGACAGCGCCGCGGGCGGCGAGCTGCGGTTCGGCGGCCACCGTCTGACGATCGCGCGCGAGGATGACAAGATCATCCTGCTCGTCGAACGCATCGACGAGCTGTCGCAATCGTCGAAGGACGTCGACGAAGCAAAGGCCTTCTCGCTGCAAGGCGTGATGCTGGGCAAGCGCGTCGGCGCGTGGGCGTTCGCCGCGCTGATGCTGGCGGCGTTCCTGATCGGACCGATCTGGGCCTGGTGCAGCTATAAAAATGTTGATGAACGCCCCGACGGTTTCCATGCCGACAGCAGCTGGTCGTCGGGGCCGCTGTCGAGCGCGCACGCAAGCCTGAAGGATGATTGCCAGTCGTGCCACGTCGAACCGTTCGTGGCGGTCACCGACACCGCGTGCGTCAGCTGCCACACCGGCGAGCATAAGGCGATGAGCACCGCGCACGCGGGCGCACCGACCGCGATGCTGCTCGCGGCGCGCGCACCCGATGGCGGGTTCGACAAATTGCTGGCCAATGTCGGCGAGGTGTTCAACCGGCCGCAGGGGCGCTGCGTCGATTGCCATACCGAACATGAGGGCGCCGGGCCGATGGCGGCGACGCCGCAGAAATTCTGCGCCGACTGCCACGACGGGATGCAGCGGCGACTGAAGGTGGCGGGACATCCGACGCTACTGGCCGATGCTGCCGACTTTGGCACCGGCCACCCCGAGTTTCGTCCGCTCGTCCGCGCTGCGCCCGGCGCGAAGCTGGCGCGCGCGGCGCCCGGCAAGGGAACGGTCGATTACAACGGGCTGAAATTCCCGCACGATATGCACCTGCAAGCGACCGGCGGCGTTGCGCGCATGGCGGCGAGTTTCCGCGGGCGCTATGATTTCGGGCAAAAGCTGGAGTGCGAAAATTGCCACCGCGTCGAGGCCGACGGGGTGCGCGTCAAGCCGGTCGAAATGGAGCGCGACTGCGCGATGTGCCACAGTCTGGCGTTCGAGACCGTAGGCGGGGTAACGCGCACGCTGCGCCATGGCGAGCCCGATCAGGTCGTGGCCGACCTCACTGCCTATTACCGTTCGACCCCGCCCGCGCGCCCGCTGCAACTCGGCGGGATGCAGCGCCGCCGCCCCGGCGCCTATGCCGAGGGGCAGGTGTACAACATCTATTTCAACGAAGTGGCGGTGCGGCCGAGCCGCGCGCAGGACGCGGTGCGCGCGGTGTTTTCAAAAGGCGGCGCCTGTTATGATTGTCACACGATCTTTGCGCCCGCCGCAGGGAACAACTGGCGCGTCGCCGCGGTGAACCAGACCGCGCGCTATCTGCAAAAGGGCTGGTTCGACCATGACGCGCACCGCGAGACCGATTGCGCCGATTGCCACACCGCGGCACCGGGGTCGAAGACGTCGACCGACCTGCTGGTACCGGGGCTACGCCAATGCCGCGACTGCCATGTCGGCGAAAGTGGCGCGCGGCTGGTGAAGGTCGAAACCGCGACCGAATCGCCCTGCGCGATGTGCCACGAATATCATTCGGACGGCGGCCAGCCGTGGGCGCCGAAGCGTCAGCGGAAGGTAAATAGTGCGGCAATCACAAATAAACCCCTGCGTGCTACCTATGGTGTGAGCTTGATCACAGGCGCCGAGGGGCGGGGACTTTACAAAGTGACATGGCGCACACCTGCTTTGCACGCGGCAAGTCGGGGCGGATAGGTTCAGGACCGGGGCCAGAATGGGCCGGAGCAGGGGGCGGATGTGCTGATCGCGCAGATCACCGATATCCATTTGGGGTTCGATCCGGACAATCCGGCCGAATATAACCGCAAGCGGCTCGACGAGGTGCTCGACGTGCTGATCGACGGGCCGAACCGTCCCGATCTGCTCCTCGCCACCGGCGACGTTACCGACCGCGGCGACGAGGACAGTTATCGGCGTCTGGCCAACGCCTTTTCGCGCTGCCCCTTTCCGGTGTGGGTCAGCGTCGGCAATCACGACCTGCGCGACAATTTTCATGCGCGCTTTCCCGGGCTCGATGACGGCAATGGCTTTGTCCAATATGCGATCGAGCTGCCTGAACTTCGGCTGGTGACGATCGATACGCTGGAGGAAGGGCGCCATGGCGGCGCTTTTTGTGCGACACGCGCAGCGTGGCTGGACGCCGAGCTGGCGAAGGATCCCGCAAAGCCGACCTATATCGTGATGCATCACCCGCCGATCGAAAGCGGCATCGAGTGGATGAACACTCACCCCGACGAGCCATGGGTCGCGACCTTTACCGACGTGGTGCGCAAGCACAGCCAGGTACGCGGGTTGATCTGCGGTCACCTGCACCGCAGCGTGACCGTGGCGTGGGAGGGACGCACCGTCGCCATCTGTTCATCGACCGCGCCGCAAGTCTCGCTCGACCTGCGCCCGATCGACGCCGACCGGCCCGACGACCGCCCGATGATCGTCGCCGAAGACCCCGCCTATGCGCTGCACCGCTGGAACGGGCGCGAGCTGGTGAGCTTCTACGATTTCGCCGGGGCGCACACGATGCTGGCGAAATATGATGCTAATCTGCAGCCCTTGGTGCGCGAGTTGAAGGCCGAGCGGCCTAGTTGATGACCGTCGCCCCCGCGAAGGCGGGGGCCGCAATCGGCCTTGTCCCGCCTCGCTGCGTAAACCGACAGCGGCCCCCGCCTCCGCGGGGGCGACGAAATCCTAATAACCCAGCGTCAAATCAACCCGCGGCTCCACTGTCTCGCCCTTGTGCCAGCGGTCCAGATTCTCCAGAAACCGCTGCGCCGACCGCACGAACATCTTGTCCTGCGCGCGGCCCGATAGGTGCATCGTGATGTGCGCATTGTCGAGGCTCCACAGCGGGTCGTCGGCGGGCAGCGGTTCGGGGGTGGTGACGTCGAGGAACGCGGATGCGATCTGCCTGCTGTCGAGCGCGGCGACGAGCGCGTCCTGATCGACGACGCTGCCGCGTGCGATGTTGATCAGCGTCGCGCTGGGCTTCATCGCCGCCAGTTCGGCGGCACCAATCATGCCGTCGGTCTCGGGGGTCGCGGGGACCGCGAGGATCACCCAGTCGAAATCGCCAAGCTGCGCGCGCCACTGGTCGGGGGTCAGCGTGTTCGCACCCGGCGAGCGGCGCACCACGGTGACGTCGACCGCGAACGCTTTCAACCGCTCCTCGATCAGCTTGCCGATTGCGCCATAGCCGAGGAGCAGCGCCTTCGACCCGTAAAGCTCGACCTTGCCCGGCGAATCGATCAGCCACTCGCGGCGCTCCTGCGCGCGCACGACTTCGCGATAGCCTTTGGCGATGGTGAGCATCCCCATCACGACATATTCGGCGATGGTGATCGCGTTGATCCCCGCGCCGTTGGTGACGACGGTCCCGCGCTGCCGCAGCAGGTCGAGCGGCATGCCGTCGACCCCGGCGTAGATCGAGTTCAGCCATTTGAGGTTGGTTGCGGCGGTGATGACCGCGGCCATGTCCTTTTTGTCATACATGTCGAACCAGCCGATTTCGGCATCTGGCGCGAGAGCGAGCGCTTCGTCCTTGGACGCGAAGAAGCGCAGTTCGACCCAGTCGGGCAGGCGGTTTTCGACGAGCGGGCGCATGAGTCCGGACAGGACGGTGACGGTCTTGGTCATGAAATTCCTATTGCTGAAATGCGTGCCAGCCCGCCCAGGCGAGCGGGACAAGGCCGATCAGATCGACGAGCGCGATCGTGCTGAGCGCCGCGGGGCGCCCGGAGGATTGATAGAGAAAAAGGAAGCTGAGCATGCTGATCGCCGCGAGCAGGGTCGCGATCTTGCGTCCGCCCGGATCAAAAGCCGCCCAGACGCAGGCGACGAGCACCGCAAAGAACAGTGCGGCGCGGTGGTGCATCAGCAGGAAGAGCGGGCCGTCGGGCTGGACGCCGTAGAGCCGCGTGATCAGCGCCGGGCGGAACAGCGCCAGCGCCGGGATCAGGTGGACAAGGCCGACGAGCAGCCAGCAGATCAGTTGCGACATGCAACGAAGCTAGCAGCCCGCGGGGCGGGGGCAAGCCTCTAATTTGCGTCCCTTTGCGTAGGCATGGTTGGCACACCGGGCATAACAAGGTGCGCGGTTGCGGCTCTGTGAGTCGTGAGCTTTCCCACAATTCTCGTCATGCTGAACTTGTTTCAGCATCCATGGCCAAAACGCTCGTCCGACGCTGCGCCGAAGGCCTGGGCAGACCATGGATCCTGAAACAAGTTCAGGATGACGATGCTACAAAGGGCGTATTCCGCGCGAAGTCCTGTTTTGCCAATCCAACGCCGCTTACGCCTCCAGCCGCCAGTCCCAGCCAAGCGGGTCGCCATCCATCACCTCGACCCCCGCGGCGGTAAGCTCGTCACGGAGTTTGTCCGAAGTCGCGAAGTCCTTCGCCGCACGCGCTTCCTTGCGGCGGGTGATCATCTCACCAATCTCGATCTCGTCAATCTTCGCCCTCTTCGGGCGTAGTCGGAGGTTGGGACGGGTTAAAGTCAATAGTCCAAGACCCAGAATTTCATCAGCGATACGAACGCCTTCCAATCGCTTATTTGCCACAACAAAATCGCCAGCAAGAATTGCCTCCAATTTTGTCAGCACCATCGCCGTATTGAGGTCATTACAGATGGCATCATCGAAGTACGCCTTTTCGTCAGCGCTCAAGGTATCATGGCTGATCTGTTGTCCCGTGCCTTGAAACTCTTCCCTGATTTTTTCGACCGCCATCACCATCCGCTTCAACCGCGTCAGCGCAGCACCCAAACCCTCCCACGAAAACTCCAGCTCGCTGCGATAATGCGCCTGCAGGCACATCAGGCGGTAGGCGAGGGGGTGGTAGCCCTTGTCGATCAGCAGTTGCAGGCGCAGGAATTCGCCCGCGCTCTTGCTCATCTTGCCCGAGCGTTCGATCAGGAAATTATTGTGCATCCAGATGCGCGCGCCGCTGGCGTCCGAGCAACTGTGCGCCTGGTTCTGCGCGATCTCGTTCGGGTGGTGGATTTCGCGGTGGTCGATGCCGCCGGTGTGAATGTCGAACGGAAATCCGAGCAGCGCTTCGGACATCACCGAACATTCGAGGTGCCAGCCCGGCGCGCCGCGGCCCCAGGGGCTGTCCCATTCCATCTGGCGCGTTTCGCCCGCGGGGGTCTTGCGCCAGATCGCAAAGTCGGCGGCGTGGCGCTTGCCCTCGACCTCCTCGATCCGGCCCTCACCCTCGTCGGTTTTCGCGCGCGCCAGCGCGCCATAATCGGCGACCGTCGAGGTGTCGAAATAGAGGCCGCCCTCAAGCTTGTAGCAATGCTTGTCGGCGATCGCCTTCGCAAATTCGATCATCTGCGGCACATAATCGGTCGCGATCGACCAGTGCGCAGGCTGGCGGATATTGAGCGCCTTCACGTCGGCCCAATAGGCCTCGGTATAGTGGCGCGCGATGTCCCAGATCGACTGCGCTTTTTCCGCCGCCATCTTTTCCATCTTGTCCTCGCCCGCATCGGCGTCGTCGGTCAGGTGGCCGACGTCGGTGATGTTGATGACGTGGGTGAGCTTATAGCCCTTGAACGACAGGGTGCGGCCCAGCGTGTCGGCAAAGACATAGGCGCGCATATTGCCGATGTGCGGGTAGTTATAGACCGTCGGGCCGCAGCTATAGACGCGCGCCTCACCGGGGTGGACGGGAACGAAAGGTTCCAGCTGGCGCGTCAGGCTGTTGAACAGCATCAGCGGCTGCGAGGCAGGGGCGTCGGTCATGCTCGCGCCCATGCCTCGCCCGGTGGGGAGGCGTCAACCCGATTGAAGAACCGTGGCCCTGAGCCTGTCGAAGGGCGCCTCTCCGAGAGGCGCCCTTCGACAGGCTCAGGGCCACGGTCTTGTCGCGAAGCCCGCTACGGACCTTCGGTCGGTGTCCACAGATCATCGTTGCCCGCCCCCGTCACCGGATCGTCGAGCAGCGGCTCGCCGCTGAGCGGATCAATGTCGCGCATAGTGATCAGCGGTGCCGGCAGGCTTTGGCCGTTGCGGTTCTCATTTTGGGTATCGGCGTCGGTGCTGATCTCTTCCTCGATGATATCCTGCACCGGGAAGCCGCTTTCGAAGTCGAAGCCGACTGCCGAGCAGCTGGCGACATTGCCGATGAGGCAGCCGTTGAAGGTCGAGCGCGGATCGAAGCTGCCCGCGATGGGCGCAACCCCGCCGATGGTGAGGAGCGGGATGGTGTCGAGTCCGGTGATTTGGCCATTGGGCCCGATGTGGACGCCGTTGACGACGATCCGCGACGGACCGCTTGTGACCACATTGAGCCCGCCTGCGCCAAAGCTGAGCCCGCGGCGAGCGGAAAAATCGGTGCCGCTGCCGCTGTTCTGGACATAGAAACCGCCGACGACTTCGGCGCGGATCCCGCGTGCGAACAACGCGCCTTCGTCGATCACCACGCCGTCGTTCTGCGCCAAACGCGCTTCGATCGCGTTGGTCGTTGTCGCGGCGCCGACGTCGTTGATCGCGGCGGTCGTCGCGACGATGATGTCGTCGGACACCATGTTGAGCTGACCGGCGGCGTTGGCGCCGTTGACCAGTCGCACCGTGCCTTGTCCGAGGATGACTTCGAGCGCGTCGCCGGCAAACAGGTTGAGCGCGTTCGCGTCGGTCAGGCCGGTCAGCTGGACATTGCCGATCACTCGCATCTTGCCCGGGGTACGGATGGTCAGCGCGCCATTGGCGCCGAGATTCGACCCAGCGGCTCCCCCGGCCAGTGTAAAGCTGTCGACGATGACGTCGGGCGGCGAAGCGCTGCCCACCGACGTGTTGTTCGCGGCCTGTACTTCGGGCGCGAATACCTCGATATTCGTACCGAACAGCCGGGTAAGCTCGTTCGCGTCGAGATGGAAGCCGTTGCGGGTGCCGGTGCCGCCGACGAACGTCTGGCTGAATACATCGTTGTTTTCGATCGAGAGCGTATCGGTGCTGCCCGTGGTACCGACCCGCGCGCCGCTGGCGATGATGATGTCGTTCGATTGCAGCGAGATGTTCCGGGCGGTCAGTAATGTGTTGACGGTGATGTCGCCCTGCGTCGTCACATCGGCGCGGTTCGCGGTGAGCTGGTCGATGATGATGTCATCGCCGCTCTCCGCGCTCAGCGCGGCGCGTCCGGCAACAACGCCCGAAGTGACGGTCAACGTGCCCGAACTGGTGCGCACCACCGCATCGCCGACATCGGCAGTCAGGCTGGCGACGACAATATTGCCACCGGTGCGAAGGTTGATGCTGTCGCCGCTTGCGGTCACCGGACCGGTCGAGATGAGCCCGTCGGAGGTCACGGCGCCGTTGCTTGCGTTGAGCAGGGTGGCCCCGCCGGCCTGGATATTGGTGGAATTGACGCCGTTCGTTCCGTCGAGGGTCAGCTGTCCGGCCCCGGTGGTCTGGGCGCGGGTGATGTCGATGCTGGCGCCGGTCAGCGTCAGGTCGCCCCCGGCGCGCACCCGGCCCCCGATGATGGCACCCGCGGCGGTGACGGTCAGATTCGCTCCGGCGTCGAGGGTGCTGACAAAGGAGCCGCCGGGGCTGGCCAGCGTTTCGAGATTGGCGGCCGTAGCGGTGACGGCAATGTCGCGCCCCGCGGCGACGGTGCCGGTCGCGCTGAAGATGCCGGTCGACGTGACCAGAACGTCGGTAAAGGCATTGAGCCCCGCCAGCGTCGTGTCGCCGCCCTGCGTCCGAATGTCGCTGCTGCCCCCGGTCGCGCCAAGGCCAAGCGTCGCCGCGCCGTCGATCGCGATGGCCCCGGGTGCTATCGCGATGATGTCGTCGCCTGCCGACAGCGCCGATGCGCTGATCGCCCCGCCGGCCGACAGCCGGACATCGGAGCCATCGGTTGCCGACACCCCTTCGCCCGAATTGATCGTGAAGCCGCTGCCCGCAACAAATCCCAACATGGCGGTATCGGCGCCGGCGCCCGTCGCGCTGACCCCGGTTGCCGAGAGATCGCCGACCGTGCGCACATCGACGTCATCGCCCGCGGTAATCCCCGTGAGCGTTGCGGTCGTGCCTGCAAGGACGAGCATATCCTCGCCCGCATTGGCGCCCGCGATCGTCGCCGATCCGCCTGCGCTGACCCCGAACATGCGCGCGGCGGCGCTGTTCGCCAGCACGACATTGCCCGCCGCCTCGACAAAGACATTGCCTTGGGTCGGAATCCCGCTGGGATCGGGGAAGCCGCCATTGGCGGTCGCGGAAGCATCGACATTCGCGTTGGAATTCAACCGAATATCGCCGCCAGCGACATAGGTTCCGGTGAGGTTGCCGTCGGCAAAGATCGAAATCGTCCCGGCGGCGTCCGCCTGATTGACCGCGACCGGTCCGCCGAGGCCAAAGGCAAAGAAGTTTGCGCCCCCGGTTACCGTGCCGGTCAGCGCAATGCTGTCGCCGACCAGGTTGATATCGCTGCCCGCGGCGATGTTCGCGCCGGTAATCGCGTTGGTCGCGGTCAGGTTGACCGTGCTGCCCGCATCGATCGCGGCAAAGGCGATGCTGTCGCCGCTGACACTGGTAGCCTCGCCCGACGCCAGAGTGCCGGTTGTCGTCACCGCACCCGATGCTGTCAGGCTGAGATTGTCGAACGCCGCGATATTGCCGCCGCCGATGGTACCCGCCGATGCGGTGAGGGTGATGTTCGACAGGTCGGGGGGCGACGAATTGGCCTGGAAGAAGCTGGGGCCGGACGGGCTGAAAGGTTCGTAACTGAGCGTCCGATCATCGGGCCCGGTGCCGGTCGTCGCGAGGCCGTTGGCGGTAATCCCGCCCGGTGCCGCGACTGTCAGGTCGTCGCCCGCCGTGATGTTGGCCAGCGTTGCGGTGGTTCCCGACAGCACCAGCACGTCTTCGCCGACATTGGCGCCGTTGACCGATGCCGACCCGCCCGCGCGGACCCCGAACATGCCGGTGGCGCTGTTATCGGTCAGCACGACGTCACCGCCCGCATCGACATAGACGCTCGCGGCGATCGGCGTGCCGCTGCTGGAGCTTTCGAACCCGGTCGCGTTCGCCGATGCGCTGATACTGGCGTCCGACGTCAGTCGGATGCTGTTCGGCGTGTTGTAGGTGCCGGTGATGTCGCCGGTGGCCGACACCGATATGAAGTCGCCCATATTGGCAAGCGCGATGGCCACTGGTCCGGCGCTGCCATTGGCAAACAGGGCGCCGCCGCCCGCTATTTCGCCGCTGATGGCGATGCGGGTTGCGTTGAGGTCGACGCTGCCGCCTGCATCGATCGATCCGCCGCTGATCCCTTCGGCGCCGGGGGCGTTGCCGGTCGCGGTTAGGAAGACCGAGGACCCGGCATCGATATTGTTGAACAGGATCGACTGGCCGCTGACCTGGACGAAGCCGCCCGCGGTCGAATTACCCAGATCGACTGCGCCCGGCGAGGTCACGAAGATATCGCCGCCGGTGATGATCGAATTGAGCCCGGTTCGGAAGCTGGCGCCGCTGGCGGTGAAATCATTGACCGCTTCGGCATGCGCGACCGACGCCGCGCCTGCCGCGGTGACGACGATGTTGTTGCCGTCGAGCCGGTCGACCCCGATCCCGCCAAGGGTCGAGGTCAGCGACAAGGTTCCGTCCGCGCCCAGCAAGCTGCCCGGTGCGCCGCTGATGCTCCCCGCGGTGGCCGACAGGCTGCCGGTCGCGCCGATTGTGCGCGCGGGTCCTTCGCGCCCATCGTGCCGGATGTCGATCTGGTCGGCGGCGGTGATCAGCAGGTTGCCATCCACCGCGACGCTGCCGTTCGACTGGCCATAGGTACCGAACGAGCTGTCGGTGGTCAGCGTCATGTCGCCGGTGGTGGTGATCGTCCCGCCCGTTACGGCAAAGAATATCCCCGCCGGGGCTTCGTCGGTATCGTTGTTGGTCGGCGGTGCTGTCCCCAGCGCGTCGGCGGTCAGGCTGGCGAACGTGATTTCGCCGTTGCTACGGACCTCGATCCGGCCCGCGGCGTCGCCGTTCGCGGCGATCGTGGTCGCCCCCAGATCGACCACGCCAACGCCGGATGACGTGGCCGAGGCGTCGATGACCGCGCGGCCCCCCGTTGTCCCGACCGATCCGCCCGCGGCGCCGTTCCCGGCGCTTCCCGTGCCGCCAGCGCCGCCGATTCCCGACAGGCCGCTGACGTTGATGTCGACCGCCGCGCCGTTCGACGTGATGGTGCCGCCATTGGCCGACAGGCGCACGGTGCCGCCAGTGCCGCCACCCCCGCTGCCGCCGTCGCCGCCAACCCGCATCCCGCCGAAGCCGTTGAATGCGCCGCTGCCGCCGTTGCCGCCGGTTCCTGCGCTGCTGAGCGCGATGATGCCGCTGGTTTCCGGGGTGATCGCTACGGTCGAACCGTTGCTGGCCGCAATCTCAAGCGTCCCGCCGGTAGCATCGCCGCCGCGGCCACCCGCAGCACCGACAAGTTCTTCGGAGAAGAAGCTGCTGTTGGCGCCGCCGCCATTGCCGCCGGTCGCCGCGGTGACGAAATTGGCCTGCGAGACGCTGATATTCGCATTGGCGCCATCGGCTTCGATCCGCCCGATGCCGCCCGTCGCGTTGCCGCCATCGCCGCCGGCGCCGTCATCACCAAAGCCGCCATTGCCGCCAATCGCCGAAGCATCGACGGTCAGCGCCAGCGCGCCCGCATCGAAACCGGAAACGATGACTTGGGCCAGACCGCCCGCCCCGGCGCCGCCAGCGCCCCCGACGGTGCCAAAGCCGCCGAGGCCGCCCGATCCGCGCGAGGTGCTGGCGACCGTGCCGGTGGCAGTGAAATCGGTCGCGAAATTGATCGTCGCCGTGCCGCCCTGGCTATTGCCGCCATTACCGCCGACGCCAATCCCGGTGACCGAACCCGAACTGCTCGACGCAAAGACGTTGCCGCCTGCACCGCCAATGCTGCCGGCGTCGGCGATCAGATCTCCGGTGGTCAGCGTTCCCGATACGATATTGATCGTCGCGGTGCCGCCGACGCTGTCGCCCGCGCTGCCGCCATTGCCGACGACGTCATTGAACGCGAAATAGCTGCCGCCTTCGCCGCCCTCGCCATTGGCATAGGCCGCGAGCGTGGCGGTATTGATCACCGCCGTGCCGTCGATATTGATGATTGCGGACCCGCCCTGTCCCGTGCCCCCGGCGCCGGTCGGGGTCGGGTTGGTCGGATCGTCGTCATCGCCATTGGCGCCGTTGCCGCCCTCGCCGTTGGCGGACACCGAGACATCGCCGCCGTTGAGTGTGCCGCCGAGCAGATTGAGCGCTGCGGTTCCGCCGACCCCGTCGCCCGAGACGGCAGGATCAAAGCCGCCGCGACCCGATGCTGAAACCGACAGCGTGCCGACCGTCATCGTGCCGCCTGTTTGCGTCAAAGTCGCCGTACCACCGCGACCCGCCCCGGCGACGTTGCCGCCAAAGCCGTTGGCGCTGACGATCAGCTGGTTGGCGATAAAGGTGCCGCTTTGCATGTCGAAGGTCGCGGTGCCGCCGACGGCACCTGCCGCGCCATTGCCCGCCGTGATGCCTTCGGAAAAGCTTTGGGTGGCGCCGTTCGCTTCAAAGAAAATGTCATCGAAGGTCATGCTGCCTGCACCGGTGGCGCTGTTGCGCACCCGGACCAGAACGGTCCCGCCGATCCCCGATTCGACTGGCACAGCGCCGACAACCGAATTGCCGCCGGACACGCCGGTTGCGGAGAAGTTGGCAAAATTGGCCATCGTTATGGCGCCGCCGTCGGCGGTCACCTGGATCGTGCCGCCGGTGGTGGCGACGTCGCTGGGCGCGCTGCCGCTGGACGCCGATGCATAAAATTCGTTGAAGCCGCCGGTGTTCGTTGCGATGATCGTACCATTGTTGGTCGCCAGCAGGTCGATCGTACCCCCGGTCACCGTGCCACCGCTGGTTTCGGCATTGGGCCGCTGCGCAGTCACATCGACAAAAATTGACCCTGCGCTAATCGTGCCGCCATCAGCGGTCAGGTCGACGCCGCCGCCTTGCGCCATACCGGCGGTGAAGACATCGGACGACACAAAATTGCCGCCAACGGCATTGATGTCCACATTGCCATCGGTTGAAAACAGGCCGCCGGTCGCCGCGCGCACGATGACATCGCCGCCCGTGCCGCTGCCGATGCTGTCGCTGACGCCGGTCAGGCCGCTGACGTCGATCGTCGTGCTGCCGTCGTTGATCAGGCCGCTGCCGTTCACGACCGCGACGATGACATTGCCGCCGACGGCGTTGCCCGAGGAGGCAGTGAGGTTGCTGGGTGACAGTGCGCCGCCGCTGCGCGCGACCGCGCTGAGCACCAGATCGTTCATGTCGATAGCGATGCCACCCTCGACCGATATGCTGGCCGTGCCGCCGATACCGTCGGCTCCGACCGCGCCCTCGATTCCGCTACTGTCGCCGCCGATGCCGCTGGCGGACACGTTCACCGCGCCGAAATCGACGATCGTTGCGGAGGGGGCGTTGATGGCGATCGCGGCGTCGCCGCCTGCGCCTGCGCCGCCGTCTTGCGTGGGGATGGGCGGCCCCGACTGCGAAATGCCGCTGCCCCCAAAGCCATCGGCGCTGACCCCGGTCCCCAGCGCATTGAGCGACGTTCCGGCGCCGGTCACCCCGATCCGCGCGGTGCCGCCGGTGCCGCTGCCCGACTGGATGTTGCCGGTCTGCCCGATGCCCGTCGCTGCGACATTCACAAACCCGTTGATCGCGAGCGCGCCGCCGTTTTCGACGGTCAGCGTGGCGTTACCGCCGGTGCCGTCGCCGCTGTTGTCGACCGCCGTCCCCACACCGCTCGAATCAAAGGTGACACCGCCGCCGATCCCGGTCGATTGGACGTTCAGGCCGTTGGCGGTGAGGGTGCTGCCGGCGCCCGAAATCAGGACCGTCGCATCGCCGCCCGTCCCGTCGCCGCCATCGCCGCCGGTCCCGATACCCGCTGCGCCGATCGACGCGACGGTGACGAAGCCCGCGGTGACCGAGCCGCCGAGGACCGACAAGGTCGCATTGCCGCCCTGTCGCGATCCGTCGGTTTGCAGCTGGCCCAGCGACTGGAGCGCCAAGGCGCCGTCGACTTCGATCGCCTGGTCGGCCCCGACGGTCAGCGTCGCACCCGCGTCCCCGCCGAAATCGGCATCGCCGCGTACGATAATCTTGCCGGTTTGCGGGGTTGGCGGGGTGCTGGCCGGGATCAGATTGTCGGGCCGACCGGCAAAGGTGCCGGTGGCGCGCGCCACGACGCTGCTGTTGAACAATGTATCGCCGACGGTGATGTTCGCCGCGACGCCGTTCACCGGCGTATCGTTCACTTCGCCATTCGTGACATTATACCCCGCCGACAGGCGCACCGCGCCGTTGGGATCGACCTGCGCCGACACCGCGTCATAACCGATCTGGCCCGACACCAGCATCGTGACCGCCAGATTTTTCGGGATTGCGACCATGTAGACGCGGCTGTCGTTCGGGTTGCTGTCCAGATGGCCCGGACCACCGGTGGTGCCGGTGTGGGTGATGACGTTGCCGCCCTCTGCGCCGACCTGAACATTGATGTCGAACAGCCCGCCGTTGATGCGGATATCGGCCTGCTCGGCGGCGACATAGCCGACCGATCCGTCGACGCGGACGGCGCCTGCCTGGACGACGCGCGGCGCCACCAGCGCGACATAGCTGCTGCCGGGACTGAGCGCGGTGTTGGCATTGATCGCGCCGTTCACGGTGATTGCCGAAGTGCTGCCCGCCGCGCCGCGGAAACGGATTTCGCCCGCCGGCCCGAGCAGGCCGTCGGTGGTCAGGATGTCGTTCGCCGTCAGCACCAGGCTGCCGACATTGATCACGCCGCTCGCGCCGATCAGAATGCCGCCGGCGTTATAGAACCAGATATTGCCGCCGCGCCCGCCCGAGGTGGCAAAGTCGATGCTGTTGACGGTGCCGTTGATCGCGATCTGGTCGGAGATCGGCAGACCTGCGCCCGAAATGAAGCGGTTGAGGACGATATATTGGCCGGTACCGGTGAAGTTGAGCGAATTGCCCGCGGGCAGAAAGTCGATCACCCCGCTGACGGGTGAATTTGACGGCGTCCAGTTGATGATGGTCTGGGCGCCTGTCGTGTCGACGGTGGTTGGCCCCGGTCCCGGCGGCGAGATTGTCGGCGTGCTGAGCCCCGGACCGGTGACGGCTTGCCCGGTACCCGCGACCTGCGCGAGCGCCGGTCCGCCGTAGGCCAGCGCCGCAAGCCCGGCCACGATCGCACAGCTTTCGAGGAGGCGGCGCTTGCCGTTACGGGTCGGTGCGGGATTGGCCGTGGCACGCATGTCTGTGGTCCTCGATGTCGTCGTCATGGGTCAGCGCGCCTTCACGCCAAATTGGGTGGTCAGCGACACCAGCAGCCGCGGGTCGGGCTTTTTGACCAGGAAACCGCCGCGGTTCAGCGGCGCCGCGACTGTCACGTCAAGCCGCGCGACATCGCCATAGGCGACGCGCACCCCGCCGCCCGCGGAATAGAGTTTCTGCGGATTGAGGCCGTTGAACGCCGTATCCTTGTTCCACACCCATGCCGCGTCAAAAAAGGCAAAGGGCTGTACCGCGAACGCCTTGGTATTGGCGGGGACGAACGACCCGTAGCGCGCCTCGAGCGCGACGCCGACGCCGCTGTCGCCGATGATCGTGCCGGGATCGAACCCACGCCCGACGGTGAAATTGCCGCCCGAAAATTCTTCATAAGCGAGCAGCGGATCGTTCGACCATTGCGCGCGCGGGGCGGCTGACAGGGTGAATAATTTGTGCGGGCGCCATTCGGCGAGCGCATTGGCGCGCAGCAGGAACGCATCGGGTTTGCCCTCGACGCGGGTCAGTGGCACTGCGCCGGGCAGGAAACAGGTTGCCCCGCCGGGACCGCAATCGTCGCTCGCGCCAAGGAAGCTGGCGCCCTGCCGCGCTTCGACCGACGTCGACAGCGCCCAGCGCGGTTCGCTGGGACTGAAGCCGCCGCGACCCGCCACCGACGACGGGTCGATCCAACTTGCGTCGGCGCGCAGGTTGAAGACGCGCAGCCGGTCGCGGTTGATCGGCACGCCGCCAAGGCCGATGTCCTGATCGATGAGGTCGAGCCCTCCGCCGACGGTCAAGCGCCGCGCCTGCGTCAGCGTGACGGGATAGGAGGCAAACAGGCTGACGATCTGGGTTTTCGACTTGATCGGGAACGCCGCGATGTCGGGGCGCGTCCAGGCGTAGGTGTAGCTGGCCCCCAGCCGCAGCCCTTCACCGCCGACGCGGAATTCGTGCGCCAGTTGCACCACCTGCTGTTCGTCGAAATCGGGGGTCGAATAGAAGCTGGCAGTCGTCAGATCACCCATGCCGGTCAGCCCGGCGAGGCGCACCCGAGCTACCCCGCCCCAGCGGCCGACGTCGCGCGAACCGAAATTCTGCGCGTTGAAATCGAACAGCACGGGGGTGCGCGCGACGGTAACTTCACCGACGACCTCGCCCGGGGCGCCGCCCGGACGGAGCGTTAGTCGCGCATCCATGCCCGGGATATCGCGCGCCAGCAGCAGATAGCGTTCGGCGTCGATGATGTTGAACACCGGCTGATCGTCGAGGCGCGACAGATAGCGCTGTAGCAGCAGTTCGTTGGCACCGGCGTCGCCGCGCACCTCGATCCGCGACATCCGGGCCGCCAGAATGTCGAGCTGTACGACGCCATCGTCGATCGTTTGTGGGGGCACGCGAACCGCGGCGAGGTAACCTTGCGACCGCAGCATCGTCGCGGCGCGGTCGCGGATGTCGCACACGACCGAAATCGGCAGATCCTGCCCGACCTTATCCGACCAGCTGGACGCCAGCATGGCATTGTCGATGCCTGCAACACTGGAAAATTCGACCCCGCGCAGCGTGATGCGGACATTGGCGAATTCGGGGTTGGCGAGCGGGCAGGGCGCGCGCTCGATACCGTCGTCGGCGGTCACCACCTGTTCGTTGGGCGGGGTCAGCGGCGCAAGGGTCGGCTGCTGGATTTCCTCGCGCGTCGGGATCTGCGGGGTGACCTGCGCCAGTGTCGCGGCGGGCATCGCTGCCGCGACCAATCCGGCCGAACCGATCAGCGTTCGCCGCAGCCCCGCCCGTTTCGGTCGCCCGCGCGCAATATATCCCACATCCCCCTTGGTCATCACCACCCCTTAAGTACGAACGCGACCGCGAAATCGCGGTGCGGAAATTCATATGGCTCTGCCGCAAAGCCGGGCAGCGCGAATTGTTCGACCCAAGGAAAGGTTCTGCCGATTGTTAGCGGAAGATTTTCGCCCGTTTTGTATCAGATGGCTCGACCGGGTTCAATGCCCGGCCGAATCCGTTTGCCTCAACCTGCTTCAGATTCCGACATCGCGTCGACCAGTCGGTCGAGCTGCGGTGTGCAGCCCTTTGCCATCAGCATATCGACCGATCCTTCGACCGTGTCGGGCGCGTTTTCGAGCGCGGTAAAGCGCACCGTCACCGGCGCCGCGAGGCCGCCACCCGACAGCCGGTAATCGACGCCATATTGCACCGGCAGCACATCGGTCGGCCATTTACGGAAATTGGCACCATCGACGATCGCGACGGTCGATTTTTTGCCCGCGCTTTCGATTTCCAGCGCGGTGTCGCCTTCCATATTGGGACGCCACAGCATCAACGTGGCCGGGTTGGCGACGCAGAAGGTGCCGCCTTCGCGATAGTCGAGCAGCCACAGGTTCGGCGCACGCGCCTCGACCGGCGCAGTGTCGCCGGGACCACGGGAAAATCCGCCGCGCGACCGCATCGTCGGCCCCTTGGCCAGCATCCGGGTCACGGTTCCGCTCATCGACTGGCTGGTCTGGATCGTGGCGCTGGCGCCAAAGGTGCCGGGGCCGGACAGGGTGCGGGTCTTGCCCGCCTGCATCAATACGACCTTGTCACCCGCAACGAGGGTCAGCTTGTCGGCCGATTTCAGCTTGGCGCCCGTCGGATATTTGTTTGCCGACGGGCCGGTCGAACGGACGACCATCGATTGCGCGGCAGCGCTGCCGACCACCGCAACCGCCATGATTGCCGCGGCGGCAGAGAGGGCAATGCGGCCCTTTGGCAGATCAGGAAAGGACATAGCTTTCTCCATTCTTCGTATTGTTCAGACGTTCTATCAGAAACATTATGGCTGGATCCTGACCGAATTCGGCCTGTGCTGCTGTGGCACAGGTCACATAGGCATTTTTATCGCCCGCGCTGTGCGCCGCGACCATGGCCGCAATCCGTGCGCGTTGTTCCGGCGCAAGGTCGGGGCGCGGAGAGAGAACGTCAACGGGCTGGGCACGACCGCGCAGCGTCACCCGCCCCATCGGTATCAGATCGTCGCGATCCGATCGCGCCGCGGCTTCGGCGGAGATCAGGACACCTGTCTTCAGGCTCTTGTTCGCGGCTTCGAGCCGTGCCGCAGTGTTCATGCTGTCGCCAAGCGCGGTATATTGGATACGCCCTTCGCCGCCGAAATTGCCGACGATCGCGTCGCCGACGTGCAGCCCGACGCGCGTCATACCAATCGGCGGCACATCTTCGGCGGCCAGGTCGACGCGATATTTCTCGCCCGCCTGATACATTGCGAACGCGGCAGCGGCGGCCTTTGGCCCGTCGTCGGGACGGCTGAGCGGTGCGCCCCAGAAGGCGACGACGGCGTCGCCGACAAACTTGTCGATCGTGCCGCCATGTTCGAGCACGATGTCGGACAGCCGATCGAGATATTCGTTCAGCAACCGCGCGACGGTTTCCGGGGTGACCGCATGACTGAGTTTCGTGAAGCCCTCGAGGTCGGTAAAGACGCAGAATATGTTGCGCCGTTCGCCGTGCAACGACAGCTGGTCGGGATCGCGCATGATCTGCGCGGCGACGTCGGCGGGCAGATATTTGCCGAGCGCCGACTGGGCAAAGGCTCGCTGGCGCGACCCGATCGTGCGCGCGGCCGTGCCGACCGCCGCATAGCCGAACAGCCAACCGATCGCCCAGCCAAAGGTCGGCAGGGTCGTCGTATCGACCCCGCGTCCCTGCAACCAGAAGGGGAAGGCGACAAAAAACGCCATCTGCCCGAAAAAGGCGAGCGCGACCCAGCGCGCGCGCAGGTCGATCAGGCTGGTCAGCCCGCCCGCCAGCACGATCAGGATCGCCAGGATCCACAGCGCCGGAACCGACAGGGGCCGTGACCACGCATTGTCGAGCTGCTGCGCCAGCATGTGCGCGTGAACTTCCAGCCCGATCATCGTTTCGTGCTGGCCGGTGATCGGATCGGTAAAGCGGCTGAGCGGGGTGTTGAACTGGTCGTTGTCGATGATGTCGCCGCCGATCAGGACGTAACGGTCCTTCACCAGCTCGGCGAAGCCGGCGCGCATGTCGGCGTCCATCGGCATCGCAAAGGTGTCGATCGGGATATTGGCGAAAACGGGCTCCTCCTGTCCCGCGGCGGCGCGCGCGGGAACCAGGAAACGGATATTGCCCTGGAAATTCGCAAAGGCCGGATCGACCGGTGCCATGGCGTTGGACATGAGCGGCGGCAGGTTTTTGGGTCGGTCGGGCCAGGTGCGGATCACGCTGTCGTCGTCGGTCCGAAACAGCACGCTGGTCGGTTTGGTCTTGTCGGTCGCGACCGCAGCGATGAAGGCTTCGAGAAACTTCTGCTGTTCGTAAAAGATCGTGTTCGGATTGCTCGCCTGCTCGGCATAGGCGAGCCAGGTCGGGGTGGTCATGGCGCGCAACTGCGTCTTCAACACCTCGTCGTCGGGCCGGGGCGAATCGAACGCGATATCGATGCCGATCGCTTTTGCCCCCATCTGGTCGATATTGCCGAGCGCATTGGCAAGGAGGGTGCGGTCGAGCGGTGACCGGATGCCGGTGTTGAACAGCGTTTCGTCATTATAGGTGATCAGGACGATGCGTTTGTCCTGTTCGACATGCGGCGCCATCAGTGTCGCGCGCGCGTCATAAAGTGCCCGCTCGGCGGCATCGATCAACGGCATCTGCCAGCTGAAGCGCGCGATCAGGATCGCGACGAGCAGGAAGACGATCGTCGCCGCCATGCGCGACGGGCCAAGCTGCATGACCAGACGCCGCACCTGCTTGCGCAGCGGCACAGCGGGGCGCTGGTCATCGGGCGCGACCGGGTTGTCCGCGGTGAGGCTGGCTTTGGGCAAGGGCATGGAATCAGCGGGCAGCGCGGCCGATACCTTCCTGCGCGGGCGCGGCGGCAGTGGCCGTGGTCCCGTGCAGCAACGGCTGGCCGCCGTCACCGATGATCGCAAAGCCCGCCCAATAATAAGGATGCGACGTCTGCTGATCGTCCATCAGCCGCAGCTGCGTTCCCCACATGGCGTCGGCGACGCTGGTACCCTGACCCGATCCGAACAGGCCGCCGATCAGGCGCTTCGTCGCGTCGAAATCGTCGGGGGCCGGCCAATGGCTGGCGATCACCGAGCGGCCCCCGGCGCCGATGAAGCTGCGCACCAACCCGTCGAGCGCATTGCCACCGCCCGATAGCCCCGCCTCGCGCGTTGCCGCGACCGATGCCGCGCCCGCGGTGTCGCACGCCGACAGGATGACCAGGTCGGCGTTGATCTTGAGGTCGAAAATTTCCTGGAAGGTCAACAGCCCGTCCGAATCACCGTCGCCGAACGAGGTGACGAGTGCGGGGCGCGCCGGGCAGGCGGGGCGCGGCGCGGTGACGAGGCCGTGGGTCGCGAAATGGATGATCCGATAGTCATCGAGGTCGGTGCGCGTCTTGACCGCGCTGTCGGTGAAGGCGCCGCCGGTCAGCAGCGTCCCCGCGTTGCCGCCCATCGCGTTGCGCGCGGTCACCAGCTCGTCGGCGGAAATCGGCCGCGCCCATTGCGCGATGTCCCACTGGCAGTTGCTGTCGATCGCGCTGCCCGCTGCGCCGCGGGTACCAAGCGACGGGAGGGTGGTGCCGTCGACCGGCAAATTCTGACCCAGCCCGAAATATTGGTTGGCGGCCTTCGACGGCGCCGCCTGCCGAGCGTTACGGAAAGCCAGGGTCGATACCGCGGTGCTCGGCCGCGAGGTCCGCCCAAGCCACGCGACCTGGCGCATGTCGAACGGATCGGCGTCGGGATCGAGCAGTCGCTGTTCATAAGCGGCCAGCCCCGTATCGGCGGTGATCAGCAGATTGATCGGCAGTCGCAGCATCGCGCCATCGGGTTCAAAGATCAGATGGGCAACGCTGGGCAGCTTGGCGGCGACCGGGCCGAACAGCTGGCCATAGAGCTTGTACGCGGTTGCCGCATCGAACGGATAGGTCACGCGGCGGCCATTCTCGACGATCGAGATCGTCGAGCGGATCGCATCGACCGCGGTGTCGAGCCCTGCCGCGCTGATGTCGGATTTCCAGAGCTGGGCACCGCCGGGTTCGATCAGCATCGCATAGACGGAATCGCCGACCACCAGCATTTTGAGATAGGCTTCGTCGGCGCGCAGCACCTGTTGCAGTTCGACAAGGTCGAGCTTGCCCGGCGCGACGACGCGATATTGGGGGAAGGCGCTCAGCGCGACGATCGTTTCGGCCTGCTGGAATGACAGATTGTCGATCTGGGTTTTGAGGTCGGCGCGCAGCGCATTGATTTCGGGCGAAACCGGCAATTGGCCGAGCCGGGCATCCTCGATCCGGGCGCGCTCGATGTCGCGGTTCAGCGTCGTTGCCTGACGGAACAGCCGCGCGCCATCGTCGCTGCCGCTCGACAGTTCGCGCGCCAGCACCGCCTGAGTATCGGCGACGCCGGGACGGACTTGCAACTGGCTGGCAACGAAAAAGTCGCTGACCGCGGTGGCATCGGTGGCGGCGCGGCTGGCGAGCAACCGGTAATAGGGCGCCATCATATTGGCCATGCCGGTGGTCGAGCGCTGCGATCCGGCAAGCGCGGCAACAACGTCGCGATAAATAGCCAGCGCCTTGTCGTCCTGCCCGTGCCGGGTCAGGAAGGCGGCGTAGCGCGCGCGGGCAGAGGCAAGCGCGTTGGTTTCGGGATATTCGACCGCCAGCGCGTTCACCGATTCCAGAAAGCGCGCATCCGCGGCGGCAATATCGCCGAGCGCCTCTTCGGCCAGCGCGAGCTCGCCGAGCATTTGCGAGCGCAGCCGGACGATCGAGGTGACGCGGCCTTCGCGCACCGCGAGCGCGTCGGTCAGCCCCTTGATCTGCGCCGTCTTGGCCGCGGCGCCATTGCCGCGCAGCCGCTCGACGGTGCCGAGCAGGTGCACCGCCTGTGCGTCGATGATCTGGGCGCGCTCGATCGGGGTCAGCCGTTCGCGGTCCGATGCCTGCTGGACGGCGCGGGCGTTGCTGCCGCTGTTCACCCCGGCGACGATCGCCGGGGTCAGCGTGACGCTGGCGCCATCGACCGTGACGGCGCTGGTCAGCGGGGCGATCGGTTGCTGCAACAGTTCGGCCGCGCCGTCGTAGTTCCGCTGGTTCAGCGCATGAATGGCGCGGAAATTGCGGCGCAGGCGGAGCTGGACGGGATCGCTCGTCGGCACCGCTTCGGCTTCGGCGAACAGCCGTTCCGCCTCGCCAAATTCGCCGAGGTTCGATCGTTGCAGCGCGCGGTTCAGGGTGAATTCGGTCGGGTCGATGTCGGCGGCGGCCTCGTCCCCCTGTGCGCGGCGCGACAGGGTTTCGAAAAATTCGGCGGCTTCGGCATAATCGCCGCTGTGGTTGCGCCGATATCCCTCGGCCAAGGCCTTGTCGACGTCGATGGCGCCGGCCAGCGTGCGCGCGAAACCGTCGTTGGCGCCGACCGATGTCGTTGCAACCTTGATCACGCCGGGGACGACCCTGCGCTGACGGACCGATTCGAGCGCGAGGTTCAATGCGTCGCCATAGGCGGCAAAGCCTTCGACCGTGTACGCAGTGTTTCCATCCGCTTCGACCCGCGTTTGCCACGCGACACTGCTATCCCTGACCGTGCAGGTGCCGTCGGCGGCGCAGGTGATGCTGTCGGCGCGGCCGCGTTCGATCCGGGCGAGCGCCTGGTCGGGGCTGGCGCGCAGCATGCGGACATATCCCACCGGCTGACTGGCGTCGCGGCACAGGATCACCCAGGCACGATCGAACATGCCGCCGATGACGTTGTCGCGCACCGTCGCTTGGACGGCGCACAGCGAGCCGCCTTGCTCGCCGATCGAAAAACTGTCGCGTAAGGTTGGGTCGGTGACCTGCGCCTGAGCGGTTCCGGACGACGCGACAGAGAGCGCGGTCAGAATCGGCAAGCAAAATAGACGTCGCACGGTCATCACCAATTCCCCAAACCTAAGGTCAGAGGCGCCATGCCGACGCGATCGTGGCTAGGCGCAGTCTTCATGGCTGCGGTGCGACCCATTCCCCGGGACGGACCCTAAACCCTTCGCCCGAAAAAGGGAAGTGATCAGCGGCACAGGCCGCTTGCGCCCATGGGACGCGCAACCTATCTGCAGAGCGACTGTTTCAAACCCATGAGGACATTATGAGCGGATTCGATGATCGTGAACGCGCCTTCGAGACCCAATTTGCCCGCGATCAGGAGCTGCAGTTCCGCATCACGGCGCGGCGCAACCGGCTGGTCGGCGAATGGGCCGCCGAACGCATGGGGCTGACCCCCGAGGAAACCGACGCCTATGCCAAGGCGGTCGTGCAGGCCGATTTCGAGGAAGCGGGCGACGAGGATGTGATCCGCAAGCTGGCGGGCGACCTGACCGCCGCCAAGGTGGAGATCAGCGACGCCGAAATCCGCGCTGTGCTGAACGAAAAGACGGTCGAGGCGCGGCGCCAGTTCATCGACGCGCAGGGCTGACCTGATGGGTATGCGCGCCGACGATTTGCGGGCGATGATCGTCGCCGCCTTTCCCGAAGCGGTGGTGGAAATCACCGACCTCGCGGGCGATAACGATCATTATGCCGCCCATGTCGTCAGCGAATCCTTTCGCGGCATGACCCGTGTTGCGCAGCACAAGGCGGTCTATGCCGCGCTCGGCGGCCGCATGGGCGGCGAACTTCATGCCTTGCAATTGACGACCGCCGTCCCTTCATAGGGGATAGCTCAAAAATTTGGCGCGCTGCGCCGCCGGAGACGATTATGACCGAACCCACGCATGACCGCATCGCCAAGCTGGTCGCTGACAATCCCGTGCTGTTGTTCATGAAGGGCACGCCGCTGTTCCCGCAATGCGGCTTTTCGTCGCGCGCGATCGCGATGCTCGATCGGCTGGGGATCGAATATGAAACCGTCGATGTGCTGCAGGACATGGAAATCCGCCAAGGCATCAAGGAATTTTCCGACTGGCCGACGATCCCCCAGCTCTATGTGAAGGGCGAATTTGTCGGCGGCAGCGACATCATGATGGAAATGTGGGAAGCGGGCGAGTTGCACCAGCTGATGGACGGCATCCCGGCGCGCGCCGAATAGCGAGCAGCGTCAATCAGCAATCAGGGGCGGGCGATCCGTTCGCCGCCCCCTGATTGATTGTGCCGTTATAATCTAACGACAGCGAAGCTCGCCCCGGTCGATAGCGCGCCCTAGCAGAGCCCCGCCTGCGGCTCCGACGATCGTTCCAACGGTGCGATCATGCCCGCCGTCGAGCTCGCGTCCCAAGAGTGCGCCGACCGCTCCGCCGATGATCAGGCCGGTAGTGCCGTTTTCCCGACGACAATGATATTGCCCGTCGCGGCTGCGCCAGATGCGATCATTTCGCGAAATTTGGCGCGGCTCGTAGTAGCGCCCATAGTTGTCGTAAAGGCTCCGGTCCTTGGCCCGCTTGCCGTGGGCCGGAGCCCATGGCGGCGGATCAGCATAGGCTGTTCCTGCGGGGAGCGTGAGTGCAGCGCACAGCGCTGCGGCGATGGCATATTTCATATCGAGGCTCCTGCACCTGTTTGTGGATCGAAGATAAATCATTCGCTGAAACGCACGGTGAACAGGCTGTGCGGCCCATGATCGCAAGCTGCACGTTTCAGCGCATCGATTTCAAGTGCAAAAAACTTCCGGGGGGCGGGGCCTTTCGACCGCTCCGCCCCCCGTCTGCATCGGGGGCAAGTGGGGATTTCCCGGTGGGGGCAGGGGGCATCAGGGACCAGACCGATGCCCCCCACCGCTCCATTGAGCGGAACACTCGGGAACGTCTGAAACTATTCAATTGCCGTGCCAATTTGGCGCGGCGACGGATTCTCGGGCAAGACGGTGGTTAGCGATTCCTTACCGGCGTCGCGCACTGTCAAATATTCCGACACGACAAAGGCGTCGTCCTGGCGAAGGCCGGGATGACGGACCTTGGGCCCGTTCAGCTTCGTTCATCGAACATTCAGCCCTTTGACTACATTTGTAGTCGCGTTGCAGTTCAGCGATGCCAATGGGAGGGGTTCTGATGGCAGAAAGAGCAAGCGAGTCGGAGATGCAGGTGCTGTCGGCCCTGTGGGACGACGCCCCGCAAACCGCGGCCGATCTGACCGCCCGGGTGGGCAAGGCGAATGGCTGGACGCAGGCGACGGTCAAGACGTTGCTGGCGCGGCTGGTTCAGAAGGGCGCGGTGGCCGCCGAGGCCGATGGCCGACGCTACCTCTATAGCCCCGCGATCGAGCGCGCCGATGCCGTGGGCGAGGAATCGCAGCGCTTCGTCGACCGCCTGTTCGGTGGCCGCGTCAGCCCGCTGATCGCGCATCTTGCCGATCGCGAAGCCTTGTCGGACACCGACATCGCCGAAATCGAAGCCTTGCTGCGGAAGCTCAAGTCATGAGCGCCGCGACCTGGATGCAGGTGTGGAGCGACACGATGCTCACCACCGCGCTGCTCGTCCTCGCCGTGCTGCTGATCCGCAAGCCCTTTGCGCGCCATTTCGGGCCGCGGCTGGCGTATAGCCTGTGGCTGATCCCGGCGCTGCGGCTGGTCTTGCCGCCGCTGCCCTTCGCCGATCCGGTCCCCCCGCCCGAAAGCATCGACGTGATGCTGGTTGCGGTCGATACGGCGATGACCGCACCGGTCGCCCGGAGCTGGTCGGTCGCCGATGCCATGCCCTATGTCTTTGCCTTATGGGCGACGGGCATGGCTGTGGTGCTGACGATGGCGCTCTTGTCGCATCGCCGGTTTCGCGCCGCCGTGCTCGCCGAAGCGGTCGAGCTGGAGCCGATCGGAACGATCCGGCTGGTAATGACCGACGCGGTCGATGGCCCCGTCGCCTTTGGTCTGTGGCGGCGTATCGTCGCTGTGCCGCAGGATTTCTTTGCCCGCTACGCCGCCGACGAGCGCGCGCTCGCGGTCGACCATGAACTCGCGCACCATCGCCATGGCGATTTGTGGGCGAATGCCGCGGCGCTCGTGCTGCTGGCGTCGCAATGGTTCAATCCGTTCGCCTGGCGCGCGATCCGCGCCTTCCGCTTCGACCAGGAGGCGGCGTGCGATGCCCGCGTGCTGACGATGGCCGACGCGGACATGCGCGGCGAGCGCACCGCCCGCTATGCCACCGCGATCGCCAAGGCGGCGGTGGGGTCGCGGCTGTCGCTGGCGGCGCCGATGGCGGTTCACGATAATTTGCAGGAGAGGCTGACGATGTTGATGCGGAGGGATATTTCGAAACAGCGCGGGCTGGCTGGTCGGTTGCTGATCGGCAGCGCGGCACTGGCGGTGCTGGCGACGACCGCTACGCTGGTCCCGGCAGGGGTCGAGACGGCGACGGCACAGACGGTCGATGTCGCCGAACCGCCCGCATCGCCGTTGCCGCCCGAAGCGCCCGACGCCCCCGATGCCCCCGGCGTCAGGGTCTTCACCGACACCAGCAAGGACGTCACCACCGATAAGGATGGCAAGAAGCGCGAAGTACATCGCATCGTCATCCGCCGCGACGGCCAGGGTGACGGCAGGGCGCCGACGGTGATGTTCGCCCCCGCCGATGGCAAGGACAGGCTGCGCCATATCGATGTGCGGATGCCGGGCAGCCTGTCGCGCGACGACGTGCTGGCGACGCTGAAAGAACAGGGCATCACCGGCAAACAGGCCGATGCGATCGCCGACAAGCTGGAGGCCAAGCGCAAGGAGCGTATCCGCACCGTGCTCGCCCCGATGCCGCCGATGCCTCCGATCCCTGCGATGCCGCATGGCGCCTGGTCGTCGGTGCATGGCCAGACGATGGTGCTGGGCAAATGCGGCGACAGCAAAAAGGCCGCGCCGATCGTCAACCGCGACGAGACCGATGGCAGCAAGCGCACCCGCGTTCATATGTTCGCGTGCAACGACAGCGCCGAGGGCAAGGCCGCGCGATTGTCGGCGCTCAAGAAAGCACGCGAATCCTTTGCCGACGGCGAACGCGCCCGCGGCCTGTCCGACGACATGCGCGCCAAGGTCGCCGCCGATCTGGACAAGGCGATCGCCGAGATCGAGAAATCGGGCAATTAAGCCCGACCAGCTTCGGCGCCAGCCTTTGCTCCCCGGTGGGGCTGGCGGCAGGGGCGGGGAAAGGGAGCGGGCAACCGCTCCCTTTTTCGTGAGTTAGCGCGTGGACCGCGTGGCGATCCAAAGTTCAGGAAAGTTCAGCCCCCTGCACGCCGCAAATTGTGGCTCAAAACGTGCGGGGTGCCCCCGGCATGATTTGCCCTGACGGCACCAGCAAGCCGGACAACGACCGCTTTACTGACTGAATGAAAGAGCCAAATCGAGGCTGGCACAGCCGGATAATGTAGGAAAGCCCTATTTGCGGGCGACGTCGTCTTTGGGGTGGAGCTGCCTTCATTTCTTCGTCACCCCGGACTTGATCCGGGGTCCATGATGCCTCGTACCGCCCCACACTGAGAAGCCGCATGGATCCCGGATCAAGTCCGGGATGACGAAAGTTTATGCCCGCTTCCAGTCGTTTTCTGTCGTTGTTGCCGAATGAGCGCCGCCACCCCTTTCGTTCCGCCCCCGGCAGTGCCACATGACTCCCATGAGCGAAGAAAAGCCCTGGCCCGACAGCATCCGCGCCGGCGATTGCGAGCAGCATGAGCCGCTGGTCCGGCGCGTGCTGGCGCCGAACCCGTCGCCCTATACCTTTACCGGCACCCAGACGTGGATCGTCGGTGCGGGCAGCGATGTCGCGGTGATCGACCCCGGTCCGACCGGATCGGGGATGAGCATCGGCGATCCCGCCGACATCAACGGCGTCGGTCATGTCGATGCGATCCTGCGCGCGGTCGGCGGGCGGGGCGTCGCGGCGATCCTTTGCACCCACACCCACCGCGATCACAGCCCCGCCGCCGCGCCGCTGAAAGCCGCGACCGGCGCCCCCATCATTGGCTGCGCGCCGCTGGCCCTGTCCGACAACGGCCCGCGCGCAGATTCGGCGTTCGATCCCGATTATGACCCCGACCGCGTGCTCACCGATGGCGAGCGAATTTCCGGCGACGGCTGGACGATCGAGGCGGTCGCGACCCCCGGGCATACGTCGAACCATCTCTGCTTCGCATTGGTCGAAAGCGGCGCGTTGTTCACCGGCGATCATGTCATGGCCTGGTCGACCAGCGTCGTCAGCCCGCCCGACGGCGACATGGCGGCCTATATGGCCAGCCTGTCGAAGCTCTATGACCGCGAGGACCGCGTCTATTATCCCGCGCACGGCCCCGCGGTGACCAAGCCGCGGCAGCTGGTCCGGGGGATGTTGGGGCATCGCAAGCAGCGCGAGCGGCAGATTTTGCGCGAGCTGGAAAAGGGCACCCGGGTCATCCCGGCCATGGTGGCGCATATGTACAAGGGGCTAGACCCGCGGCTGACCGGCGCCGCCGGACGATCGGTGCTGGCGCATCTTTTCGACCTGCGCGCGCGCGGGGTTGTGCGCGAACGCGATGACGAATGGGAACTGGCCTGACATGCTTTTGACGATGCTGCTTGCCGCCGCGCAGCCGATGACCGACGCGGCGCCTGCGCCGAACTCGCGGTTGATAGAACTGCTCGCGAAGGACGATGGCACCCATTGCCTGCCCGACGGCCAGATATGTTTTGCGCTGCCGGATGCGACGGATGCGGACGGACTGTCCCCCAATCTGGTCGTGTCCTTTTCGGGGTCGGACGATGATGAAAATACCGTCTTGCCGCTGCCCGCGCTGGCCGGTGAGCCGCAGGCGCTGCGCCTGTGGCCGCACGCGGTGTGGGTGCGCGGCGGCGACGAAGCGGGCAGCGGTGAGGGGCTGGAAATGCTGGTCGGCGTCATTGGCGAACAGCGCGCGATGTATTCGGGCGGCGGCGGGTTGGGCAGTCGGCTCCACCTGATGCGTTTCGGTATGGCGCCGCATGCGATTGGGCTCAGCGGCGAGGTTCTCGACGTCGTGTGGGACAGTTCGCTGATGATCCGCGCCTGTTTTTCCGAACAGGATGCCAAGGACCGACTCGATGCCTGCCACGACGAATATGAATTTAAGGTGGTGCTGAAACCCGGCCCCAACGACGGCGGTGAACTGCCGAGCCTGACCTATCGCAGCTTTGCGACCGCCTATCCGCAGACGTCGCGACGGAGCGAGGACAATAGCGGGCAAAAGCTGAAACCCAGCGATCTGGCCGAGTGGAAGGACCCTGAGTGCAGTTACGAACGCGTGCTGCGGTTCAACAATGCGACGGGCCGTTATGAAATGGATCGCCCCGCGCCCGATTGTTCGGTCTATACAGAGCCATGAGCCCGAATCCTTCCTCGACCGCCCCCCGCTTGACCGGGCGCCTGATCCTGCTCGCCGCCGCGGCGATGCTGCTGCTCGCCGTCTGGTGGGTCGTTTCGGCGTGGCGCGAATGGGAAAAGGGCTATGATCCCGAAACGGTCGTCGCCGCGAGCCTGCAAGGTTTGCAGGAACAAAATGTGCTGGTGCCGTTCACCGCGCGCTATGTCGCGGTCGTGACATCGACGCAAAGCCGGATGGGGCTCAGCGCCAAAAAGACGCTGATCATGCCCGGCACGGTGCGGTACGAGGTCGATCTGGGCAAGCTCAAGCAATCGGACCTCGACTGGGATGCGGCGAGCAATGCGCTGACGGTGACGCTGCCGCCGCTGCGTCTCGCCGGTCCCGAAATCGACATCGACGCGATCAGCGAGTTTCGCGACGGGACGATTCTGCTGACGCTGACCGACGCCGAAGCGGTGCTCGACGCCGCCAATCGCAAGGCGGCGCAGGATGAACTGATCAAGCAGGCGAAGGGGCCGACCCCGATGCGGCTGGCTGAGGGCGCAGCGCGGGCCGCGATCGAGCAGAGCTTCGCGATGCCGCTCAAGGCCGCCGGGATCGAGGCCAAGGTCACCGCACGCTTCGCCAATACCCCTGCCGGGTAGGCGACTTTCGCGCGCCTTCGTCTTGCGTTAGTCTGCCCGAAGATTTCGGTCGACTGGGGGGTATGGCATGGCGACGACGGTAGCGGGTACGGCGCGGCCCGAGCGTTTCTGGCAGCGTATGGCGATCGGCCTCGCGGCGTTCATCATCATCGGCTTTGCGCAGTTCGCTCTGCGCGGGTTTGTCGATCCGGTCGCGGCGCCCTTGTGGGTCCACGTGCACGGCGTGCTGATGCTCGGCTGGCTCGCGCTCTTGGTTGTCCAGCCGACGCTGGTCGCGCGGCAGAATCTGGCACTGCACCGGCGGCTGGGATGGACCGGTGCGGCGCTGGCTATCGTTATCACTGCGCTAGGGGTTTTTACCGGGATGGCGTCGCTGGTGCTCGGCCGCTTCCCACCCTTTTTCTCGCCGCCCTATTTCCTCGCCCTGACGGCCATCGAATCGCTGGTGTTCGGTTTGATGGTGTGGGCGGCGGTGCGAAGGCGGAACCGGACCGACTGGCATCGCCGGCTGATGATCGGCGCGACGATCGTCATCCTCGAACCCGCGCTGGGCCGGTTGTTGCCGATGCCCCTGATGATCGGCTGGTCGGACCTTCCGATCGGGCTGATCCAGCTCGGCGTCGTCGGCATCATCGCGCTATACGACCGCCGCACGCTCGGCGCCGTCCATCCCGCAACTAAAGCGATTGCCGCAATTGTCATCGCGGTGCGCGTCGCCATCTATCTGCTGGCGTTGACGCCCCCCGTCATCGCGCTCGCGGACCGGCTGGTTGGCGGCTGACGCCGCGTTGCCCTGTCCGGGGTCGCGGTGTAGGGGGGTAGCCAAGGCAAAAGCCAGATAAGGAAAAGCGATGACTGCTCCCATCCGCGAAAATCTTTCGGGTATCGACCTGCGCGCTGAAATCGAGCGGCTGCGCAAAGAGCGCAACGCCGTGATTTTGGCGCATTATTACCAGAAGCCGGAGATTCAGGACCTTGCCGATTTCGTCGGCGATTCGCTGGAACTGTCGCGCAAGGCGGCCGACACCGACGCCGACGTCATCGCCTTTTGCGGTGTCAAATTCATGGCCGAGACCGCGAAGATCCTGTCGCCCGAAAAGACGGTGATCCTACCCGACATGGACGCGGGGTGCAGCCTGGAGGACAGCTGCCCCCCCGAACAGTTCAAACGCTTCCGCGAAAAGCATCCCGATCATATCGCGCTGACCTACATCAACTGTTCGGCGGCGGTGAAGGCCTTGAGCGATATCATCGTCACCTCGTCGAGCGCCGAGACGATCATCAGCCAGATTCCCGAAAGCCAGCCGATCATCTTTGGCCCCGACCGCCACCTCGGCGGCTATCTCAACCGCAAGTTCGGGCGCGAGATGCTGCTGTGGCCGGGCGTGTGCATCGTGCATGAGGCGTTCAGCGAGACCGAGCTTTTGAAGCTGAAGGCGCAGCATCCGGGCGCCCCCGTCGCGGCGCACCCCGAATGTCCGCCGCACATCGTCGATCATGCCGACTATGTCGGATCGACCAGCGGCATCCTGCAATTCGCCAAGAGCTTCCCCGGCGATACGCTGATCGTCGCGACCGAGCCGCACATCATCCACCAGATGGAGCTCGCGCTGCCCGAGAAGAATTTCATCGGCGCGCCGGGCGCCGACGGCAACTGCAACTGCAATATCTGTCCGTATATGGCGCTCAACACGATGGAGAAGCTGTACCTCGCGCTGCGCGACCTGAAGCCGCAGATCGAGATGGAGGAAGGCTTGCGGCTGGCAGCCCGCAAGAGCCTCGACCGGATGCTCGAGATGGCATCGGGGACGGTGGGCAAGGGCGATCTGGGGCGGGCGTGATTGACGTCGCGAGTCGGATTTTCGACTCGCCAATACGAGTCGCGAGGCGGCTTCCTTCTCGACAAGTCGCAAATCCGAATCCGAAAATGCTGCACCCTTGTTACAAAAATGCTGCACCGAATCCGCTTGTTGCTAATGCCGGACTTATCCACAGCGGGCGATGCGCATAGGGGGTATTTGCGCGTTTTTCTGTTGGCGCCCCGAACGCTTCATGTCAGCTTCAAATCATCGGATGACGGAGACGAAAGACCGCCGGGACATCAAGGGTAGTTGCAAGACTAGCCAGAAGAGAACGGACCGGACTTACGAGGAAATCGACCGATAGCTTGGTCACGGAACGTAGCGATTCCCACGAGTTGATGCGAACCCGACCAGGTACAGGAAATGCAGTCCATCGCTTGGACAGCGATCGCTTCGGCGGACGCAGGAAGAGATGATGAAGGGCTTTCCAGGTGCGGCCGGCCCCCGAAAGGGGGCCGACCAAACCGTCGCCGGATTGTTCCGGCGTGCGCCGCAACGCATCGTTTTGCGGGCTGCTGATCGCAAGAGAAGCGGACCGGGATGAAGGCGGGGTGGCGAGACGCGGAGCAGGACCGGATAGTGGGGGTTGGCAGCGATGTCGGCCCCCATTTCGTTTGCGCGCGCGCGGCGCGTGCGCCGTCCTTGCCGTTCTCTGGCACGCCATCATATTTATTTTTGTCCGTGTGACTTTCGTCACATCGTCGTCAAACGCGGCTGCTTAGAGCCGTGGTTGCGACCCGGAGCAGTTCTTGATCTGGAACTGATCCCACTTTCCCGGCTGCGTCCTTCGGGACCGGCCGGGAACCTTTCGCTTCCTTTCCGCATTGTGTCGGCATCGTTGAAACGATGTCTGGGCGCGACCGGACGTTCATAACTGGGCCGGGTATCTGCGTTTGCCCGGCGGTTCAGGAAGGGAAAAATCATGGGCTTGATCATCACTTTGATCGTCGGCGGAATCATCGGCTGGCTGGCGAGCATCGTCATGCGCACCGACGCGCAGCAGGGCATCATCCTGAACGTCGTCGTCGGCGTCGTCGGGGCGTTCCTCGGCAATTTTCTCGGCAGCTTTTTCGGCATGGGCGCCAGCCTCGATACCTTCAGCCCGGTCGGACTGCTGTGGGCGTTTATCGGCGCCGTCGTTTTGCTCGGCATCATCAATCTGGTCCGCCGCGGCAGCGTTCGTTAACCGGGTCGCGGCGGTGCACCTGGCGCCGCCGCTATTCCGCTAGGCGCTTTCAAATATCTGGGTTAACAATACCATGCCTGCCAAGGCGGGCGACACCAATGATCGTAGGGGGTCAATATCATGGATTTCATTATCGCAATCATCATGGGCGGTGTTATCGGCTGGCTGGCCAGCATCGTGATGCGCACCGATGCGCAGCAGGGTATCTTCCTCAACATCATCGTCGGCTGCGTCGGCTCGATCCTCGGGCGGTTCCTGTTTGGCCAGTTCTTGGGTGGCGGGCACCTGCGCGGCAATGCGTTCGACCCGATGACGCTGCTGACCGCATTTATCGGCGCCGTCGTGCTGCTCGCCGTCGTCAATCTGGTACGCCGCGGCCGCGTTCGCTGAATCGATCATAGACCGGCATCGGTCGTTCGCGACCGACCGGATCAAAGGGTGGCCCGCCGTCAGGCGCGCCGCCCTTTTTCATGTCTGCAACCACTGGAAATCGCAACAATATCGGCTTATGGACCGCGCCCCGACGCGCGGGCAGGGGGACGAGTTTTGGCCTCTTGCAAGCGGTGATTTAATTAGGTAATACACCTCGTGCGGGATTTCGGTCCTGTCGTGCGGGCCTGAGGGGGCGAAGCGCAGTCGCGCTTGCCGCATCGGATGCCGCCACAGGCAGGGAGGAATATGGCGTGAACTACGAGCGGAAAGTGGATGTGATGGACAGCCTCGCGGGTTCGACCCAGAGCTATTATGACGAGGCGGAAAGCCGCCGCAAGCGGACGCGGCTGATCATCGGAGTGGTGCTGATCGCACTCGCGCTGGCCGCCGCATGGTACGCATTCAGCTCCAGCAAGGAAGGCGCCGCGGGCGCTGGTGGTGCAGCGGGCGGCGAGGGCGCCGCGGCGGTGCCGAGCATCACCGTGATGATCCCCGGGCGTCAGTCGGTCGAAGCGACGATTTCGACCAACGGGACGATCGCGGCGCGTCGCGAGATGCCCGTCGGGGTCGCCGGTGAGGGCGGTCAAGTCGTGCGCGTGCTGGTCGAACCCGGTCAGTGGGTCGGCGCTGGCCAGCCGCTGGCGATCGTCGATCGCGCGGTGCAGGCGCAGCAGGCCGCGGCGCTCGCCGCATCGATCCGCGTCGCGCAGGCCGATGCCGATCTGGCGCAGGCCGAACTGACCCGCGCCGACGCACTGGTGTCGCGTGGTTTCATTTCCAAGGCCGATATGGATCGCAAGCGCGCAACCCGCGACGCCGCCAATGCGCGCGTCCGCGTCGCGCAGGCCCAATATGCCGAAGCGCAGGCGCGCAACGGCCGCTTGAACATCGTCGCTCCGGCGGCGGGTCTGGTGCTGACGCGCCAGGTGGAAACGGGTCAGGTCGTGAGCTCGGGCAGCGGCGTGCTGTTCCGCATGGCGCGCGGCGGCGAGATGGAATTGATGGCGCAGATGGCCGAAGCCGATCTGGCGCGCGTCCGTGTCGGTACCCGCGCGACGATCAGCCCGGTCGGCACCAACCTGCAGATCGCGGGTCAGGTGTGGCAGGTGTCACCGGTGATCGACCCCGACACTCGGCAGGGCATGGTCCGGATTGCGGTACCGTACAGCACCGCGCTCCGTCCGGGCGGCTTTGCCGATGCGCGGCTGGTGGCCGGTACCGAAGAAGCGCCGTTGCTGCCTGAAAGCGCGGTCCAGAGCGGTCCGGAAGGCAATTACGTGCTGGTGGTGGACGGCAAGGACACGATCCAGCGTAAGCCGGTCAAGGTGGGTACCGTGACCGACGGCGGCGTGTCGATCGCATCGGGCCTCAACGGCAACGAGCGTGTCGTTGTGCTGGCCGGTGCGTTCCTGAACGTCGGCGACAAGGTGAAGCCGGTGGTCCAGAAATCGTCGCAATAATCCTACCCGATCGCGTACGCACAAGGGCGTTTGAATCATGAGCTTTCGCAACATTTCCGCCTGGTGCATCCGCAATCCGGTGCCGCCGATCGTGATGTTCGTCCTGTTGATGCTGGCGGGGATCGTCAGTTTCAACCGGATGGACGTCAACGACAATCCCGACATCGAATTTCCCGCGGTGCAGGTCATCGTGTCGCAGCCGGGGGCGGCGCCGTCGGAGCTGGAAACGCAGGTGACCCAGCGCGTCGAAGCGGCGGTGCGCGGGGTCAGCGGGGTCGACGAAATGTCGTCCTATGTCGGCGAAGGCAACAGCCGCACCATGGTGCAGTTCGCCATCGGTACCCCGATCGACCGCGCGTATAACGACGTCAACCAGGCGATTTCGCAGATCCGTAGCGACCTGCCCGACGGCATCTTGGAACCGCAGGTCGTGCGCGTCGACATCGCGGGCGGCCCAATCACCTATTTCGCGGTCGAGGCGTCCGACATGACGCTGGAGCAATTGTCCTGGTATGTCGACAATACCGTTGCCAAGGAATTGCTGTCGATCCCGGGCATGAGCCAGGTCCGCCGTTCGGGCGGCGTCGATCGCGAAATCCGCGTGATCCTCGATCCCGCGCGGATGCAAAGCTATGGCCTGACCGCCAGTCAGGTGAACCAGCAGCTGCGCCAGACCAACGTCAATGCGGCGGGCGGGCGTACCGAAATCGCCGGCAGCGAACAGGCCGTGCGCGTGCTGGGCAATGCCGCCAACGCATTTGAACTTGGCGAGACGCGGCTGTCGATCGGCAATGGCCGTACCGTGCGCCTGTCCGACGTCGCCAAGGTTACCGACGGCTATGCCGAACAGCGCAATCTCGCGAAGATCAAAGGCCGCCAGGTGCTGAGCTTTGCGATCGAAAAGGCCAAGGGCGCGTCGGACGTCACCGTGCATGACGAAACGATGAAAAAGCTGGCCGCGATCAAGGAAGCCAACCCCAAGGTCGATTTCAAGATCCTGTTCACGCGCACCGAATATACCAAGGAACAGTATCGCAGCTCGATGCTGGCGATGATCGAAGGCGCGGTGCTTGCCGTCGTCGTCGTGTTCCTGTTCCTGCGCGACTGGCGCGCGACGCTGATCAGTGCGCTCGCGATCCCGCTGTCAGCGATCCCGACCTTCTGGTTCATGGACATGATGGGCTTTTCGCTGAACAGCCTGTCGCTGCTCGCGCTCAGCCTGGTGGCGGGGGTGCTGGTCGACGACGCGATCGTCGAGATCGAGAATATCGTCCGGCATATGCGCATGGGCAAGACCGCCTATCAGGCGTCGATTGACGCGGCCGACGAAATCGGGCTCGCGGTGGTCGCGACGACGATGTCGATCGTCGCGGTGTTCCTGCCGGTGGCGCTGATGCCGGGGATTTCCGGCCAGTTCTTCATCCAGTTCGGGATGACCGTCGTGTTCGCGGTGCTTGTCAGCCTCGCGGTCGCGCGTATGATCACGCCAATGATCGCGGCCTATTTCCTGTCGGCGCAGGGCGAACAGGAACATGCGGCGGGGCCGTGGGTCGACCGGTACGAAAAGGTGCTGGCGTGGACGTTGGACAGTACAAAGCAGCAGGCAGTGCGCGCGCGTTACGATGGTACCCGGACCAGCGTCGCATATCTGGCGGTACCGCTCATCCTTGCGGGTCTGTACGTCCTCTATGCGATCTACGCCTATTTCCAGCCGGTTCCGGCGGGACAGGATGGTCCCAACCCCGCGCTGTACTTCCTGTTGCAGACGCCGTTCATGGCGATCGCCATCTTCCTGCTGACCAGTCTGGTCGCGATCATCGGCGGTGCGCTGGTCTATGCGGTAGGCATGCGCGGTTGGGGCTTTACCCACTGGGCAAAGTTCATGGTGCAACGCGCCTATGCGCGCCTGCACGATCATCGCGTCTGGATTGTCGGCATCGGGTTGCTCGCTTTCCTGTCGAGCATCGGCTTGTTCATGGTACTGCCGCAGCAGTTCCAGCCGACGACGAACAGCGATTACAGCCAGGTTCGCTACGAACTGCCGCCGGGTTCGACGCTGGCGCAAAGCGAAAATATCGTCCGGCAGATCGGCGCCATCCTCGACAATAGCCCGGTCGTCCAGACGGCTTTCTATGACGTCGAGGTCGGCGGCGGCAATGCGTTCATCACGCTCAAGAAAGAGCGTCCGATGACCAGCGTCGAATGGGAACGCAGCCTGCAACCCAAGCTGGCGGCCATCCCCGACGCGCGCGTTTCGTTCCAGAGCCAGTCGGGCGGCTTTTCGGGTCGCGACATGACGATGGTCATCGGCGGTGACGATCCGGTCGCACTGGAAAAACATGCACGCACGATTGTGGCTCAGATGGGCGGGCTCAAGGAACTGCGCGCACCGCGTATCGAGGGGGACATTCCGCGCCCCGAAATCATCGTCAATCCGCGGATGGACCTGGCGGCCGAATTGGGGGTCACGACCGCGGCGCTCAGCCAGACGATCCGCATCGCGACCCTTGGCGACATTGATCAGAATGCGGCGAAATTCTCGCTGTCCGATCGCCAGATCCCGATCCGCGTGCTGCTGTCCGAAGATTCGCGCCGCAGCCTCGCAACGATCGAAAACCTGCCGGTACCGACCTCGCGCGGCGGTACCGTGCCGCTGAAATCGGTTGCCGACATCGGGTTCGGCGCCGGGCCGACCGAACTGCGCCGCTATAACCAGACGCGGCGTATCGTGATCGGCGCCGATCTGGCGCCGGGGCTGGTCACCGGCGATGCGCAGAAAAAGATCGACGCGCTGCCCGCGGTCAAGGAAATGCCGCAGGGCATCCGCAAGGTGGTGCAGGGCGATGCGAAATGGCAGGCCGAACTGATCAATAATTTCCTCATCGCCGTGGTGTCGGGATTGCTGCTCGTCTTCGCGACGCTGGTGCTGCTCTATCGCCTCTTCTTGTCGCCGCTGGTCAAAATGTCGTCGCTGCTGCTGGCGCCGCTCGGCGGCCTGCTGGGCCTCGCGATCACCGGCATGGAAATCTCGATGCCGGTCTATATCGGGCTGCTCATGCTGCTCGGCATCGTCGCCAAAAACTCGATCCTGCTCGTCGATTTCGCGATCGAGGAAATGGACCATGGCGTCGGCAAGATGGAGGCGCTGCTCGATGCCGGGCGCAAGCGCGCGCAGCCGATTGTCATGACCACGGTCGCGATGGTGGCGGGCATGGTGCCGACGGCGATCTCGCTGTCGGGCGACGGGGCGTGGCGCGCGCCGATGGGCGTCGTCGTGATCGGCGGCCTGATCCTGTCGACGCTGCTGACGCTGCTGATCGTGCCCGCAGGCTTCAGCCTCGCCGACAGTATCGAGAAGCGGCTGGGCGGTTTCTTCTCGCGCAACCTGCTGACCTATCGCAAGGGCGACGATACCAGGCCGCATTCGGCTCCGGCGCCCGAGCCTGCGGAGTGAAAATAGTACGCAACCGGGGCGGCATCGTGCCGCGCCGGTTGCAACCTTTGGCGACCTTCGCCATTTGATTCTCATGACCGACCAAGCTTTCTCCCGGCCGATCGGCGTTTCCGTTCCGACCGGCGGGCTCAACATCCGCGTCGTCGCGACCGGATTGCTGGTGGTGATGGCCGCGATCTTCATCGCGGCGAAATATTTTCAGGATGCCCATCCCGCAGTCGGCTTCGTCCGCGCCTTTGCCGAGGCGGCAATGGTCGGCGGGCTGGCCGACTGGTTTGCGGTCACCGCGCTGTTCCGCCATCCGATGGGGCTGCCGATCCCGCACACCGCTATCGTGCCGCGCAACAAGAACCGCATCGGCGACACGCTTGCGCGCTTCCTGCTCACCAACTTCCTGCTGCCGCGCCTGATCGCGCGCAAGATGCAGACGCTCG
>VFQN01001384.1_pt1 | contig 40845 bp, 35 predicted proteins | sample 3512371 | NCBI WGS metagenome assembly VFQN01 (sample SAMN10412370, study PRJNA504923) | tailings metagenome | isolation source: Replicate 2 from Balatoc abandoned mine | place: Philippines: Itogon, Benguet | collected 2017-08-28 | reverse complement strand
TTCAGACCAACCTCGTCATCAACACCAACCTGCGCACCTATCACATGGAGCTGCGATCGACTGAGAAGACCTATATGGCATCGGTCTCCTGGCAGTATCCGCAGGACCAGTTGATCGCGCTGCGCCGCCAGAATGCCCGTGCCGCCGAGGTCCAGCCGGTCGCCAGCGGCGTTGACATCTCGAAGCTCAACTTTCGCTACCGCGTCGAGGGTGACAGCGCGCCATGGCGGCCGCTGCGCGCCTTCGATGATGGCAGCAAGGTCTATATCGAATTCCCGTCCGGCATCGGCCAGGGCGAGATGCCGCCGCTCTTCATCATCGGCTCCGCCGGCGATTCCGAGCTGGTCAACTATCGCGCCCGCCAGAACTACTATGTCGTCGATCGCCTGTTTGCCGCCGCCGAGCTGCGCCTCGGCGACAAGAATTCCGCCAAGCGGGTCCGCATCGTCCGGACCGATGGCCGGCCGACGCGCAGCGCGGGGCTGTTCCGATGACAGCGGGGCCGGATATCAAGGCCGAGTTGCGCCTGCGGCCCGAACCGCCGAAGGTCACGCGGCTGTCGCGCAAGGTGTTGGTCGGCCTAAGCGGCGTCAGCGCCGTCGCCATCCTCGGTGCGCTCGTCTGGGCGCTCGATTCCAACCGTCGCGGCAACCAATCCTCGACCGAACTCTACAGCACGGACAACCGCCCCCCCGCCGATGGCCTCGCCGGCCTGCCGAAGGACTATGCCGGCATCCCGAAGCTCGGCCCGGCGCTGCCGGGAGATCTCGGCCGGCCGATCCTCAGCGCGCAGCAGGAAGGCAAGCCGATCGCGGCGCCGAACATCCAGACGCCTCGCGACGATCCGGAAGAACAGCGCCGCCTTGCCGAGTTCGAGGCGGCCCGAGTGGCGGCGTTGTTCACCAGCAGCCGTGGCGAGCGGACGCCCGATGCGCAGCCCGCGAGATCTGGCACGATTGATCCGACGACCGGTCTGACGTTGCCGGCCGAGCCTCCGCCGATCGATCCGGGTTCCGCCCAGAACATGCAGGATCGCAAGCTCGCCTTCGTCAATGCCGCCACGGATCGGCGCACCATCAGCCCGGATCGCGTCCAGGAAACGGCCTCGCCTTATGTCGTGCAGGCCGGCACCGTCATTGCCGCCGCGCTCATCACCGGCATCAAATCCGATCTGCCAGGCCAGATAACCGCCCAGGTCACCGAGCATGTCTACGATTCACCGACCGGATCGCATCTGCTCATCCCGCAAGGTGCACGTCTGATCGGCCAGTACGACAGCCAGGTCGCTTTCGGTCAATCGCGCGTGCTGCTTGTCTGGAACCGCATCATCATGCCCAACGGCACCTCCATAGTATTGGAGCGGCTCCCAGGCGCCGACACCCAGGGCTATTCCGGCCTCGAGGACGAGGTCGACTATCACTGGGGCCAGCTCTTCAAGGCGGCGCTGCTCTCGACCCTGCTCGGCGTCGGCACGGAGATCGGCTCGAACGATGATGAGAACGAGATCGCCAAGGCGATCCGCGAGAGCGCCCAGGATACCGCTTCTGACGTGGGCCAGCAGATCGTCCGGCGCCATCTCAACATCCAGCCAACGCTCACCATCCGGCCGGGTTTCCCAGTCCGGATTGTTGTCAATCGGGATTTGGTGATGCAGCCCTACGGGGGCGAGAAGGAGCGGTCATGACCAAGCTCAAGCTTTCCGTTATCCCCGACGACAAGCCGGTAAAGCTCACCGTCGAGCTACCGGCCCACGTGTTCAAGGATTTGCAAGCCTATGCCGAAGCGATCGGCCGAGAGGGCGGCTATGATGCTCCCGATCCCGTCAAGCTGATCTCACCAATGCTCCAGCGCTTCATGGCAACCGACAAGGGATTCCGAAAAGCAAAGGGCCAAATGAGCGTCACCGGTCGCTAGAAGCGGTTGATTTTCATGCCTCATTGACGATCAACCACAAGAGGTCTGGTGAGACCTGCAATGCAACATTATCGTTTGTTATCAGACTAAGACAAGCCGTGCGGTTTTAAGTGAAATCGCGGGCTTATACTGCACACAGGATATAGCTTCATCCGCATGGATTCGCCCGCCGTCGCCCCCACTCGGTCCAGATCGCCTCCAGCCCACCTCCCGGCTCGGGCTTTGCCGCGCGGGCGCGAGCTGACGGAGGCGAACGCCGCCTTCTCTGCTGGTATCGCGTTGAAATCGCTCGACGATCTCGTCCGTTCAGAACCCGTCTGGGCGCGCTGCTGGCGCGCCCGCCAGTCCCTGAAATGCGCCACGACGGCCGTGCGATTGACCGGCCGTAGCGAGGACGAAAAGGCGCTGCGCGACGCCGCGCTGTTTATCACGGCGGGCGGTGATCCAGGTTCCGCCCTCCCGGCGACGCGTGTTACAGCGCTGACGATCGCTGGGATGTCGCCGACCACCACGGCCATGGCACCAAGATAGCGGGCGTGGTCCTGTTCTCCGCCCTGGAGAAGGTACCCTAAGGCGCCGCGCCGATACGCGTCGACGCCCGACTGGAGTCGGTCGTGGTCACGGCACCGCGAGAGCGAAGACGGTGAGGCGACGTCTTAAATCCGGGCCCGCGATAAATCTTCCCTAGATTTTGCTGACAACGGACTGCAGCATCTTGCGAACCTCTCCCGCGACTGCCTTCAACTCGTCGTTCTGAATTTCCGCCATTGACGCCACAGGATCGATCGCACTTATCTCGACTTGGCTAGGCCCGGTGCTTCGGAGAATGACATTGCACGGAAGCATTGCGCCAACCTTCGGCTCGAGTTGCATCCCCTTGTGCGCCATTGAAGGGTTGCATGCGCCGAGAATGAGGTAGTCGTCAGTGTCGACGTCAAGTTTCTTCTTCAGCGTCGACTTTACATCGATTTCAGTAAGGACTCCGAATCCGGCCTCTGTGCCGGATTCGCTGGTGACTGGCTCGCTTGAGCTCGATCTCTTCGGCACGTTGTGGTGAGACGAGCAGATCGCAACCTTCGAAGAAGGCTTTATCTTTAATCGAGATCAAGGTTCGCCACGGCCCGACCTGATAGCCTCTGAAGATCGGATCGTCATGGCCAGGTTGCCAGAGCAGGTGCGATGGCCAAAGGAACTGCAGGAACAGAGGCTGAAGGTGGACATGGTCGGCGACGGTGTCAACGATGCGCCGGCCCCGATGCAGGTCGACTTCGCCATCGACGGCTGCACGGACGTCTCCATCGAATGCACCGACGTCGTGCTGATGAAGAGTGACCCTCACAACGTTGCTGGTACGATGACGCTTTCGCGCGCGACGCTCCGCAAGATGCATCAGAACCTCTGGTGGGAAGCCGGCTACAACCTCGTAGCCTTGCCGCTTGCAGCAGGCGTGCTCTACCCCCTCCTGCTCAGTTGCGAGATCGCTGCGTTCGCAATGTCCCGCAGCTCGGCGTTTATCACCAATGCGCTCCGGATTAATCGAAGGAAGCTGGACGGAATTGGTCCGACCAGCGGCACGGCGAGCGGCAGGCTTGACGCTGACGAGAACGCTACAGGAGTTCTGGCGTGATCCGATTGGCGAGGACACTCGGGCGTGGACCCTCCCGGGCGCTTGCGGCGCTCAGTTTCTCTGCATTCGTCATAGCCCTTGGCTACGGAACGATTCTTCCAGTGCTGCCGCTGATGGTCCAGCGATTGCTAGAGGTGCCGAATCCATTCAACATCGCACGTCACACTGGATTCCTGACCGCCGCATTTTCGGTCGCACCGTTGGCGACAGCGTTTCCCTGGGGACGACTGTCGGATCGTTATGGGCGGCGGCCGATTCTGGTTCTCTGCCTCGCAGGATTTGCCGTCACCTTTGCGGCATCGACAATTCCGTTAAACCTAGCGTTTCTCTATATCATGCGCCTGCTCAACGGCTGCTTTGCTGCCGGCGTGCTTCCTAGTGCCCTTGCGTTCATCGCGGACACTGAAGCCGACGAGCAAAGACGCGCTCGAGCCTTCGGGCGGATCGGCGTGTCGTCTAGTCTCGGGCTTCTTGCCGGCCCGATGATCGGCGGCTTTGCGTGGCAGCGGTTCGGCACCGCAGCATTGGATGCCATGCCAAACGGCGCGATTCTTTTGAGCTTTCTCGTCGCAGGAGGGGCCGCCCTCGCTGCAGCGACGGTTGCGCGTGCCATCGAGGGCGGCCCTCCGCCGCAACAGAAGCGCGACGACGTCGAGTCCATGGCAGTGGCGAAATCTGGTGAGTTTCATTTGCTGGGGCTCGCTGCCGTGTTGGCCGGAGGACTTGGGCTGTTCGAAGTGGGTCTCACCCTGCGAAGCCGCAGCCTTTCGATAACTCCGACCGAGCTCGGCTCCATGTTCGCGATGTGCATGGGGGTAATGTTGATCGTCCAGGGCTTTGTATTCTCGCGATTAGTGAAGCCGGAAACGACACGGTGGCTCGTCGCTCCAGCTTTTGCAGTGATGGCCGTGGGCCTCGCGCTGGTTCTCGTCGCGGACGGGTCCGATGGGCTGCTGATCCCAACAAGCATGGTGGCGGCATCCGGAGGCCTTCTGGCTCCTACGCTCACCTATTGGATATCCTGGGTTACCGGACGAGGCCATGCTGCCGAACTTGGCCTGCAGAGCACCGTGACAAGCGTGGGGCAGGCACTCGGCTCCGCAGGTGCCGGGCTGCTTTACGAGTCTTACGATGTCTCTGTTGCGTTCCTTGTGCCCGCCATAGTGCTGGCCATGGCCGCCTTAGCAAGCCTGAAGCTGCCGCGTCGCCTTGAGGCCACGCGGGCTCGCATCTCAAGCGGGAAGAGCGTCGCAGAATAAGCATTTCCCGAAATCGCTCGAAGGCGGAACTCGCGCCGGTCATTCGGCGTGTCGTCTCGCGGGGCGGTATGATCGTCATTCCGGCCTTCGCCGTGACGAACTGGCCGCGGCTACGCTTGAGAGTCGTGCAGACCGAGACTTTGACGTGACGAACTGATGCGCCAGCGTTGATCCGCCAGCCCGTCGCGTCGCCCCTGAGCTCGGTTATGGTAAGGATACGGCAATGATGGATGGAGGCATGTGGATGATGGGCGGGATGGCGCCCCTTTGGATCCTGCCTCTCGTTTTTCATGCTCGCAATCGCCGCGCTGGTCAAATATCTGCGGCATTGTGGAGCAAAGCCGTTTTTCCATGATCGAGCAATGAGGCCCTGACAAATTCCCTGATATAGCGCTTTGCAAAATCTGAAGATGCAACTTATTGGGTTGTGATCCTCATTCCTGCAAGTATAGCTCCCGCGTGAGCATCCCGATTGAACATCTTCCGGATATTTTCAATGGAACCGCTTACGCACTAGCGCATTTGAAAGCGCTTTCGGCATCCCTTCTGGGAAAGGGAATAGAGGATGGCACCGATCTCGTGTTCAAGGTGGTTTTTCGACTCACGTCTATACGGAAAGAGCCAGGCATGTTGAGCAACATCATGCTTTCGACCACCATATCACGAAGAGGACATTCGACAACGTCCGTTATGAGATGTCCAAAAGCCTGGGAGCCGCCCTCATCGTCGAGGCGGGGCTCCGCGTGCGTTGCGTATTTGAGAGAAACCGAACATGCTCCAGAAACCAATTCCTATCATCGAGCCGAACAGCTACGGCCCCCTCTCAGCTGGGGCTCGGAGGTTTGAAATACGACCGTTGCGCCTGGCCTGATCCAGACAAGGGCGTTCGGACAGCACCCGCTTCTTCGGCCGAACAACCGCGATCTTGATCCTGAGAAGGTATGGTCGCTCAGATGACGATGCGTACCGCCTGTTCGTCGACTTCCGCTGGGCAAGCACAGGCGGTGGGCCGTTCTGCCCGCGCTGCGGATGTTTCGACAGCTATGACATCCGTCGCCGGCGCTTCCGCAGCTCGGCTTCGGAATGCCGCCACGAGTTTTCCGTGACCACGGGCACCGTGTTCGCGAACAGAAAGCTGTTGTCAAGAAGATCCCCATGGCGACCAGGGAGGAGATCGCCGCGGTGAAGGGCATGGCAGCCCCCCATCTGACCCGAAAGCTCAACGTCCAATATAAGACGGCCTACGTATTGCTGCAGAAGCTCCGGGAGGCTGTTGGCCTGCGCCGCAACGCCATGAAGCTGAAGGGGCGGATCGAGATCGACGGAAAGTACGTCGGTGGTGTCCTCCGCAAGGCCCACAAGAAGGAAGACCGAAAGGACGGCCGCAAGAAAGAGCGACCGATTTCCGTTGGGATTCGGTTGATTATGCAGGAGATACGTTGGGTCGTAGGAACGGATCACTGTTTCGAAGGCGGTTTTCTGCCCCTCGAGCGCTGCGATTTCAGCGCGTAGCTCCTGCACTATTGCGGTGATTTCGGCCAGCCGCGCCTTCAACCCTGCGACAACAGCCGCCATTCGCAATACTCCGGTTTTTTTTTAGGCACCCTGAGTGTCGCTGATGGTTTCAAGGGAATCTTGTGGCACTTGCTCCATAATGCCGAATATCTGCGCGGTTGCGCGCCTCGGGCATCCTTCCAAGAAAGGCCGGCCTTCGGTTGACGTCGCGCCCGTGGCGGGTTTGAAACCGACCCGCTTTGCCTGTTTCCTTCACCCGTCTCCTACCAGAGGGTCCGGAGGGGCCGACATCCAGGCCACAGACTGAACCTTGCAGAAAATGTAAAGTTGGTGAAAAATTGCATCAAAGCGACGCGCATAGTTACCGCCTGGTACTCCAGTAGGGACGGTTTCATCCGACCCGAAAACTGCCGCCCGCGGGGCTTGTCCTTGCGGGCGGCTCTTTATGCACGCTCAGGCCTGACGTCCGTGCCAATGCGTTGACCCGCGCCAGCAGTTGGGAGTGCGAAGGGTTTCACCAGCTACTCGTCGGCTCCGGTCTCCACTCCGTCGACCTTGTCGCTACCCCCAATCGAGGTGAGGAGCAGGATCGGGAGTTTGCAGCCTAAATCCTTTCACCAGCGACAGCCCGTCAAGGCCCGGCAGCGTCCGGTGGAAGATTTCATACCCCAGGTCGCTGCAAAAGCGTCACGACCGTCCCCGACGACATCAGGCACATGCCCAGGCACCGGTGAGGCTCTTCATGAGATGACCGCTTCCAGCGGCTGGAAGGTCAACGCCACAACGGTCCTCGCAAGGGGGAGATCATCCGTTCCGGGCTCGACCGTCGTCCAGCAACTAAGGTTAGTCGCCGCGCATGCCTTCCATGCAGGGCGCGCCAAGAAAGATCCAGAAATCCTTCCGGAATATGCTGTGCGCAGTCGCTGCGCGAGGCCACGCACGCGCCGCCAAGATTTACTAATAATTTAGGTAAATATTAGCTTTCTGAAACCACCCATTTTTATCCGCCGATAGAAAGCTAATATTTTACACAAACACGCTCCCTGGCGTGTCCAGCTCCTCAGACACAGCCACGGATCGTCGTAGTGAATACTATTGCCAATTCAGATTCTGCATATTTTCCATCAAGGCGACGTCTCCCATCTCGAGCGGTACAGAAAGCGCAATTAAGGTCAGTTGGCCCCGATGCTCTCCGATCCCTCGCAATCCTTCTCGTCATGCTCGTGCATCTCCCGGTCGAAGCGACTCCGTCCTCACTGGTCGGCATTCGGACTTATGCCTGGGTGGGGGTCGATATCTTCTTCGTTCTGAGCGGATTTCTAATTGGCACTCAGCTCTTCGCGGAGGTTTCGCGGAAAGGAGGCGTTGACCTGAAATCCTTCTATCTCCGCCGCGCGTTTCGTATCTTCCCGGCGTTTTTCGTTGTTCTCGGCCTTTATGCGATCTTCCCTGTGGTTCGGGACGCTCCGACCATGCAACCGATCTGGAGCTTCGCGACCTTCACTGTGAACTTTGACTTCGATCCGCGCGTGGGCCGAGCCTTCACACAGGCTTGGTCGCTGTGCGTCGAGGAGCATTTCTATCTGGTCCTGCCGTTTCTCGTTTTGCTCCTGCATCGTCGGGTGGGCATAGGCTCGCTTCTTCTCATCGCCAGTGCGATGATGATAGCGGGAGTAATCCTTCGATACACCATCTGGGAGAACCAAGTTGGCGTTCTCGTTGATGCCGGGAAATTGCGGGACGCGTTCGCCGTTTATCTCAGAGACGTCTACTACCCGACATACACCCGCCTGGATGGGCTGATGTTCGGCGTGATCCTTGCTGCCGCGAGGTTTTTCAAACCGGAACTCTACAAGCGTTACGCGGCGCCACGCATTGCGCTACCAGTAGGGATCATCTTCGTCATCACCGCGCTTGTGCTGTTTTCAGTTCGCGGACCACTTGAAGGAACAAATCTCTTTCTCGTCTTCCAAGCGCGGCTTGGTGCTGTCGGTGGGTTCCCACTGATTTCAATCGGTATCGCCCTCATTCTTGGCGCTATGCTTGACTTGGAGGACGTTCTGAAACGGCGGCCGATCCCGGGTGCTGTGATCGTCGCGACCTTGTCGTACAGCCTGTATCTGACCCACAAGTCGGTCTTCCATCTCGATAGGCTTATCTTTGGGGAAGAGAACCTCCAAGGCAGTTTCGGCTTCGTTGTCTATCTGGTGACGAGTCTCGCGGCCGCTACCGTGCTCTGGTTCTGTGTTGAGAGGACTTTCCTCCTTCTTCGGGATCGCGTTCTCTCCCGGAGCAAATGACCGAAACTGCCAGCTTGAGCCGCGGCCACTTGTTCCGGCAGAAGTCGGCCTGGCCATAGTTTGGGCTGTCCGCCACCGTGCGATCAGCCGGATCGTGCTATGCAGCGGCAGAACCGTTTCTTGCCTCGCGTCCCGACATTTCCGTGATGTGGATCCGGAAGAATATCTCGGGAGCGGTTGCAACTGAGGGGATGGGCTTGAGGGCGCCGGGTTCCCACCAGTTCGCGTGCTTGCTCGAGAGGGACCACGCGTGTTCACGCTCCCTCTTGTATCCAATCCGTTCAGGCAATTCTTCGAAACGGCCTGCCGCCACGACGCACCGCCATTCTCGCTCTGGCAGGTGGTCTTCCACCACAAGCGAGACCAGAGGACTGACACGCATGATCTCGATCTTCTTCCCCAGCGCAGAAAACCCAAAGATCTGTTCGTCGGCATACGCGTAATAAAGCGGAACGACATAGGGCGCATTGGCCTTGGTGCAAACCAGATGAGCTATTCGATGCGATGCCAACAGACTGATACATTCAGCCGGATTAAGGGAGCGAAGCCGCACCGGTGCATCCTCTTTTGAGTTCGCACAAGTCTGCACCTTTCCGCGGCCTTGGGAATTGATCGGCATCAATTCTTTTGACGGGCGCCGAGGGTTCGCGCTCACACTGAGTATTGCACGCAACCGGTCTGTTTGATCTATCGCAAGGAGACTGCTGGTTTCAGCTGCAAGAATAGCCGTCGATCATATCCGGAGAGACGGTCATGGCTTTCAAGGTCATTCTGGGCGTAACGGGCGTCGATCACGGCGAAACCGACCTGAAGGTCGCTGCGGAACTGTGTGCGCAAGTGGGCGCGCACCTTTCCATCCTGGTTGTCAGTCTCGCTGCAGCTCCGCCTATCGGCAGGTATGCTGCGGCGATTTCCGATGCCTGGCTGGAAGAACGGCGTGCCGACCTACGGCGGCTTGACGACCGCGTTGCAGCGGTTTCGAACTTCCGCGTCGCAGCGGCCCCATCGGCGGACCTGGGTAGCAGGTACCTGGAAGCGGCGTTTGCCGACGAGACAATCGGAGAATGCGCTCGCTTCGCTGATCTTGTCGTTGTGGGGCCAGAGCTCCTTGCTGGCGCAATGCTGAAATCCAGAGTCATTGACGGAGTTCTGTTTTCATCTGGGCGTCCCTTGCTTTTGGTGTCTTCGAAATCACGTCCGACGCTTCGTCCGAAGCGTGTCGTCGTTGCATGGAATTCCAGTCTCGAAGCCTCGCGAGCGGTTCACCAAGCTATGGATATCCTGGAGGGCGCGCAGCAGGTGCATGTCGCCATGGTCGATCCGATCGGCTGCGGGGAAAACTCGAGCGAACCAGGCAATGACATTGCAGCTTTTCTCATCCGCCACGGGCTGAAGGTTGTTGTGGATCGGCTCGCTGGTATGGGGCGGGATCCGGAAGAGGTGCTCTGCCGCCGTGCCGTTGACATGTCCGCGGAGCTGGTCGTCATGGGCGCATACGGACATTCCCGCCTTCGGGAACGCATCTTCGGAGGCGTCACGCGGTCGATGCTTCAAGACGCGCCGCTGTCTGTATTTATGGCGCGGTGAATTCCCGCGGATTGGGCAACCGTTTTGATCCAGAGCAATAAGCAGCCCACTGGTTTCGGGTAATCGTAGGGCGTAAGCTGCAGTATCCTGAAAGGATTTCATCCGTGGGTCGGAAGCGAGACCGATCAAGGCCAATGCGCTCAACGGGACAACCGTCGGAGTTTGGAGGATCGCGGTGGATCGCCGTCTGTCTTGCCGTATTGATGGTGGCGTCAGCGATCCTTTATGGGGGCCATTCGATGGCGGCCACAGCCCATGATGCCCAATGTGCGAACGAATTTGGCCATGGAAGCTCCGTCGTATCGGGCCACGGGCATTTCAAGCCTTGTAAGGACGTTGGCCAACCGCATCATCAAGGGGCATGTTGCACCTCGGCCTTCGGCTGCACTTTGTGCGTTCTGATCGACGCCCAAATTTTCGCGGCCGGATCGAGAGGCGAGCCCGCTGCAACCGCGCCGCCCTTCGTTTCCGCTCCGGCTGACTTACTGACCCTCCTACGCCCGCCCACGCTCTTCATGACCGCCTGAGCGCACGCGCGTTCGCGTTCGTGCGCGCGACCGGGGCCGTTTCGGCCTTTCGAGTTCACGAACATGAGAGCTTTCGACAATGCAACAGATATCCCGTCGCCATTTCATGGCGTCTGCGGTGGCCATGGGCGCAACGAGCTTGAGCTTGCCACTGATCCGTCCACGAGCCGCATGGGCCGCGACGCCCAAGATCATCCGGGCCGATACGCGCGTTATCGAGGTCGCGGGTCGCGCCGCCAAGGTGCTGAGCCTTGTCCAGCCGGACGGCACGCACGGCCTGGTCGCCTCCGTCAACGACGGCTTCCAGGTCAGGCTGGAGAACGCGCTGGATGCGCCGACTTTGATCCATTGGCACGGCCTGACGCCGCCGTTCGGGCAGGACGGCGTGCCGGACCTGCCGCAACCGTTGCTGCAGCCAGGCCAGGGCTACGACTACAGCTTCCCGATCACCGGGCCAGGCACCCATTGGATGCACGCCCACACGCTCCAGGAGCAGCAACTGCTTGCCGCGCCGTTGATCGTCACCGATACCGCAGAGGCTGCTGTTGATGAGGAGCCAGTCGTGGTCTTGTTCCACGACTTCAGCTTCAAAACACCCGAAGAGCTATTTGCGGGACTGAAAGGCACCGCCAATGACATGGCGGGTCATTCGATGTCGACCCATTCAATGTCGGGCATGGACATGTCCGGGATGGACATGTCTGGCGCGAAGATGGCTGATCAGGGGATGTCGATGAACATGCCCACGGATGTCAACGACATCGAGTATGACGCATATCTGGCGAATGACCGGACGCTCGACGACCCGCAGGTGTTCCCGGTCGAACGGAACGGCATGGTCAGGCTGCGGCTTATCAACGGCGCGACCGCCACGGCATTCTGGATCGACACAGGCGCACTCGACGGTGAAGCCATCGCGGTTGACGGAAACCCTGTCGTTCCAATCCCCGGCCGTCGCTTTCCACTCGGCATGGGTCAGCGGATCGACATCCGCCTGCACATGCCGGACGAGGCCGGAGCTTGGCCGATCCTTGCGCTGCGTGAAGGCGGCGTGGAGCGCACGGGTTTCGTGCTGGCGACCAGGGGTGGTGCGGTAAAGCGCGTTGCACCTGTTGGCGAGCAAGCCACGCCCACGCTCGATCTCGCGTTTGAATCCAGTCTTGCAGCCGCCAAGCCCTTGGCAGAAGCGCCCGCCGACTTCAATCAGCCTGTCGAACTCGGCGGGACGATGCAGGGTTACTCCTGGACCCTCAACGGCAACACATGGGGCAATCATCAGCCAATCCCGGTGCGGAAGGGGGAGCGCGTCGAGCTCTCGATTCGCAACGCCAGCATGATGGGGCATCCGATGCACCTCCATGGCCACCATTTCCAGGTCGTGGCGATTGATGGCCGTCGCTTTGCCGGAGCCATGCGCGACACCGTCTGGGTGCCGCCGATGCGCGAAGTGACGGTGGCATTCGATACCACGAACCCGGGGACCTGGGCGTTCCACTGCCATCACCTCTATCACATGGCGGCGGGCATGATGACCGTCGTCCAGTACGCCGCCTTAATGAACGCAAGGATCAGAAAATGAGAAGTAATCGCAGAACCGTCGCGGTCGCTTCGGTCGAAGCAATCGAGGACCGCGCAACCCCCGTCCGGCGCATGGCAGCCCTGACTCTGGCGGCGGTCGCAGCAATTGTGGCGGCATCGCTCTTCGTCAGGCCCGCAGGAGCGGAATCTCCCCAGTCCGGCTACGTCTACACCGCTGACGAACATGGTGCGTCGATCAGCCGGATCGATCTCGAGGCTGGGAAGACCGACGTCTTCCAGGTCGGCGTCATGCCGCACAACGTCCAGTTCGTACCGGGTTCTAATCTGCTGCTCACCGTCGGCGTACCGACTTCGAACGACGCCCATGGCGACGAGAGCCACAGTCAAGAACACGGGCAGCCTGCCGGACGGCTGCTTGTGCTCGACACAGCCAATCTCGCCGCACGGCCAGGCGAGCCTATCGTCGCTGGAGCCCACCCCGCTCATGTCATAGCAGACCCCCAAGGCAAATACGCCTTTGTAACAGACTCGGGAGCCGACGGCGTCTTGGTGATCGATCTGGAGAAGGGCGCGACCGTCGCGACAATTCCGACCGGAAACTATCCGCACGACCTCAGGATGAGCCCGGATCGAAAGTGGATCTATGTGGCAAACGTGAACGAGGGCACCGTCTCGGTTCTCGACGCAGTCCAACTCCACGAAACGGCGCGGATCAAGGTCGGCGCGGCTCCGGTGCAGGTGGGCTTCGTTCCAGACGGCAGCAGCGTTTTTGTTTCGCTGCGGGACGAGAACAAGGTTGCAGTGATCGACACCGCGACCCGCCAGGTGACCGCCCGGATAGAGGTCGGGCGTTCGCCCATCCAGGTGCACGCCACACCCGACGGGCGCTTCGTTTATGTCGCCAACCAAGGCACTGCCGAAGAGCCTGACGACACCGTATCCGTGATCGATGTCGCCAGCGGCACGGTCATCAAGACAATCCAGACTGGCGCTGGAGCACATGGTGTCACCGTCAGCGATGACGGAGCGTTCGTCTTCGTGACCAACATCGTTGACGGCACGGTCTCGCAGATTTCCGTGAAGAAACAGTCGGTCGTGAAATCCTATCCGGTCGGCAAAGGGCCGAACGGCATCACGTTCCAGCCCGCGAATCCGACGTCCGGCAGCGCCGGATGACGGACTGGCGATGAAACCTCAAGCAAACATGGAGAAACAATGATGACTGCCCTGCACAAAAGCACAATGCTGGCGTCGATGCTCTTGCTCGCGGTGCCCGCCCTCGCGAACGAAGCCCATCATCCCGGTGCGTCAGCCGACGCGCCTCCGGCGGCCTCGGCCGAGAAGCCGGAAGGCTCGGATATGGGGAAGACGACAGGTTCGATGATGACAGGCGGACCGATGTCAAATGGCATGATGTCCGACGGCATGATGAAAATGATGATGGACATGATGGCAGGGGGCAACGGTCCCATGGGACAGATGATGTCCCCCGAGCACGTTGAAGGGCGCATTGCATTCCTCAGTACCGAACTCAAGCTCACCGAAACGCAGCGGCCGCTTTGGAACGCCGTCGCAGAAGCACTTCGGGCAAACGCACGCGAGTCGAAGGACATGATGACGGGCATGCGAACTGCCATGATGAAGTCGATGGATTCCGCATCTGGTAGCCCAGTTGAGAGAATCGAGCTTCACGAGAAGATGCTGTCGACGAGGCTGGAAGGACTTCACCGTCTCAAGGCGGCGCTGGAGCCGTTCTATGCGTCGCTGGACGAAACGCAGAAAGCGCTCGCGGACAAGCTGCTCGTGCCGGCTCCGATGGGCATGATGTGAGTCCGAAGCGGCCGTTGCATCACACAGTGACGGCCCAGACCATTGAGGGTTCGAAAGCCTCGTCGGCCGAGATCGTCACCGGTGATTTTGTTCGGGATGAGTGGTGCGCTTCTTCGTTGGAGGCGCGTTGACACTCTTAATCTGCCCAGAACGCGACCACTTTGAGGCCATTCTCGCGAGTGACGCAGCTATTTCGTTGAAAGGTCTTACAAAATCGGGAATGGGAGCAATTGCAAGGAGTAATGCCGCGATCCAGAAATTATTGTTATGCGTGACCATGGCCAAGAGCGCCAAAACGGCGACCACCTCATACTGTATCTTTTGTCCTTTGTGCGCGATGTGGTCCGGAATATGGTGCAATCTTAAATACAACGTACCAACAAATATAAAAGACACAACCAAGAATACGGCCGATCCAAGAAGGAGGAGGTCTGTTTCGCCAGGGGCGGTGACAAAGAATGGCAAGTGCTCAGGTGCAGCCGAGATAGTCGAAGGCGACACGCGAAACCTCGTCTGATCTTCTGTGAAACCAGGCAATTAAGATGCTGCTAATCAATTCATGTCAATGGGTGAACCAGAGGGCGTCTCACGATACATAAGCCACGCAGACCGCGCGCCAGAGGTCCAGTTTCCAATCGCCTTGCTTTTGCAGCGCTGCGCCGACGGGATAGTCGACTTCTCCGATCCTGACCTTCGCTGGCGCGCTGCATCTTACGCGAGCAGGATGTCTTGCAGAGTCGACATAGATCACTGTTCCGTTTGAATCGATCTCGGTCAAACCGATCAAGACGTCGAAATCGTAGTCGCTGTCCTGAGAGAGTGTGTTGCCGAGCAAGCTGAGACTGGTTGCCGTCGAGTCCGCGAATTGCGCCGTGTAGAAGATATTAGGATCCGCCGCGGCAGCGTTCGTGGCGAGCGCCAACAAGCTCACCACCATCGGATGCCCATGCATCTCCTCCTCCTAAGTTTTTGACATGATAATGATAGCATAGATGCCGACTGCGTACGAACTGAAAACCAGCGCTGCACATCCCGTTGCCTCCAGGACCGTCATAAGTTAGCGAGCGGTTTGCGCCTCGTTTGTCTGTGTGGCTGTCGCGTTGGCACGAATTCGGATGGGCAAGAACAAGCTTTCGTTGCCGCCTCCAAAACACCTTCGCCTTCGACAGCTCATGTCCTCTCAAGGCGAACAGTCTGGAAAGCGGTTGTGGGGACCCGAAAGCGTCAGTCTCAAGCCCATTGCTGCCATTCAGAGCCCGATCTCGATGACGTCCCCTCCGGCCTGCGCAGCATAGTCCAGTGCGTATGCTAGCTCGCCCTTTGACTCGGCGTGAAGGTGCATGAGAGGCTGACCCTTCTCGACATGCGTGCCCAACCTGACCTCGATACGCAGTCCGGCAGCCTTGGATTGAGGCGCCCCGGCGAGTTTTGCCAGCCTTGCCAGCTTTCGGTTGTTGATTTGAGAAACTCGACCCGCATGTGGGGCCGTCAGCGTGTGAATGTGGTCTGCCTTGGGTGGGACACGCATTCCACCCTGCGCCTCACAGATTCGTCGAAACTTCTCCCAGGCGGTCCCGTTTGTCAGGGTTGAGATCGCGAGCGCGAAGCCCTTACCCTTTGGGGCGACACCACCAATTTCAAGTGCTGCGCCAGCGAGCTGAGCTGCACGGCTACGAAGGTCGCCGGGCGCATCCGGTACATTTTGCAGGACGGCTAGGACGTCGTAAGCCTCGAGGGCAGGGCCCACACCGCGACCGACAGGCTGCGAACCATCGGTACGTATGCAGGTTGCGCGGAGCCCGAAGCGAGCCGCTACCGTGGCCAAGCGATCGCTGAGTTGGCGTGCCGCTTCTTCCGTTCGAACCTTGGCGGTGGCGCCTACGGGAATATCGAGGACGACGTGCGTGGAGCCGGCAGCGATCTTCTTGGACAGAACGGACGCCACAAGCTGGCCTTCAGTATCGACGTCGAGTTCACGCTCGACACGAACAAAAATGTCGTCAGCCGGGCTGAGGTGAACCGCCCCACCCCAGGCGAGGCAGCCGCCTTCGGTGTCAATGACGCGCTTTAGTGCCCGAAGGTCCAGATCGACTGGGGCAAGCGTCTCCATAGTGTCGGCGGTGCCCGCCGGGGAAGTGATTGCCCTCGAAGACGTCTTGGGCATCACCAAACCGTTGGCCGCGACGATCGCGACCACGATTGGAGTGGTGCGATTGCCTGGCAGTCCGCCGACGCAATGTTTGTCCATGACGGCTGGCACGTCCCAGTTCAAACGGTCGCCCACTTCAACCATCGCACTCGTGAGATTCACCGTTTCTTCGATATCGAGCGGAAGTGCGGCACTGGCCGTCAGAAAGGCGGCCAGATGCACGTCCGTGTAGCGACCTTGAACGACATCGTGAACAATGGCCGAAAAGGCGGCCGAGTCGAGCCTGTTACCGTAGATGCGACGACGAACGCTTGCCAGCGACTCGATCGCCGGGGAATGGCTCACCGCGACGGCGTCTCCACCCTGGACGGCGAGCTGCGCCCAAGCCGTCTCGGACAGAGCGACCTCGTCGATCGCTAGGAGATCGCCATCTATCTGAAACAGACTCGCCTGCACCTGACGGTTTCCCGCCGACACAAGAACTTGCGACCGCGAGGTGAGGCCTTCCGAGCGGCAAACGTGACAGTCCGTCCGCATGATGACAACGGCCTGGTGCTGGGTATGCAGACCGAGACGGCGCGCACGGAGAACCGGTGGGGAGGATGCATCCGCGGTCATAGCTCGAACACCTGGTCCTGCCTGGGAACGGTTGCATTCCATCCCAGGTCCCTCCCTATGCGGACACGCAGTGCCTCTGAAGCTTCGGCTTCACCGTGAACGACAAAGACATGTGAAGGTGCGTGCCGGAATCCCGAAAGCCAGCGCATCAGTTCGTTCGAATCCGCATGAGCCGAGAGGGCCGACAGGTCGACGACTTCGGCCCGGACGGGAATCCACTGTCCATGAATCTTCACCTCCGGTGTGCCCTGCAACATGGCTCGTCCACGCGTGCCGGCAGCCTGGAAGCCGGAAAACAGCACGGTGTTTTTGGCCTGCGGTGCGAAAGCCATGAGGTGATGCAGCACGCGGCCACCGGTCGCCATCCCGCTCGCTGAAATCACAACCTTGGGAAAGTGGCTGGCGGTGATCGCCTTCGAGCCATCGACGTCGCGCGTATAAGTAGCGATCGCGCATATCTCAGTGCACTCCTCCAGGGTCAGGCGATGGTCGGCCTGGTGGGCATGCAGCAGGTCGGTCGCGTCGATCGCCATGGGGCTGTCGAGGTAGATCGGGACCCGTGCAAGGCGGCCGACTTTCTTGAGCTTCCACAGGTGGTAAAGCAACGATTGGGCGCGTCCGACTGCAAAAGCTGGGATCACCACGGTCCCGCCACGCCCGGTTGTCCGCTCGATGACGCTCCCAAGCGCTTCCGTGGGGTCGGCCGTGTCGTGCACGCGGTTCCCGTAGGTTGATTCAACGATGATGTAATCCGCTTCCGATACAGGTTTCGGGTCGGGCAGCACGGGATCGCCATAGCGACCGAGGTCGCCTGAAAAGACGATACGCCGTCCTCCCCATTCGACGTCGGCGGTCGCCGCGCCAAGGATGTGCCCGGCATGGCGGAAGGTCAGCGTCGCGCCACCAGGAAGCCGGAATGCTTCGTCGAAGCGAACGGGTGAGAAGAATTCCAGCGCTCGCTCGGCATCGCGAACGCCATAGAGCGGCAGTGCGGGCTTATGCTTGGAAAAGCCCTTGCGGTTGGCATACTCGGCATCCTTCTCTTGGAGGTGGCCGCTGTCCCTGAGGATCAATTTGGCGACATCGTACGTCGCCGCAGTCGAATAGATGCGACCCCGAAAACCATCCCGCAGGAGCTTGGGCAGATAGCCCGAATGATCGAGATGGGCGTGTGTCAGGATGACAGCGTCGATGCTGGCAGGCGCGATCAACAACTTCTCCCAGTTTAGGTCGCGCAGGTTCTTAAGGCCCTGGAACAGGCCGCAGTCGATAAGAATGCGCTTGTCGCCATGCGTGAGCAGGTGTTTGGAACCGGTGACGGTGCCTGCACCGCCAAGAGAGGTGAGCTTCAGCATGCCTATCCTTCAGATTGCGGATCGCCGGGGTTGGTGCAGCCCAAGAGGCGTGCAAGGGAAACGTCGACACGGTGCCGGACGAGAAAATGTTTGACGCCACCCGTGCGTCACGGGGCCCGGTAGTTTATGGCTGCTATCTTGCGCCTTCGTCATCGGCCAGTTGTCCACGACGGTGGATCGCTCGCCGGAAAGGAATCCAGCCCCGCGCGCTCGACCTCGTCGAGGGGCTCTGCAGCACGCCGATGGCGGATCATTTCGTTTTCGTCCGTAAATTCGTTCGCAAAGGCCGTGGCGATCAACGGCGCGAGCCAGATTGCGTTGGTGTCATGGGACACGGAATCGCATGACACGATGCGCCGGGCGACGTGTTGAAGGCGGGAGTAGGAATCCTCGGCGAAGATGCCGTGCACTATGGCGCAGTCTGGTGGCGGGAAACCTTGTTTCGGCAGCTGCCGCGCCGCCTCGATCAGGGTTCGTCCCGAGGAGGCGATGTCGTCGACCAGAACAGGCTGTCGCCCTCGCCATTCCGAGAGATCCGGCAGCTCCACTTCGACGCTTCGGTCGCCTCGCCGTATTTTGCGCAGGACCGCCAAAGGCGCGCCCATCCGTGCTGCGATTGCAGAAACCCATTGCTCGCTCTCCTCGTCAGGACCGATCACAAGGGGCGATTGCACCGACGCTGCAATCCAGTCCGCAATGAGCGGAGCTGCGTGCAGAGTGGTGGTGGGGATGGTGTAGAGCGCTGCAAGTGAGGGATAGCGGTGCAAATGCGGATCAACGGTGACCAGCCGATCGAACGTTGAGGAAAGAAGACGCGCGAAGGTCAAGGAAGTCACTGCCTCGCCCGGGAGGAAGCGCCTGTCCTGCCTCATATAGGCCAGATAGGGAGCAACCAGAACGACCTCGCGCGCGCCGAGTGACCGCGCTGCGTCGGCGGCGAAGACAAGGGCAGGGAGGCTCTCGTCGGGCCGCGCGAGCGTGCAGGCTATGTCGACGGATCGGCCATGGAGATCGGACGGGAGCCGGACGTAGCTTTCGCCATCGGGAAAACGTCGACTCTCGATCTCGCCAATCTCCCAGCCACCAGTGTCAGCCAGGCGGCGAGCGAAATCCTCGTTGCCCGGCATCGGAAGGATCAGCCGCATTTGATCTCCTCGCTCATCGTTTCGTTCGCCGCGGCCTGACTGGCACCGTCCGAGTCCCCGTCGGACGAACACACATACTGGCGGTCGTCATTAAGCTGTCACCCCTGCAACGCGCATAGCGGTCTCGCGCGAACTGCGCCGTGTAATGCCTGCGAGCGTGGTACGCTTAAGCAGCAGCGCGTTCACAGCCACAAGCGCAGAGCTTCCTGACATGGCAAGCGCCGCAATCTCGGGACTGAGCAGAACCGGGTACAGGACCCCCGCGGCGAGCGGGAACGCGACCACGTTGTAGCCTACAGCCCACCAGAGGTTCTGGTGCATCTTGCGCAAGGTGGCACGTGAAAGCTCGATCGCTCCAACGACGTCGTAAGGATCGCTCTTCATCAAAACAACGTCGGCGCTTTCGATTGCGACATCCGTGCCGGCGCCGATTGCGAAGCCGACGTCCGCCTGGGTGAGTGCTGGGGCATCGTTGACGCCGTCACCGACCATCCCGACCTTCTTGCCCTGCCTCTGTAGTTCCTGAACTTTGCCAGCCTTCTGGCCGGGCAGAACGTCGGCCAGCACGATGTCGAGGCCGAGGTCGCGCGCGATCCGGTGGGCTGTCCCGGCATTGTCGCCCGTCAACATCGCAACCTGGACCCCGCGTGCGCGCAAGCTGGCGACCGTGGCGGCCGCTGTGGGACGAGGCTTGTCGGCGATGGCGATCAGGCCAATTGCCTTGCCTGCCCGTGCGACATGAACGACTGTGCGTCCTGCGCCCTTCATCTCTTCCGCGGGTGCCGCGAGCTCGCCGAGGTCGATCTTCTGACTGTCCATCAGCCTGCGATTGCCCAGGAACACAACCTCGCCGTTGACTTGGGCGCGCGCGCCCATTCCCTCGATATTCTCGAAGCCTTGCTGCGCAGGAGCAACGATGCCCTCGGCGCGACGCAAGATGGCCTGCGCCAGAGGGTGATCCGATCCCTGTTCGACGGATGCCGCGTTCGCCATTACGGTGTCCTCCGCAATGCCTTTTGCGGTCACCACGTCCACGACTTCCGGCTGGCCGACAGTGAGCGTTCCGGTCTTGTCGAAGATGACAACGTCTAGCTTCGTGGCCTCCTCCAGGGCCGCCGCATTCTTGAACAGAATACCGTTCATCGCACCGAGGCCCGTGCCTACCATGACAGCCATCGGCGTCGCCAAGCCGAGCGCGTCGGGACAGGCGATCACAAAAACGGTGATCATCAGCGTCATGGCAAAGAGAAGCGGTTGCCCGAGCCACCAATACCAGGCGACGAAAGTGAGCACGCCCACCACTACTGCAGCGAGAACGAGCCATTGTGAGGCGCGATCCGCAAGCAACTGCGCCGGTGCCTTCGAGTTTTGCGCCTCTTGGACGAGCTTGACGATCTGCGCCAGCGCGGTATCGGCCCCAACCTTGGTCGCGGTATAGCGAAACGTCCCGCTTTTGTTGATCGTTGCCCCGATCACTGTATCGCCGGGCTTCTTGTTGACTGGCATCGATTCCCCGGTGAGCATCGACTCGTCGACCTGGGAACTGCCCTCGGTCACCGTCCCGTCAACCGGAACCTTGTTGCCAGGCCGAATTACAATCGTGTCGCCAGCCAGGACCTCGGCAGTCGGCACTTCCACCTCACGGCCGTCGCGGAGGATCGTCGCCATGGCCGGAGCCAGATCGAGCAGCGCGCGGATTGCTTCCGAAGCGCCTGCACGGGCCCTCATCTCCAGCCAATGTCCGAGGAGGATAAATACGAGCAGCACGGATGCTGCCTCGTAAAATTGCTGGCCCTCGAAGAAGAACGTCGCGCCGACGCTAAAAACGTATCCCGTGCCGACGCTGAGGATCACCAGAACGGCCATATTCAGCACGCCGTTGCGAAGCGCCCGAATAGCAGCGACGAGAAAAGGCCAGACTGGGTAGAGGATTGCAGCGCTCGCCAGGATGAACAGGACGATGTTCAGGTCAAGCCCAAACGGCGGCTCCATGCGCATGAAATCCATGCCCATCGGCTGAAGAAGAAAGATCGGCACGGTGAAAATCAGGGAAATCCAGAAACGGTTTCGCATGTCGCGGACCATGTCCTGCATGTCCATTCCGGCTGCATGGCCCATTTCGTGAGCCGCGTCGTCAGGCATTGACGTGGAAGACGCAGCACTGCCGTGTGCGGCGTGGGTGTCAAGTCTGCGGTCTCCGCGCGGCGCCACCGACTTTAGCTCAACGACGACCGGTCCGTGGCCGCCAGGAGTGCTCGGTTCGGCAACATGTTCGGCATGCGACTCACAGAGATGTTTCGGCAAGACCTCGCCGCGGCAATGGAAGCCACATTCGATGATCTTTCTCTGCAGGGTGTCGATGTCTGTGACGGTTTCGTCATAGCCAACGGTCGCTGTGCCGCTCACGAAACTGACCGCTACGGTTGCAACCCCGGGCAAGCGCCCCAGCTGTCCCTCAACAGCTTGCTGGTCGAGGACCGAAATCATCGCGCCGACGTCAAGAGTGGCAGTTTTCATGCCGATCTACCTCGCTGTAAGTCCGTTGCCCTTGATTGATTTCCTCGATGTGCTGGCGGAGTTGCCCGGCAGCAGCAAATCGACGTTCCTGCTACAGGCTTGACCCATCGGGCTGCCCCTGGGAGAGCAGCGAACGCCAAGGCCCGGGCTGTTCCGAAAATGGCTGGCTTTCTTTGGTCACTTGCGTCGTTCCTTTAGACGAGCAGCGCAGTTCGCTACCGTTCTTCAGTCGCCGTTGGCGCTCGGAACGTCCTTGATCCAGGGTAAGTCGCCCTGGAAAAGGCGTTCATGACCGACTCACGACAATCGTTCCGGCTCGTCGGTCGAGGAGTGCTGCCGCATCCTCCAGCCGTCCGATGGCAGCAAGACGGCCATCCTTCGCGGCGAAGGCGCTGGCCGCCTCAACCTTGGGGCCCATCGAGCCCACCGCGAACGAATACGCGGCGAGATCGCGGGGAGTTGCTCGCCGGATGGGCCTTTGGCCGCGCGTACCCCAGTCGGCATAGACGGCATCGACGTCCGTTAGCATAAGGAAGGCATCGGCGGCGAGTTCCTCTGCAAGCAAGCCCGCTGCTCGGTCCTTATCGATCACGGCTTCGACGCCCTCGAGCTCTCCGGTCTCAGAGCGTATGACCGGAATGCCGCCGCCGCCGGCGCAGATGACGACAATTCCAAAATCGACCAGCAGCCGGATCGCGTCGATTTGGACGATTCGCTTTGGCAATGGGGAGGGCACCACGCGTCGCCATTGCCCGGCCGCCTCTTCCAGCATCGGCCATCCATCAATAGCCCTTACCTTCGTGACTTCCGAATTGTCGTAGATGGGGCCGATCGGTTTTTCCGGCTGAGCGAAGGCGGGATCGTCGCGGTCCACCTCGATCTGCGTCAGCAGCGTCGCCAGCTTCGCTGAAGCTGGTAACGCGTTGGCCAGTTCCTGTTCGACCAGGTAGCCGATCATGCCGACGCTCTCAGCTCCCAGTATGTCCAAAGGGTAGGGCGATACGTCTTTGTACGCGGCGGCCTGAAGTGCCAGGAGCCCAACCTGCGGCCCGTTCCCGTGCGCGACGACGATTTCATGGTCGCTGGCAAGATCGGCCAGCGCCTGGGCTGCCTTACGGACATTCGCGCGCTGAACGTCAGCGGTCATTGGCTCGCCGCGCTTCAGGAGAGCATTGCCGCCGAGGGCCACGACGACGCGCATCTCAGGCTCCCAAGGTGGCCACGAGGAGGGCCTTGATGGTGTGCATACGGTTCTCGGCCTGATCGAAAACGACCGAGGCTTTGGACTCGAACACCTCCTCCGCTACCTCCATGCATTCGATCCCAAATTGCCTGAAGATCTTCTTGCCAATCTCCGTTTCGCGATTGTGGAAAGCGGGCAGGCAGTGCATGAACTTGGCGTGTGGATTGTTCGTCGCCGCCATAATCTTCGGGGTGACTCGATATGGAGTGAGCAGCCTGATGCGCTCCTCCCACACCGAGTCCGGCTCGCCCATCGACACCCACACGTCCGTGTAGACGAAATCGCAATCCTTGGCTGCTTCGGTTGGGTCTTCAGTCAGAGTAATTTTCGCGCCTGTCGTCTCGGCGATCACCCGGCACTGGTCCACCAGCGCTCGCTCCGGCCAGCAGTTCCTTGGCGCCCCGAGACGGACGTCCATGCCGACCTGGGCGGCCCCCGTCAGCAGCGAGTTGCCCATGTTGTTGCCTGCGTCGCCCAAGAAGCAGAAAGAAACCTGCGAAAGGTGCTTCCGGGTAAATTCGCGCATGGTCAGGAAATCGGCGAGGATCTGCGTCGGATGGAACTCGTCCGTGAGGCCGTTATAGACGGGCACTCCAGCGTAAGCGGCCAATGTTTCAACCTGTTCCTGTCCGAAGCCGCGATATTCGATCGCGTCATACATCCTGCCGAGTACGCGCGCCGTGTCCTTTATGGATTCCTTCTTGCCAATCTGGGTACCGGTCGGCCCGAGATAGGTGACGTGCGCGCCCTGGTCGTACGCGGCCACCTCGAACCCCGTGCGCGTCCGGGTGGAATCCTTCTCGAAGATCAGCGCAATCGCCTTGCCTTTGAGCCGCTGCTCCTCGTAGCCTCCATACTTGGCCTGCTTGATCGAAGCCGACAGGCGCAGCAGGAAGCGGATCTCATCTGGCGAAAAATCCAGCAATTTGAGCACGCTGCGGCCCTTCAGGTTGACAGACATCGTCCTTCTCCTCAGGCCGGGTCGCGGATCAACGGGCAGGTCATACAATGGCCGCCGCCCCGCCCGCGCCCGAGTTCCGAGCCCGGCACGGTGATGACTTCCACCCCAGCCTTGCGCAGTTGGGTATTTGTGTACGTGTTGCGGTCGTAAGCGACGACAACGCCGGGTTCGAGCGCGACCACGTTGTTGCCGTCGTCCCATTGCTCACGCTCGGCGACATAGGAACCGCCCGCAGTCTGGACGACACGCAAGTTCGGTAGGCCGAGCGCTTCCGCCACGACCTGCGTGAGATGTTCCTTCTCCTCCCGCACGTCGATCTGCCCGTTCCTGTCACTGGGCCGGATTGAGTACGCTGTGATACTGTCGACGACGTCGGCGAAGAGCGTCACCAGATCACGGTCGCAGAAGGTGAACACGGTGTCGAGATGCATCGACGCGCGTTCGATCGGCAACTTGCAGGCGATAACGCGTTCAGCCGCGCCGTGCGCGAAAAGTGCACGTGCGATCTGGCCGACTGCCTGCGGGGTGGTGCGCTCGCCCATGCCGATCAGCACGAGCCCGTTGCCGAGTGGCATGACGTCACCGCCCTCGGCCGTCGCCAGCCCGAAATCGCTGTCGGGATCGCCCCACCAGACGGGGAAGCCCGCGTCGCGAAAGTCGGGGTGGAAACGGTAGACAGCCGCTATGTTCACGGTCTCAAGCTTCCGGGCATTCCAGCGCATCGGATTGAGCGTCACTCCTCCATAGATCCAACAGGTGGTGTCGCGGGTGAAGAGGTGATTGGGGAGAGGAGGCAGGATAAAATCCTCGGGCCGCAGTACCGGAGCGAGCACGCCCTTTGCATCGATCGTCAGCTCGGCCTTGCTCATGCCACCCATCAGGATGAGCGACAGCGCGTCGGCATCGACCTCCATCAGCATGGCCCTGAGATCGTCGGCGAGACCGACACCTACCGTATTCTCGTTGACACGTCGCTCAAGCAGCCAGCGTCGGGCCTCCAGGTCGTGCATCGTCTCGGCCAAGGCCTCCCGCAGGAAAACGACCTCGGCTCCGCGGTAGCGGATCGCGTCGACGAATGTCATGTGTTCGACACGGGCTTGTTTGACCCATATGACGTCGTCGAACAGCAGCTCGTGGCAGTTCGAGGGCGTCAGCCGGGCGAGCGCTGCGCCCGGTCGGTCGACGAGGACGCGTTTGAGTTTACCCACTTCGGAATGGACGCCGTAGGCGATTGTCACGATCTTTTCCTTTCAGGCGATGAGGGTGGCGACGCTAAGGCACGCCATGATGATGACGGTGAGGATCAGGAGCAGCGGCCACATGAAGCGCAGCCAGCGTTCGTAGGGCACGCGGCCGATGGCGAGCGCACCCATCACCACCGCGAAGGTGGGGTTGATCAGGTTCACCAGGCCGTTGGCCGACTGGTATGCCGTGACGACGAGTTCACGCCCGACGCCAGCGAAATCAGCCACGGGTGCCATGATCGGCATCGAGAGCACGGCGAGGCCGGATGAAGACGGCACGAAGAACGAGAGCAGAACCTCGATCGAATAGATAACGTTGATGAATACGACTTCCGAGAGTCCCGCCACTGAAACCTCGGCCCAGTGCAGGATGGTATCCGTGATCTTGCCCGCATCCATAATGACTACGATGCCGCGTGCGAGGCCGATGATCAGCGCTACCCCGAGCAGGTCACGTGAGCCATTGACGAAGGCGTCAACGAATTCCTGCTCACCAGAGCGTGCGACCAGACCAACGAGGATGGCAGAAGCGAGGAACAGCCCGCTCATCTCACCCATCCACCAGCCGCCCCTGAGGACGCCCCAGATCATTATCACGAAGGTGAGGCCGAAAATGGCGAGCACGACCTTGTGCAGGCTGGTGAATTCCAGGCGTTCCCCTTGGTGTGCCGATAGAAAGTGGCGCTCGTTCTCGGGCTTGCGGTCATAGACCAACGATAGCCTCGGATCGAGCCGCACCCGTTCAGCATAACGCATGACGTAGGCTACGCTGGCGAGCCAGCACAACCCTAAGATCACAAAGCGCAGCACGATGCCTTGCGTAAACGGTACGCCGGCGGCATCCGACGCGATGACAGTGGCAAACGCATTGACGGTGGAGCCGAGCACACCAACGCCCGCGCCTAGCAGGATGATGGCGACGGCCGTGACGGCATCGTAGCGCGCGGCAATCATGACCGGAATCAGAAGGATATAAAAGGCGAGCGTTTCCTCGGCCATGCCGTAGGTGGTGCCACCGAAGGCGAACAGCGCCATGAGCGAGGGGATCATCCATTTTTCTCGACCGCGCAGAGACGTCATGGCGCTGCCAATGCCGGCATTGATTGCGCCTGTCGCGGCCACCACTCCGATGAAGCCGCCAATCATCAGGACGAAGACTGCCACGTCGATGGCGTTGGCCTGGTTGGTTGCCGGATTATAGAGCCCGGCGATCGGAGCCATGATGACGTCGAAGACCCCTTGAGGGTTGGCCGTGGTCTCGGCATAGGTGCCAGCGACGGGTACCTCGCGGTCGAGAGCGGCATTGAAGGCGCGCTGATACTGGCCTGCCGGAATCACCCAGGTCAGCGCGGCGACAAGGATAATCAGCCCGAACAGGATGGTGAAAGCACTGGGGAAACGGAATCCCCGCATCTCCTTGGTTCCAGAAATCGCGCTCATTGCCCGTCTCCACATTCGTTTTCCGGGGGGGGCGAATAAGCGACCCCGACCACCTTCCTGAGAAGTCCGGCCGACCGAGACCCGTCCCCTGCGTCATTAAGACAACCACCTGGAGTTGCCCGCCCGGCATCCCTGCTGTGGTGTAAGGTCCCTCGGAGGTCAGGGCTTTTCTTTGATCTATGTTAAATGCGGACACGACGCGCTGACCTTCAAAGCGATCAAGTCAGCCGCTCAACGGTCTGCGCTGTCGTGGCAGCGCATGAGCGCCCAGCTCGCGCGCTGCCACCGATACGGGGTAGGGTTGCGTCAGTTTCCTGGCCGTTCGCGTCTCGAAGCTGTCCCAAGAGCAGGAAAAAACGCCGGAACCTTTCGCATGTAGCGCTCGTACTCCTGGCCGAATTCAGCGAGCACTTCGCTTTCTTCGCTGCGCGCCAGTCGGTAATACATGACGACCAGGACCGGGAACATCGCCAGGGTGAGCAACGTCGGCCATTGAAGCAGGAAGCCGAACATCACGAGCACGAACCCGACGTACTGAGGGTGGCGGACGTAGTCGTAAACGCCGCTCGTTGCGAGGCTATGACGGCGTTGAGCCTCATAGAGCGCCTTCCATCCGGCAGAAATGAGAAAAAAGCCGCCTGCGATGAAAGCAAAACTCAGAAGATGAAATGGTCCGAAATGCGGGTTCGATCGCCATCCGAACAGTTCCTCCAGAAGGTGCCCGGCATCGTGAGAAAGCCAGTTTACCTCGGGGTAGCGGCTCTGAAGCCATCCCGAAAGGAGATAGATGGTCAGCGGAAAGCCATACATTTCGGCGAACAACGCAAGAATGAACGCGCTGAATGCGCCGAATGAGCTCCAATCCCGTCTTGTCGTGGGCTTGAAGAAGCTGAAGGCAAAGAAAATGAAGACGGCGGAGTTGAGCAGGACCAACGACCACAGTCCGTAGGCAGGTGCGTTTTCCATTTTTTTTGGGGTCCTTTGATCGTTCGCTAGCGGCGATGTCCTGGTCCTGGGCGGTCGTCGGTGCCGCCAGTGCGTCCGCCATGCCCTCCGTGCCCGCCGTGCATAAAGAGATGGAGCAGGGGACAGGCAAGGAAGATCAGGAAGGGAAGCCAACCGAGCAGATGTGCCCGATGTTCTGAAATCAGGTAGAACCCGGCTATGAGGAGAAAGCCGACGAAAACAAGATTGGCGATCCGTGAGCGCCGCTTTTGGTCGCCATGATCACCGCCATTCATGCGCGTTTCCATGTCTTCTATCTCCAATCTGTGTAGCGTTCATCCGGTCGACTGGGGACGAGACGACTGGAATACAGCCTCAGTCGGGGAAGAAGGCCGGAGCCCTCTAGCCGCGCAAAGTATGATCAGTCGTCCGGCCGGAATCTTTGATCTGCGTTAAAGGTTCTGATGGCGATCACGAAATCAGACTGGCGACGCATGGCTCCCCGGTTACGCGTGCGGCAGTTCGTTGAAACTCCTGACCAGGTCATCGATGGACCGAAGACATGACCCGACCCGGACATCGATCCCTGCGGCACGGAGCTTGAGCTTGTCAGGCGGGGAGATGAAGCCGCAAACGAGACGGGTGGCGCCACTGGCGAGGATCAAATCGGAGACCGACTGGTTGGACCGTCCGGGGTTTGCGTGGCACCTGCGGGCCATGGTGCGGCGGTCGATCAGCACTAGTTCTTCGCACTTTGCATAGAACGGGCAAAGCACCTTTCCGCCGAGAGAGCGAGCCACGAGCAGTGCTACTGAATCTTCTTCTTGATGTAGAGGGGAGGTGGGCGGTGCCATGATCATCCCAAGGGAAGAGTGACCCAAGTCGTGAACTTAAGCACGTTCGACGCGATTGCTCTTTAATCTCGGTCAAACTCCCGGTGGGCCGATACCTGCCTCGCTTGTGTCCTTAGCGTGTTACGTTGCCTGGCTATCCCCCAGCAGAGGCCATCGCAGTCCGGGGGCCTCTGGCCAGGCCAGCGCTCGTCCGCTTGATCGAGATCAATGCGAACAACGCTGGCTTGATATTTGGTGTGTCCGAGCGCGTATTGTCCCCGTTGCACAAAGGAATCGGCCTTGACTTTCCCCGGTCACCGCTCTCGGCTCGGCAGGCTATGGACGAGATGCTTCGGATCTTAACCCTTCTCATGATGTGCTTCGCCTTTGCCATCGGGCCAGGCATGCAACCAGCCGCGGCCATTTATGAGGATGTTGTGGCGGACGCAACGCCGGCGAAGGCTGACACGGCGAGAATTTACGACGCAGCCTCCACTGACGACCACGACGGCTGCCCTGTTTCCGATTCCTGCTGTGGCCTCTCATGTCCTCCCTGCCTGTTGCCGTTGACCGCTGAGCGGGGCAACATCATGCTGACGGACCGCAAGTCGGCGGCGGTATTCCGTTGTCGGGACTGCCTGCGTTCGATCATTCTTGGACGCGATCCCCCAATCCCACGCTCTCTAGCCTAGCTGGCAGGTTAGCCGCCGCTCGCAAGCGTACTGGTTCTCCATGCCAGTCGCGGCGGGAAAGGGCTTCGTTCTCGGGTCGAGCCTGAGTTCCCCGCGTCACTGCGGGCGGATACGGCCACCCGTGGGACTCACACATTCGTCAACTTCATTGGCTGCGAAGGCAGTCACCGGAACGGGTAGTGCCCGGGAGGTGTAATGTGGGCTGGGATCGAGCGTCTTTAACGCAAAGGGTAGTCCAGTCGCTCCACCGCGACGCTTGGGACAAAAGCGCGGGGCGGAATGGATCGTATTCTCCGAATATTTCTCGAACATATCAGTCCGGGTGCCGAACGGTTGGTTTGGCGGGCGCGGTGAAACAGCCCCCGCTTAACCCATCGGACGGTTGGCACGACGGACAACAACAGAGTGTCGGTGACGACAGAAGGGACGTTTCTTCTGAAGCGGATAGGCTTCGCTTCGTCACGGGTTACAGATCCGGCGACCGCAGGATCTCGGCCGGCCGAGACCTGTTCAGCATCGGATCACAGGAAGACGTAATCTACAATGTGCTCGATGGCTGGGTCGCGCTCTATACATTGCTCGAGGACGGCAGGAAACAGATCGTGCAGTTCGCGCTACCCGGGGCGGTCCTCGGCATCTTCCTAAGCGGTGGCGCTCGCGCAACCTTCGGGGCGGAAGCCTTGACCGACTTAGTCGTGAGTGTGATCCCTCGCGGAACCTTGACGTCACTTGTCCGTAGCGACCCCGAATTAGGCATTCGATTGGCCCAGTCGCTCGCGAGAGACTGTAGCCTGGCCTTCGATCACCTCACCAGTATCGGGCGGCGTTTGGCTCGCGAGCGTGTCGCACACCTGCTTCTTGAGCTGTTCGTTCGATGCCGGGCACAATGGCCAGGCAGTCGGATCGAGGAAATGTTTCTTCCGTTGACACAAGAACAGATTGGGGACGCCACAGGTCTCACCTTCGTGCATGTGAACCGCGTGTTGCGCATGTTTCGAAAGGAACGAATTCTTGAGTTTCACTATCGTCGCCTGCGGATCCTTGATCCGGACCGGTTGGTCGACGTTGCTGGAATCGACCCTCAAATCGCGATGAGCTGGATCGACGGGCAACCGCTCCGGGAAAGTTGAGACCGCTCTTAGAAATAGAAGCCGTCGGCGTGCGCCCTGCAGCTCATTCGGCTGGTGGGCCTGGCTCGTCCTTGAACGGCAGCGCCGCTGGTGAACTGCGTTCTACGAGCAGGATGCCTATGGCGGTGAGTAACAGACCAATGACGGCTCCGAAGCCCAGTGTCTCTCCAAAGAATGCAATTCCGAGTGCCAAGCCTATGAAAGGGGTGAGGAATGTGAAGGCGTTAGCGCGGCTGAGCGGTACCCGACGAAGGAGCGAAAACCAGATCCAGTAGCCCAGCGCCGTGCCGGGTAATGCGAGCCCTGCCAAGGCGAACGTAAAAGCAGGAGACCATGCGATCTGCGAAGGCTGCTCGAACGTCAGCACCGCCACTGACAACGGTATTGGTCCCAGCAGCGACTGCGATGCCATTGCCGCAAGGGGGTCGACACTATTGGAGAGTGCCTTCATCAGCACATTTCCGGCAGCTACTCCGATGGTTGCAAGCAGGATGTAGCCAAGACCGAAAGAGAAACTGGAACCTGCGTCAGTGTCCAGTTGCGGAAGTGTCACGACTAGAATCCCGACGAAGCCGAGAGCCAACCCTGTCTGCTGGGCGATGCTTGACTGCTCCGATAGAAACGCGATCGCCAGTATAGCTGCGACCTGCGGTTGGCTGTTGCCAATGATGGTCGCAAGTCCTGGAGAGATGAATTCCGCGGCATGAAACATACCGAGATAGCCAAGAGTGGTTGTCCCAAGGCCGATCCCTCCAAGCGCTCCCCATGCGTGCCAGCTTCGCGGGAACGGGCGGCGCGCGGCCAGTGCCACGATGGCGAGGGCAAGACCTGCCATTACGGCGCGCAAGGCGGCAAAAAGTCAGGGGCGGAGCGGACCCGAGACCAATTGAAATGAGCGGGTAGCAGAGCGCGTTCAGAGAGGCGAAAACCAAACCGGCCACTGGCCACGGGAGCTTGTAGAGCATCTCACTCTTCACGATTGGGTGCGCGACGCTTTGAAACTTGCCGCGCGTATCCGCTCTCCTGCCTCGCAGCCACAATCAAGAAAGCCATGCGTTGGGCATGTTGCGCACATCTCCTCCAGTCTCTTCCGCAGAGCCTGGCGGCCGCGATGAAGCCGGACGGTGACATTGTTCAGGCTGATACCCAGACTTACAGCAAGTCGGTCACGCGGTTCACCAAGGATATCGGCGCGCCAGACGATGTCGGCATACTCGGGCTTCAGAGTCGGAAGCAGCCGATATAGGCAGTTACATACTGCTGAATCGAGCTCCGGATCGGCGTCAGCGGGAAGCTTGCCGAGGTCATCTTCGTCGAACGGAACCTCCCGGCGACGCATCCGCGTAGTGCTGCGCTGGTGGTCGACGATCGTTGTCGCGAGAACTCGCCCCAGCCATCCGCGCACTGTTCTTACGTCGCGCAGTTGCCAGGCGTTCTCCAGCGCGCGGATCGAAAAGCGCTGAAGGACCTCCTCAGCTAGATCGCGGTCCTGAAGTCTCCGTTGCAGAAACAAGAGAATTTCCTGACGAGCCTCAACCAGGGCACGCCGGACTGCCGCCGAATTGGGTTTGGCGGCGTCCTCATTCCCACCTTCGTCGGAGTGGTCGCGATTGCGATCCATGGCCTTCACGGTCCCATTAGTTTCTGGCCAGCGGCACATACGACGTCTGCAGACGCTGGGGATATCGTCCCAGTTGAATTTTCAATCGGGCCATCGGTGCGAGGTCACACCTGCGTGAAGAAGATTCCGGCGGCCTGGACTGTTGGAAACCTCGTGTAGAAGGTGAAAGCGGTCTGCCCCCTCTGGCCGTCACACTGGCCCTGTCGGCTCTGTCCCTATTGCCCGGCAAGGCCAGAGTATTCGGTTCCTGATCAGCGGCAGCCGCAGTTGCCTGTTTTGGGTTGGCCGTGCGGCTGGGAGACTGGATGGTCCTGCTCTGAAGTGCTTGTAGCCTGGTCTGCGGTGTGAGGGCTCTCGTTGGACCCGCAGCATTCGTGAGCTTTGTCCCCCTCCGCGGCTTTCGCGGCGGCATGGTCAGTGCAGCAGGATTGAGCGTTGGAGGCAGATCCCGGTACCGGTGTCATTTGTTCAGCAGGCATGGTCAACTCCATCAGCTTCGAGGGATGGTCGGAAAGAACCAATAGGAGCGCCTGCCGCCTGCAACTTTGATCTAGGTTAAAGTTTGGTAGGCCTCGACGAGCGAATGATGCGAGCGTGCCGGGATGGCCTGCTCGAAGGGGCGCGCGAGTATCTTGGCCGCGAAACGGTGGATTCAGAAGACCTTACGAGGCTTGCCCAAGGCCTAAGTGCAAGGCGGCCCATCGGCCGAGCTTGGCGCCGATGGGACGAGCTGCCCGAATTTCACGGAGTAAGCACTCATGCGCAATGCATGCGGACTGACGCGGGCACTTGCCGTCATAGTTGCGATTTTCATTGGGCTGTCGGCAGTTCATGTCCGGGCCGCCGAAGATGCGCCATTCAAGACGGTTGACGGCATGGTTGTGTATTTCGGAGCGGTTCCAGCCGAGATCATCAAGGGACACCCCTCCCGGCATCCCGAGCAGACGATGCATGGCGGGTCCCACTCTGGTCAGCACGAGTATCATCTGATGATCGCGATCTTTGACTCAGCTACGGGTGCACGGATCTCTGACGCCATGGTCACCGCGAGCGTTTTTGGACTGGGCCTTGCGGGGGCCACCAAGGCACTGGAGCCTATGTCGATCGCGGACACCGTCACTTATGGCGAATTCTTCGATCTTCCCGGGGCCGATCTTTACACCATTAGGCTGACGATCGAGCGTCCCGGCCTAGGCCATGCCTCCAAGGTCGAGTTCACGTTCGACCATCGGAAATGAGACAACGGGACCCTCGCGGCCAGACAAAGTGGCGAAACGGGGCAACCCTCACGGACACGGCTCGTGCCTCTCGCTTACCAAGGAACGTAAATTGCGCATAGCCTCGTTTCTCCTGCTCGTCGTTCTCGTTGCTGCAGCCGCGAGCGGCTACGTTTATTGGCTCAACGCGCTGGATCGCGTCCCCACCGGGTTGGCGAGGGCAAATGGCAGGATCGAGGTTGAACGCGTCGACATCGCAACTAAGTACGGTGGCCGCCTCGCCGAGGTTGGTGTCGCCGAGGGATCGGATGTTTCGCGCGGCGAGGTCCTCGCCCGTCTCGATACGACAGAAATTCTTGCCCAGCTGGCGGCGGCGAAGGCCGCCGTGCACCGCAGCCACCAAAGTGTCGCGAGCGCCGAGGCTAGTGTCGCGCTGCGCGAGGCGGAATTGAACCTTGCGCAAATCGAGCTCGAACGCGCCGCTGAGCTCATGCGAAAGACGACCACGACCCAAGCGGAACTCGACCGCCGGACCGCACAGCGCGATATTTCCAAGGCCTCGTTGCTGACCGCGAAGGCGGCAGTCGAGGACGCGAAAGCGTCTGTGGAAGTTGCCGAGGCGCAGGTGGCCCAGATCGAAGCAGTGATCGCCGACATGGCGCTGAAGGCACCTGTGTCAGGACGGGTTGAGTACCGACTTGCGCAGTCGGGAGAGGTTGTAGCTGCGGGCGGTCGAGTCCTGACTGTTCTTGATCTTTCGGACGTCCACATGACCATTTATTTGTTCACCGCCCAAGCCGGACGCGTGGAGCTTGGATCGGAGGCGAGGATCGTCCTCGACGGAGCACCTGACTACGTAGTCCCGGCCACCGTGACCTTCGTTGCTGCTGAGGCGCAATTCACGCCGAAATATGTTGAGACCGAAAACGAGCGCGAGAAGCTTATGTACCGCGTCAAGCTGCACATCGATCCGCAGCTGCTGGAACCATATCGGGGCTTTGTGAAAGCGGGCATGACTGGCAACGCCTACGTCAAGATATCGGCCGGAGTGGCTTGGCCTGTCGATCTCACGCCGAGGCTGCCTGATGTCCAATGACTCGCGGGTCGCAGTTCGACTGGATTCAGTCCGGCATCGGTATGGTGACGCGAGTGCTCTTTCCGATTTCAGTCTTTCGATCACCTCCGGTTCGAGCGTCGCCATCATCGGCCCGGACGGAGTCGGCAAGTCGACGCTGCTCGGACTGATCGCAGGTATCAGGCGCATCCAAGGTGGATCGGTGACGGTTCTCGGGGGCGACATGGCTTCGCCCGCTCATCGCGCGGAAGTGGCACCGATGATCGCCTACATGCCGCAAGGGCTCGGCCGCAACCTTTATCCGACCCTGTCCGTCGTTGAGAACATCGACTTCTTCGGACGCTTGTACGGCCATTCGGAAGGCGAACGACGCCGACGGATTGACCGGCTTCTGGCTGCGACAGGCCTTGCGCGCTTTGCGGATCGGCCAGCCGGCAAGTTGTCGGGTGGCATGAAGCAGAAGCTCGGCCTTTGCTGCGCGTTGGTGCATGATCCGGATCTTCTGATCCTGGACGAGCCCACCACGGGCGTCGACCCTTTGTCTCGGCGTCAGTTTTGGACTCTCATTCGGCAGATACGGGCTGAACGGCCGGGCATGACTCTTTTGGTGGCGACCGCTTACATGGACGAGGCGGAAGGATTCGACCGCATCGTGGCGATCGACGAGGGCGAAATCATTGCTGACGGTAGTCGGGCGAGCCTTCTCGACCTAACCGGTTCCGGAAAGCTTGAAGAAGCGTACGTCCGGCTCCAGCGCCCGGCCCGCCGCGGTGAACACAAGGAGTTCACCATCCCACGCCTCAAGCAGGCGGACGGTCCACCAGCGATCGTCGCTGAGGGCTTGACCATGCGGTTTGGGGACTTCACGGCGGTCGACCGCGTGAGCTTCCGTATCGAGCGGGGTGAAATCTTTGGGTTTCTCGGCTCGAACGGCTGCGGCAAGACGACGACGATGAAGATGCTCACCGGGCTGCTGCCGGCCACTGAGGGACGCGCCGAGCTGCTGGGGAAGCCAGTCGATGCCCGCGACATCTCGACAAGGATGCGCATTGGCTACATGTCGCAATCGTTCTCGCTGTATGAAGAGCTTTCAGTCCGAGCGAACCTGGAGCTTCATGGACGGATATGCCGAATTGCCGGCCGTGACCTGCAACAGCGCATTGAGGAGGCGATTTCCCGGTTCGAACTGGCCACCGTCGCGGAAGCGCTGCCACCATCACTTCCGTTGGGCATGCGCCAGCGCCTGCAGCTTGCGGCAGCCTGCCTGCATCGGCCTGAGGTGCTGATTCTCGACGAGCCGACCTCCGGCGTTGATCCTGCGGCCCGCGATCACTTTTGGAGCCTCTTGGTGGAGATGTCGAGGCGTGATGCGGTCACGATCTTCATATCAACGCATTTCATGAATGAAGCCGAGCGCTGCGACAGGATCTCCTTGATGCATGCAGGCCAAGTGCTCGCTGTCGGCGCCCCGGGGGACCTGCAGGCGGAGCGGGGTGTCGGAAGCTTGGAAGAAGCCTTCATCGGCTACCTTCAATCCGCAACCGACCAGGCAGGGGACGGCAGTGCCTCAAGCATTTCGGATGCGAATGCCGACACCCCGTCACCGAAGCTCGAGCTAGCGCGCTCGGGACGCCCTCGCACGGCGCTTGGGACATCTTTGACGCGTATCTGGACGTTTGCGAGACGGGAGGCCCTGGAGGTGACGAGGGACCGAATCCGACTGGCGTTTGCGCTGCTCGGCCCACTCTTGCTCATGACTACCTTTGGCTACGGTATTTCCTTCGACATCGAAGACTTGCGGTACTCAGTACTTGATCGGGATCAGTCGCTGGAAAGCCGTGCGCTCCTTGAGCATTTTTCGAGCTCCCGCTACTTCGTCGAGCAGGCACCGCTCACAAATGAATTTGAGATCGATCGCCGCTTACGCGCTGGCGAGTTGAGGTTCGCTATCGACATTCCGCCAGGTTTCGGTCGCGATCTCATGCAGGGCAGACAGCCTGAGGTGAGCTTCTGGCTCGATGGGGGCAACACGTTCCCGGCGGAAACAGCCCGCGGTTATGCCATGGGAGCCATCGAAGCCTATGCTGCCGACCTCCACCGCCAGTCGCGCGAACACGATCCTCTGGCGGGACCCAGGATCCGGGTCGAACCGCGCTTCCGATATAATCAGGATTTCCGCAGCGTATTCGCGATCACGCCAGGATCCATGATGCTTCTGCTCGTTGTTTTCCCGGCCATGCTGACGGCGCTTGGCGTTGTGCGGGAGAAGGAGATGGGTTCCATCACCAACGTCTACTCATCTCCGGCGACGGTGGGCGAGTTTCTGTTGGGCAAGCAACTCCCCTATGTCCTGATCGGATTTCTCAGCTACGTCAGCCTTCTCTTGCTGGCAGCTGGTATTCTCGGCGTCGTTCCCAAGGGCTCCCTGCTCGCCCTCTCGGTTGTTGCGCTCATCTACGTTTTCTCCGCGACCGCGTTCGGTCTGCTGGTATCCGCGTTTGTATCGACGCAAGTCGCTGCGATCTTCGCCACAGCGATTCTGACCGCGATGACCGCTGCTCACTATTCCGGGTTCCTCTTTCCAGCATCGTCGCTTGATGGCCCTGGCCGCGTCATGGGGCTATCTTTTCCCGCCCTCTGGTTCCAGACCGTAAGTCTCGGCGTTTTCGCTAAGGGGCTGGATGCAAAGGCCTTTCTTGGCGAGGCAGTGGTCCTGCTCGGCTTCGGGATGACATTCCTGCTGCTCGCACGCTTGTCGATACGCAAGCAAGGGGCATAGTGATGCGACAGTGGATTGAAAACACCTTCCGTCTTGGGATCAAGGAGTTCGCCAGCCTTTCGCGCGATGTCGTGATGGTCGTGCTGATCGTCTACGTCTTTACCTTCGCCGTCTATTCGGAAGCGACCGCCATGCGGACCGACGTGAATAATGCCAAGATTGCAGTCATTGACGGCGACCGATCTGCCTTGTCGTCACGCATCAAGGATGCGCTGCAGCCGCCCTATTTTCGGACCCTAGATGAAGTCGACCGGGCCGAACTCGACGACCTGATGGACAAAGGCCGCTACACTTTTATTCTCGACATACCCTCGGGGTTCGAAGCCGATTTCCTGGCCGGACGAGATGCGGCGATTCAGGTCAATGTCGATGCAACGGCGGTGACCCAAGCCGCTGTTGGTGCCGCGTACATCCAGGAAATTATTGCTCGGGAGACGGCGAGCTTCATGAAACACAGCGCAACTGAAGGTGGGCTACCGGTCACTCCCATCATCCGCGCTCTCTTCAACCAGAATCTGGATGCGATCAGCTTCACGGCGAGCATGGGCGTGATCAATAACGTCACGATCCTCGCTATCATCCTCGTTGGCGCAGCCGTCATGCGTGAGCGGGAACATGGCACCATTGAGCATCTGCTGGTGATGCCCGTACGACCGAGCGAAATCGTCGCAGCCAAGGTATGGGCGAACGGCATTGTCATCCTCGCTGCGGCCGCGTTCTCCCTTCACGTCATCGTCGAAAATGTGCTTGGCGCATCGATTGTGGGCTCGGTCGAACTCTTTCTTGCGGGGACTGCCGTCTATCTCTTCGCTGTGACCTCGCTCGGTATCCTGCTTGCTACGATCGCGAATTCGATGCCTCAGTTCGCACTGCTTTCAATTCCGGTCTTCGTGTTGATGTTCCTGCTGTCCGGTTCTTTCACGCCCTTCGAGAGCATGCCAGCGTTCCTGCAGGACGCAATGTACGTCTCGCCGTCGACGCATTTCGTCCGGTTTGCGCAGGCAGTGCTATACCGTGGAGCCGGCGTCGATCTGGTGTGGCGTGATCTTCTGATCATGGCAGCGCTGGGAGCTGTTTTTGTCACGGTTGCGCTGTCAAGGTTCAAAGCAATGCTAGCGCGACAGTCATAGGCGTGCCCAATGGTAGGAGACGGCTTATTGGAGCGAAGTCATTCAGGGCATAACGGGTGAAGGCGGGAGATCCAGCCCGTCTCCTCGGGAAAACCCCAATTGAAGGAGGGGCCAGGAAACTGCCTGCCCCTCCAAGAACAGGCCGCTCACACGGCCATCTTCTCGCAGCTATCTGCGCACCGTCGGCAGGCCTTGACGCATTCCTGCATGTCGCCAAGGCGTTCGCAGTCGTCCGCGCGTTGCCTGCAGATCTCGGGACATTCCTTGCAAACATGCTTGTGATGTTCTGAGCCGAGTAGCATGAAATGCGCAGATGTTCTACAGATTTCGGAGCACGCCATCATAAGCGCGAAATACTCCTATTCGGCATGCCTGCCCCCGACTACAAGACAGTGGCTGATGGCGGTCGAAGTGCATTCGGAATAGCAGCGCAAGCACTCGTCTATGCAATTCTTCATTTGAGGGCTTAGAGTGTGCATGGTCATTCTACTTCGTGCGAAAACGTTCGAGACGCTTGACTATTTCGCGTTGGTTTGGAGCCATTTCTTGAAATCCTCGATCTCGTGTTTCTGAGCGTCGATAATTGTTTGGGCCATTTTCTTCGTCTGTTCGTCGTCGCCGTATTTCAATTCGATTTCGGCCATGTCGATGGCCCCTTGGTGATGGGCAATCATGCTGCAAGCAAAGGCGGCATCAGGGTCTTCAGCCATCATTCCCTGCATCATGGCTGGATGCATCTTCATCATCCCCGTCATGAAGGCCTTATGCGCATCGTCCATCTTTGAGGTGTCCGTATCCGCCATGCCAGGCATTTGCTTTGCCGTAGGGACTTGGCCCTGCGGGCACTGTTCGGGAAGCGGCGTTGAGGCCATTTCCTGTGCCGACAGGTAGCGGGGAGAATGTCCATGAGAAGAATGCTGTGACGAACAGCGTGGACGCTAGGACTAGCTTCGAAGAAACCATGTCAGTTTCTCCTGATTGGGAAGCGATAGCGACCTGTCCGGTCACGAACCTTGGACCATCGGCCGAGCAGTCTCGAACGGATGCATCCGCATGACCAACGCACACGTCGAGCAACTTTACGAGCGCGTGCCGATCGGCACCACCGTCGTCGTGCTGCGCGGGGTGGAGGCTGTTTCCTAGCGGCAAAGAGGGGGACCGTCGTCCTCCTGGCCGGCCAGTTCCCGGCATCGTGATTGCGGCTGGAAGGCATTGAGATATATCATCTGTATGTCGGCAGCCGACACGATGCGGTCCGCGGGCCGACCAGGGAGGAGAAGCCACTATGCGCCGAGTTTTGTTCGCATTTTTCTTTTCGATCGCCCCGGCAGCCGCTTTTGCCAATTCATGCCCGAGCCTCATGGCCGCGATCGACGCGGCCTCACCAAGTGCAAATATCTCTGAGGCTGATATGACGAAAGTTAAGGAGTTGCGTGCCAAAGGCGAGGAATTGCATACTGCCGGAGATCACGTAGGATCGGTGACGGCACTCAACGAAGCCAAGACGCTGCTCGGCAGCTGAAGGCTTCAGTTGAGCCCGGATTCCATGTTGCTGGCCCGGTGCAATCGAGACGTGCCGATGCTTTCCCTTCCGCCAGAAAGACCGCCACTTCCGGCAGTCGTGAAACTTGTCTTGCGTCGAGGGCAGGGAACCTACCAGTAACCGACACCAAGGCTATAGCGCGGAATGGTTCTGGGGGCTGCCGTTCGTCGAAAATAGAGGCTCGTGCCTCAGACATGCTTCCGCACGCCGCATGATCAGCCAACATCGATGGCCAGGTGTCATACGGGTAGGCTACGGGCCGACGACGCAATTTTTCGTAACGAAACGAAATTGCGCTACGCTTTTCGTTCGCGCTCACTTGCAAGACCGTTGCGCAACTGCCGATAGGCTGAATTGGCCATGGCGAATAAGGTTTGGTCAGGGGCCCAGCCGGAAACCGCGTAGTAAAAGCCGCCGTCGATCCAGTAGACGGCGCGCGCGCCTTCTTCCTCATAGAGGCGGAAGCCGATCCCGCTGCTTTTCGCGTCCCGGGTGATGTATAGCGAGATACGTGTGCCAGCCGGATCCTGGTACATGAATTGCGCCGCCGCATTGCCCACGGCTGGCAGCAGGCGACCTCCCACCAATCGAAAACCTTCTGTCGAAAAATCGGGAGCGAGCAGGGGGATGCCGACTTTGTTCGAAAGCCAGCCGACAAGATGGTCCTTCTGGTCGGCTCCAACCTCAACAACATGCAGTCTCTCGGAGGCATACATCATATGCGCCTGGATGGCATGCTCGACCACGGCCTCGTCTGCGGTTCTGGAAAGCAGCATGCCCGACGCTCCTGCATAATAACCGATGGCCGCACTCGCAAAAACAAGTGCTGCGCCAGCCGCCGATCTCCATGGCAACGTAGAGGCCAGCCAGCCGAAGGTACCCGGGGACGCATCGTCGGAAAGCAACCTCAACACGCGTTTCGGCACAGGCTCATTGAGGACGGATGCGAAAGCGTTCTGCAGACATGCCTGGTCGGCAGCGAAGCGCATGCTCATCACATTCATGTCGGGATGGGCTGAAAGCCAGATTTCTAAATCCGCGCAGTCTTCGGCAGCCATCTCGCCGTCGAGCGCCATATGGATGTCCTGGATGGTGTATTCGCGCCGTTTC
>VFQN01001383.1_pt1 | contig 40846 bp, 33 predicted proteins | sample 3512371 | NCBI WGS metagenome assembly VFQN01 (sample SAMN10412370, study PRJNA504923) | tailings metagenome | isolation source: Replicate 2 from Balatoc abandoned mine | place: Philippines: Itogon, Benguet | collected 2017-08-28 | reverse complement strand
CGGGTCCGGGACGATGCCGAGTTGTACGGCAGAACCACGCCGATGCAACTACTCGGCACGCTATACTCGAACGGGTTCCTGACTCGTGAGGAACTGGAGCAAGCGAGGGAGGCGTGGACACTTCGCACCCAGGCAGTGCACGGATTCGTCACACCGCCGGTCGACCCCAAGTTGATCGACGACATCCTCCACCTTGCTGCAAAGTTGGTCGGTAACGAGAGGCAGGCAGAGCAGGCTGCTGTCGGTTAAGGCTGTCAAATGACCACGAAGAACCCCGACCCCTGGGCTCACTCTGTGGTCATCGGCGGGTCATTGCTCTCTGGTCATTCTCCTCCAACGGCGTTGTTCCCCGGTTCGTTCAACCCCCTTCACCACGGCCATCTAGGGCTCGCGGCGGCTGCCGCCGCGCGGCTTGGGGTGCCGGTCGTGTTCGAGCTCAGCATCGCCAACGTCGACAAGCCTGACCTCGACGCCGCCGAAGTCGAGCGCCGCGTCGCGCAATTCCGCGACGTGGGGCCGGTGTGGGTGACGCGGGCGCCGACGTTCGCCGAGAAGGCCGAACTCTTCCCCGGGGCGGCGTTCGTCGTCGGGTACGACACCGCCGCCCGCCTCATCGACCCGCGCTACTACGCAAACGATCCTGGCCGCCGCGACGCAGCGATCGCACGACTCGCAGCGGCGGGCTGTCGGGTCGTGGTCGGGGGGCGGGTCGATACCGACGGCGTGTTCCGCACCTGGGACGCGGCGGGGCCGCTCCCGGACCTGTTCGTCTCGCTCACGGAGGCCGATTTCCGGGCCGACGTGTCCAGTACCCGGCTGCGGGCCGGGATGGGTTGAGTTGTTTGCGGCGGCGGGCGGGCGTACAGTGGGATAGAATGTGGGGAACCACCCGGCGGGGTTGCCATGCCCAGCGCCGGAGCCAAACCCGGAGGCGCCCGTGAGTTACGCGGTCGATAACTACTACGGCGACACCGTCGCCACCCGCCCCGCGAGTGAGCGGGCGGCGTTCATCAAGCGGACCTACGTCCACCTCGGCGCCGCGATCCTGGCGTTCGTGGGGATCGAGGCGGCGCTGATCTCGTCCGGGATGGCGGTGGACATTGTCCGCACGATGTTCGCCCAGAAGGCCGCCTGGCTGGGGCTGATGGTGGTGTTCATCGGCGGGGGGTTCGCCGCCCAGTACATGGCCCGGTCCGGCCAGCCGGTGGGGGTGCAGTACGCCGGGCTCTCGCTCTACGTCCTGCTCGAAGTCCTGATCTTCCTGCCGATCCTGACGATCGCGCAGCTCCGGTTCGGGGCCGAGGTGCCGCTCCAGGCCGGGATGGTGACGCTGCTCGTGTTCGGCGGGCTGACGGCCGGGGTGTTCGTGTCCGGCAAGGACTTCTCGTGGATGGGGCCGATCCTGTTCGTCGGGTCGATGCTGGCCCTCGGGCTGGTGCTGGCCGCGGTCCTGTTCGGGTTCAACCTCGGGCTGGTGTTCGCGGTGGCGATGGTCGGTCTGGCGGCCGGCTACATCATCTACGACACGTCGAACGTGATGCACCGGTACGGCCCGGGCGAACACGTCGCCGCGAGCCTGGCGCTGTTCGCGTCGGTGGCGCTGATGTTCTACTACGTCCTCCGCATCTTCATGGCGACGCGGGACGACTGACCAGGTAGCGCGGTGAAACGAACGAGCCCCGCCCGGCGGACCGGGCGGGGCTCGTCGCGTTTCGGCCGGTCGGCTTAGTTGGCCTTCTTCATCCGGGCCTTCAGCTTTACCCCGGTGATGTTGCCGCCGTCGGTCGTGATGTCGAGCTTCGCGCCGCCCTTGCCGCCCTTGCCGCCGCCCTTGCCGGCGAACTCGAGCCGCCGGGTCAGGTCTTCCAGCTTGCCCTCGGTCTCCTTCCCTTCGGCGTCGATCACGGTCACCTTGGTCTTGTCGGTGATCTTGTAGGTCTTGACGTTGTCCTTGTCGTCCTTGACCTTCACTTCCTTCGTGTCCTTGTCGTAGCTGACGACGGAGACCTCGGCGGCCAAGACCAGACCGGTCGTGAGGGCGACGAGGGCCAGCGAGCAGAGGAACTTGCGCATCGTGTGAACCTTGAGGGAGGAGAGGCGCCAGGCCGGGGCGTCCGACCTTGGGTCGTGGATTCGTGTAGCCGAGGCGGCGCCGAGCGGACACGCGGCCGTGTGGGTTCTCACCCGCTCCTCATCGCTTTCGATCAGAGTGGGCGCGGCGGGACTCGAACCCGCACGGGGGTTGCCCCCCTGCGGCTTTTAAGGCCGCTGTGTCTGCCATTCCACCACGCGCCCGTGGGTCGTCATCATCCCAGTCCGGACCGCGCCCGGCAAGGGAACCCGCTCCGTACAACACCCCCGATGCTCGACTTCGCCACCACCGCGTTCGTCTCGGTCCTGTTCCTCGTAGACCCGCCCGGGACCGTGCCGGCGTTCATCGCCCTCACCGCCCGGTTCACTCCCGAGAAGCGGCGCCGTACCGCGCTCGTTGCCAGTCTCGCGGCGTCAATCATCCTGATGGGGTTCGCGGCGGTCGGGAATGTCGTCTTCCGGGTGCTCGGGCTGACGCTCCCGGCGTTCCAGATCGCCGGCGGGCTGGTGCTGTTCGTCGTCGCCCTCGACATGATCCGGGCGCAGCGGACGACGCAGGAGGAGCCGTCCGAATTGGAGGAAACGTCGGCGGCGACAGAGGTGGCGATCGCGCCGCTGGCGATCCCGATGCTCGCCGGTCCGGCGGCGCTCTCGACAGTGACCGTGCTGATGGCGCAAGCACCGGACACCGCCTCGGTCGGGCTGGTGTTCCTGGCGATCGCGCTGACGGGGGTGGTGTGCTATGTCTGCCTACGACTGGCCGAGCCGATCCAGCGGCGGCTGGGGAAGACGGGCGTCCACGTCCTCGACCGCGTGCTCGGCCTGGTGCTCGCCGGGATCGCGGTGCAGTTCGTGCTAAACGGGCTCGTGGCGGCGGGCTTGGTCGCGACGCCGCCCCGTTAACCGGGAATGACCGGGGTCGTTGGTCGCTAAACGACGGGCGTCCACGGCACGTCCGCCCGGGTATGGGGCGGGTGGTCACCGGTCAGGAGGGCGTCGAACGCCTCTCGGGCGTACTGGCCGAGTTGCGGGAGGCCCGCCAGTTCCAGCCGCGGGTATTCGCGGTAGAAGGTGATGTCGTCCGGGAGCGGGGCCGGGGTGAACTCGACGTTCGGCAGCGCCTCGGCCACCACCGCCCGGAACCGGTCGCCGTCCGGCCCCGGCGGGGCCGCCAGGATCGTCGCCTCGTCCGGCCGCACCCCGCCGCCGCCCGGCAGGTCCGGCGCGGCCCCGTCGAACGCCTCGCCGATCAGCGGGTGGTCGGCCTGGCTTCCGGTCCGGTTGCGGAAGAACACCGCCGCCGGGTCGGCCGCGTCGAGTCGGCCGTCGAGGAACTCGCGGGCGCGGGTCGTCAGCAACTCGCGGAACGCCGCCCCCTTCTCGTTCGGCTTCAGGCACACCGCCGCCACACCCCGGAACTTCTTGCCGGTCTCCTTCTGGAACCGCTGGTCGAACGCCAGCACGTCGTCCGGGTTGAGGCCGGCGAGGAACCGGTCGGCGGCGTCATCGAGGGTCGCGCACCCCTCGGGGAGGATCAGCTTCCCCGGCCCGGCGGCGCCGGCCTCCGGGACGGACTCGGCGAAGGCGGCGTGGAACGACTCTAGCCCGGACCGGCACATGCTCACCTCGCGGAGGTACTCGGGTGTTGCCCCGAGTAGTTTCCGGTAGGCCGAGAGGCACAGCGTCAGGATCGTCGCGTGCAGGTGACTGCGGGCGTACTTCCGCAACAGGTCGAGCACCACCGCCGTGCCCGGCCCCTTCCACGTCGCGTTCCGGTTCTCCTTGTCGCCGATCTCGGCGAGCATGTTCTTGAAGTCGGCCCTCGCGGCCTTCACCACCTCGGCGTGGAGGGGCTCCAACACCTCGACCTGCCGCTTGAGCCGGTCGGCGATCTGGCGGACTGCCTCCTCCGCCCCCGCCAGCCGGTACTGCGGTTGCTCGATGAACGTGACGGTCATTAGCGCGAGCTGGGCGTCGGCGTCCTTCGCCCACTCGTGGTACTTCGCCATCAGCGGGGCGTGTAGCGTCCCCTTCTGCGCCTCCTCCTCGGCGTCCGGCCGGCCGACCAGCGCCAGGAGCTGTTCGAGCACCGGGATGACCGTGCCGACGTCCAGCTTCGACCCGGACGGGGTGCGGGTGCGGAGCGGGTCGATGAACGCGTCGATCACCCGCTCCGGGTCTTCCCGGAGCGCCGCCCGGGCCGCCTCGCGGAACCCGTCGGCGACCGGCTCGAACCCGAGCTTCCGGCTGGCCCACTCGCCGTCGAGCCAGGTGCGGATCGGCTCCTTCAGCCCGCCCGCGTCCTTCACCGCCCACTGCTTCAGCAGCCGCTGGGCGAACCGCCGTGTTGCCGCCGCGAGTACCTCCGGGCGCGGCCACGTCAGCCGGAACAGGCCGAACGACTGGCACGTCGGCACCGGCATCGGGTTGGCGTTCCGGTGGATGTCGCGGAGCTGGTCGATCTCGCGCCCGGCGGGGGTGAGGATCTCGTTGAACAGCATCCGGGCGGCGCGTCCCGCGGCCAGCGCCCGGCCCTTCGGGTCCACGCCCTTCGGGAGCACCTGCACGGCCACCCGGGCGAACGGCGCCTCGCCGTCCTGGACCGGCGCCTCGGCCCGGTCGAAGGTGGTGACGTACCGCGTCTTCCGGGCCTGGAAGTGGTGCAACTCGGTGAGCGCCGCGTAGGCGTTCCCCAGCGCCCCGGTCCGCGGCGAGTGCTTCTCCGCCGGCGGGACGAAGAACACGCCGTCGACTTCCGGGCGGATGTACCCGACGGCCCGCAACTCCTGGCGGATGAGGAACGCGAGGTCGAGGAACATCCCGCCGCCGGTGCCGCCGCCGAGCCCGGCGAGGATGTACGCCCGCGGGCGGTTCGTCCGCAGCCCGAGCCGGGTCGCCTGCTCGGCCTTGTTCAGCGGCTCGTCCGTCAGGAACGTCTCGATCTCCTGCCGAACCCGTTGGGCGATGACCCGGAAGTGGTCGAACAGGGCGAGCCGGCCGAACGCCCGCACCCCGGCCGCCGACGCCGGGCTGCGCGGGAGCTTGTACAGCGTGCCGGGCGGGAGCCACTGGTCCACCGGCGGGAGGCCGGCGTTCTGCATGTAGTGGACCGACCGGTTGAGCCGGGCGAGGACGAGGCCGCGCGCCTCGGCCCCGTCCGGGGCGAGACCGGGGAGGGCGTCAGGGTCGGTGTCGATCGCCAGGAACCGCAGGTTCGGCACCTTGTCGGGGTGCCCGTACCGGTCGCTCACGACCTGCCTGAGCTGGTCGGCGACCTGCCGGCCGATGCCGCCGACCGCCAGAACCAGGGCGGGGAACAGCGCTCCGTCGCCGCTTCGCTCCGGCGGGGCGATCCCGAGGGCGTTCATCCGCGCCGTTTGGACGATGACCGGGCGGTGCAGGGTGACCGCCGGGGCCGGCATGGTGCCGGGGTTCGACCCGGCGGGCGTCACCAGCCGCGGCACGACGGTCCCGGCCGGGCCGACGGTGACCAGCGCCGGCATCGGGCCGGCGGGCGCACGCGGGGTGGGATTCGGGGTGGGGTCTTTGACCCCACCGGCCGGGTCCACTAGGCCGAACGAGCCCGGCGCGCCGAACTGGACGCGGGTCGCCCACTCGGACGTGGGGCCGCCGTCCGGCGCCGTCGGCGGCTGGGCCGAGGGGCGGTCGGTCGGGGTCCGCGCCGGGGTCGGGGTGACCGGCGCGGTCGGCAGGCCCGACAGCTTCAGCGCCCGGATCAGGTCGGTGCAGCATGGCCAGCGGTCGTCCGGCTTCTTGTTCAATGCGCGGGAAACGGCGGCCCGGTCGCCGAGCGGCAGGGCGCCGAGCTCCGGGGTGCCGTTGAGGTGCTGCATCAGCAGCTGGCGGGTGTTCGCCCCGTTGAACGGCCGCGTCCCGGTCAGGAGTTCCTGGAAAACGATGGCGAGGCTGTACTGGTCGGAGAACCGCGAGACGTAGCCCTCGAACGTCTCCGGGGCGGCGTACACCGGGGTGACGCCGCCGGTGACCGTGGCCCGGACGCCCTCGAGCAGCTTCGCCAGCCCGAAGTCGCCGACCTTGACGTGCTGGTGGACGAGGAACAGGTTCTGTGGCTTCACGTCCAGATGCTGGATCTGGTAGTGGTTGTTCATCAGGTCCAGGGCTTCGGCGGTCTCCTCCATGTAGCGGAGGAGCTCGTCGCGCGGGATACCGGGCATGCCCTGGCTGCGGGCGCGGCGGAACCGATCCCACAGGTTCTCGTCGGCCAGCTCCATCGTGATGATGAGCTGGCCGTCGAGGATGTCGTACCGCTCCAGCGACAGGACGTAGGGGTGGCGGATGGTCTGGACGCGCTTGAGCGCCTTGAGCTCCTGCTCGGCCGGGCGGCTCTCCTCGTCGGCCGCGTCCAGGTCGCCGAACACGAACTTCATGGCCTTGAGCAGGCCGCCGGGCGCCTCGACCTTCCACACCTCGCCGAACCCGCCGCGGCCCAGCCGCTCGAGTAGCCGGTAACCGGGCAGCGGTTCTTCCTGGCTGACCAGTTTGACGGGCATGGTTGGCCGAACAGAGGAGCGTGAGGCGACGACCCAGGGGCGACCCGGCGCAGACGGAGAGCCACCGGTGTACGTATCCTTTAGCTCACCCCCCGGGGTTTGGCAAAAGCCGAACTCGACGGATCGGCTGGTAAAACCGGCCCCCTCAGACCCCCGTCAGGTCACCAGAGGCGAACCCGTTGTTCGGTGGCGGGGGGTGAAGCTCGTGGGGGTGCGGGCGTGGGGGGCGTGCCACGCCAGACACGTGCGGATTCCCGCGAGAAAGACAGTGAGCGAGCACCCCGAGGTGGGGGGCCATGTGGCCCCCCCAGGGTTGCGGGTGCGGGTCGGATTGCGGGACGGGAGCGTCGGCGAGGCGGACTGGTCGGGGCCCGGTACTACGACCCAGCGCAGGAATTCGCGGCAGACGTGAACTCCCATCTGAACGCCTCGGACTGGCGATGATCTTTCGAGTGAGCGAATTGTTAATAGGCGAGCGGCCGGCGTGAGCCGGCTGGTCGTTGAACCAGGTATCTCGCACAACGACCAGCCGGCTCACGCCGGCCGCTCGCCCGACCGCCTGAAAGGATTCACCCCATGCCCGACACCCCCGGTTTGCTCGTCAGCGTCCGCTCGACCGACGAGGTGGACGACGCCCTGGCCGGCGGGGCCGACTTGATCGACGTGAAGGAGCCGGCCCGCGGCGCGCTCGGGGTCGCCGAGCCGGAGGTGGTGGGGCGGGTGATCGAGGCGGTGAAGGGCCGGGTGCCGGTCAGCGCCGCGCTCGGCGAGTGGGGGCCGAACGCGCTGACGGAAGCGCACTGGCACCTCGAACTCAAACTCGACTACGTGAAGTGGGGGCTCGCCAACTACGCGCACACCCCCGGCTGGGGCGAAGACCTGCTCGACGCCCGCCGCCAACTCCCGACCGGGATGGAGATGGTGGCGGTGGCCTACGCGGACTGGGAACGGGCGAAGTCGATCCCGCCGGCGGAGGTGGCGAAGTTCGCCAAGCGGTTCCGGTTCCGCGCCGTGCTCATCGACACGTGCGTGAAGGACTCGAAGACGCTGCTCGACTTTATCAAGCCGGCCGAGCTCGCGGAGCTGGTGGACGGGCTGCGCCGGGTGTACACGAAGGTGGCGGTCGGCGGGTCGCTGAAGCCGGAACAGCTGCCGAAGTTGAAGGGCGTGACGCCGGACTACTTCGCGGTCCGCGGGTCGGCGTGCGCCGGCGGCAAGCGCGACGGGGTGATCGACAAGAGCCGCGTCAAGAAGTGGAAGGACGCGATCGGGTAGGAGTTTCAACAGGATGAACAGGATCGGGCGGGATTTGAAATCCAGTCAGGGTTTGTCATCCTGTTCGATCCTGTTCATCCCGTCAAAAAGTACCTTCTCTTCCGAGTCACCGTGTCACATCCCTTTCTGGACCTCGTGACCGAGGCACTGAACCTCCTCCACCCGCGGTTCGCCGGGAAGGGGACGATCGCCTACCCGACGGCCGACGCCGACACCCCCGCTGCCGCCCGCAAGGAGCGTGAGCGGGCGGTCGTACGCGAGTTCTATCACCAGTTCCGCCGCCTCTGGGACAAGGCACTGCCGGTCCGCCTCGGGCTCGGTCATCTGATGATCCAGGCCGACACGCTCCCCGGGCGCCAACCGGACCTGCTCATCTGGCAGCTCGGCGAGCACGGCGCCCCGGACCGCCGGCTCGCGGCCATTTCCCTCGTGAGCGGTACGAACCCGGCCGCCCTCGACGCCGACCTCACAGCGCTCGACCGCGCCCGCGCTGCCGGGTACGCTGTTGCGGTGCTGGTCGTTCTCGGCCCGGCCGACGTGACCGCGCCCGAGGGCGTTACGATTCTTCGCTTCGACCCCGATCGCTGGCAGGTCGTCCCGTAACCCTGCGAGAACCGCCATGTCCCGCCTCGCGCCCGTCCTTCCCGTCCTCCTGGTCACCGCCGTCATGGCCACCCCCGCCGCCCAGCCGCCCGCCGCCGCGACGGCGGAGGACGCCCGCCTCGCCGAGCACTTCAAGACCTACCTCGACGAAGAGTTCCGCCACCACCCGGTGTACGCCACGCAGCAGGGGAGCCACGACCACGACGACCGGATGGACGACCTCTCACCGCTCGCCCGGGCGAAGGAGGTCGAGGCGACCCGCGCCGCGCTCGCCGACGTGAAGAAGAAGATCGACGTCAAGAAGCTGTCGCGGGACGGGCGGATCGACTTCGAGGTCTTTACCCACAGCCTCAACTACTCGCTGTGGAGCGCCGCGAACGACAACCGCTTCGAGTACGACCCGCGCGTCTACGGCGAGTTCATCTCGGACAGCGTGTTCCTGCTGTTCACGCAATCGACGCTGCCGCGCGAGCGGAACGTGCAGAACGCGGCGAAGCGGATCGCCGAGATCCCGAAGGTGGTCGCCGCCGCGAAGGCCGGGCTGAAGAACCCGCCGAAGATCCTCACCGAGGTGACGATCAAGCGCAACCGCGGGGCAATCGCGTTTTACGAGAAGGACATCTGGGAGTTCGCGAAGGAGACGCCCGGGGCCGAGCCGCTGGCGACGCCGTGCCGCGCCGCGGTTGCCGCGTTGAAGGACTACCAGGAGTGGCTCGAAAAGGAACTGCTCCCGCGCTCAACGGGTGAATGGCGACTCGGTGCGGCGAAGTTCGCCCGCAAGCTCGAACTCGAACTCGACGCCGGCCTGACCGCGGCCGAGGTACTCGCGCTGGCCGAGGCCGAGGCCGACCGCGTCGAGCGCGAGATGTACTACGTGGCGAAGCAACTGTGGGCGAAGCACTTCCCCGGCCGCGCGGTCCCGCCCGACGACGCCGACGGCCGCCGCGCCACGACCGCGGCGGTGCTCGCCGAACTCGGCAAGGACCACGGCCGCCCCGAAAACCTCCTCGCCGACGTGCGCAAGACGGTGGACGGCATCCGCACCTTCATCCGCGAGAAGAAGATCCTCACGCTGCCGGACCCGGACACGTGCAAGATCGTGGAGATGCCCGAATTCCAGCGCGGGTTCTCGGCCGCGTACCTGAACCCGGCGCCGCCGCTCGACCCGAAGGCGGACAGCCTCTACGCCGTCGCCCCGCCGCCGCGCGACTGGGGCGCCGAACGGGTTGCGACGTTCTTCCGGGAGTACAACACGCCGATGCTCCAGGTGCTGACCATCCACGAGGCGTACCCGGGGCATTACGTGCAACTCGCCTACGGGAACCGGTGCCCGTCGCTGGTCCGGAAGGTGCTCTACTCGGGCGTCTTCGCCGAGGGGTGGGCGGTGTACACCGAGCAGATGATGCTCGACCAGGGTTACGGGAACGGCGACCTGTCGCTGCGGCTGCACCAGCTGAAGTTTTACCTGCGGGCGGTGCTGAACGCGATCCTCGACCACCGCATGCACTGCACCGGCATGACCGACGAGGAGGCGCTGGCGCTGCTGATGCAGCGCGGGTTCCAGACGGAGGCCGAGGCCGTGGGGAAGATCGCCCGGGCCAAGCAGAGCAGCACGCAGCTCTCGACGTACTTCGTCGGCCGCACCGCGTTCTACCGGCTGCGGCAGGACGTGCAGCGGCGCCGCGGCGCTGGGTTTGACCTGGGCGCCTTCCACGAACAGGTATTGGGCCACGGCACACTGCCGGTGAAGTACCTCCCCGAGCTCGTGCGCTGACGGGCTGGCGTGGTAGAATCGTGTGTTGCACCCGCCTGCGGAGTCACGGCCCGATGGCGTTCAACAGCTACGTCAACGTCGACGCGGTGGTGAAGAAGCACCGGCTGGTGTTCATCCAGGGATCGCTCGTCCCACCGGACCCGACGGCGCCGCCGTTCAGCGACTACTTCAAGAAGGAGTTGGCGTTCAATCTGCGGAAACTGCCGATCGGCCGGTCGGAGGTCGGGGCCGGCGAGGTGCTGCTGTTCCCGATCCTGCGCGAGGTGTGGAAGCCGTACTCGGACGACCTCGCGCTATTCACCCACGAGGGGCTGACGTTCGACGACGACCTGACCGGCACGCCGGACTACTTCGTGTGCAAGGTGTCCGAGTTCGGGCAGACGATCCCGGACGTTCCGTACCTGCTGATCGCCGAGGCGAAGCTGGATGACTTCGAGCGGGCGTGGGGTCAGTGTAGCGCGGCGATGCTGGCGGCGCAGAAGTTGACCCAGGCGCCGGACTTACCGATCTACGGCATCGCCACGAACGGCAACACCTGGCAGATCGGGCGACTTCTCGGGCGCGAGTTGACCGTAGACCCGAATACGGTGGCTCTACGGACGCTCGATGCCCTGAGCCAGCAACTCCACGCCGTCTTCCGGGCGGTCCATGCACTTGCGATTTCCCACGCCCGCACCCCGGTCGCCTGACCGATTGAACCCGCCCGTCGGTTCGGATACGCTTGTCCGCATTCCCGCCCGCGTACTCCCGCCCCGGAGCCCGTCCCCCGTGTTCACTCGACTTGTCCCCGTCGCCGCCCTCGCCGCGGTCCTCGCCGCCACGCCCGCCGCCGCCGACAACTGGCCCCAGTGGCGCGGCACCAAGAACGACGGCCACGCCAGCGGCTCGGTCCCCACCGAGTGGGGGCCGAACAAGAACGTCGTCTGGAAGGCCAAGCTCCCCGGCCGCGGGTCGTCCACGCCCGTCATCTGGAACGACAAGATCTTCTTCACGTCGCTCGACGCCAACGGCACGTCGCTCCTCTGCTACGGCACGGACGGCAAGGAGAAGTGGAAGGCGAGCCTCGGCGGGCCGTCCGGCCGCGGCGGGCGCGGGGACGAGGGGAACGACGCCTCGGCGTCGTGCAGCACCGACGGCAAGCACGTGTGGGCGTTCGCCGGGAACATGAAGCTCGCCTGCTTCGACGTCACCGGCGTGGAACGGTGGTCGCTCGACGCGGCGAAGTACGGCAAGGTCGGCATCCAGTTCGGCATCCACTGGACCCCGGTACTGCACAAGGACAAGCTGTTCCTCCAGGTGATGCACAAGGGCGCCCAGAAGCTCGTCGCGCTGGAGGCGGCGACCGGGAAGGAACTGTGGGTCGTGGACAGGCCCGGGTACGGCAAGGGCGAGAGCCCGGACGTGTACGCCTCGGCGTTCGTGTGGGAGGGGCCGAACGGGCAGGCGCTGCTCGTCGCCCACGGTAACGACTACTGCACCGGCCACCGGCTCGACACCGGGGAGGAGGTGTGGCGCGTCGCCGGGCTGAACCCGACCACGAACGGCGCGTGGCGGTTCGTGTCGTGCCCGCTCGTGACCCCGGACCTGATTGTGGTGCCGTCTTGTAAGAACGGGCCGACCGTCGCCTTCGACCCGTCCACCGCCAAGGGCAAGATCGACGAGGACAATCCGGCCGAACTGTGGCGGTTCAAGGAGACCCCGGACGTGGTCTCGCCGCTCCGCATTGGCAACATCATCTACCTGCTCAAGGACGGCCCGCTGATGGCGCTCGACGCCAAGACCGGCAAGCAGCTCTACAAACAGAACCTGCCGGCGAAGCAGATCTACCGCGGTAACATGGTGGCGGCCGACGGGAAGATCATCGTCATCGGCCGCGAGGGCATCGGACTGGTGGTGCAGGCCGGGCCGGAGTTTAAGGTGCTGGCGACGAACGAGCTGAAGGAAGTGGTGTACGCCTCGCCGGCGGTCGCCAACGGCCGGCTGTACGTGCGCACCTGGGAGCACCTGTACTGCTTCGGCTCACAGCCGACGAACTGACCCGTGTCGAGAGAACGGTTCCGCAGCATCTCGCTTGTCGCCCGGTCGTGAGCTTGGCGGGGGAGGGCGGCGTGGCGTATCCTTATCGGGTACGCCCGCGCCCCGGAACCCGCCGATGCCCCGCGCCCTGCCGCCGCTCCGGTTCGAGCCGATCTTCAAGGAGAATCTGTGGGGCGGGCGGCGGCTCCCAGGGTTCCTCCGCCGGCCGGCGCCGTTCGACGGGCCGGTCGGCGAGGCGTGGGTGCTGTCCGACGTGGACGGCAGCCTCAGCCGGGTCGCCGATGGGCCGCACGCCGGCGCCACCCTCCGCGACCTGCTCGCCGCCGACCCCACCGGCGTCCTCGGGCGTGCGAAGCCGGTCAACGGCCGCTTCCCGCTTTTGCTCAAGTTCATCGACGCCCGCCAGGAACTGTCGGTGCAGGTCCACCCCGACGACACCCGGGCCGCGGCAGCGGTGTCGGGGGCGGTCGGGAAGACGGAGGCGTGGTACGTCGTCGAGGCGAACCCGGCGACGAGCCGCATCTACGCCGGCTTCCGCCCCGGGGTGACGGCCGCCGACTTCCGCGCCGCGCTGGCCGCGAAGGCCACGCCGAAGACGCTCCACAGCTACACACCGACCCCCGGCGACTGCGTGTTCCTCGAAGCCGGCACGGTCCATGCCATCGGGGCGGACATCCTGATGTTCGAGGTCCAGCAGACCTGCGACATCACCTACCGGCTGTACGACTGGGACCGGATCGACGCGAAAACGAAGCGGCCGCGCGAGCTGCACGTCGAGCGGGCGCTGGAGTGCGCCGACTTCGCCCGCGGCCCGTGCCCGCCGGTGACGCCGGCCCGTCACGGGCCGCGCGAGCGGCTCGTCGGCTGCCCGTACTTCACGTTCGACCGCCACCTCGGCGCTGACCCGTTCCGCGTCGGCACACCTGGGGCGTGTCAGGCCGTGGTGTGCGTCGGCGGGGGCGGGCAATTGGCGTGCGGCGGCGAACGCCTCACGCTGACGGTTGGGGACGTGGTGCTGATTCCGGCGTCGGCGGGCGAATCGGTGTGCCACCCGGTCGGCGGGATCACGTTGCTGGAATGTGGGGTGCCGGTGTGACCGCGCGTTGCCGCGCCCGGGCCGCCGTCCTACATTAGCCGTCTTGTTTCTGCACACCGGACCCGCCGGGGGTTGAGTCATGGCCGTACCCAAGCGCCGCACGTCGAGGTCCCGGAAGGGCACCCGCCGCAGCCACCACCACGTCACCCCGGTGCAGATCCAGTACTGCCCGAAGTGCAACGAGTCGGTGATGCCGCACCGCCTCTGCCCGAACTGCGGGTCGTACCAGGGCCGCGAGGTCGTCAACATGGACGCCGAGGACGGCGCGAAGTAGCCTCGCCGAGCCTTCCCCGCCATGCCGAACACCGCTCTCCTTTTCCCCGGCCAGGGTGCCCAGGTCGTCGGCATGGCCGGCGCACTGTGCCAGAGCCTCCCGGCCGCACACACGTTATTCCAGCAGGCGTCGGCCGTGCTCGGCTACGACCTGCTCGACGTGTGCGTCAACGGCCCGGCCGACAAGCTCAACGCCACCGACGTGAGTCAACCGGCGATCTTCGTCGCCAGCCTCGCGGCGCTCGAACAGCTCCGTGCCACGCAACCGGAGGCGTTCACGGGCGTCACCGCGACCGCCGGGCTCAGCCTCGGCGAGTACACGGCACTCGTCTTCGCCGGAGCGATGTCGTTCGAGGACGGGTTGAAGGTCGTGAAGGCCCGCGGCGAGGCGATGCAGGCCGCCGCCGTCGCCACGCCGTCCGGTATGGTCGCGGTGCTCGGGCTGGAGGCGCCGGAGGTCGAGGCGCTGGTGACCGAGGCCCGCACCGCCGGCACGCTTGAGGTGGCCAACTACCTCTGCCCCGGGAACACGGTCGCGTCCGGCGTACTGCCGGCACTCGACCGACTCGAACAGCTGTGCCAGGAGAAGGGTGGCATCCGCACTGCTCGTCTGGCGGTCGCCGGGGCGTTCCACACCGACCTGATGAAGCCCGCCGATGCGGCGCTCGCCGCCGCGCTGGCCGGCGCCGAGATTAAGGTGCCGACAATCCCTGTTTGGTCGAACGTGGACGCGAAGCCGCACGCCGACCCGACCGAGATTCGCGGGCTGTTGGTGAAGCAAGTCCTGTCGCCGGTCCGCTGGGAGGACACGATGCGCGGGCTGATGGCGGCGGGCGTCGAGCGGTTCTACGAGGTCGGCCCCGGGCGGGTGCTGGCCGGGCTGATGAAGCGGGTGAACCGCAAGGCCGACTTCGTGAACGTGACGGCGTAGGCGACCCGCCGCGGACGGGCTGTCCGTTTCCCGCGGGATCGCTACTATCTGACGTGTCCGCCCGGCTTTCGGGTTTCGAGTGGTCCGCGCCAGGCCCTCCGCTGGCCGCCGCGTGGCCCCAGACATACCGTTCCCCAATGCCGCGGCGGCCGGTCGGAGCCGGCCCGCGGGGCTCGGCGGGGCCGCCCGCCGCCGGAGGGTGCTACCGTGTCCGTCGAGCAGCGCGTCGTTGAAATCGTCTGTGAGCACCTCGCCGTCCAGAAGGACCAGGTCAGCCGGAAGACCGCGTTCATCGAAGACATCGGGGCGGACTCCCTCGACATCGTCGAGCTCATCATGGAGCTCGAGGAGGAGTTCGACATCCAGATCCCCGACGACCAGGCCGAGAAGATCAAGACGGTCGGTGAGGCCATCGACTACATCGAGAACGCGATCAAGAACAAGCCCCAGGGCTGACACGTGGCCTTTCCGACGACACGCCGCCGGGTGGTGATCACCGGCCTCGGGACCGTTAACCCGCTGGCCCACGACGTGCCCGCGTACTGGCGGGCACTCCTCGCCGCGCAGTCCGGCATCGCCCCCATCACGCTGTTCGACACCACCGGCTACAAGGTCCGCATCGGCGGCGAGGTCAAGGGCTTCAAGCCCGACCCGGTCCTGGACGCCCGGGCCGCCAAGCGCCTCGACCGGTTCACGCAGTTCGCCATGGTCGCCGCCCACGAGGCGATTGCGGACAGCGGGTTCGATGTGGCGAAGGAAGACCCGTTCCGGTGCGGCGTCATCGTCGGCAGCGGGATCGGCGGGCTGGCGGAGTTCGAGAGCGGTCACCACGACCTGCTCAACCCCGCGAAGGGGCCGAACCGGCTGAGCCCGTTCGTCATCCCCAAGATGATCGCCAACTCGGCGGCCGGGAACATCTCGATCCGCCACCACCTGCAAGGCCCGAACACGACGGTCAGCACCGCCTGCTCGTCGGCCGCCCACGCCATCGGCGACGCCATGCGGCAGATCGCCTACGGGTTCGCCGACGTGATGGTGACCGGCGGCACCGAGGCCGCGATCACGCCGATGGGACTGAGCGGGTTCATCGCCTGCCGGGCGCTGTCGGAGCGGAACGACGACCCGGGCCACGCCAGCCGCCCGTTCGACGCCGGCCGCGACGGGTTTGTGCTGAGCGAGGGCGCCGGCATCCTGGTGGTCGAGGAGTTGGAGCACGCGAAGGCTCGCGGCGCGAAGGTCTACGCCGAGGTCGTGGCGTGCGGCAACACGGCCGACGCGTACCACATCACCGCCCCGCACGAAGACGGCGCCGGCGCCGCGGCGGCGATGCGGGCGGCGCTGGCCGAGGCCGGGTGGAACGCCACCGACGTGGACTACATCAACGCCCACGGCACGAGCACCCCGCTCGGCGACGCGGCCGAGACGAAGGCGGTGAAGCACGTCTTCGGCGACCACGCGAACCGGCTCTTGATGTCGAGCACCAAGAGCATGATCGGCCACCTGCTCGGCGCGAGCGGCGGGGTCGAGGCGGTGGCGTGTGCGCTGTCGATCAAGCACGGCGTGGTCCACCCGACGGCGAACCTGACTGAGCAGGACACGGCCGGCGGCTGCGACCTCGACTACGTGCCGAACACGCCGCGCGAGGCCCGCGTGCGCCGGGTGCTGAGCAACAGCTTCGGCTTCGGCGGCCACAACTGCTCGCTGGCGCTCGCGGCAATCTAAGCCCTCAATTCGTCTCCCGTTTCGGGCACCCGCCATGCCCCCCGAAGCGATCGTGGCCGCGGCTCTCGCCGCGTTCGCCGTCTGGTGGTGCTTCCTCATCTGGGCGATCTCCTGGCTGACCGGGTGGCGGACGCTCGCCTGGCACTACCCCCTCGGCGGCCCGTTCCACGGCCGCGAACACCGGTTCCAACGCCTCCAGATGGGGTGGGGCAACTACGGCGGGTGCGTGACCATTGGCACCAACGCTGCCGGCCTGTACTTCGCGGTCATGCTCCCGTTCCGCCCCGGCCACCCGCCGCTATTCGTCCCGTGGGACGAGATCGCGTCAGCGGAGTTCGTCCGCAAATGGTACGGCTCCTGGCTCGAACTCCACTTTGCGGCCGCGCCCCGCGTCCGTGTGCGGCTCCCCGAGCGGGTCGGGAAGTTGGTCGCGGCCGACGCCAACCGCTCGTGGGCGGCTGCTGAACCCGGTGTTCGGTAGCGGCGAGCCGATTCATCCCCGTGGGATCGCCGTGCCGCTCTACCTCTTTCCGCCGGCGCTCGTCCTCGGGTGGGTCGCCGTCTCGCTGCTGCTCGGCGCCGCAGGCGGGTGGTGGTGGCTCGCCCGGCGCTACCGTCTGGCCGCGCCGGACTCGCCGCAGAAGTGGTTCTACCCGCGCCTCACGCTCGTCGGCTGGGTGCCCTACGCCCGCTGGCTGACGCTCGGCGTCGGCCGCGACGGGCTCACGCTCCTGCCCAACATCCTCTACCGCCCCGGGCACCCGCCGCTGTTCGTCCTGTGGGCGGACGTGTCGGTCCGCGCGGTCGCCGGACTCGCCTGGGGCTACCACGAGTTCCGCTTCGCCAAGGCCCCGGGCGTCGCCGTCCGCGTCAGCAGCTCGCTCGCGCTGCGAATGCTCGCCGACGCCGGCGTGCCGGTGGCGGTCGTAGAATAGCCGTTCTTCCGCGACCCGCCCCGAGATGATTCGATGCCGCTACCCGACCTGCTCGCCGGCCGGTGGGCCGACGTGTCCCTCTCCCAGAACGAGTTCGCCCGGTACTCGCGGCACGTCATCATGCCCGAGGTCGGGCTCGACGGGCAGCGGAAGCTCAAGGCGGCGAAGGTGCTCGTCATCGGCACCGGCGGGCTCGGGTCGCCGCTCGCGCTCTACCTCGCCGCCGCCGGCGTCGGCACCATCGGGCTCGTCGATTTCGACACCGTGGACGCCTCGAACCTCCAGCGCCAGATCATCCACGGCACGCGCGACGTGGGCCGCTCCAAGTGCCAGTCCGCCGCCGACAAACTCCGCGACATCAACCCCGAGATCACCGTCGTCCTCCACGAGGACCGCTTCCACTCGACGAACGCGGAGGCGATCGTCCGCGACTACGACATCGTGGTGGACGGCACCGACAACTTCCCGACGCGCTACCTCGTCAACGACGTGTGCGTGCTGCTGAATAAGCCGAACGTGTACGGCAGCATCTTCCGGTTCGACGGGCAGGCGACCGTGTTCCACCCCGCCGTGGGGCCGAGCTACCGCTGCCTCTATCCCGAGCCGCCGCCGCCGGGCGAGGTGCCGAGCTGCGCCGAGGGCGGGGTGCTCGGCATCCTCCCGGGCGTCATCGGCTGCATCCAGGCGACGGAGACCGTGAAGCTCATCCTCGGCGTCGGCGAGCCGTTGATCGGCCGGTTGCTCCATTACGACGCGCTGAACATGACGTTCAAGACGTTCAAGATCCGCCGCGACCCGAAGTGGCCCGTCGGCGCCCCGCACCCGACGGTGAAGGGGCTGATCGACTACGAGCAGTTCTGCGGCGTGCGCGGCGGCCCGGCCCCGGCCGCACCGACGGGCAGCGAGATCACGCCGGAGCAACTGAAGAAGCGCATCGACGCGGGCGAGAACCTGTACGTCCTCGACGTCCGTAACCCGAACGAGTTCCAGATCTGCCGTATCCCCGGTACGGTGTTCCTGCCGCTCCCAGAACTGCTGACCCGCTTCGCCGAGGTGCCGAAGGACCGCGAGGTGATCGTCCACTGCAAGAGCGGGATGCGCAGCGCGAAGGCGATCGAGTTCCTGAAGGGGCAGGGCTACACGCGGCTGCTGAATCTGACCGGCGGCATCCTCGGCTGGGCCGAGAAGGTGGACCCGGGGATGCCGCGGTATTAGCGGGAATGACCAAGGACCAATGACCCACCAATGACCAAGGAGGACAGCCACTTGTCTTCCTTGGTCATTGGTGGGTCATTGGTCCTTGGTCATTCCCGTCCTTACCAGCTCTCCTTCTCCTCCGCCGGCGTCGGCTCGGCGGGCTTCTTCGGGGTCATGCGGAAGAACAGCACGAACACCGCCAGACACACGAACACGCCGATGCTCGGCACCATCCAGAAGCCGTTCCAGTCCACCGCCTTCGTCTCGGGGTTCGTGTACCGGTCGAGCAGGATGCCGCTCAGCACACTCCCGAGCCACATCCCGATGCCGTACGTGAGGAAGCTGAACAGCGCCTGGGCGCTGGCGCGGATGTCCTTCGGCGCCTCGTTGTCGCAGTGGATGAACCCCGCCGCGAAGAAGAAGTCGAAGCAGAACCCGTGCAGCGCCACGCCGGCGATGGCGAGCGCGAACGCGAAGCCTTCCGACCCCGCGTTGGCGAACAGCAGGTAGCGGAGCCCCCAGCACGCCATCCCGAGGATCAGCACGCCCTTCATCCCGATCCGCCACAGGAACAGCGGCAGCAGCGGCAGGAAGATGGTTTCGCAGATCTGCCCGATGAGCATCGTGCTGCCGATGTTCGTCACCCCGCACTCGGCCTTCAGGAACTGACCGGTGACCGTGTAGTAGAAGGCCAGCACTACGGTGATCGCCAGCGACACGAGGAAGAACACGGCGAACGAGAAGTCCTTGAACAGCCCGAGCGCCTTCACGAACGGGACGGCGTCGCCGGCCTTCGCGGTCGGCGGCGTCTTCGGGAGGAGGAAGCTGAACACACCCAGCGCCGCCGACAGCCCGGCGGCGAGCAGCAGCGGGCCGTTCGAGTCGGCGGCGGTCTTGCCGTTCTGGGCGAACACGAAGTCGATGGTGAACCCGGCGCCGATCCACCCGAGGGTGCCCATCACCCGGATGCCGGGGAAGTCGCGCTGCCCGTCCGGGACGTGGCGGAACGTGATCGAGTTCGCCAGCACCAGCGTCGGGTTGTAGAGGAGTGCGTACCCGAACGTGAGGGCGAACAGCGTGTTGAACTCGCCGGGGTCTTGCGTCGTGGCGATGAGGTAGAGGAACCCGGCCCCGAGCAGGTGGCAGATGCCCATGAACCGCTCGCTGTTGATGTAGCGGTCGGCCACGTATCCCGCGAAGATTGTCGAGAAGATCGCCCCGAGGGCGGTGTTCCCCATCAGCGCCCCGGCCTGTTCGCCGGTGAACTTCAGCCCGAGGAGGTACGGGAAGAAGACGACGAACCACGACCCCCAGACGGCGAACTGGAGGAACATCATCACGGAGAGTTGACCGCGGACGACGGGGTCGAGCGGCGGGGCGGACGACGGGCCGGACGGCGCGGCGTGGGACATGACGGACTCGCGGCGGGGGTCGGGACTGCTCCCGAATGTAAGCCCCCGCCGCGCGGGCGGCAACGGGAAAGGCCTACCGGACGAGCCGGAAGCGTGGGCGACGGGGCCGCGTAACCGGTCACCGTAGAAAGGCGAGCGGCGGGCGTGAGCCCGCCGGTGGCGAGCGTGAGGCATCCGACGCGCCACCGGCGGGCTCACGCCCGCCGCTCGCCCGGGTGTCACGTCACTCCTTCTTCGCCGCCGACAGCCGGGTGCTCGTGCGCAGCAGTTCCAGGAACGCCTGCCGGTGGCCGTGCGGGTCGTAGGTGCAGGCGGCCTCGGCCCGCGCCAGCGCGCCGGGCAGGTTTGCCCCGCCGCGGTACGGCGAGTCACGCAGCACGAGCCCCCATTCCGCCACCGCCGACGCGAACGCGAAGTCCTCCGCCACCGGGCGGCCGTCGGCGCTGCCGGGCAGCACCGCCGCCAACTCCTTGCTCGTCTCACCCTCCGGCGACTTGTAACGCATCTTCACCGTCAGCCACTCGTCGGCCGGGCCGGCGGGTTGTGGTGGCGCCTGGTACTTCAGCGGGTCCACGCCGGGCACGTCGATCGACACGCCGACCGGCACGACCTCGTACAGCGCGGTGACGGTGTGGCCGCTCCCCAGGTCGCCGGCGTCCACCTTGTCGTTCTTGAAGTCCTCGTCGCGTAAGAGCCGGTTCTCGTAGCCCATGAGCCGGTACGCGGCGACCTTCCCCGGGTTGAACTCGACCTGGAACTTCACGTCCTTCGCCACCACGTTCAGCGCCGCACCCTGTTCCACGAAGATGCGCTGTGCTTCGTCCAGCGTGTCGATGTAGGCGTAGTGCCCGTTTCCCTTCCGCGCCAGCGCTTCAAGCCGGTCGTTCTTCAGGTTCCCCATCCCGAACCCGAGCACCGTGAGGAACACCTGCGAGTTCCGCTCGCGCTCGATCATCTGGTCGAGCTCGCTCGGGCTGGTGACGCCGACGTTGAAGTCGCCGTCGGTGCAGAGGATGACGCGGTTCGTGCCGCCGCCGATGAAGCTGGTGCGGGCGAGCTCGTAGGCCTTCGTGATACCGCCGGCGCCGTTCGTGCCGCCGCCGGACGTCAGCCCGTGCAGGGCGTGGGCGATCGCGTCCTTCTGGCCCCCCGGCGTCGGAGGCAGCACCACCCGCGAGTCGCCGGCGTAGGTGACGATCGACACCTGGTCGTCGGGCCGCAGCCCGCGGACGAGGAGTTCGAGCGACTGGCGGACGAGCGGGAGGCGGTTCTCGGGGGCCATCGACCCGGACGTGTCCACGAGGAACACGAGGTTCCGCCGCGGCGCCTCGTTCGCCTCGAACGCCTTCGCCCGCACGCCGACGCGGACGAGCTTGTGCCCGTCCCTCCACGGGCACGGGGCCATGTCGAGTGTCAGCGACACCGGCGCCTCGCCGGTCGGCTGCGGGTAGCGGTACGGGAAGTAGTTCACGAGTTCCGCCAGGAACACGGCGTCGCGCGGCGGGAGGGCGTTGTTCGAGAGGAAGCGGCGGACGTTGCTGTAGCTCGCCGAGTTCACGTCGGCCGAGAACGTGCTGAGCGGCGCGGTCTGCGCGAGGCGGAACGGGTTCTCGACGATCGGCGCGTACGCCTCGCCGGTCCTGGTCGGGTCGCCGGGCTTCGGCTGTGGCGCCTTGCCGTTCTCGAATTCCCTTGCGACTCGCGGCAGCCCGGCGGCCTGCTCGTGTGCCGCGTCGCCCGCGGTCCGGGCGGGGGAGCGCATCGCAGCCTTGTCGCAGCCGACGGGCACGAAACAGAGCAAACCGAAGAGTGCCGGGACGAGCTGACGCGGGCGCGCAACGTGGGACATGGGCCACCCCCGAGACGTGGGACCGGGAACGGGCACGCGGAACTGTTACCCCACTGACGCCGTTCGCGGGCGGTTATTCCCGGATCGGGGGGGCGGGGCGCGTGCCGGGCTCTCGGAAGGAAGTCGCACGAGTGCTGGCGGGATGACGGAATTTTCGGAGCGGGATCGGGTGATACGAATCAAGTCGTTTCGAGTCCGGCGGCGGTGAGTTTTCAAGCCGACGGCCTGGGAGCCCTCAGCCCAGGGCAACGCCCTGGGTTCGCGGCGCGAATCCCCCGCAGGCTGAAGGCCTGCCAGCCGGCTCGCAGCCCTTCAGGCTGCAACCCCCCCCGGCCCCGTGACCCAGGGCGGCGGTCGCTGCGCTCCCTGGCCCTGGGCTGAGGGCTCTCAGGCCGTCGGCCTGAAAACCGCCCCCGCGGCGCCTCGCTTGAAACTACTGGACTCGGTACGAGCCGCACGAGGCCGCGGCCGGTTCGTTTCAACCTGGAACGCCGAACGCCCGGGGATGTTGTCCCCGGGCGTTCGAGTTGGTCGCTCTGGAAGACGGCTTACCGCCAGCGGACGGCGAAGGTCGAGTTCCCCATCACCACTAGCTCGCGCTCCGCGTAGCCGTGGGCTTCGAGGCAGTCGAGCAGGTCTTCGGCGGCGGTCAGGTTGTCCACGGTGGTCAGCTGCCAGTCGGTGCGAACCGGGCCGCGGGGGGCGTCGGCGAGCGTGTCGGCGGCCGGGTCGCCGAGGCCGACCGCGGTGCCCTGGCTCGCCAGCGCCGTTCCGGGCCGGGCGGTTACGACCACGGCAGTGGCCGTCGCCAGCATCGCCCCGACAATCAGGAGGGCGGTGATTTCCATGTCGAACTCCCTCTCGGGTGCCGCACTGTGCTGATCACAAACCCCTAGAACATGGTTCGCCGGCCGTGCGCGAAAAAACCGGAAAAGGTCCACCAAGACCGGCGGGCCGGGCGACCGATTCAGGACGGGGGCGAAGGCTTCTGCCGGGGCGACAATCCCGGGCGACTGCCTTCCGTGACGGGAACTGAAATCGGTCGGCCGTGACCGATCGGGCGAAGGCGAAGGTGCGGATTCCGAACCGGATCGGCCCGCGGGCACAAGGCCCGGCGGGTCGTGTGTGTCCGGCCGACTGCTGAAACCTGGGCGGCTGGGCCTATTCTAGCGGCCCGCATCCCGGGAGATCAACTCATTAATCCGCGCGGCAAGCGCTGACGGATCGGCGACCTTCGAGCCTTCCGCGATGACCGCCTGCTCGTAAAAGAGCCGGGCGTAGGTGGCGACACGCGGGTCGGCGGCGTCTTTCGAATGCACCTCGCGTGCCGATTGTACCGCCACATGGTCCGGATTCAGTTCGAGTACTCGTTTGCCCTTTCCCTCGCCGCGGCCGAAGCGTTCCAGCAACCGCTCCATGTGCGCGCTCGCCGCGCCCTCGTCGGCCACGAGGCACGCCGCGCTGGCGGTCAGGCGTTTCGTGAGGCGCACGTCGGCGGCTTCTGGGAGCGCCGCCTTGAGGGTGGAGAGCAGCGGGGCGAACGCCTCTTTCACGTCGGCCGGGATGTCCTCCGCGCTCGGGGCCGCGCCGCGGTCGGCGGCCTGGAGCTTCTTCCCCTTGTACTCCATCAGTTGCGGCAGCGCGAACTCGTCGATCGGGTCCGAGAGGAGGAGCACGTCCTGCCCCTTCGCCTTGAACGCCTCCAGGTACGGTGACCGGCGCAGCGGCTCGACCTCCTCGCCGATCAGGTAGTAAATCTCCGTCTGCCCCTCGGGCATCTTCTCCACGTACTCGGCGAGCGTGGTGTACTTGCCGGGCTCCGTGTTCGTGCTCTCGAACAGGAGCAGGTCGGCGATCTTCTCGCGGTTCGACCAGTCGCGCGTGAGCCCTTCTTTGAGGACCGTCCCGAGCCCCTTGTAGAACTCGAGGTACTTCTCGTACTCGACGTTCTTCACCCCGGCGAGCGTGTCGAGGACGTTCTTGACGACGCTCTTCTGGATGGTGTCGAGGATCGGGTTCTGTTGCAGGATTTCGCGCGACACGTTGAGCGGCAGGTCGGCCGAATCGACGACGCCCTTCACGAATCGCAGGTAGAACGGCAGCACCTCCTCGCACCGGTCCATGATGAGGACGCGTTGCACGTACAACTTCAGCCCGGCCTTCTGCTCCTCCCAGTCGAAGCTGAACGGCTTCTTCGTCGGGATGAAGCACAGCACCTTGAACTCGGTCTTCCCCTCGGCGGCGTAGTGGATCGTCGCCGCCGGCGCGTCGGCGTCGTGGCTGATCTGCTTGTAGAACTCCGCGTACTCGTCCGGCTTCACCTCGCTCTTGTTGCGCAGCCACACCGCCTTCCGGCTGTTCAACGTCTCCTCGGTCGTGGTCTTCTCACCGTCCTTCTCCGTCTCCTGGTCCATTACGACCGGGTGCTCGATGAAGTCGGAGAACTTGCGCACCAGCGAGCGCAGCTTCCAGGGGTCGAGGAACTCGGCCGCGTCCTCCTTCAGGTGCAGGATCACGTCGGTGCCGCGGGTCGGCTTCTCGACCTGCTCCACGGTGAACGAGCCCTGCCCGTCGGACACCCACTTCGTCCCACCCGCCGGTTCGCCGGGGCCGCGGGTGACGACCGTGACCGTGTCGGCGACCATGTACGCCGAGTAGAAGCCGACGCCGAACTGCCCGATGAGCCCCGGCCCGGCGCCCTGCTGGCTCGCCTTCGCCGCTTCCAGGAACGCCCGCGTGCCGCTCTGGGCGACGGTGCCGAGGTGGTCGATGACCTCCTGGCGCGTCATGCCGATGCCGTTGTCCGAGATCGTGAGCGTCTTCGCGCCCTTGTCGGGCGCGATCTTGATCTTCCAGTCGGTGTTCCCTTCGAGCTTGTCGGCGTTGGCGAGCGCGTCGAACCGGACCTTGTTGACGGCGTCCGAGGCGTTCGAGATGAGCTCGCGGAGGAAGATCTCCTTGTCGGAGTAGAGCGAGTGGGTGATGAGGTGGAGGAGTTGCTTCAGCTCGGCCTTGAACTCCAGCGTCTCGGCGGCCATCGGGTGTGTTCCTTAAAACGGGATGGCCGCAAGAAGGCACAAAAGTCACAAAAACGAAGACGAAATCCGACTCTCGTCATTTTTGTGCTTTTTGCGCCTTTTTGCGGCCATTCTCCGGGTTCAGTGGGTGGCGCTTATGGTAGTCGGGATTCGGGCGAACGGCCGGCGTGAGCCGGCTGGTCCAGGTGCCTGACGCTACCACCAGCCGGCTCACGCCGGCCGTTCGCCTGGGAACTTCGCGCGAAACACGGTCCGCCCGTCCTCGCGGCGCCACGCCAGCGCGGCGCCGTGCACGTCGGCCGCCTGCTTCGCCACGGCGAGGCCGAGGCCGATCCCCTCCGGCTTGCCGGTCACGAACGGCTCGAACAGCTTCGCCGTCAGCTCCGGCGGCGGGCCGGGGCCGGTGTCGCTCACCTCGACCGCGGCGCCCTTCTCGTCAGCGATCAGTGACACCGCCACGTCACCGCCCGGACCGGCGGCGTCGGCGGCGTTGTCGATGAGGTTCCCGAACAGGTGCGCGAGTTGCGCCGGGTCGCCGGTCAGCGGCACCGGGGCCGGCGGCGGGTCGTAGTGCAGCGCGATGCCGGCGTGCTGGCAGCGCGGGCGGGCGAGGTTCACCGCCTGCTCCAGCAGCGCCGCCAGGTCGCACGGCTTCGGGGCGAACGGCGGCGGCTTGCCGAGCGTCAGGAACTGCCGCAGGTTCCCCTCGATCCGCGCCAGCTGCCGCAGCGCGACGCGCAGCGGCTCCGGGTCGGCGGCGGGGTTCTCTGCCATGAACAACTCGATCGACAACTTCGCCCCGGCGGCGGCATTGCGGAGCTGGTGCGCGAGCCCGCCGGCGAACTGGCCGAGCACCTTCAGCCGTTCGGCCCGGCCGAGAGCCTCGCGGTACTCGGCGAGTTGCTCGGCCATCGCGTTCACGGCGCGGAACAGATCGGCGACCTCGTCCGCCGGGCCGGGGACCGGAACGGTCTGGAAGTCGCCGCCGGCGATGCGGCGCGTGTGGCGGTCGAGCGCCGAGAGCCGGCGGACGAGCCCGGTGCCGAGTGCCAGCGCCAGCCCGCCCGCGACGAGCCCGCCGGCGCCGCCGAGTACGAGGAGCGGCCGCGCCGCGTCGCGCACGGCGGTGCGGCGGCGCTCCTCCGGCGTGAAGATGTACAGGTCGCCGGGCGCGGCCGGGTGGGGGCGGCGGAGTCGCAGGCGGAGGCAGCGGTACTCGACACCGCCGACCGTGACCGGCGGGCCGAGGCGGTGGTCGTCGCCGTCCTCGGCGGGGGTCGCGGTCGGCACGTCGGCGGGGTGCGGCGAGGCGGCGACCGGGGGCGTGCCGACCGGCGGACCGTCGGGACGGATGTACAGGAACTCGGCGCCGCTGAACCCCTTCATTTGGTTGAGGACGGGCTGGGTGAGCGGGAACCCCGGTGGCTCGGTGAGGGTGCGGGCGACGGTCCAGAGCTGGGCGGCGAGTTGGCGCTCGGCGTTCCGCGCGGCGGCGTCGGCGGCCCACCCGGTCGCGGCCACGTCGCCGGCGAGGAGCAGCGTCAGCGGCAGGAGCAGCCGGTAGCGGAGGGACAGCCGCATGGGTATGGTGTTTCGTGTATGGTGTTTCGTGTTTTGTATTTCGGCCCGGCCGTCTGCCGGTGGACGCGCAACACCAAACACGAAACACCAAACACAAAACACCAAGATGCGCTACGCCCTCTCCATCCTATGCGGCCTCGCCGCGCTCTCCCCCGCGGCCGCGCAGGAGCGGCCGAACGTCCTCCTCGTCATCACCGACGACCAGGGGTTCGGCGACCTCGGGGCACACGGCAACCCGCGCGTCCGCACGCCGAACCTCGACGCCTTCACGAAGCAGTCCGCATGGCTGAAGAACTTCCACGTCTCGCCGGTGTGCTCGCCGACGCGGTCGGCGCTCCTCACGGGGCAGTACAACTACCGCACCGGCGTCGTGGACACGTTCATCGGCCGCTCGCTGATGCGACCCGACGTGCCCACGCTCCCGCAATTCCTCGCCGCCGGCGGCTACCGCACCGGCCTGTTCGGCAAGTGGCACCTCGGCGACAACTACCCGCTCCGCCCCGAAGACCGCGGCTTCCAGGAAACACTGTGGAGCCGCGGCGGCGGTCTCGCGCAGCCGAGCGACCACCCCGATTCGGTGTTCGCCACCGCGTACTTCGACCCGTTCCTCACCCGCAACGGGAAGGAGGAGCGGGTGAAGGGGTATTGCACCGACGTGTTCACCGACGCGGCCGTGCGCTTCATCGGCGCGAAGTCGGAACGCCCGTTCTTCGCCTACGTCGCCTACAACGCGCCGCACGGACCGTATCAGGTGCGCGACGAGCTCGTCGCCCCGTACCGCCGCCTCGACCTGAGCGCCGCCGGCTTCCCACAACTCGGCCAGCCGTGGGCGGGGAAGAAGGACAACTCGGACGAGACGGCCCGTGCCTACGCGATGATCGAGAACATCGACACCAACTTCGCCCGGCTGCTGAAGGCGGTCGCCGATGCGGGTCAGCTCGACAACACGATCGTCATCTTCCTGACGGACAACGGCCCCGGCGGGGTGCGGTTCAACGCCGGCCTGCGGAACCGCAAGGGGACGGTGTACGAGGGCGGCACGCGCGTGCCGTGCTACGTCCGCTGGCCGGGGCGCGTCGAACCGGGGCGAGTGATCGACACGCCGCTCGCGCACATCGACATCACCCCTACGCTCATCGAGGCGTGCCGCGTCCCGATGCTCGGCAACGTGGCGCCGCCGTTCGACGGCCGCAGTCTCGTCGGCCTCCTCACCGGGCGGGACGTGAACTGGCCGGAGCGCACGCTGTTCGTCCAGTGGCACCGCGGCGACGTACCGGAGCGCTACCGCGCATTCGCCGCCCGCGGGCCGCGGTTCAAGCTGGTGCAGGCGAGCGGCGTCGCCCCGGACACGAAGTGGACGCCGCGCTACGAGCTCTTCGATATCCCCGCCGACCCGTTCGAGCAGCGCGACCTCGCCGCCGAGCGCCCCGAGGAGGTCGCCCGGCTGAAGGCGGCTTACGAGGCGTGGTTCACCGACGTGACGCGGCGCGGGTTCGACCCGCCGCGTATCGTGGTCGGCAGCGAGAAGGAGAACCCGGTGCGCCTCAGCCGGCAGGACTGGCGCGGCCCGAAGGCGGGCTGGGCGGCGGACAGCAACGGGCACTGGGAGGTGCGGGCCGAGCGGGCGGGGCGGTATCAGGTGACGGTGCGGTCGGGCCAGCGGTTCGCGTTCTGCGCCGGCACGATCGGCGGGCGGCGGTTCGATGCACCGTCGGACGGGACACGGGCGGTCGTCGGCGGGACGATCACCCTTCCGGCCGGCGACGCCCGGGTCGAGCTGACGATCGGCGACACCGAGGGGAAAGACCGCCGCGGGCCGGCCTATGTGGAGTTAGAGTACCTGGGGCCGGTCGGGAAGTAGAAGACGACCGGCCGGTGTGAGCTGGCTGGTCGTTGGTACACACGCTGCCACGGCAAATCTGTAACCTCACGAGCCGCGACCGCGAGGGAGCGGCTGGCGAACCCGACAGGCCGCAATCCGCGAAGGACGGTTCCGCGGCCGCTCCCTCGCGGTCGCGGCTCGTGGTGTGGTAGAGGGGTTGCCGATGAGATCTGCGCAACGACCAGCCGGCTCACGCCGGCCGGTCGCCGGTGGTTCGGTCACTTCGTCAGCGGCTTCCACTCGACCTTCTTGAACGTCACGACGGTGCCCGGGTCGTGGCCCTGGAGGGCGAACCGGCCCTTCGTGTGCGTCTTGTTCGGGTCGGTGAAGTCCACCGTCTTCTTGCCGTTCACGAAGATCTGGATGTGCGGCCCCTCCATGACCACCTCTTGCACGAACCACTCGTCCGGTCCGTGCGGGGCGGTGTTCATCACGGTGATGTCCTTCTTGAACGCCCCGAGCTTGGTGCGGCCGTCCGGGTACAGGCTGCCGGTGCGGATCGGGTCGCCGCCGGTCGCGTTGATCTGGGCCTCGTACCCCGGCGGGAACCCGGGCGCCAGCGTCGCCCGCGAGTACTGCCCGCTGTTCCCCTTGTCGTTGATCTTCGCCTCGACGCGGAAGCGGAAGTCGGTGTAGCCGTCCTTCTCGGTGAACAGGTGGCTGTGCGGCCCGCTGCCGATCAGGAGGCCGTCCTTCACCTGCCACAGCGGGATCAACTTCCCGTCCTTCGTCTGACCGCTATACCCGACGACGGCGCCGGCGTCGTTCTTGACCGGGACCACCTTCTGGTATGCCCCGGGGTTCGGGTTCGGGTGCGTGACCCACCCGGTAAGGTCTTTGCCGTTGAACAGCGGCTGCCAGCCGTCGGTGCCGCCCTCCTGAGCGCGGCCGCCGGCGGCGACCAGGAAGGTCAGGCAAGTTGGGACAGAAAGGAGGGTCAGGCGGAACAGGGATTGCACGGCGGTCGCTCCGCAAGCGAGGGGAGGAAGGCCGGGGGTCCGGCCGCCGGGTGATGCTACCCCGCCACGGAAGGAGCGGCCAGTGGCCGGCGAACCCGGCCGCACGACCCGACTCGCACGGCGGAGAAAATCCCCCCAAACCGCGCAGTTTGTGTTGTCGCCCCGTTCGGCGGCAGGTAGTTTGATGCCGTTGCGGCAGGCTGGGAGAGCTGGGAGGTTTAGCCCGGCTGCTCGCCCCGCCCGACCGGCCGAGGGACGTGGCCCCCGCACCCTGTCTGTCACCGTTGTTCTGGAGGCTGGTTCATGACGACTCGTCGCCTGTTCGGGCTGGGGACCGCGGCCGCCGCGGCCGCCCTGCTGGTGATCGCCCAGGACGCCTCGGCGTTCGGCAAGCGCAAGCGCGGGTGCGACGCCCCGCCCAGCTGCGAACCGGCCTGCGCGCCGGCCTGCGCACCCGCGCCGTGCGCCTCCACCGTCACCTACGTCGACCAGAAGGTCACCTGCTACAAGACCGAGTGGAAGACGAGGAAGCAGGAAGTGGACGTGTGCGAGCTGAAGTGGGTGGACGTGCCGTACAAGTACCACGTCTGCGAGACGTACACGGTCAACGAGAAGGTCAAGGTCTGCGAGATGGTGCAGTCGAAGGTGCCGCACAAGTACTGCGTCCTGGAGTCGCGGCCGGAGAAGTGCATGATCAAGGTGTGCAAGCAGGTCTGGACCGAGCAGGACCAGAAGTACACCTGGTGCGAGCCGGTGTGGGGCACCGCGAAGGTGAAGAAGACGGTCTGCGAGACCGTGTGCGTGCCGACCGTCGTCGTCTGCGCCCCGCCGGCCCCGAGCTGCGACAACGACTGCGGCCGGCGCAAGGGGCTGTTCGCCCGCCTGTGCCGCAAGCCGTCGTGCGACCCGTGCCCGGCGCCGTGCCCGCCCCCGTCGTGCGAGCCGTGCACCAAGACGGTGATGGTCAACAAGGTCATCACGAAGGAAGTCGAGTGCGAGGTCAAGACCTGCACGATGGTCCAGCGGGAAGGCGTCCGCAAGGTCCGCGTCTGCACCCCGGTCTGGGTCGACCAGGAGGTGATGGTCAACAAGTGCGTGCCGGTCGAGAAGGTCTGCGAGCGGGTCGTCTGCACCCCGACGTGGGTGGAGAAGGTGATGCCGGTGTGCAAGACCCGGATGGTCGAGCGGGACGGCGTCCGCCGCGTCTGCCAGCCGGTCCACAGCAAGAAGTGGATCGACGTGTCGTACTGCGAGCGCGTCCCGTACGAGACCACCATCCGCGTCCCGGTGGTGACCCCGTGCGCCCCGTGCCCGGCCCCGGCCTGCTGCAACTAAGCGGACCGGTCGGCTTTAGGTAGCCCCACCGGCCCCGGGTTCGCCCGGGGCCGGTTCGTTTTTCCGCGGCCGAACGTGTTCTACACTCCGGCATGAACCCGCGCCGCTTGCTGACCGCCGCCGGGGTCGTTGCAGCCGCCGTGTTGCTCGTCGGGCAGGTGCGGGCGCTCCTCGCCGACCCGACCGTATGGCCGCCGGACGACTTCGTCGAGTATTGGGCCGCCGCCCGCCTCACGCTCGACGGCGGCAACCCCTACGACCCCGCACAACTCCTCCCGCTCCAGCTCGCCGCCGGCCGCGACACCGACGAAGCGATCATGATGTGGAACCCGCCGTGGGCGCTCGCGGCGGTGCTGCCGCTCGGGCTCCTGCCGGCGCGGGAAGCGCAGCTCCTATGGCTGGCGGCCAACCTGCTCGCCGCCGGCTGGTGCGGCGACCGCCTCTGGCTCCGCTACGACGGCGACCCGGCCCGGCGCGGGGTCGGCTGGGCCGCCGCGCTCGCGTTCATCCCCACGCTGTTCGCGCTCCAGTCTGGGCAGATCGGCCCGCTCCTGCTGCTCGGCGCCGTGCTGTTCCTCGAAGCCGAGCGCCGCGGCTGGCCCGCGCTCGCCGGCGCGGCGACCGTGCTGTTGGCGATCAAGCCGCACCTCGCGTATCTGGTATGGGCCGCGATCCTGTGTGACGCGGTGGCGCACCGGCGCATCGGAATGCTCCTCGGCGGCGCGGCCGCGGGCGTGCTGGCGACCGCGGTGGCGCTGGCGTTCGACCCGCGGGTGCTCCACCAGTACGCCGACGCGATGGGGAACCGCCCGCCCGACCAGTGGGTGTCGCCGACGCTCGGTACGGTGTTGCGGCTACTGTTCGGCGAGGAGCGATTCGGCCTCCAGTTCGTCCCCGTGGTAGCGGGCGTGGCGTGGTTCGCGTGGCACTGGCGCCGAACCGGCCGCACCTGGGACTGGGCCGACCAACTGCCGCTGCTCTTGCTCGTGTCGTTCGTGACGGCGCCCTACGGGGCGTGGCCGTTCGACCTCGTGCTACTGTTGCCCGCGGTCGTGCGGCTGTTGGCGGGCGGGGCGCCGCGGGCGGTCCTCGCCGGATTGTTCGCGGTAAACGTTGCCTGCCTCGTGATGAACGTGGCACGGACCGGTTCGTTCCCGTTCCTGTGGGTGGCGCCGGCGCTGCTCGCGCTGTACGTCGTCGGCGTGCGCCACACGCGCGAACGGATACCCGTCGGAGCCCGGAGCGTGAGCGACGGGGGGGCTCACGCTCCGGACTCAGACGAACCCGCCCGCACCGGGGCGCTCGCATGACGCGCATCGTCGGCCCCGGCGGCGCCGCATTCGTCGTGCTGCTCCTCCTGCTCCTCGCGGGCGGGCGCTCGAACTTCTTCCGCGACCCCGGCACGTTCTGGCACGTTACCACCGGCGAGAAGATCCTCGCCGACGGGTTCCTCCGTACGGACCCGTACACGTTCACGTTCGGCGGGACGTGGTGGGTGCCGTACCAGTGGCTCGGCGAGGTGGCGATGGCTCTCGCCCACCGCGCCGGCGGGTTCGACCTGCTCCTCCTCGGCGCCTGCACGATCCTCGCCGCCACGTTCGCCGCCCTCTTCGCCCGGCTGTACGCCACGGGCCTCAACCCGGTCCTCGCCGGCGTGGTCCTGCTCGTCGGACTGGCCGCGGCGGCGTCGCACTTCCACGTCCGCCCGCACCTGTTCACCATTGCCGGCATGGCGATGACGACGATGCTCCTCACCGACATCGACGCCTGCCGCGCCCCGCTGCGCCGGCTGTTGTGGCTGGTGCCGGGGTTCGTTGTCTGGACCAACGTCCACGGAGGGGTGCTGGCGGGGATGGGCACGGTCGGGCTCGCGGCGGCCGGCTGGGTGGGACTCTGGCTCGTCGGCCGCGACGGCCCCGCGCGCTCGCGCGCCGACGCCGCGTGGGCGTGCGCAGCGGTCGCGGGCTGTCTGCTGAGTTCGCTCGTGAACCCTTACGGCCTCGACCTGCTGAAGACGTGGCACGTCATCATGGGCGAGCCGGCACTGAAGGCGATCGTGCAAGAGCACAGCGCGCTCGACCCCGCCGCGCCGTACGCGTGGCCCGTCTTCGCGCTCGCGGCACTCTACCTGTTCGTGCTTGTCGGCGTGCCGCGGCGCGAGCTGCGGGTGTCGTGGCTGCTGCCGGCGGTGTGGTTCGTCCTCACCTGCGACCGCGTCCGCCACGCCCCGCTGTTCGCCGTCGTCACGCTGGTGGTGGTCGCTGCCGCGTGGCCGCACACGCGCTGGGCGGAGTGGCTGGCGCGACACCGGCCCGACGTGTACCAGCCGCGGGACGGCCGGACCGGCTTCTGGCCGAACGTCTGGCTCCCGGCCCTGCTCGTCGGCCTCGCCGCATTCCTCCAAGTCGGCCGGATCGAAGTGCCGGTGATCGGTGCGGGCTGGGCGCGGCTCGACGGGGCGCACTGGCCGGTGGAAATCCTGCCGGAACTGAAGGCGCACGAGCCGCGTTCGCCGGCCGACCCGCACCGCCTGTTCAACGGCTACATCGACGGCGGGTTCGTGATCTACCACGCCCCGGGTTACAAGGTGTTCGTGGACGACCGCTGCGAGGTGTTCGGCGGCGCGTGGCTGCTGGCGTTCGTCCGCGCCGAGAGCGAGGGCACGGCCGACGCCGTGGCGGCGTGGGAGGCGCGGTACGGCCGCTTCGACTTCGCCCTGACCCGCACCGGCGACGGCTTCGACACCTACTTCGCCGCCGCCCCCGGCTGGGAGTGCGTGACGCGCACCGGCGTGGCGAGCTTTTACCGGCGCGTGTCGCCCCCGTAGTGGCCTGTCCATTCGGTGTCGGGATCTGGCGAGCGGCCGGCGTGAGCCGGCTGGTCGTTGGTACAGGTGCCCGTACCAACGACCAGCCGGCTCACGCCGGCCGCTCGCCAGACTCGGGTTTCAACCGGTAGACGGACCATCACTGGTCCGTCTGATCACCACCCCTGGGCGGGCGCGGGCAGGCAAACCGGCCGGTAGACTGTGGGTGAGGTGTCGGGTGTGGCCCCACCGACTCTGCCCGCGGCCCGGACCGCGGCAGCGATCTTCGGGTTCTGGCGCATACACCCGGACCGTGACTTTCCTCCAGTCCGTTAGCCGCGCGGTCCATGCACTGTGATGGTGCGACCGCGGGGGCGGTCGTCCGGGCGACCGAGCAGGTTCACCCCTGCAACCCCCGCGGCACGAGCGGCCGGACGGGACACTCCGTCGGAACCCGACACCCGCCCACCGGCGACCGCCGGCCCGCGCAGCAATGCGCGGCCGACGGCCCCCGTGTGGGCGTTTCCGGACGGTGCCGCGGAACAAGGGTTCAGCCGCGACCGGTCCTGGGGCAGCGAGTTGTGGAACTCCGATGTCGATGCCCCGCTTCGGAGCACCCCACTCAGGACCAACATGACTGCCAACGACCTCCTCCGCGACCCCGCGGCCCCGGAGCATGCGAGACCCGACACCGAACGGTCGACGAACGACTACCGGCGCATCCACCAATCCGTGTCGGACCCCTGGTCGCGCGGGCGTTTACTGCGCGATCAGAAATCGCCGAGCACCTGGCCGTCGTCGCGGAGCATCAGGTTCAGGAACGTCCCCAGGTCGACGGAATCGCGGACGAACCGGGCCGACCCGTCGGCCAGGCTGACGTGGACTCCGCCGGTGTGGAAGCTGTACGGCTGCCCGCTGTTGGTGTGGTTGATGAACTTGTAGGTGCCCGGGGTGGAGTCGATGGCCGCCTCCCACGCCGACCCGAGACTCGGGTCGGTCGGGGTGAGCGGCGGGTTCGGGGTGCCGGCCGCGCCGCGCCCGCTGTTCGTCGGGCTGGTAGCGGCGGTCAGGTTGTCCGCCCGGTACGCCCGCATCTTCACCCCGTCCCCGGCCCCGGCCCACGCCAGCGACACCGCCCCGGTGACCTGTCGGCCCATGACGTACAGCAGTGGCGACCCGGCGCACTCGTAGAAGAGCATGGTGTTGCTGTACCCGTCGGTGATGGCGGCGTAGGCGGCCCCGCGGCGGCGGGGGTCGGTACTCCGGGAGTCGGGCGGGCTCATGGCGGTGTTGAAGTTCATCTGCGGCTCCCCCTCCTGATACCAGAGCGGGTGCCCGACCGGGCGGAGGGCCGGGATGCGGGGCGAGGTGTAGTCCGTCGCCTGGGCGTTCAGGGTGGCGGACACGGCGATGGTGCGGTCCCCGGGGGTGCTCGGGCACTGGAAGACGGGGACCGGCACGTTGAAGTAGGTGCGGAGTTGGGCCGACCACCCGGAATCGGTCAGCGCCCCGTTGAACCCGTGCTGCCCGTTCGAGTGGCGGGCGGCCTCGAACTCCTGGGACATGGTGACCTGCTCGACGTAGGGCAGGACGCGCCAGAGCGACCCGGTCCGGGAGTACGGGAAGTGCCCGTTGTTGTGCTCGTACTGCATCATCCCGAGGCCGATCTGCTTCATGTTGTTGAGGCACTTGGCCCGGGCGGCGGCGGCCCGGACCTTCTGGACGGCGGGGAGGAGCAGGCCGATCAGGATCGCAATGATGGCAATCACGACCAACAACTCGATGAGCGTGAAGGCGCGACGGGGCGGGCGGCGCATGGCCGGTCTCCGGGCGAGCGGGTGGGTATGAGCCGCGTGGCGTCGGGTGGTGAGCGCGGGCGGGACGACGGACCGTCCCCGCGCGTCCCGTTCGGAGGCGGAGCGAGCTCGGCGGGTTGCTGAGACAGAGTCTCAGTAGCTATGGTGTACTCTACGAAGCCAGTATGGATGGTCAACGACCAGTTCTGGGGAAAATATTGGCAAAATGATGGTCTTATGGCATCCAGTATGGTCGATTAAGGATCAACATCGGCCAATCTGGTTAAATTATATTTATTTTACACATGTCAATTCGATGTTGGACTGGTTGCGGAGGTGTCACGCATCAGGCTCGTCGCCGAAGAACCCCGTCAGCCGCTCCGCGAGCCAACGGCGGAACTCGTCCGTCGTCGGCGGGCAGTGCTTGCAGTTCGCCATCACCTCCGCGTCCACCCCGGGAATCCGCGCCTTCGCCCGCGCCACCAGCAGGCCGCCCGGGAACGAGATGTCGTCGGACGCGCCGAGCACGAGTGTCGGCATCGACAGGCCGCGGAGCTCGGCGTCGGTCGCCAGCGGCGGGATGCGGAGGTCGAGCACCATGTCCCACATCCCGTCGCCCATGAACCCGGCCCAGTCGTCGTCCCATGTCGTCAGGAGCGGGGCGAGGAGGCGGCGGAGGTTGCGGTCGGTGCGGCGGAGGCGGTAGCGGAGCATCGGCAGGGCCAGCCTCGTCAGCCCCTTCCAGTGCGATCCGTTCACGATACCGGCGGGCACGAGCAACCCCAGCTTGCGGACCAGCGCCGGACGCGCGACCGCGAACTGCCGCGCCACGAACCCACCCCAGCTCACCCCGAAGACATTCGCGGCTCCGAGGCCGAGCGCGTCGAACACCTCGGCCAGCCAGCGGGCGTACGAGTCGTCGTCGAGCTTGAGTTTCGCCTGCGGGCCGTGGACCGACTGACCGGGGAGGTCCGGGGCGACGACGCGGAAGCGGTCGAGCAGCGGGCCGAGTTCGGAGAGGAGGTGCGCGGCGCCGGTCCGCATGGCGTGGAGGCTGACGAGCGGCGGCGCGGCCTCCGGGCCGGCGACGAGGACCGTTCCCGGCCCGAGTGAGGTGGTGACGACGCGCCGCTCGACCGGCGCCGGCACGCGGGCGAGGAACCGCTCGTACCATGTCTCCAGCCGTGCCCGGCCGGCGTCGCTCGTCCAGACCGTGTACCCCATTCTCGCTCCTCCGCGGTCCTGGAGGATCGACCGCCGGTAGCCCGGCGGGGATAACCGATCGCGTCAGTAGATGATGTTGCGGAGGCGGCCGCGGTAGTCGTCGGCCTCGGGGCTGCGCGGGCCGATGGCGGTGAAGATGCGGACCATCAGCTCGCGCACCGGGCCGCGGCCGAGCGCGGGGTCGTCTTCCGCCGCGGCGATGAGCACGTCCATCGCCGGCACGTACTCGCCGCGGGCCGCCAGTACGGCGGCGAGCGGGACGCGGGTCGCGGCGTCGGTCGCCGCGGCCGTCGCGGCGGCGAGGTCGGCGTCGGCGTGCGGCGTCTGTCGCAGTGCGATCACCGCCTTCAGCCGGTCCGCCTCCGCCAACTCGTCACCGCTCTCGACCGGGGCTAGAAGTGCGGCGGCCTCGGATTCGTTGCCGGGCGTCGCAAGCAGCGCCCGCGCCAGGCCGACGCGGGCGGCGGGGTCGTCGGGGTTGGCGGCGAACCGCTCGCGGTAGGAGAAGAGCGCGGCGGCCGGGTCGCTGGCTTCCGCCTCGCGCGGGTCGGGCTTCGGCTCGCCGGCGCCGGCCGGGAGTAGCTTCTCGATGAACTGGCGGACCTGTGGCTCGGGCAGCGCGCCCTCGAAGCGGTCGGCGAGCTTGCCACCGACGACCGCGAACACGGCCGGGATGCCATTCACCCCGAACGCCGCCGGCAGCTCCTGCTCCTCGTCCGTGTTCACCTTGGCGAGGATGAACGCCCCGGCCTTCTCGGCGGCGAGGCGCTCAAGGACCGGCGCCAGCGCCCGGCACGGCCCGCACCACGGCGCCCAGAAGTCGATGACGACCGGCACCTCGTGGGACTTGTCCACCACCTCCTGCTGGAACGTGTCGGCCGTGACCTCGACCACCCACGGGGAACCCGCCATCGTCGCCTCCCGGTTAGAAGAGGCTGTTATATGGCGGCCGGTCGCCCGACTTACTCCGCGGAGAAGTCCCACAGCCCCAGGCGCGTCTGTGCCCCGTTCGGCTCCAGCACCGCCAGCACCGGCCGCGTCGGGTGGAAGGCGACGGCGGTGACGCGCCCCGGCCACGACCGCACCAGCCGGCCGGTCGCCGTGCCCCACACGCCCAGCCGCGGGTCACCCCGGGTGATCGAGGCTGGTGCGACGAGCATCCCCTTCTTCTTCGCCACTTCCGCCTTTTCGACCCGGCTGTACGGGGCCGCTACCAACCGGCCGTCGGGGGAGAAGGCCGCGCCAGCGGCGGAAACCTCCAACAGCTCGCCCGTGTCCGACAGCGTCGTCGTCCTGCCGGTCGCCCCGTCGAGTAGCACCGGCTTGTTGAACCCGCGCGACACCAGGACTCGGCCGCCGTCGCGGGACAGGCCGAGCGGGTACGACAGCTTCGGCTCGCTGCCGGGGAGCGTGTCGAGTTCGGGCACCACCTGCCACCCCTTCTTCTCCGCGGGGTGGATCGCGATCGCATCCGTCTTGGCGTCGGCGAGCACCACGGTCTTCCCGTCGGTGCTCAGTTGGGCGGTTCGGAAGTTGCCGTCGTAGGTGGCGAGGGTTTCGAGCGCCTTCCCGGTCGTCGCGTCGACCCGGCGGAGTTCGACCTTGCGGATGACGGCGTCGTCGCGGCCGAACACCAGCGTGCGGTAGCTCTTCCCGTCGGTGGCGAAGGCGAAGTCCGTGGACTGCTCCTGGTCGAGGGCGAATTCCTTCGAGTAGGGGACGAGCGATAGCGCCCGCCCCGCCGGCCCGATGGGCGCACCGCCCTCGCCGCCCTCGGCACCTGACGGGAAGGCGGGTAACCCGTCCGGCCCGGGGCGGCCGATGATGCCGATGACGAAGAACGACGCGTGGTGCCGCCCGCTGACCAACCCGCTCTCGCGGCGGACGAGGAGGAGTTCCTTCCCGCCCGGGGTGAACCCGACGAACCGATCCGGGGCGTGGCCGGCGGTCGTGCCGAACACCTTCGGCGCCTCCGCGCCGGCGGTCTCGACCACTAACAGCGCTTCGTCCCCCGGGGCGGCGGGCGCCGCCCCGGCGGGCGGCAAGGCCGGAATACCTCGATCCGGCGTGAAGACGACTACCAGTCGGTCGCCGGCCGGGCTCCACACCACCCGCTGTCCGCTCCGTACCGGCAGGTCGATCGCCTCGCGCAGCTTTGCCGTGGCACCGACCTCCACCTCCTTCACCCTCGGCGCGGGCTCCTTCGGCTGCCCACCGCCGCCCTTCTGCGGTTCCTCGGCCACCGCGACAGCAGCGGGTGGCGGGGGTGCGGGCGGGTTCGCCTTCGGCGCCGGGTCGGCGCGGCCGCCGGCGATCACGGCGCCGGCCACGAGCGACAGCGCCAGCACGCCGCCGAGCAACACGGTCTTCACGGGAAACCCTCCGGCCGCGAGGCGGACGACGGCCGCCGGGACGACCGCCCCGGCCGCCCACGCCGCCACCACCCCGCACGTGTTCGAGACGAGAACTTCGGGGACCGCCGCCCGCCCCTCCGCCACCGCCGCCGGCACGCCCAGCGCCGACAGCACAACCCCGCGCCGCGTCAGCCGGTCGGCCAGCTTCCGTCGGCCGTTCGTCAGCCGGCTGGACAGCGTCCCTTCCGGGATGCCGAGCGCCCGCGCCGCCTCTGACCGGCTCGCCCCCTGGAGGTCGCAGAGGACGATCGGCTCGCGGTAGTGCGCGGCGAGCGCGGCAAGTTCCTCGTGCAGCGCCGGGCCGATGTCGGCCGGCGGCGGGGTGTCGGGGGCGACGGGGTCCGGCGGGTCCACGGCCTGCACCTCCCGCACCCGCCGCCGCGCCGCCGCCCGCCGCGCCCGGCTCGCCACCTTCGCCGAAACGCCGTACAGCCAGTTCCCGAGCCGCCCCGGGTCGCGCAGCTGCCCGGCTTTTTTCGCCAGCACGAGGAACACAGCCTGGAAAGCGTCCTCCGCGTCCTGTGGGTGGCCGGTGACGCGCCGGCACACGGCGAGGACCATCGGCCCGTGGCGGCGGACGAGGGTGGCGAACGCAATCGGGTCGCGGTCGACGGCGAACCGGGCGAGCAACGGCCCGTCGTCCGGGTCGGGCGGAGCCGGCCGCCGCAGCAGTTGGCCCGGTCGGGTCGCGGACATTGGCCCCCCTTCACCCCGTACTCCCCGGCCGCCGCGCGGCGCGTCGCGCCAGTTTACCGCGGGCGAACCCGCGACGTGTGAACTATGGTTGGGTGCCCACCCCGGAGTGGCTCGATGACTCGCGTCCTGTTGGCCGTCGCACTCCTGGCCGCCGCCGGCTGCGGCAAGCCGCCCGCCCCGCCGCCCAAGGGTAAGCCCGGCCCCAACCCGCCACCGAAGGCTGCCGCGGCAGAGACCGTGCCGCCCGCCCCTGGCCCTACGTCCGACGACGGCGACGCGCCGAAGAGTGCCGCGGTCAGCGCCGTGACGGGGAAGATCTACCTGCCGAAGGACGGCGGGCGGTGGCCGGCGGCGTTCGCCCCCGCCCCGCCGAAGGTCGAGGGGAAGGCCGTCCCGCTCACGCTCGACTACGGCAACCCCAGCATGGCCGTCAGCCCCGAGTCCGGCCGGTTCGCCATCTCCCTCCGGTTCGAGAGGAAGGGCAACAAGACCGACCCCCTCGTTAGCAAGGTCGTCGTCGGTGACCTGACCACCGGCAAGGTCGTCGGGTCGTGGGAGATCGGCGGGCAGTACGACCTCCTCGACATGAGCCCTGACGGCACCCGGGTCGCCGCCAAGTCGGCCTGGCCGGACCCGAAGTTCCACGTCCTCACCTTCGCCCCGGACGGGAACCTGTCGCGGGCGACCGTCGAGGCGCACGACCGGGTGGCGCTGAACCCGAAAGAGGCCGGCGGGAAGTTGCCCGAACTGAACGTCGTCTGGGCCGGCTTCATCGGCAACGACCGGGTGGCGTCGGCGGCCGAGGGCGGGCAGGTGCGGGTGTTTCGGGCCGCCAATCTGACGAAGGTCGGCACCCTCGACGGCACCCCGAAGCTGACCCCGTGCACCACCGCCGACCGGAAGCAGCTGTTCGTCCACGCCGGCGGGAAGCTGGTCCTTATCGACCCGGCCGAGTGCCGGGCGGTGGCCACGAAGGACTGGCCGCTCCCCGGCGGGCCGAAGACCCTCGCGGCCAGCCCGGACGGCGAGACGCTGGCGTGCGCGAAGGAGGGGCGAGTCCGGTTCCTCGGGCTGAAGACCGGCGAGATCTGGGACCAGATGATGCCGCTGCTCGGCGACCACGCCATGCACCCGCGGCACTTCAGCTGGGCCGGGCCGGCGAACCTGATCTACGCCCACCGGGTGTTCGACATCGCCCTGCCGTACTCGGTATGGACGGCCTCGCACGAGGCGGACGCGGAGGCGTACACGTCGCGGCAGGTGTGGGCGGCGGTGCGGCTCCCCGAGCAGAAGGTGACGGGGGTACTCGACCGCGCGGCGGCCCGCGTCGCCGTCCGCACCTTCGACGTCCTCCCGCCCGACCTGTTCGCGGTCGTCGCAGCGGGGAA
>VFQN01001382.1_pt1 | contig 40855 bp, 60 predicted proteins | sample 3512371 | NCBI WGS metagenome assembly VFQN01 (sample SAMN10412370, study PRJNA504923) | tailings metagenome | isolation source: Replicate 2 from Balatoc abandoned mine | place: Philippines: Itogon, Benguet | collected 2017-08-28 | reverse complement strand
CGCATTCGAGGACGCGCACGCGCTGGCGGAGGCGCGGAGGCGGTGCTGGTCGGACGTGGGGGCGGCGGGGAGGGAGTACCAGGAGGCACGCGTGGTGAGGTGGGTGTGTTGGGTGCGGGTGTGGATGTGGCATGTGGGTGTGCGGCAGGGATGGGGAGGTTTCAACTCTAAAGGCATCTCTGTGGGCGTGCACGGGTACTCTGTTGTCGAGGTGTCACGCCATGCAATCGGATGCAATGCATGGGGAGGTCTACCCACCCCGTACGGCGGCCCTGTGCCCCTGCTGCGTTCTTGCATTTAATGCAACTGTTCTGCCCCAAGCCGATGGGCACGGCAAGCTTGACCTGCTTGAAGCGCCTGTGCGCATGCGTGCGGCATGGACGGCGCAGCACCGCAACACACCCCTGCTTTGCTGCCTCTCTAATGCTGCTTGGCCCCTCGCCCTCCTCCGCAGGGCTGCGCGTATCCAGTCATTTGCGGCGGAGGGCTGCGGGGTCCCAGCCATTTGTGACTTGTCCCGTCCGGTTGGCTTGACACCAGAGGAGCGCATCCAGCGGTGGCGGGGGTTCAGCGTGTGGGCCAGCCAGTACCCTGCACACCCCAAGGGCGACCCCGGCACCAGGTGGTGGGCGCCGCTGGGGCCGGAGGGGGAGCGGGAGCTGCTGGGCAGGGGATGGGGCAGCGGCGGGGATGAGGTGGTGAAGGCGTAAGGAGGTGCTGGACAGGGGATGGGGCAGCGGCGGGGATGAGGTGGTGAAGGCGTAGGCAGTTGCTGGGCAGGGGATGGGGCAGCGGCGGGGGTGAGGTGGTGAAGGCGTAGGGAGGTGCTGGGCAGGGGATGGGGCAGCGGCGGGGGTGAGGTGGTGAAGGCGTAGGGAGGTGCTGGGCAGGGGATGGGGCAGCGGCGGGGAGCAGCAGGTGGTGGGTTAGGGAGGTGGTGGGAAGCTGCAAGTGCCACCGGTACCCCTGCGGATTGAGGCCGGGCATGCGAAGCGCGGGGGGCCGGTACGGGTAGGTGAATATTGGGCAGCGTTGGGCAGGATTGCGTGGCGTATGGTGGTCAGCGCGCCAATGCACATGTGAATGACAGGAGAGCGTCCGTTGGTCCTTGTCTGCAACTGCTGGGAATGCGAGATGCTGTAGATAGGAAAGACGAGGTGGTGTGTAGTAGGATGAGGTGCAGGGACGTACAAAGTAACAGACAAGGCGCAATTGGGAAGGTGGTGAGATCAAGGGCGGTTACTAGCGACCAAGGCTGAAGCTGCCGGCAAAGTTGCCGCCGCCCAAACCAAGGCCAGGTGGTGTGGGTTAGGAATGCCGGACCTGGAAAGTGCGGTCTCGCTGACGCGCCACGTACTGCTGGGGGTGAGTGTGTGTGTGTGTAGGAGGGCCCCACACGGGAGGGAATGGGCTTGGCTGCATGGCATTCAGATGAGTATCCTGTAGCTGCCGCAATTGGAGGTGATGTGCCCTGACCTGCCCCGACCTGTGCGACTCCTTTCCAGCCCAGCTCTCAGGCCACGCATCGCCGTGTAGTACCCGTTGGCGTTGATCCCTCTGAGCAGCTTGGCCATGAGTGCAGGTCGCCTTCCGTCCGCTCTGCGGCTCTATGTGCAAGCCAGCTGCAGCCAACCAGATTGCAGTTACTCCATGCTGCTCCCCCCAGGCCCCAGCGGACTCGCACAGCTTCATCAATCCCGAGGCCACACAGATGCTTCGTGGAGGTGTGAAGGCCCACTTTGTCAGAAACATAGGCCGCTCCACAGCAGGGCGGGGCGATGGGGGCCGCTGGCGCTTTCCCGCGTACGTGTTCGTGGCAGTGGCATGGCCCAGTACCGTACGGCAAAGCGGTTGAGTTGAACTGCGCTTGTGGTTTTCGCTCCAGTCCACACCTAGCCTGCCTTACAGCTGCCGTTGTTTTGGCTTTGGTTGTTATGGTGCAGTAGCCAGAAACCCAGAATCTAGGGGCAGGTGGTGTGCACGTTCGTTTGTTTCTCCTAGCTGTAGGCATTTCTCCTGACGCTTTCGCTGTTCATACTGTTCCCTGACAAAATGAGTAGCAACAAAAGCTTGCCGATGAGGGACGCGCTCTCGGAAGACGAGGAGCAGGACTCGCAGTATGCTTCGGACGACGACTCCGGATACGCGTATTCAGACGACTCAGATGGGATGCACATGGACCATACAGATGAACCAGGGCCATCGACGTCAGGGAGAGGCTGCGGCTTCAGCGTCCTGAACCAGGGTGCGGGCGTTGCAATGCCACTTCGGCCAGGCCTAACTAAAACATCCACAGACAGGCAGCTGACCCCAATCGAGATTGCTTGCCCTTTTGTGTTTGCAGATGACATCATCAAGCTGCAGGTGGGATGGGGAAGAGCGGTGACTCGCTGTCGCGCGCCCTTTGAGCTGGCCCCAATACTGGAACCGACTGCTGTGCAGGAGGAGGCGGTCAACGAGGTGGTCAGCATTCTTGGAGTCAAACCGTCCGTTGCAAAGACGGTGCTCATGTTCTTCCGCTGGGACAAGGAGCAGCTGCTAAGTACGTGGGGTTTCCCATAGCGTAGATGTTCGCTCAGTTCTTGCGCCAGGCGGCCTCCGACACACGCAACACAACTCCTCTTATGCTTGCAGCTAAAGTAGCGGAGCGGGATCCCGAAACGGTGCTTCGACAAGCGGGCGTCGCGGTCGAGCGGGGAGGGGCAGCAGGTGCGCGCCTCGACACTCCCCCACATCTCGCAAACCCCGCCCCGACGCTACCCTTCTCATACGCCCCTCACACCCAGCTGAAGCAGTGTTCGCCGACCCTGTTGCGGATCCTTTGCTGTGCACGCCAGGGCCGTCGCGATCTGGGTCGGGTGCGTTGGTCACCTGCCAGGTGTGCTTCACCGATTCGGAGCCGGGGGAGGCGACCAGCATGGACTGCGGGCATACGTTCTGCAACGACTGCTGGCGGCAGCACTTCAAAACCCAGATCGGGGAAGGGCAAGCGCGCACAATACGGTGCGTGGGGGCGGCTAGCACATCCGCAGGGCCAGAGGTGGCTGGTGGGGGGTGCCCTGCCCACGCACAGCCGCACGGGTGCAGCATCGGTGGCCGGCGCACGCGCTACACCCTGCTATGCAGACGTATCTTAGCGTCATTCAACACTAGATGCTGCCAGGACGTCCCGCGTTAGCCCTCACCTCTCCCCCCACCTGCCCTGCTGTGTGACTCGCCCACAAGTGCAGGGCGATGGGCCGCGACCCCCATGCTGACATTGCCAGCCACATCGCCGCCTTGTCGGCGCTGTACAGTGATGACCATGTCCAGTTGTCCAACTAGCGCGGCACGTCATTCTCCAATCACCGTGCCGGCGCATGGACACAGGCCACACCAGTCACTTACCCCTCCCGCCTCCCCCACCATCCACGCCCCAACTCATCAACTCTGCCATGCTTCCTCCACCAGCCACGGGACGCTCTGCGGCAAAAGGCCACGGTGCCGGGCGCACGGACAGTTGGACACATATCCACGTCAGTCATATCCAAGTACCCAATCATCACTCCTACCAGGATTCCTCCACCAGCCACACGTTTCACGCACGCTCCCACATGCCCCCGCCCGCCTGCAGGTGCATGTCCCACAAGTGCGGCGTGGTGTGCGATGAGGCCAAGGTGCGCTTGCTGCTGTCGCGGCACGCGTGCGACGCGGAGGCGCTGGACAAGTACGGCAAGAGCCTGGCGCTGTCGTACGTTGAGGACAACGCGCGGGTCAACTTCTGCCCCAGCGTGCCGTGGTGCGGGCACGCGGTGCAGGTGGGGAAACGGGAGGATCGGGGGCAGGGGGCAGAGGGTGGTGGGAAGGGAAGGGGTCCAGGGTTGGAGAGGATGCTTGGTGCAAGGGGTGGGCCCGGGGCCGGGGGCCCGGGGCCGGGAGGTGGGGGGTGAGAGGGCGGGACGGCTCTGAGAAGGGTACGACTGGGGAACGAGGGCCAGGCAGGGGGGCGGCGCGGCCGTGCGGTGTAGGTGGGGGCAGGGGGAAGGCGTCACTGCGGAACAGCAAAAGTGGCAAACGGAAGCAGGCTTTTGAGGGGGGGGGAGGGGAGGGGCGCCGGGGGGCACGGGGGCGCCGGATGGTGGGAGGGCAGGGTAGGGGAATCGGCCTTCCATGGTTGAAAAGAGGCGTACGGAGGGTCGCGGGCCGGCCACGTTTGTTAAGTCTGTACACTGCCTTCCAATGGCAAGCTCGCTTTGCCACCAGGTTGACGGCGACCCCTTGGTGGAGCCCGAGTGCATGTGCGCTCCAGCCGCCTAAACCCCACTTCGCTCTCCCACAGACTGCGTCTGCACTCCGACCTCCTGAAAATCCCCCACCTTCCTCCCCCACACAGGTGGACGGCGACCCCTTCGTGGAGCCCGAGTGCGTGTGCGGCAAGGTGTTCTGCTTCAAGTGCCTCAAGGACCCGCACACGCCGTGCACCTGCAAGATGTGCGTGGGGGTGGGCCCTGGGTCATGAGGGGGTGGTGCGTCCTGCGGAAACGTGCTGCACGACCTGCTCCGACTCCCGCACTGGGTTTTCGCTGCACCGGTGCCCTGGCTCTGCCTCCGTGGTCAGCTCTGCCGTGCTTTCCACGCCGGCACGTGCGCGCGTCATGTGCTGGCCGAAAGGACTGCTGCCGTACAATTGTCGTACACTTTGTCGTACAATTGTACTGCCAGGTGGGACGAGTGGGACGAGAAGATCCACGGCGACAGCGAGACGCGCAACTGGTTCATGGCCAACACCAAGCCCTGCCCCAAGTGCAGCAAGCCGGTGGAGAAGAACGGGGGGTGCAACCTGGTCATGTGCAAGTGCGGGCAGGTGCGAGCAAGGGGGGTAGAAGGGGGAAATGGGGGTGCAACCTGGTCATGTGCAAGTGCGGGCAGGTGCGGGCAGGAGGGAACTGGAACTGAGCTGTCTGACTAGTGCACACCAGGATGGCCCGCCAGTGCCGTGCATCTGCACGGTGCCAACACCCATAGCCGCGCGTTAGCGGTAATTGGGGCCTGGGGCCTGACAGCCATCGCCGAGATGGCGCTGTTGCACGCAGCTAGGTTCCCCATCAGCGGGCTTACACGTGGGCGACCCGATGCGAGTCCGCGGCCGTAATGATGCAGGGGGATGCTAGGAGTCAGGGAGTGTTACGTATCGTCTGTCCTGCTCATTTGCTGGCGCAGGCGTTCTGCTGGCTGTGCGGCGCGGCCACCGGCACGGCGCACACGTGGCAGAAGATCGAGGGGCACAGCTGCGGGCGGTGGAAGGACGAGCTGGACCGCAAGATCGACTCGGCGCAGCGCAACCACAAGCGCTACATGCACTACTTTGAGCGCTACAAGCTGCACATGGACAGCTACAGCAAGGAGGGCGTCAAGCGGTGGGTTACCGGCAGCAGCTGGGTCAGAGTCAAGGAGGCCGGGGGATGGGCGGGCGGGAAGGGAGGGCGGGCGAGTCAAGCGGTGGGTTGCGGGCGGCAGCAGGGTGTGCGGGATGGGCCTTGTGCTGAGGACGGGACGATGGTTGTTAGGGGGTGCAGTAGGATGTTGTGCAACAACACAAGGGTGTGGGTAAGGAGGTGCAGCAAGGTTATGCCCACCGTGCTAAGAATACTCCTCTTAAAGGCATGATGGAGACGGGCCGTCGACAGCACAATCCTTCTTATAAAATTGCCAGTGCCGGGGGGAAACCACAGAGCAGCAAAGTTATAGAGCGTTTACTGTGTCGTTGTCCTTTGCACACTCCCCCTCCCTGCCACACCACATCTTGACAGCGCCGACCTGAAGCGGCGCATCAGGCCTGTCGACCGACCACCTGGGAGACGTTCGTGTATAAACCCCCTCCACCATTGCACCCTGTCCCCCTCGGGGCGGACCTGCTGTGGCGCATTGAAGCAAAACTAGTCCCCCAAAACCCACGGTTTACCTAGCAACTACTCCCGAGCCCTTCTTACAACCCTGCCACACCGCTTCTCCATGGGGCGGACCTGCTGCGGAGCATCGGCGACATGGTGGAGACAGCACCTCACATGATCGCCTGTTACGTAATGTATTCTAGGGGTTGTATCAATACACTGTGTCCTCACCTGTGCACACCGTGCCCGTGCTGTTTGCTGTAGGGCGGACCTGCTGCGGCGCATCGGCGACATGGTGGAGACGGGGCTGGAGGCGCGCGACTACAGCTGGCTGGTGCGCGCGCTGGACCAGCTCAAGGTGGCGCGCGGCGTGCTGTCCAACAGTTACGCATTCGCGTACTTCTTCTTCGGGGGTGAGCAACGTGGGCGGGCGGCAGGGGAGGGGGGGACATAGTACGAGTAACGGAGACCTTCTTTGCGGGTGGGCAGCGCGGACGGCAGGGGTCGGAGCGCGGGGGGCGAAAAAGGATGCTAGGAGCCAAGCAATGCGTGAACTGCTGCCTGGTAGGGGAACACTGACGATTCGAGATGACGATCCGCCGACTTGGCTTCAGCACCTGCGCGCGCCGGCCCGGGAGGGGGCAATGGGTCGGGGTGTTGCATCGAGCAGGGACGGGTTAGGGGAAGCAGAGTGAGGCCGCCATGCAGGACTAGCGCCTCCGGCAACTGCTGGGGGCATGAGGGTTAATACACTGCAGCATTCGGCTTCGTTTTTGACTGGTATAAACTGCAGCATTATGCCCACCGCGCGCGCTGGGGTGAGGTGGACAGGGGAGTGCGCGCGGGTAGGCACACTGTGTTAGTCATCTATGGGGTTGTGGCCCTTCCCCAGACAGCTGTGGCTGGAACTGTCTTGCCTGCTGCCTCGTCCCCCGCTTGCGAAGCGCTCTCCTCACCCTCTCTTTGCCCTCCCCTTGCCCTCTTCTTTACCCCCCCCCCCCCCCCCGCCCAGGCGAAATGTACAAGGACGACTTCAGCGAGGACGACAACCGCCGCAACCAGAACCTGTTCGAGGAGCACCAGCAGCGGCTGGAGGGGGAGGTGGGTGGTGTGTTGGGGAGGACGCGAGGTGGTCATGAGTTTGCTGTGCGGGACGGGATATGGCGCGTGCTCGTGTGCGGCGAGGGGCCTGGGGGCACCAGCAGCGGCTGGAGGGGGAGGTGGGTGGCGTGTTGGGGAGGTGCGGTTTGGGGTGCGGTTTGGGGTAGCAGCATTGGCTGGACGGGGAGGGGGCCCATGGAGCGAGGGCCGAGGAAGACGGGAGGTGGTGTTGAGGATGCGTTGTGGGACGAGGGTTGGCGCGCGGTGGTGGACGGGAGGCGGGTGCCCTGGGCGCAGCAGCGGTGACTGGAGAGGGACGTGCAGCTTTGGGGTGGGGTGGGGAGGGATGGGCCTTCGCACAGCAGCAGCGGCGTGGCGCGGGGCGGGTGCGGGCGCAGGGAGAGCCACGCGGATAGCCCGTTTATAGCCCGTCGCAGGGGTGGGTAGCACAGAGACAGTGGAATGTCCTGGCTGTAGCACCTTCCACCGCAACAACAACATGCGACGGCACGCACAGCCTGTGCTCATCGTCAACTACTGACTCGGCTCTCCTAACCTCCTGCCTGCCTCCTACCCGTTACACGTGTGCAAGTGGAGCAGCTGTCGGGTCCGGAGGCTGTGCCCGCTCTGGACTGCTGACCCTGCTCATTCAACACTCATGCTCCCGCCCTGCAGGTGGAGCGGCTGTCGGGCCTGGTGGATCCTCCCCACCCGCCAATGCATAGCAACACAACGCACGCAGACTGCGCCAGCGGTCGACCGCTGACCCCGCCCGCACCCCCCACCCCTACCCTGGTCCTACCCCGCCCTGCAGGTGGAGCGGCTGTCGGGGCTGGTGGAGGCGTGCTCCGAGTCGCTGACCATCGACAGCGAGGAGCGCGTGCGGGTCATCAACTCCACCGTCTCCATCGAGAGCCGCATCCTAAAGTTCTTCGACATGATTGAGGTGGGGTCCCGGATCCTGTACGGCACAGTACGTACGTCGCGCAGCAGTACAATGCATGATCGCATGCCGTACACAGTCCACCTTGGGCAGGGGGAGGGGTCAGCAGTGTGCCCGCCTGCTGTCCTTCTCGCGGCAGCAAGCACGCCCACGCAATAGGGCACACCTCGAGGTCCGCAACCGTCATTCTCCAGTCTTTCAGCACTCCGCTGCACACGACATACAGCGTGCTGACTGCCGCCACGTGCCCGATCGCCGTACGGCGCCCGCCCCCAGGTGGACCTGTACGGCAAGCTGCAGTCGTGCAGCGCCCAGATCGCGGTGTACCGCCCCAAGCGCAACCTCATGGCGTGAGCGAGGGGGCCGTGGCCACGTGGCGGAGGCGCAGCGGCAGCAGCAGCACGCAGGAGGAGGAGCAGCAGCGGGAGGAGCAGCAGCGGGAGCAGCAGCGGGAGCCACGCGCGCATGTTGTCAACCTGATTGCATGAGCGAGGGACCGCGGCGATGGTCATGGTGAGGGGGCAGCAGCAGCAGCAGCGGCGGCGGCGGCAGCAGCAGGCACATGTGTGCTAATGCATGCACCTTGGCTGGGCCAGGGCGCTTGTGGAGTGCAGCACAGGCGTCTTGGGGTTTCAAATGATGGTGGGACGTGGAGGGGCGTGGGAATGCAGGCCAAAGGGGGTGCATGGGTGAGGGCTGCCTGTGCTACCTGGCGCTGTGGCGCACCGACGAGCCGCGTACAAAGCGCTCGGGCGGCGGGTGGAGTGCGCGTAGAGATGCATGCCGACTCGTCGGTTTCAGCAGCAGCGGTACGCTGCTGCCAGCGCTGGCGGCGGCGATGGGGTGGCTCGACAGCAGGTGGCAGCTGCAGGGAGCGGGGGGTAATCGCAGAGCGGGGGGCTGTGGCCCAGCGGGCGATGGCCGAAGGCGCAGGCGGGCGATGGGAAAGGCAGGGGTCAGGTTATGGCGCCGAGTGCCAGGGCTGAAGAATGCGCATGCTTAGGGAGGAGCGGCAAGGGGCCTGGCGGGCAGCAGGCGGGAAGCAGGGGCATGTGCAGGGGTGCGGTGTGCGAAGGGTGCGGCTGTGTGGGTGGGCTGCCTCTAAAGGCGAGCAGAGGTTCGTGTGGGGCTTGTGCCTTCTGGGGGGGTTCTTGTGATGCACGCTGCTGCAAGCGTTTGGTGGATGGCGGCCAGTGCGTATACAATGCCACCGCCCTTCTTCAGCTGGTGTGCGCTGTGCGGTGTACCCACGGGCCCTTGCCGTCCAACGGCGTACGACCATTCTAGGTATGAGCCAAGTACGTACGGTACGGTACGGCACGGTACGGTTTGGTGCGTGCCTTGCCTGCACGCGCCACGCTTTTGGCGGCAAGTGGCTGGCAGGGGTGACGGTGACACGTGTGTAAACCCCGACCCTCATAGTGCCAGCTGTCGGTGGCAGGGGCGCGGGAGCCGGCATGGAGCGCCCGGGCGCTGAGTTTTTGCTGCACGCCATATTAATCCGGCGAAACACAAAGCCGTGAAGGCGGCACGCCATAGTGCAAGTTCCCTTAAAAGGCATGGCGGGAGGGGCGGTCGGTCTGTGTGGCGATTCCGCAGGGCGCAGGCCATGCGTTTCTGTCTGTGTACCCGAGTGGACGCGTGGTTGGACTCAGGTGCAGTAGGAGCGGCTGCCGGCACTGGTGCTCGAGCAGAAGGTGGTTATGCCGCGGTTGCGGCGTGCGGAGGCAGTGGTGTGGGTTAACTTGTGCTGACCCCGGCAGGACATCCGCGTGTCAACCCGGGAGGCCTCACCTCTCGCCGACAGTGTCGCAGTGTTGTCAGTGTTGTCTGATTCACCGAGTTTTGAGGACTTGATTGTTGACATGCGAGACTGCCGCCCAACGACCATACTCACGCTACGCAATCCCCGGATGGGTGATTGCCCCACCGCATTCGTTGCTCCAGTCACTGTAGGACGTCAGTAGCAGTACCGTGGGTGTTCCGGGAACTTCCGAGGGACGAGTTGTGGTATTTCATGTTTTCTACGTGTCGTGTAGACAGATTCAGTTGTCGGTAGCTGACGGGGTATCAGGGCGTTGGTTTGGGCCACGCTTTGTTTGGCCCTCCTCGTTTAGTTGGCAAATCTGGCGTGGGCTGTTCGGGGCCTAACCGGCACGCTCTTGCGCTGTTCCTGTGCAAAGGTCTACAGGAAAGGTGACGTGTTGTTGCGAGTGTGAGTGTCCGATGTTGCTTTGGGGCCCTGCTGTTTATTTTCCAAAGCGCATGCGTGTTATATCCGAGTGGACCTGAGTGGACCCATGCCCCTCATGCCAATGCTTCATGTACAGGGGGGTGACCCAGGGAGCCTGGGTCCAGGGCACAGCTGCAGGCCAGACGGCTGCAAGCCTTCTTAAATGTAACACTCTAGTAAAGCTCCAGGCTCATCCAAGGCACACACTGTAATGCGGTATGGACGCTTGGCCTGCTGGCTGGCCGCAGCCTGTTGGCGCGCGGCACTCGACATTTGGGTTGCGGTACCACAGGACCCTGATACCGTTAACAGGGCGCCGTACATACACGTCGTGCCGCAAGGCCCACACCACTTGAAGGGGCATGCATGACAGCAGGGTTGGGCCAGGGTGGGCCAAAGAAGCCCCACATCGGAAGCATCCATTACTACTTGACCGGTAATGGGTCGGCTCCACCTGTCTCCACTGGTGCAGCCCACCGCAATTCGAGCCCGTGCGCCATACCGTACCAATACATTATGTACCATCAGTATTGACCTTCTGACACCAAGAGGGATCCCCGAAGTGCACGGCGCGCTGGTTAGGAAATATACGGCGTGTGCAGAGTTTGCATGCATCAACCATCAAGGACACCCCCTTCCTCCTGCCAGATCCTGCGTCCTGCGTGCTGGCCAGCAGTTGACCGCGATCACGTGTCCACTTTGCTGCCACGTGCCGACCACAATGCACATATGCAATAACGTCACAGCCCAACAAGGGCGATAATACCGCCCGATGCCCCCACACCAAGCGAGGGCCTCTAGCGGCACAAGTGCTGCCCAACAGCCGCTCAATGCCACGTGGGTTGTGCACAATACGCGGCATGTGATATCAACCAAGATCATCATTCCCGTAGCAACCGCCCTCCCGCACGCAAGCTCCCAGTCACAGCTCTCACCCTTCCCCCTCCTCCTCCGCTCCCCCTCCCGCCCTCAACTCGACTTGCCAAAATGCCCATCCTCCCCTCCCCCATCCTCCCGCCCACCCTCCTCCCCCTCTCCCCCACCCACCCCATCCTCCATCCCCACTCCCGCCCGCCCCTTGCCCCCGCCCGCCGCCGCCAGGCCCGCCGCTACCCCCGGTATCCGCAGCCAGCCCAGCAGTACGGCACCGACGTACAGGAATACGAACAGGGCGGCGCAGGCGGTGGGCGCACGTGCGCCGTACGCGTCCATGGCCCACGAGCCCAGCGTGGGGCTCAGCATACGCACCCCGGAGAAGAGGGACATGTCGATGGCAAGCACGGTGCCGCGCTGGCTGGGCAGGGCGGCCTTGGGGGCACATAGGCATGACCACATTTAGGGTCACCGGCACGGGTATGGACATAGGCAAAAACCTGATGACGGTTTGCGAAGGGTGGTGTGCGCGTGAAAAACGGGGCCGCGCTGGCTGGGCAGGGCCGCCCGGGGGTGCACGGGCACGCAGGCGCTGTAGGCGTGGGTACAGCTAAAGTGAGGCATTCCAGAAGTATGAGGTGCGCTGATATTGGGACACGGTGCCGCGCTGGCAGAGCATGGCGGCATGCAGGAGAGGGTACTGAAACCCGCACAGCAGGGGCGGGGGAGTGCACGGCCGTGCTCGGTGCTGCCTCGTCAAGCATACTGTTGAAACCAGACTAAAAGGGGGCAATGTGTACCCAGGTGGGAGTTGGCGCACCGCACGGCATCGCACCTTTGTGAGCCTTGACGTGTTGGCATTGCTGTACAGCGTTCCCGCCAGGCTGAGGGGCGCAAGCAGCACCAGCACCTGCACGCACACCGCACACACACGAGGTGAGGTGCGGCAGCAAGGGTAGCAGGTAGCGCGCGCTGCATGAGGTCCCAGCAGCGGATGGCGGCATCCCAATCCCGCACCGCATCCGCAACACCGCACACGTGACGCGGGGACCGCAGCGGTCACGCCCATGCCTGCTTTGCGAACGCTTGCTTGGTGATGGGGTAAAAGTACGGACGGCAGGTAGCACCCACGATGCAAGTGGAGATCCAGACTATACTTATTCCGCACGTGTAGCCTGACGACTACTGTGCCACGGTTCAGGGCACGTCACCTCTGGCAACACTCAGCTTGCAAACTCCCCGTACAGCTGCACCCCAATCACCCACGTGCCCTACCCCCGTCATCGTCATCCTACTGTACTGCGGCAACCGCCAACCAGCTCAGCCGCATGGCCCCCGCCCCACCTGCCACAGCTGCGTTGCGCCCGCCATGGCCGCATAGCACAGCGCCAGCCCCACGCCGCACACCCACTCGGTGCGCGGCTCGCCCAGCCGTGCGATCACTGGACCCACCAGCGTGGCCTGGCCTGTGGGGTACGGGGATGTGTGTTAGGGTGCTGCGCAGGCTGTTGGTAAACACCGGCGTAGCATTGCCTGTGTGAAGAGAATGCGGTGAAGGATGCAGGCCTAACAAGGGGAAGCAGAACGGGACCCACCAGCGTGGCCTGGCCTGTGGGGCCGTGGCCGTGACGTGTGGGCCAAAAGTGTCAGGATGCACTGCACAGGGCAACGCGTGACCGGTTCCAGAAAGAAATGGCATGGCGTCGTGGCCGATCTGCTAGGTACGCTGCCGGCGGAAATGTGGTACGGCTGGCCGCAGTCGAGTACCACAGGTCGTGGGGCAGGTGGGAGGGGCAGGTGGGAGGGGCAAGCAGCAAGGGGCCAACAAGGCGTGGCCCGCCAGCGCGAGCTGGTCTGGATGTAGCCACAGCCAACACCCTTAACCCACATCAATACGCTTTACCCACCACCCACGCGCCAGCAGCAGCACACCCACGCAGCTGAGCATCATGCCATTTGCACCTCGGTCCCACCCTCACCCTCACCCTCACTCTGCTCGCCCAGAAACCCACAATCCTAACACACACACGCCGTAACCCACCCGCCAGCAGCAGCACACTCACGTCGTCGCTGAGCACCATCCTATTGCACCCCTGTCCCACCCCCACCCTAAGCCATCCGTTCTTTACCCACACTCTTAACCCACGCACCCGCCTGCCAGCAGCAGCACGCCCACGTAGCTGAGCACCATGCCGTTGTCCCGCGGCTCCAGGCTCCACCCACACCAACACCCTCAATCCACAATCTCTTAACCCACCCACCCACCCACTGCATTGTTAGTTTGTTCCTTTTCGCCCCGTTTTGTAATTTCTCGTTGCATCTCCATTCACCTGCGCACTGGCTGTACGAGCGACCGGCCGCCGCATGGAGCCTACTTCAACGCCCGAAGCCAACACCTTCCCTCCCTTTGTGGCGCCCCCCCGGCTATGCTTTGTACATCTCGTCGCACGAGCCATCGGCCAACGACTACCTGGGCTCACGGCGGCCGTATCTTCCCTTGTTTGCAGGTAAACATTGCACCCACGCCGCGTGTGCACGCACTGGTCTGGTCTGGCGCGCGCCGGGGGGCGAACCGACACAGTCGGTATGGTAGCATCAGCAGCTTAGCTCAGCATCAGCCTGCAGTCAGCGCGTCCTTACGGCGCGTCCCTGGGTCGCATGATGCGGCCTCCTCTAAGGTGACATGTCCAGTAACCTCGGTAAGAGCTATCCTGCTTCCTCTGAAACTAATGATCTTGTCTGTGTTCGGGTTATGTATCCCGAATCCCGCAACTGCATACGCTACGCACCCACCCACCTGCCAGCAGCAGCACGCCCACGTAGCTGAGCACCATGCCGTTGTCCCGCGGCTCCAGGCCGTACCCCCGCTGCAGCACCACGGGGAACAGTGATTGGAACACGCTGCCGCCCAGACCCACAAGCAGCTTGCCCAGCAGCATGTCGCGGACGCCGGGCCGCCGTACAACCTGGGGGGGAAGGAGGGGGAAACAAAGTACCAGTAACGTGTGTAGTACTAGTAACGTGTGTAGTACTAGTAACGTGTGTGGCACTAGTAACGTGTGTGGTATAGTGTCATAAGCAGCAGTGGGAGGGATGGTGTGCAGGACAGCGGGCCGCTGATGGTAGAGCCTTCACAAGGGGTGTCAGCAAGGGGCCTTGGCTACTGTGGCAAACATCGTGTCGTGGATGCCCGGGTGGAGTTGGTTGCAGGGCCGGAATGAGCCTAGCGCGTCAAGGCAAGGGGTTTGAAGAGCACGGAAGGGTCATGCGTTTCGGCCAAGGGCCAGCCCACCTCGACATACTGCATCAGCATTTGGCGCAGCCCCGCGCGGCTCGTGGCGTGTTGGCCCTCGGGGGCCCCTTGGTGGTGGTGGTGGTGCGCCGGTGGCGGCAGGTCTGCGGCACAAGAGCCCCTGCCCTGTGTCAGTCACATGCGTGCACACCTTCACGCTTCCAGCCTAAACTGTCTTGCGGGGCGACCCAATGCCGGGGCTGTACACCGGTGTCAGGGTGTCAAGGTGTCAGGGCGCCACTCTTGCGAAACATCGAGAGCGACGGTTTGGCAACCGCGGCTGCAAGCCTGGTGCACACGACACGCTGGGCGGGAGTTGCTCCTTTGCAAGCGCAAACAGTCCCAAGCCGTCGCCACAGAGTACTCTACGGCACTTCCCATGTGGGTGAGAGCTGTGTGTGTGTGCCGGGTGTGCAAGCTGTGCAGCGCAGACGCACCCGGCATGAGCCCCTCCCGGCCCTCCTCGCAAGGCACAAAGGGCTTCAATCTCCATGGTGCGAGCAACACCACGGAGTCAATGCCACATCACACCGTTACGCCGTGTGCACCCACCCGGCATGAGCCCCAGCACCAGCGCCATGCATGTGCACCACTTCAGGCTGTCGCTACAGCTACATCGCCAGGGTACTGCAACGTGAGGTGTGTAGCGCAGACGCACCCGGCATGAGGCCCAGCACCTACCAAACCCGTGCTCCCTCCCAACACCAAGGCCGGAGCCCCGTGTGTGCGTTAATACACAGCCTGCACACCGGCCCCCACCCACCCGGCATGAGGCCCAGCACCAGCGCCAGGCTGAGCAGGGAGCCCCCCGTGGCCACCCACGCGCCGAACTGCAGCGACACGCTGCCCAGCAGCCCCCCGATGGCAGGGCCCACTGCGAAGCCGATGCCGTACGACACAGCCACGTAGCCCAGTACGGCAGCGCGGTCCTGTGGGTACGGCACCGGTACGGCGGCATGAGCAGTTAACGCCAGCTACGGTAGCACGCCTGCTGCGGTACCCACTCGCGGCCGCAGCGTACCGTATGCTTTGACCACAGTAGCAATCAGTCAACATGCGGACGGGACCAACGCTGCATTTACCCCAAAGCTACTATGCCCATGCAAGCAGACCGTGTGCTTCCAAAGGCTGCCGTACTGTCGTACAGCCTGCGCGCACCCTGTCGTCCGACAGCTGCGTGACGATGGCACGTGCCGCCAGCACGGCGTGCTGCAGCACCGTGGGCAGGCGCGACAGGTACAGGTGCGGCAGCGAGGAGGCGGAGGCGGTGAGGCCGTAGCAGGCGGCGGAGGAGGCGAAGGACAGCACCAGCAGCAGCCGGCCGCCGTAGCGGTCCATCAGGGGGCCTGAGGGGTTGGCGGTTAGGGGGTGTGGGTTAGAGGTTGTGGATCAAGGGGTGGGAAGGGGGCCGGGGCTAGTGGGCCGGTGAGGAATGAGGGTGGGTGGGTACGCGTAAAGCGCGAGAAACCGTGGGTGGGTGGGTAAGTGGTGGTGGAGGGCGATCGTGGACGGCAGAGTTCGAGGCAGTCGCCAGGAGCAGTAGCGATGAAGATGACAACACAGTAGCACAGTGGGGGATGTGAAGCTGTGTTCATCGTGGGGAGGCCCTGTAAGCCTGGGCTCGGGCGGGGGGCACAGATGACTCCGACCCAGGTTCCATGCACCGACGGTAACTAGTCCTCTGCTTGGACTCCTTCGAGTATTGCTTCACACACGAACAGACAGGGTGCATAGACTGGGGGGTGCAAGGCCAGTGGGCTCCTACGTCTCCCAAAAGCGGCAATACCCGTGTGCAAGTCGCGCTGTGTAGCGATGCAACTGCGTGCTGTGTGTGTGCAGTGGGGGCGGTGCAGGGCCGTACGGCGCAAGTCAAGCGCCCTTGCCGTACCTGACAGCAGGCCGCCCACAAACTGTACGGCACTGAAGAAGGTCTGGAGCCTGCCGTACGAGGAGCTACCCTCCGCGCCTAGCTTCTGCACCAGGTACGGCATGACCGGGACCTGGGCCATCCAACAGATGGCTGCGAGGGTGGGGGGGAGAGGAAACCAGGCAAGCAACAGGGAGAGGGCGTTGAAGCTACACACGTATAGCAAGACGTCTTGGATGTGCGGGCCTCCGCGGGTTGCTCAGGGTTCATGCATGGCTGAGATGTGCTCAGCGGGGTGTTGTGGGTACCAGTAGGTGGGTAGCGGGTACCAGTAGGTGGGTGGTGAGGGAAAGCATGGGCCGAGATCCGGTAGTAGGCGCAGTGCCTGTTCAATAGCAGCATGACCGCAATAGCACTCAGCTGGCGCCTGTGTGGGAACACCCACGGGTGACAGGTGTTCCGTGGCGCGGCCTGCCTGTTGCCAACACTGCCGACACGGTAACGTGCTGACAGGACCAGACCGGACTCAAGCGTATCCCCATCCAGCGCAACACGCTCACAGTACAGTACGACGTTGAAGTACAGCACCAAGAGGTATGTCCTCGTAGAGAGCCCAGCGCGTTTGAGAGCGTGCGTGGGCGGGCCCGGCATGGTGGTTGCATCTTTGTCAGGCTCCCTCCGCTCCATGCCGGGCTGGCCCATGGATATATACAACTGTCAGATATCAGTTTAATTGCAAATAAGGTAACTGGTCGCTGTGGCACATATGCACCCGTCACAACCGAAACTCAGCAACGTTGCTGACAGGCGCCAGGGAGTACTTTATATCATTGTAGAATCTTCGGTGTGTGATCGTGGATCCTAGAGCGAGCGTGAAACACTGCGAAATGATACCGCTCCGAAGGCACAACATTGTCCCCATACGGTCGCGCGCGCGGGCGTCCTCCCCAAGTCTGAGGGAACCGCCAGGCGGCTAGCAGGCAAAGGATGAGTAGGACGCCAAGCAAGTCCTCTGCCGCTGTAGGTCAAACGCTGCAATGCCTTAGTTAAAGCTAGGGACGTGGCCTGCTGACGTGCCTCTTGTGCTAACCTTTTACCAGCTGCAGGACGACTCTCCTCAAGTGCACGTTGACATCTTCGTGTCCAGCTCTGAGCAGCTGTTTTACGCAACGAGCCCGGAAGTTCGGGCGCTCGGAGCGGGCGAGTCACCCGAGGAGGCCGTCGAGGAGTTTGCGCAGAGCGCTTCAGACTACATTCAACACGAACGCGAGAACGACCGTGCAGGGCTAGTGTCCACGAGCGAGGCGAGTCACTGCGTGGCGTGGGGCGTGGGGCGGTAGATGCGGTGATGGAAGGCACGAGTCAAGTGCCTCTCTGGTGGTGTCCGTTGCGTGTCTGGGTCTGTGGGCCTGGGGTTGTGGTTGGTCCGTGCCCAGCCTTCCTGTGTCCTGTGCCTAGGTTTCCCTGGTCCCTGGGTCTCTTTTGGCCTGTTCCCTTTCTCCTGTTCTGTGGTGTTTGGTTTCAGGTCCTCTTCGTCCCTAGCTAGGTGTGCCCCCTTTGTGGTTGGGGTTCACTGGGTTTGGGCTTTTGGTGGTGCTGGTGCTTGCCTGTGCTGGATGGGCTTTGGGCTCCCGCTGGCCTGTCCCTTCCCGTCTCCTTGTAAACCTGTCCAGAAAATGAAACGTGCCGAGACAGCAGGGTTTGCATGCAAGAGCAGGACGAGAGTTTATGCCGCTGCACTTTCCCTCTCTGCCAATCAGGACAAATACAAGGCTTGGCTGTCCTACCTGAAGCTCGACAACGACGAGCGGCATTCATCCTGCAACGTGCCGCTAAAGCTGGACCCGCCCGCCAACACGGCGTGGATCCCAATCCAGGAGGCTTTGGAATGGGCAGATGTGCCGTAAAGTGCTCCCTTTGCTGAGGAACTGTACCTGAAGGTGGAGTGGACCGGGTAGCGTGACAGCACGAACTGCTGGTTTTGCAGGAGCGGCTTGCTTGGAAGGTCGAGGTACAGCAGCACCAGCGTGCAGGGTGTGCTGGGTGCAAGGCTGTCGCCCCCATCTTGGGTGTGGAGACTGATGTGCCAGCATCTGTAGGGCACGCAGACCAAAGCATGCAGACCATGGACGTGACACCTCGGCAGCAGCTGTTGTCAACAGTGTTGACCTGTTGTGTAATTGAGCCCTGATTTCCTGTTTGAGTGGGCCTTCGATGGTGGCGTACCGGTTACAAGAAAGGGTTTGCAGCTACGGCATCCACGGCGACTTGTGGCTGGCAGCAGGGGACCAGGCGCCAGGGAGTACTCCAAGTACAATGTAGAAGTACCAGTGCGTGGTCGTGGTCCCTTGAGGGGAGCTTGAACACCGTGCTACCGTGCTGAATGCCGAGGCCTGGCTGGATGCTGTGTGACACAGATGGCGGACAGATGCGGCTGTTAGAGGGGCTCGCCGGCGCCTACATGCACCTGCACGTGCCTACATGCACTATGCACCATGCTGTCTGGATTACTGGAGTCGTACTCTTGCTTGAAATGATTATTACTGCTATAATAATTGGTCCACCGCTTGAAAAACGGTACCGCTCCGAAGACGCTTCATGCCGCTCCGGGATTCAACAGTCTCGTTGCTTTTAGCCCGGCACACACGGAAGTTGAGGTAACTGAAATCCATACGTCACTCGCTCACCCCTTTTACCATGGATACAAACGCTGGTGGCAGCGCTCCCGCGGCTAGAGTGCCACGACAGGCTGCGACACAGAACGCAAACTTACGACCAGTGAGTAGTAACCAGGTTAACCCTGCTGGAAGCAGCTTTGGCCTGTCACAGTGTGGCGTATAGAGTCTGGCTCCCTGTCCGCTTGGGCATTCGTCCCCTCAGTCGTTTTAAAGCTGTCGTCACGTTAGCACGAGTTACCGCCTACCTGCGCGCAGCGTATCAACTTCAACAAGCTGGATATTGGGTCCTTGCGGAGATACCAAAGGGTTCATAAGCTGGTGAGTGACGAGCTGGGCTGAGGAGTAGCGGAGCGGGGGCTATCCATCTACTGTCCTCCTGGCCCTTGGCCCGGCTAAACCGACGCCTATGCCACACGATCCCTAGGTTGGCGTTCCTCAAGCTGCGACTAAAGACCAGCTCGTGGCGGCAATAACTAAGCACTTCGCGCAGCAGGCAAGGCTGGGGCGGCGACAGGGGTTCACATGGCCAGTACCGCGGGGACTTTCTGTGATCCTCAGGATATAGGGTGCAGCACGCAGCAAGTGTGACTTGCTGGCAGGCAGATGGGCGGTGTCGGCGCGAGCACAGCCCGCTGTTATGCTGCCATGCCTTGCGCAACTGCTTCCCTTTCGTTCGTTTCTCCTGAGCCCTTACACCCGGTACCGCGTCTCCTATTGCACCCTGCAGCTCGTGAATGATGAGTATAAGGTGAGCGCTGCGTCCGTGCTAGAGCGAGTCAAGCGAGCTGAACGCGGCTGTGTCTCCCAGGAACGATGAGCCCTCCAGTTCCGGGGCGGGGGCACGCTCCGGGGCCGCAACTGTGAAGCTCGTTGCAGTAGATAACAGTGCACTAAGTGCCGACGGACCGAGTATTGCTCATGCCTCGTTGCTCACCTGCACAGCCAGTCAACCGGCCTGTCCCTTCCGTCCTCCCTCGTGATGCACACAGATTATCACCGCGTTTGTTGTGGCAGTGCAACGACGACAGTCTCTGGCGCAACAAGCTACGGCGCGGAGAACAGGGCAACAAGGGTGATGCAGCGGGGTGTACCGGGCGGGAAACACGGGGGCAGTACGCATGTGGGGTGGGCAGGCTAGTTGTGACACGTGTGCTGACTTGTAGCCGTTAGGTAGGCCAGGCGTGTGCAATCCAATGAACGCGGTTTCCATGGGCACTGCTGTCTGACATTTCTTCTGGGGTGTTGACAGGTGCGCAGGTGTACTGTTTTAGGGCTGCCTGTCCATGCATCCCACATGGGCCGTTGAGCCCTTGTGCATAAGGGTGCGGTTGGGGGCGCAACGTGGTGAGACTGCGGTTTAGGAAGTGCTTAGGCAGGAATACTCGGAGAATAACTTGCCAGACTCCGGGGCAATGACTTGTTGGCATGCGTGTGAGAAGGTCGTAGGCCATACGGTATGCAGGTGTGTGTCTGTGTGTCTGTTGGCCCCGCTGCAGTCCTGCGGTGCAAGCGTTGTGTACATGGACGCAGCGTGTGCGCACGCTTGTTGCATGTTGTCGCGGGTCCTGGTTGTTGGTTCAATCTGGGTCAATAATGCCGCACGACACGGGTTGTGCAAGCCGCTTCTGCGCGCAAGCACGGACGCAGGCGAGCCGCATTGGCACGGCCTTGGGTCCGGCAGGCTGTGCGGAACACGTGCAGGGTGGCCGTGCGGCATGCAGTTTGGTGAGTGCTGTATTTTGGCCAGGATCAAAACGGAAAGCCGTGTCGTCCTTGGGTGCGTGTACGGTATGTGTCGATGGGCGGTTTGTGTTGCCCGGAACCGGTAACCTGTTGGGACAGCTCCGGGGTTACGTTAGGCTTACCTTATCTGTCCGTGGCACACGGACGGCCCCTAAATCTGGAATGGACAAGTGCCGTTGCCATGTACCGGTATGTGCTGGGTGGTTGGATGGGGGGAGGCGGGTTGCCCAATGCCATGCTAGCGCTCGCATTGGCGGACACCTGCCTCTCCCACCTCACTGGGCCCGATGTCGTATACGAGAGCGCGCCAGCGCTGGCCAACGATGCTAGCCGTAGTGCACGAGCTAGGTCACTATTTCGAGCGGCGTGCAATGTAAGGGCCGTGAGCCTCTCTAGCGGGTTGACCAGAGTAGACCACATTGGTGGACCACCCACTGGATTTGGGCGCTGGGCGGTGCTGGTGCCTGCATAGTGGTGGTTGGGCCTTGGTTTCCCGCCAGACTGCTCCTTCCCGTCTCCTTAACTAGACCTTTTAAAAAAGCACTGGGAACAACGGGTCACTCTACACGGGTCAACAAGCCTGCACAGGGTATCTACAGCGATCTGGTCAATGCCATGCCAATCGCTAAGCCACGAAAGGCAGGAAGGTCATAACCGCACAGTGCAAAACCTGGAGAAATTGGCACGAATCCCCACGTCAGAATCGGCCTAGAAACGCATACAACCTCTGCCGGGTATCAAGCACCTGGGGTGCCCTACGAGGGGCCCTCGCTTTCGAACCCTGCAGATGCACAGTAGGTGACCTACAGTGGTTCATATACCACCTACCACAAACGGAAGTTCCGTGCAACACCACAGAACCATCCCCATCAGTGCAACAGATGTGATGTGGCTCTCGCACGATGCCAGATGCCACCAGTTTCACCCTGGCAGCAAACCGCAACGCCAGTATGCATATGCAGTACACGAAACAGCAGTGACAACAGCAGCAATACCAGTACCCATGCAAATCAAGCAAGTCAAGCCGCGTTCGTTCATGGGTAGCATCGTGGCAAGCAACAGAAGCTGGCAACGGAACGACACCAGTCCCCTTAATTGCCTTATTTGCGGGCTCGTGACTAGCACAGGTCGGCACAAGCTTGCCCTGCCTACGCACACGATCCCCCCGCTAACCGCAGGTCCCCACGTGCCTGTACGACGCACCAGGCCCCTGAGAGCGTGACCCGCACGCGCGGGCCCTCTCTCAGCACCCCGACAACATTCGTTAAGTCCCGTCCTTACTTCATTTCTGGCTGTTCCACACAAAACAATCCACTAGACCCACTGAGGCCCACTCGACGTGCGGCGTCTCAATTGCATCCGGATTAACCACCCATGCATGTCCCCTTTCGAGGCCCTTCCCCATTCCACAGAAGAATGGACCACTAGCGCCTACATGCCTATCGCCCAATATACATGCAGTGCCAAGCGCATCAGGATTCATTAGGGATCACTACCCATGCAGGCTCCCCTTTGAACCCCTCCCCCACTGACGTCGCCCCTTGCCCCTTGCCCAACTCCTTCGGTACTACACCCTAGCCACCAATATCCATTAGTAGGCTGGAGGCTCCGGCAGGCTGTTTGGGTCCGCCGCCGCTGCAAGCATGTGGCCCGGCCGTTTGAGCGCATGAGCCTGGGGGCAGGAACACATGAGCGATCAACAACCGACGGGATCAAAACAGGCACGCTCAGCAGGCGAGGGTTAGAGGCCCCCGAACCGCCCAGGCAGGACGGCCTTAGTACCCTGGGCGCAACTGCCAACCCTCCTGACATGCCGGAAAGCCGCTCTGTCCACCATATACGGTACCACTACCCACCTCCAGCTCCTTGAGCACGTGCCCGCTGTCCGCCATGGTCTTGGCGCCACGCAGCCACGTGCTGTAGAAGGTGGCCATGGCCCCGGCGTAGAAGTCCTGCGCAGCCTCCACCGCCGAGCCGCGAGCGTTGGCGGCGCGGTGCAACGAGCCCGAGCGCAGGGCCTGCGGGAGAGGGATGCCAGCAAGGGTGGGTCCAATAAACAAAGGGTCATAAGCATACAGCGACGTGGAACAGTACCAGTGCCGTAGTCGGAGCCCGAGCGCAGAGCTCGGCGGGGTTTGGGACGCACAGAAGGGGGTGCCGTCCAACGGTTCAGGGCCCGTGTTGGGTAGCTGCTAAGTACCGTAACCACGCGGGGCGTGCCATCGGCCGGACGACGCGGTACTGCATTGGAGCAGCTGGTGCACTGCCGGTCCGGGTGCACTGCGGACGAGGGCAGAATGGCAAATGCAGGCAACGCACGTCCGCTGCTGGCGCCCCGGCGGCGGCCTTCCCCCCGGGCGCTGCCCGCACCTGCAGCGTCCACTTGGTGACGTTGAGCGACACGATGGCCAGCGGGAAGTCGTGCACCGGGTGCTGCGACAGCCGGAGCATCTGCAGCGTGGGGCAGAGGGGGCAGGGGTGAGAGGGCCATGCAGGGAACAGCATGGTCAGGCACCAGCCGCAGGACAAGGTTTAGGGAACATGACGCAGCTGTGTTGCACTCCTTGTCCACAGCATCAAGACGAGGACTCGAGCTTCGTGTTGTACGGAACACAGCGCGTAACAAGGGGGAAGCAAGAGCCGAAGCAGCGCTCAAGCGGTGTCCCGCTCGTTTCGCGCGCCGCCCACCTTGCTGGCCGCCCCCGCGCTCCATTGGTGCAGGTAGTGCAGCTGCAGCAGGCCCAGCATGCCGCACCCGCGCAGGTCGGTGGCGGGGTCTTGGCCCTGTGGAGGGGCGTGGGCGTGGTGGACACGGGGCAGAGAGTCAGGTGCAGTTTGGACTGGTGCTGGTGGTCCTGCAACCAGGAGCCACGACTGGCGTACACGCAGGCAGATCGGTGGCGGGTCCTGGCCCTGCGGACACGCGTGCGCGTGGACATGGGGCAGAGAGCTGGGCTGGTGGTTTCATATCACCCGTGCGTGCTGTGTGTGCTTTTCAATGCAGTTTGCTGCAACGATGGCGACGTCAAGCAGCTGGGAAGCCCACGCGACATGCAAGGGAGCCTCCCCAATCCTCACCTGGAACCCCACCACCGCCCAGTGCGAGCCGTACCGCGGCTGCTCGCAGCTCTTGCCTGCGGGCATGGCACCGCAACAACGCGTCAAGCGAAAGCCAGTCCCCAGCACCACACCCTCCTATCGTGCCATCCCAGCACGCATCCCCCCCCCCCCAACACTCCGACACGCCAATTTTTCATTTACTCGTCTCCCTGCTGGCCCGCCATACCCCTTCTGCAACCCGCAACCCAGCCCCTTTTTGTTACCGGTACCGCACTCCCAGCCCACCCACAACCTCCAGCCGTCCTATACCAGCAGGCACCCAACCGAACACGCCATTTAACACCTACTCATCGTCCTGCCCACCTGCCATGGCTCCTGCTGCCTCTGCACCCTAAACCCAGGCCCCCATGCTCCCAGCCCACCCGACCCACCTGTGAGACCCGCGTACACGGACCCCAGCAGCCGCACGTGCGTCTCATCCCCGTCGTCCATCGGCAGCCGCGCCAGCGCCAGCAGTTGCAGCAGCTGCTCCCGCAGCGGCGGTGGCCGCAGCTCCGGCGGCGCCATGCACAGCAGCCGCGACAGCACGCCCGGCGGCGGCGGCAGCGTGGCGGCGGCGGCGGCGCGCTGCGCCGACAGGTCGCACGCCATGAGCGCCACCAGGGCCTCGTGGTACGACATGGGGGCGGTGCGGCCGGATGACGGACGGGGGCCCGAGGGCAGGGGTGCGGTCTGGGTGGATGCAGGGAAAGGGAGAGCGCGGTGAAGTGAGGCAGCGTTGGGGGTAAGGGCAAAGGGACAGCGCGACGTGGATGCGTGAGCCACACAGGGCGGCAGGTGGTGCAAGAAACGGGGGGGGGGGGTCGCTCCGACGCTGTGACTTGTGCTTAGGGCGCATGGGCATCACGCCCCTTGGCAGTGCACGTGCGGACAAGCGCCCCACTGCTACCTCAGCAGCGCGCTGTCGGTTGGCCCGGTCCCACTCGTCCCCCAGCACCACATCCTCCGCTGCAACAGCAGATGTGGACGCAGACGGCCCTGCCACCGCTCTTGTTGTTCCCGCTGCTGTTGGCGCCGCCCCTGTTGATGTTGACACGCCCTGAATCGCCTGAGCCGCCGCTGCAGCAGAGCCGTTTGCTTGCCCCAGGTTTGCCTGATGGGTCCGAGCCGCCGCCGCCGCCGCCCCCTGTGTAGGTATGCGGGGAGCACCCCTTGTCAACCGCTCGCTTCCATCAACCGCTGGACCCAGTGAGGGTTCCACTGCTCCCTCTTACTCATCTGCTAACCTACTCCCTTCTAGCAGCACGCTGCAGTTAGCGATGGCAAGTCACGCGCCCTGTATCTAGCTTGTTGCCGACCAGCCGAGTAGCCGTCTAGCCGGCTATGACCGTGTCTCCAAAACACCAACGCATGCCCTGCACGTGCCCTGGAGACATCCCACCCTGCTCCACAGTGCTTCAGATAATCCCACCTTGCTGTCCGAAAAAGCTCCAGCAGTCCCCAGCGCGGCCCCGTGCGCCGCCATGGTATTACTGGGGCTTAGCAGCGCCGCCAACGAACCCGCCGCCGGCCCTGCCGCCCCGCCGGGGCCAGCGCCGCCGGCTGACAGCAGCCCCAGGCCAGCAGCAGCTGCTGTGTGTATAGCAGAGCTGGTGGTGCTGGGTCCACTAGGCAAGGCTGCGTGGCAGAGCGGGTGGCATGTCGATGAGCAAGGGGGAATCAGTCGGCGAACATGTCAGGTAAGAACGGCGAAGGGCAACTAGAAGCGCCGGAACCAGTGCTTAAAACGGCACAGCTGACCATAGCAACGCTGGCCTTAGCAACGTTGCGCATGTCCGTTGCCCCGCCAGGCACCAACCCCAGAGCCCGTGGATATAGCCGCCATGTACCCGCGTGCCCCACCTCCCCCGCCCCGTTTCCGTTTGCCACTCTGCAGCTCCGTGGCTAAACACCCGCCCCCCCCCCCAACCGCCCCGCGCCTACTCGCGTGCTCCCCTGTGCAGCCTGCTGACGGCGTGGCGTGCAGCGCCTGCATAAGCCGGTAGCTGGGCAGGTCCTGGGGTGGGGGGTGGGGTGGGGGGGGGCAGGAGCAGCTGGTGAGGGCCCCTGCGCAGGACAAGGTCAGTCAAACAGCTGCCAACAGGCAACAGCACAAACCCCCACGCTCTAGCCGTAACCGCAGCCACTCCAACCACGGTGCTAGCGCCACCGTACGACGAAAGGTGTGTGCGTGTCTCGCTTGTTGCTCACCTCTGCCTCGCTCGTCGCCCGCACGCTGGCGGCGGACTCTGCTCCCCGCCCGTACCCCACACCCATGCCTGATCCCGTGCCAGCCCTCTGCCCCCCCGCCGCCGCCGCCACCGATGCCCCCGCGCCCGCGCCTGCAGCCGCCCCCGCGCCCGGGCTGGGAGCCGCTTGTGGGGGCCCTCCAGCGGTGCCCCCCGGGAAGCTGCCCAGCAGGTCCTGTGCGCGGCTGTCCACGGCGCCGCCGTTGTCGCCCTCCCCGTTGCCCAGCATCCTGCCCGCCCCCGAGTCCTCCATCACGTCCGACACGGCGAAGGTGGTCCAGGAGCCGATGGGCTTGCAGTTGAAGGTGTCCTGCGGCAGCGCGCGCACGCGAAAAGTTACGTGGCGCGTGGCAGCATAGGTTGCGCTGCTGGATACCGTAATGCACGTGCAGGGGTATGCCCAAAAGGCAGGCGAGCAGAGTATGCAACAAGGTCGCAGCACAGACTGTTGATTCACTTCCGACCCCAACCCGCACAGCCTTCCAAGCCTCCACCCGTACACCACCCATCCTTCCACCCACCCACCCACACGCCCCTGCACCCCCATCCACCCACCCATCCACACACCCACACGACCCCGCACCCCCAGCCACCGCCGCCACCCACCTTTGGGTTCACCGACGACCCCATGATGTCCGCATGCGTCCAACACCCAATGCACACTTGGTTCCCAATGCTGCCGCGCACTGCCTTCCGCCTACCATCCTTCCACCCGTACATTCACCCACGCACCCAACCACGACACCCCCCCTCCCGCCTTCTTCCCGCGCTTCACGCGCACCCTACTCCACACCATGCACGCTACACTGGCACTGTGTCCCCGCCTGTCCTCCCCACCACCACCGCCACCACCACCACCGCCGCCGCCACCACCACCACCACCGCCACCATTACCACCACCACCACCACCACCACCGCCGCCGCCACCCACCTTTGGGTTGACGGACGACCCCATGATGTCCAGCTCGTCCCCCGCCTCGCTCACCAGCCCCGCCCCCAGCCCGTACCCGCTGGGCAGCTCCAGGTCGGTGGGGCTGCTGCAGTGCGCCAGGGAGCCCACCAGGTGCTGCCCCGAGCCGCTCACCGTGGCCCCCGCCGCCCCCACGCTGGGCGACCCATGCAGGGGCCCCGTGCTGCTGCCGGCGCCTGCTGCGCTGCTCCCAGCCCTGGGGCTCCTGGCGCCCAGGGGCGGTGGGGTCGCCAGGGCCCGGGGCCCTTGCGGGAGGCAAGGGCTGTGCGCCGCGTGCGGGGACATGGCCGCGGTGATGGCCGCAGACGGGAGCACTGGCTGCGCTGCTGCCACTGCTGGTGCTTGTGGTGGTGCTGCTTGTGATGGCTGGGGTGGTGTGGGTTCGAATCTGGATGGTGATGACCGTGCAGCTACTGAGGCAGGGCCAGGTGAGGCATTTGTGGCCGCGGGAGGTCCCGCGGCAGGGCCTGCCCGCGGGTCCGGTGAGGACCAGGCAGCTGCTTCCGCCTCCTCCTCGTCCTCCGCCCCAGCGCCTTCCGCTTCCGTGTCCTGGCCACCCTCTGACCCCTCCTCCTCTTCTTCTTCCTCCTCCTCCTCCTCTTCTACCTCAGCAAGGACCTCTGACTTGAGGTTCTGCTTCACGTTGCTGACGAGGTGCGCGGGCATGGCCTTTGGCCGGAACACCTGCACGGGACACACGGAATGGTGCGAGGTATAAACAACGACGCAGCGCCATGTTGCGAAGCTTCAATACAGTCGGCGCATGGCGCTACGATATTTGATTGCATGTTAAAGGCCTGCCGGCAAATTGTGAAGGTGTGCTACCGGTACGTAGCCTAGAGGCGCTGCCCTGGACTGGTGTGACCTCTGCCCAAGTACCTGCTTGTGGAATTCGCCCTCCCGCTTGCCCCCTTCAAACGCATAGCTGAACTCGTCGTCGTCGTCCTCTTCCGCCTGAGCGCCACCTTTTCTTAGGGTCCCCACCTGCGTGCAAGCGTGATCATGCCGGCACCTTGACGTGCCAGGGGCACAATCCACGATGCCACGATTTCCTCCTATGCACGGGATGCAGCTTAGCTACTATACACATGCCATGCTACCACTCTTGCGGCAGAGACTGTACGATAGGGGCTGCCTCAGTGGCCCACACAGCGGCCACCGTTTAATATTTTGTGATGGGCGTGTCAAAACAGTGCCAAGGAACAGCCGCTGCACACCGCAATGCCCTCGTCCATGACTCTGGTTCCGCAGCGGGTTTTGTAGCTGCCCTACCTCCTTCAAGCCCGTTCCCTCGAAGTGGATAGGGGCTGGTGGGTGAGGTGGTGCTGTTGATGAGGGCGCTGGCCCAGCAGGTGGGGTAGGCGTGTCAACTGGCGAGGGGCTGCGCTGGGCACCCCCAGGTGGTTCGGGCAGTTTTGATCCAGCTGCTGACCGACCAACTATTCGACTCTTCTCAGGGTCCTGCGTTCACATCAAGGCAGGCAAGAAAGCGCAGCTGTCCGTCACAGGCTGGACATGCGCGCAACATGCTGGCCCCGAACAGAGCCAGCGGACCCCTATACTGACTGCGTCAACATTTGAAGCGGGCCATGAATCCACGACAGTACTTGTCGCCTAGTCAACAGGCTAACCTCTGCGATAATGCGCGCTCCGCGAGGGTGCGGCCTTCGTCCCATCGCTTCCGTTGCCGGAGGTCTTGCGTGTATGGGATTATCATGACTGTCGGCAAGATATCGACCGTCAGGCGGACGCGGTGATCGCCTCTCTGTAGACGGAGCCTTGGGGTTGACGGGCCCCTCTGTGAAACCCTCCCCAAAGTCTAGCTCAAACCCGTCATCCATAGTCCGTTGTCAGATACGTACACTTATGGATAAGTAGCCCTGCTCAGGAACTGCGGCAATTTCAAATGCAGGAAGGAAACAGGGTGCCCCATACAAGCTCCTGTAATTTTAAGCACTACAAAAGCGGTATTATTAAAGTTGCAATGTTGCCGCCGCAGTCAACCTTTGCCGTCCGATGTCTGATGACGCCCTGTCAGCTGTCGTGACCGTGCTGGTCATGCACGTGTTTGGTAACGGCCACAGACACTCATTTGCGTTACGACGGTGCACCTGTGAGAGCAGGTGTGTGCGGCACAGCGACAGATGGGCTGTTTGCACTACTTGCCGTCTCGTGAAGGTCCCAGTCCCATTGCAGGGAGCCGGGGAGCCCACCTATTTGCACGTCGCACTCTGCCCTGACCTTGCCCCATCCCAGCCCCATCCTACCCAACCCCTGAGAGCGCATCGCATTCGAAGCTGCAAATTACCGAAGAAGGTAATACATGCCATATGGTAGACACACCAGTTCCTCGGGGGCATTCAGCGCCCCGCAGCGAGTCTGACAGCCGTGTGTATCGTCCTTTCCTGTGACACGTACATGCACGCGTGCGCGCAATGACCTTCAGGGCCTACTGCCAGACACCAGGCCACTCCTTGCCATCACACATCAAACGATAAAAAGAGCAGGATCCTTTCAAAGCTTGTAATAACTCTGTATGTGCCGCTCTACATGGCATGCAAGGTACGCCCAGCAGTCCTTAACGACTCAGGCCGTCGGTGTCAGTACTTGCGCCCCGAGCAAGGTGAGTCATCAAGAGCCTTCCGATACCGGTCCCTTTGCACAGCAAGCTCACGTCAGCCTCCCCCTCGACCTATGCCCCTCTTGACCCGTTAGCACCTGAGATCATGCTCCCATTCTTCATGCCCTTGCCAGTTGCCACTACGATGCACAACACCAGTTCACAAGAAAAGATGCGCCTTGTCTCACGCGCCCGCATGCGATGCCACGACGCTACCAAGCAGCGTGCACGCGTCCCACTGGAAAGCACAAGGCCAAGACCATGACCATGTCGCAATGCCGCGCACGTACAAAATGCGGGTGTAAGAATTCACTGCGCCACCACGACAATCCCACACGTACACTACTAACGGTGCTGACATTACGTATACGCGGTATGTCCGTCGACGAACACTCTGCCCTGTTCCGTCCGGCGCACACATCACCAACTAGGTAGACCCCAAACGCCCTGGCACAGCAGTCACCAACCAGCAAGGTAGAATTACGTCGCGGGCTTCCACACAGCAGCAATACCGCTGCCTTGCCCCATCCCGGACATGGCCTTCCCCACCAAGGAAGGCAACCTCCCAGCCGCCCTGCCGCTGCACACCGGTAGGCTCTTCCGGACAGGCCGGTCCACCCAGCATGCTCCTCCTCCTGCCCGGGTCCAGCCCCCCATGCTGCCCCGCCACTCCTGCGCTGCTCGGCTCATGCCTTCCAAGCGCCCGTCACCGTGCTGCCCTGCAGCTGCTATAGCTCAGCCCCTCGGCATAGTGGGGCTGGCCGAGGCGGCCAGCTCCTCCAACCCAGCTGCTGCTCAGCCCTCGTTGCGGCTGGGCAGCTCCGCGCCCTGCTGCCCCAACACCGCTGCTGCTGCTGCTACTGCTACTGCTCAGCCCTTCTTGTTGCGGCTGGGCAGCTCCTCCAAGCCGGCGCCCTGCTGCCCCAACGCTGCTGTCGCTGCTGCTGCTCAGCCCTTCTTGTTGTGGCTGGGCAGCATGTTGAGGTGCTGCCGCATCTCCTCCACGTCGAAGCCCTCCCACGCGGCGTGCGGGTTCTGCATGGCGGCCAACGGAAACATTAGTCGATGAAGGAAGAGTTCAGGTATGGCTTCCAAAGCGCGAAGGTTCTGTATGGATGCTGCGCGCGGTGGCGGAGCAACCCCAGCCTTCATGTGTTCACACCAGTGTGCTGCAGTTGCGGCAGTTGCAGTGGACCACGGCGACTCGCAGCACAGACGTCAGCTGGCCGCCTGATGCATGCCGCACTTGCCATGCAGACCCGCTAACAACCATCCTTAGGAGCGTTCAACACCGTCACTGTACACAAGAACACTTCACGTCTTCACCCAACTACTGGGGGCGGGCTAAGGCTCGTCACAGAATTCAGGATGGTTGGGAGATCAACGCACGGGGAACAGTATCCCATGACAGCACCCCGAACAGCCCCGGCAACTGCGGTGCGCCCCTCGGCCCACCTTGAACGTTTTCCGCGCGCGCCAGACGGCGCTGTTGCACTTGAAGCCCGAGCCGAAGCCCAGCTGCCAGATGCGGTCCCCGCGGCGCATGCCCTGGAACGTCTCCAGGTAGGCCAGCACGTACCTGGGGGCAGGGAGAGGGACAGGGGGTCACAGGGTGCGAGGAAGAGCCAATGCGCAATGTGGTCGAGGATGTAGCCACCATGTACAAAGAACGAGAGCGCAACAAGACCCGAGGAAAATCCGCAGTCCTTGCTGAACGTATACCACAGCTGAGCCGTGGTCATCCGTTGCGCCATATCCATCACACGTGCCAGTGGACCACCGTCCTGTACTTGCCGCACACTGACAGTACCATGACCTTCCGCGGTCCAGCGGGCTGAACGCACCAGATGGAGGAGGAGGACACGTTGCCATAGCGGTACAGCGCGGCGCGCGAGGGCTCCACCATGGTGGTGGTCAGCTGCAGCTGCTTCTCGATCTCGTCGATCACGGCGCGCCCGCCTGCGAGGTGACACGCGGGGGCACCAAGGACTTTCAACAAGTGTGGTTAACGCACGGCAAAAAGCCGCACGGGAGGAGGAAAAACCACGCATGTCTGCGTCGCGCAACAGGGCAGGAGGGGAATGTTGGCAACGCCCCACCTGGGCTTAATTGGCTACAATGTGAACCGGTAAGAGGCCAAATCTGATACAGGGCCGCTGCACCGCGTCTGCAATCGTCTTCTCACCGGTGTGGATGCAGACCTTGTCGAAGGCCAGCTTGAAGTCGGGGATGTAGGGCTTGCCCTTGATGCCCAGCACCTTGCGGCCCACCAGGTTAAAGAAGAACAGCAGCTGCTCGCTCAGCGGCAGCACCAGCGGCCCCAGCGTCGTCACGTTGATCTTGAGCGCCTCGCCCGCAACCGCAAACAGCTCCTGCAGTGGCCAACACCAGCAACACAACATTCGGCAACCATGTTTCACAACCGCTTTCACAACACGGCACGCTCAGGCAAGTCCGGCCGCCTTATCGGGGAGGCTCGTGGCGCCTGCCCCGTCACCTACCCCAGCCCCACGCCGCTTTCCCCGCACTTTTACGCCCCGCCCCGTCACCCCACCTTCGTGAGCCGCACGCCCACGTTGCGCGCCTCGTCCTCCATCTGGTACACGCAGCCGTACGCCTCGTCCTTGGCGCCCAGGTGCGTGCGCACGGTGTGCAGCAGCTCGTAGCGGGCGCGCCTGCGCGGGAGAATGCCGTACGCGCACATGGGGCGGGGAAAGGTACATAAACCAACGACAGCGGACATGTCCAAGGCTCGTGGAACGGCATGCTCGGCATGTTCCTGTGGTTGCTCCCAGGACTGCGTTCACGAAGGCCCAAGGCTGGGTGAGGTAGCGGCTTGAGCGGTTGGCGGTTGAGCCCCACGCACCAGGCGTCGCGGCGGCGGTTGGACAGCAGGATGGCGCCGCCGCCCACGCGGAACAGGCAGTTGGGCAGCAGCTTGTCGCGGTCGTTGCCGAAGTACCAGTTCTGCGTAATGTTCTCCGTGGACACCACCAGCGCGTAGGTGGAGGGGTGCAGCTGCAGCAGCTGCTTGGCCAGGTCGATGGAGATGGGGCTGGCGGAGCAGCCCATGCCGGCGAGGTTGTACGACAGGATGGACGAGCGCATTTTGAACTTGTTGATGATCATGGCGGTCAGCGAGGGCGTGGGGTTGAACAGCGAGCAGTTGAGCACCAGGATGCCGATCTGCTTGGGGTGCACGCCGGTGCGCTTGAGCAGGTTCTCGATGATGGGGTAGATGACCTCCTCGAACTCCTCGCGCGCGCGGGCCATGGAGCAGTCGGGCGGCGTGATCTGCACCGCTGCAATAATTGCGAGCGCGGTTGTGGGGGCGCACGCAGGGGGCCAACAGAGCCGCTCCTTGTCAGTCCCAGACCTCTAAAGAGGCAGTATCCATAAAAGGCATGCATGAAAGGACGTTGAGCACGTGGTCATCGCCAGCAATACGCTCCCAACCGTGCGCCAACGGCCCACATCGCCAGCACCGGCAGCTCAGAATCCATAGAGTACTGCAGCATGCTGCTGATGTGCAGCTATCTGCGCCTACCTGGCGGCAGGTAGGTGTTCTGGCCGAGGCCGGAGCGCACCAGGATCTTCTCCTGGAACTCAATGGCCTCTGGGGTGAATTTCTGTTGGGGGTGGGGGCGCGCGAGGGAACGGGTTGCTTATCAACATCACAAATATGACGCCAGGAGGAACACAACATGGGGTTACAGTGAGCTCGAGTATCCACTTCAGGTGGCGGTGCGATCATCCACTAGCTTCAGGCTATCTGCAATTATGCATGGTGAACCCTAGTCCGATTGGGGCCTGGCCTTCTGGCGCTTGCCACCCCTGGGTCCATGTACTCCACTGTATCAATGTCCGAGGCCTCAAGCATCCCGCCCCTTCCCCACCTACCCCGCAGGCGCGCGAGCCGGCCATGAAGCGAGCGTACGTGGCAACCCAGCTGTGGGCACGACGGGCAAACGAGAAAGCCTTCTTGGTTAGGTGCATGTTCGTACCGTGATGCCTGGCATGCTCGCCACTCATGATGGCACAGAAGCTTGTCGATCCCTTGGTAGCGCTGGAACCGCTGCAACAGAGATCACCACGCATGCAAGCTGCACAGGTAGGGACTCGCACGTCGAGTGGGTGCGTGGCGCCTGCAGGTTTCCTTGCTTGTGCCTGTGCATCACAGCAGGGCCCAGGTGAGGCATGGACCCCACCTGTCGGGCGCCCGGAACACCTCAAAGTCCACCATGTAAACGGGGCGGGTCCGCAGCACCATGTAGCTTACAGCAACGCCGACAAGCGCGCCGATAGTTGCGATGAAGGTAACCTAGGCGCCCGGAGGGGGGTACCGGGGATGGGGGTCAAGGCTAAGCGCTACGGCAAGGCTGAACCACGTGACCACGTTCAGCCTTGGCAGTGTGTGGACCTCCCATAGGGTGGTGCACGCCCGTACGTGAACAGCACGGGCGGTACGGCATCCTTACACCCAGTAGGCGGTGCGCCCACCCCACTCTGCGTACCCACCAGGTTGAAGGTCAGGTCCGTTTGCTTGGCGACATCGACCAAGCGCGTCAGCTCGCCCGTCCGGTGCATGTTCACAACTTCAAGCTGTGAAAGCAGCGAAGTTTACGGGTCAAGGTGAGTGGGCCGGTCCGAGGAAGAGTGTCAAACGTAAGTTGATGGCGACCAACCCTGGCTTACCGCGAGCATAGCCCCCAGGGGCACCAAGGCGATCGTGAGTAGATAGGACATGAGAAATGTATAACCGCGCTTGACGTACTTGAACGCGACGCTGCGGCGGTAGTCTGCAGGAAGCGTTTAAGCTTTTGAAGGTTGACGGCCTACTGCCACCTTGAACAGCTCCGCGCAAGCATGCGTCTTCGTTCGCACCTGGCACTTGAACGCCCTTGCTATGGTGCTCCCCATTTGCCGTTGCGTTAACAACGACGCCATTCTGTGCCATTTTGGCTGGGGCCGCGGCGAGCCCGACCTGATCGGTACAGCTCGCACAACTATCCAATAAGACTGATCTAGACTAAGTACTGGGGTGCCGAGTTGTCCCTTGCGAGGCCCTTGGCATTTTTCGCGGGCTGGAAGTACGGGGCCCCACGCCGAAAATTGCAGTCATCCCGCACCTGGGATCACCTCCTGCCGTAGGTTAGCTCATGCCGGTTCAGCTCCTGCGATTACGCGCTACTGCCTTCCAGTATATCTGAGTTGCTCTACAGCAGTCACTCTCCTTTCCACCGGCTTCATTCGTCCATCGCCGGCTGCCTGATGGCTGCAGCCAAAGCCGCTGGGCCTAGGACCCTCACGAACACAATCAAGCTGCTGATCAATGCCGGAGCAGCGAAGCCCGCGCCCCCCGTTGGTCCAGCCCTTGGTCAAGCTGGGCTGAACATTATGGCCTTCTGCAAAGACTTCAACGCCAAAACCGCAAACTACAAGGAAGGCACGCTTTTGCGGGTGAAGCTGCGGGTCTTCTCGGACAAGACTTACGAGTGGGACCTGAGGACGCCTCCGACATCGTGGCTCGTCAAGAAGGCAGCAGGCAAGTTGCACGTTCAGCTCCCGAGTTCGTCATGCCCTTAGGCGCTTTCATTCTTGTGGGCCGTGTCGCAGGTTAGCACACTGGCACCATCACCTGCATCCTGCGCTGCTGTGCCACTACCAGCCTTGCTTGTGCGCGCCGACGCGTGCACACGTGCTGCAAAGCTCAACCCGTCTCGCTACGTACTCTCGCCCCGCTACCGTAACCCCCACACCAGCATCTACGACGTTCTCCCCTTCGCCTGCAGCCGGAAGATATTGGGTCTCTGCACCTTCACAACATACTCCACGGCTCAGGTCTTAGACTGGTACATACTCCAATGCACCAGCTAGTACGACCTGGTCACGCCCACTACAGGACCCAAGCACAGATCACAGATCCCATGTGTGATCACATCCCGCCGCCCTGCCCTCCAGGCCTAGCACGCGCCGCCGACAAGCCCGGGCACGAGGTGGCCAGCGTCATATCGCTCAAGCACGTGTACGAGATTGCGCGCGTGAAGCAGCGCGACATGCCCAACGTCCCGCTGCAGTCCATCTGCAGCGCCATCCTGCGCTCGTGCCGCAGCATGGGCGTGCGCGTGGTGGCCCGCCCCGAGGACGCCTGAACGTCCCCTTCACATGCCAACAATATATGCCCTGTCTACCACCCCTAAACACGTGGAGCGTGCTGGCCGCTCCGCCATGTGACCACCGACCTCGTCCCACAGTTGCACCTTGCGCTACATCCAAGCGCCCGGGGTAGCACACCGCTCGCGCGCGTGCTTACGCGCACGCGGCAGCCCTCCCTGTAGCCGTACCAACGGCGTCCTGGAGCGGCATGAAGGCCTTACCTGCGACAACCGGCACGTGCCACGTGCAGCACCAGCCCTCCCCACGCCACATCCATCCCCATGCGTCAACCAGGCCCACCACCCCTGCCAGGGCAGGACACCCCAAGCCACCGCTGACGTCAGGCGCCTGGACGACAGGGCAACGCCCGCCGCCCTGTCAACGCCTACAACCCGCCGCCCTGCACCACCGCAGCACCCTCCTACCACCATCCCACACTCCGCCGCCAGCGCCGTCGACCTTACTAAGCCGCGCCATCGACGAGGTTGCCTTACAAGCCGTACTCAGTCCCGTACCCAGTAGTCGTCGTCAGCGTACGTGTCGAACGGCTCCGGCTTGTCGGCCTGCGCCGCGGACACGGCGGCAGCTGCCGTCCCCCGCGCGTTGGCACGCGCTGTGGCGACGGCAGCGGCGACGCCCGCTACCGCGGGTGCAACAGCGGGCACTGCTGCAGCTGGCGTGTCTGGTGTAGGTGGTTCTGGCGTAGATGGAGATGCGGAGGTCCGGCGCCGTAGGCTGGTGGCTGGGGCAGCGTCTACGGCGGGTTGAGATGTGGAGGTGGTGGCGGTGGTGGTGGAGTCGTCCTGCGGTTGCACCGGGGTGTGTGTTCGGCTGGCCATGTCCTTGATCTTGTACCCCGCCACCTGCGTGGGATCATGAAGGGAAAGGGGCGTTGGGTGGCAGTGAAAGAGAAACCCCAATACGCAGCTATGTGCGGCACATTGTAAGGCTACTCGGATGGCATGCTTGTATGCAAGATCCTTCCTGCCTGAGGTACCGTTGTTACGGCCGGCAAGCGTACCTCGGCACGTTTACGCTACTTACAGGCGGATCAGGAGTCGGTCAGCACAGGGCATGTTGCGACACAGGGCCAACCCTTCCGGCTACCAAGGGAAGGGTCAAGTTGCCAGGGCTGCGGCGGGAAACTGCGTGTACATGCATGGTATCGCAGTGGGGCAGCCGTCCAGTACACGGTGGGTCGGAGGAACCAGCCGAAGGTGGATGTGTACAGCAGCCAGCCAGCTGCATGTGTCGGGTACATGCGCACCTGCACGTCTGTGCCGGACAGCACCAGGCGGTGCTTGGCGTTGGGCTTGAGCTTGAGGTAGCGGTAGGCCTGGGGGTTGCCCGACACCACGAACGCGCTGGCGCCTGCGGGCGTGTCGGATTAAGCAATGATGTGTGTGTGAGGGCGGGGGGACTGGAGGTGCAGTGGGCCGCAGGACAGTCAGGGAGTCGCACGAAACCGGGTGGCGTGGTGGATTTGCCGTAGTATGGTAGGAGATACTCTCATGGCAACAAACGCGTGTAGCCCGAAGCTCCACGCGGAGCAGGACTCCCAGAAGCACCAGGCAAACGTTGCAGGTGCAGCACCAGCAGCAGGGGAGATCCCTCCCCCCCGAGCACGAGCAATAGCACACAGTAGTCATTCCTCAATGTGGCCTAGACCACAGCACCAGACCTCCACTCTCCACCGGCACCCACCTGGGCAGCTGCGGTACAGGAAGCCGTCCAGGCTGCGCCATGCCCTCTCCAGCTCAGGGGAGTCCCCCAGCACAGGGCTCGCGTCCCGGCTCCGGCTCCTGCCAGCCCCCCGATCCCAGCCCCCGTCGCCCCCCGCCGCCCAGTCCTCCGCCTCCCCCTCGCCCCCCTGCTCCCCACCCTCGCCCTCCGCCTCGCCCTCCCCCTCCCATTCCCCGCCGGCGCCGCCGCTGATGCGGCCGCCCCACGGCGGGTTAGTCACCACCAGATTGGGTACGACAGGCGGTACGACAGTACCGCAGTCGCCTTGTACGAGCTCCAGCATGCCGTACACGCCCGCCGCCTTGCCCGAGCGCTGCGCCAGGCTGAAGGCGCCCTGGGGCGGAACACGAAGGTCACCAGCAACGGCAGGTGACTTATTAAACTCCCAAACAGTTTCCTACAGTTTCCTAAATGTGTCTGGAGGTCGTGTAGACTGTGGCCTCTCACTAGATGCCCACGAGCTCCTACAAACCCCTCACCCAGATCCGGCAGACTCAGAAGAGCCTCGTGCAGCTCCACTTTCAGCGCCGTTCCAAGCGCCTCCGCACATCCATCCCCACGCGGACACCCTGCACCCACGAGTACCACACCCCCGCACCCTGTGGCTTAACCCACCTCGTGCAGCTCCACACCCAGCAGCCGCCCCCGCCACGGCATCACGCTGCCCCGCGCGTCCTCCACCGCCTCCCGCCACGCCGCCGGGTCGTAGTCCACCCACCGCTGGAAGGGCCACGCTCCAGGGGCAACGGGCGCAGCCCGCCGGTCCACGGCCCCACCCGGGCGGGACGAGGAGGGGGAGGAGGAGGAGGGGGAGGAGGAGGAGGGGCCGGACTCGGGTCGGGGTATGAGCAGGCTGCGGCTGAGGCCGGGGGCGATGTTGCGCGCCATGAGGGCGGCCTCCACCAGCAGCGTGCCAGAGCCGCACATGGGGTCGGCCAGCACCAGGCCTGGGGGAGAGGGAAGGGCAACATGGGGAGCAGGAGCTGGGGTTTAGTACACGGTACGATTGCGCATGGGGTCGACCAGCATGGGCCTGCAAATTTACCAGGAGGTATAGGGTCGGCCAGCACGGGCATGAGGGAGGGGGTTGTGGGGTGAGGCGGGGAGAATGCTGTCACAACCAACAAGAATAGAGACGGTTTGGCCCGGTACGGAAGCAGCCTGCAGAGAAGTGTTGCGGGTCGCCGCTTCTCCTGCGCGCAGTCATGTGGCGCTTACACCAAGACACTTCACCGAGGCCTCAGGCACAGTCGCACACTGCCATGGACAAACAAGTGCTACCACCATGCTCCCAGCCCCGCCGCCCAGGCCCCCTGCACGCCCCTCGCCCCCGCCCACGGTCTCCGTCCCCTGCGCTGTCCAGCAGCCACTGCCGACACGGGCCCAGCCATACCACCCCAAGGCCCCTGCCCATCCCCCAGGCCCCATCTCCCCCCCCCCCAAGCGGTTACCCCACTCCACCCCCTTACCCACCGTCTATAACACCCGTCACCTACCGCCCTCTACACCCCCAACCCACCGTCTCCGTCCCCGGCGCTGTCCAGCAGCTGCGGCCACCCCGCCAGTGCCAACACGCCGGCAGCGGCCGCCTCGTTGAGCGCGGCACGGTGCATCACGTCCCGATATCCGCGCCTGGGGGTGGTGATGGGATAACGGGGGTTATGTGTGCTCAAAAGGACAGACCCCACTCGCAGCCCCGCAAAGCCCATATCTTGCGCGACGCGCCTGGGGTGCGATACGTGTGGCGGCAGCCAGCAGGGGTGCGCGCCCTTTTGTCAGGGTCATCGCCAGGTGCCCACTTGGACACCTACAGACGTCGTCTGTCGTCATGTCTCCCGACCGCCTCCCTCATCCCCTGACAATCCCAACCCACATGAGCGTATCGTACTACGCACAACGTGCTGTCATCACATTCCGACCACACCGCCCTGCACCAGCCAAATGGGACCCACACTCTACCACCATCACCCCCAGCTGCTAACCCACACTCTACCACCATCACCCCCAGCTGCTAACCCACACTCTACCACCATCGCCCCCAGCTGCTAACCCACACTCTACCACCATCACCCCCAGCCGCTAACCCACACTCTACCATCATCACCTCCAGCTGCTAACCCACACCTGTGCAGCGAAGCCCCGCTCATGTCCCTGTACAGCTTGACGGTGTCCTGGTGCAGCGCCACGTACAGGGGCACGTCCGCCACGGACCCGCGCTCGGGGGGCTGCGGCTTGCCGGGCCTGGTCAGGAGGGAGGGAAGGGCAGGAAAAGCGAAAGGGGGGAAAGAAGTTACTAAATTATTTAAAAGGGGAGGGGGAGGGCGGAAGAAGGGCGTCCAGGCAGACAGTTAGCATGGATGACGTTATGGGGCAGGGTGGGAGGAAGGCTATTGGGGGGCTGCGGCTTGCCGGGCCTGGGGACATACAGGCTGGGGGCGCGTGAAGCGCGAGGAAACACCGTTCAACGCGTCAGGGGAGCACCGGTATCTTGCCAGCAGGCCGGCAGGGATGAGAAAGCATGTCCAGTTTTGCATGCACGACGTTTGGGGCGGGGGGAGGCGTGGGAGGCTGCGGCTGGCACGCGTGGATGCGGGAGTATGCACTGGGGCACACCAGTACCGTAGCAGGACATGTGCTCGTGATCGCCCTCCCCTTCCCTCCCTAGCCCACCTGCTGTCCCGTGTGCGGTCGCACACTGCGTGCTTGACACGGTGGCAGGAGGATGCACCGGCGTGCACCAACAGTGGTGCATGTCCCGCCCGACGACGGCACGACTCTGTTTTAGACGGGGGAAAAGTGTGCTTCTGGATAGGTATCCGTTGCCTCGCCCACCTGCTGTCCCGGATGCGGTCGCACACGGCGTCCTTGACACGTGTCCACACCAGGGCGGTGGAGTTGAGGTCGGTGCACGACCACAGCCGCGGCTCCACGCTGAAGGTGGCTCCAGGGGGGATGAGGTCCGCCCAGGGGGCGGCGTCGTACACCCACTCGTACAGCTGCGGAGCCGAGTAGGGATCAAGGCAGGGAGTTAGGGGTAAGGGGTAGGGGCACAACAAGACAGGCACGGGGATGCGGAGGGTTGGGTACTGGGTTAGGGAGACCTATGGGCAATCGGACGTCCAGGGGAGGTGGTCAGTCGTGCAGGAGCGATTGATACCTGTAACCACCCCCTGCTCTCCTGCAGGTTCCCTCACCCCTGGCCGCCCCGCCGCCCTCCATGCGAATCCTTTGCTACTTCTTGCTGCCGTCACCGCCTGCCCGCCGCCCCACTTGTTGATCCACCCCATCCACCCCAGCCTCCCCCATCCGCCTGCCCTCCCCGCCAACCCGCCAACCCGCCGCCAGATAGGTGTCCAGCCGGCTGCCCCCCCCCCCCCCCCCCCCCCCCCCCCCCCCCCCCGCCCCCCCCCCCCCCCCC
>VFQN01001381.1_pt1 | contig 40875 bp, 66 predicted proteins | sample 3512371 | NCBI WGS metagenome assembly VFQN01 (sample SAMN10412370, study PRJNA504923) | tailings metagenome | isolation source: Replicate 2 from Balatoc abandoned mine | place: Philippines: Itogon, Benguet | collected 2017-08-28 | reverse complement strand
CAGACCACACAGGCAGACGAGGACTGGAATCTCGCCTGAGGTAGGATTCGAACCCGGAGCTTGGGAGCTGAGGGTGTTACCTGGCGTTAAGAGCTAGCCCCGCTCTTGAGCACGGAATGTGCCGTACCTCTGTGCTCTTAATGTTGCGTGGAATGCAAGGAGGGGCCTGACTGCGCAGCCAGAGCGAACGGAAGCTCCCGAGCCTGGAAGAGGTTGGCCAGGGTTGGCCGATTGGCCCTTCCAACCTCTCGTGCTCTCAATCTCCATGTGGTACAACCGAAGGGCAGCGGCAGTGTCGGCAGTCCCACAAACCAGCCTCCGTGCCTCGTGTGCCGGCCCGAGGGACGTGCCACCCTTGACGCGTTGACAGTGCGTTCCACGTCAAGCGCGTTTGCCACACGAGGTAGCAAGGGGTCCCAGGCTGGTCCCAGGCACGCAGTCACGCAAACTCTGCGCAAAGCTTCATGGTTACCATCGTCCTGCTTGCTGCCATGCTTATTGACCATTACTGTGTTGATGCACGCAAGGGTACCCGTCCATAAAGGGCCTACCCCGTTGCGTGCCTCGGTCTGGGTCTGTCCCATGGATCTCCCCTGCTCCCTGCGGGTAGTTTGAATTCGCGGCCAGACAGCCGGATGAGCTGCAACCACCTACCATGTCAATGACATTCGATTCAATTGCAGCGTTACATTCCGGGAAGGGAGTAGTCAACAGTTCACGCAGCACATGATGCAGCGTCCATGCGGTGAACACGTGGTAGTACTACGGGCCTGACCGTTGGGTACACTGGTTCACAGCGAATGAGCGACGGGCCGCTACCATAACACCTCTTCTGAATGTTTTTGTCGCCGTGCTTTACGTATGCCGGTTTTCATTGTTGTAACAATAAAGTGGCAGCCGAGCGCAACGGCGCGAAAGAGGGCCCAGCCGACTGGGGCAGAGTGCAGCCCCGCCTCACATTTTACGCACCACTACAGCACTGCTGGCGGCTGAAGTACACGCTTAAAGGTGCCCTGTCGGTTGAAGTCGGTAAAAAGGTTGTTGCTAAACGCAACGACACCACCGCTGGGCGCTGGCGCAGCTATGCACACAGCTATTTTAACTGCAGTTGGGCACATAAGGCTATCGGCTTACACTTACATTGCGACGGCTGTTACGGAAGTTCCGAGCTGCACAGTACAACCATGCTCCAGCCAGGTCAGTATCTTGTTGTGTCACCTGATATCAAGCTGATAATGGAGCCATCTAGCTGTACACCTACGCGCGCAGGCTCTCCGAAACGTCGTTTCTCTGACAGTCCTGGCAGCGGCGAGCAGCAGCGCTTCCCCAACCAGTGAACTCGTCTTAAGTATGTCTCGGGGGCTTATAGCTACTGTGGTACTCGTCACCGTAAGTTCACGCCGCGGCCTCGCAGCATCGACGGGTTGGACGCGCGCTGGCTGTATTCGCTACGGATACGCATAGCTGCATCGCTGTCTACCTTGAACAGCGGGGCAACCCGCCAGGCTGTTCGTCTGGCCTGTCGAGGACCAGACAAGACGGGACCAGACCGAACACGGGCTCAACGTGACAGCTGGCCCCTCGACAGCTCGACACCCTTACGGGCCCTCATGCCTCAGCATGCTGCCACCTATCGGCATCTTCCGCGCCCAACGCTGCTGCCAACGTACCTCTCCACCACGCCTTGCCTCGCCTTGCCGTGCAGGTCCTCGTCGGCTCCGCCACAATGTATGTTGCCCTGGCCTACGAAGCCTGCGTTCCAGTGGCAACAACCGATCTGCCCGACACGCCCCTACTGCGGGAATACCCATGCGGGGCGCCGGCGGCGCGCCGTCTGGCGTACACGCTGGCGCGCTGCCCCTGGGCCCTGCTGGACATGCTGATGCTTCGAAACCACAGCGCCTGGGTGTCCCTGTCCCTCGCGCTATCCATCCTGGAGGGCTCCTGCGTAGGTACGCCGGGCTGGACTGCAACCCAGTATGGAGCCTCCCAGCTGTAGGGGGTCCAGCAAACCGGTGGGGAGCAGCCCAACCAGTGCAAATAGCTTGCACGCCGTCTGGCAGCTGCCTTGTCCCTGGCAAGCGTGGCCGCTCGACAGGGGTTAGGCCTGATCAGCGGGGTCCTAAAGCACTCCGTTGACATGCACGCAGCACAGGCGCGGTGCAGTCTGGGAGCCTTCACGCTTGCGTCAGTTGGTCGGTAGCTGCAGGAAGACGCCATGCCGTCCTTCCCCTCCAACCAGGCGTCTTTGAGTCCACCAGTGGTCACCAGGCAGGACCCCTGTCCACCAACAGCGCACATGAACGCAAACGAGGACTCTCGCCTTCCCGCAGGTCTCCTGGTGGACCGCCCAACTGAACAGCTCACCACGGCCCTGTGCTACCTGGCCCGTTCCATTCCATACATGGGTCTGCTGCTGGCGGGCTGGCGGCAGCAGGGACCTGCCCCCGGCGCACTGGCCAAGCACTGGCTGTACCGCGCGTCCCTGGGATGGCAGGTGGTGCACTACGTGGCCCTGCCGGTGAGATGTTGGGGACAAATTCGCTGCCTTACAGCAGCTGCAACACGTGCATGCGAGCTGGCAGCAGTTCTAAACGTCAGGCGACGATTTTGCGTAACCGTGCTTCGGCAGGGGGGGTTGTGTGCGCGCCTCCCTGCGTGGCCGTGTGCACTTTGCGGCGATGCAAGCTCACCAGCCGTGTGGGACCGGTCGTTCAGGAGTGCACAGCAAACGTCCCAGCGCCCGGCCTATCCCTATACTGGTTTCCCTTATGTTGACCCGTCCCCCGCAGCGCCCCTCCCCTGCACTGGAGGCCCTGTTCGGCATGCTGAGCACCGCCGCCGTGTCCGTGCTGGCTGCGTGGCACGTGCCCCACGCCCGGGAGCTGGGGGCCAGCCCCGTGGCGCACGCGATGATGCACGCGGCGCTGGCGGCGGCGCTGGCGGGGCACGCGGCATGGGGCGCGTGGGGCGGACGTAGAAGGGCAGGGGCCGGCCACGGGCAGCCGCAGGGGCTGAAGGAGCTGTTGGGGCAGAAGCAGGTTCAGACGCAGCGGCCTCAGGTACTGCCAGGACAGGAACAGGAGCAGAAACAGCAGGCGCAGGTGCAGGAGGAGGAGAAGGTGCAGGAGCAGGAGCAGGAGCAGGGTGAAGGGCTGGCCAGGGGACCCTGCGCAGCTCAGGCCGTGGAGTCGAAACGCAGGGTGTCATTCAAGGAAGAGGGGCCACTGAACCTGCAGGAGGCGTCGCCTGGCGCAGGGGGCCAGGCGGGTCAGAGCGCACCGGGGCGGTGTGGGGGAGGCGAGGCCTGCATGGCTGCCGGCAGCATTCCGGTTTCCGTCAAGGGCATCTTGCGCCGCAGTGAGGTGGTCTGTGGCGCGATGGGAGGCGATAGGGTTGAACAACCCGTCACTGCCTCTCAAGGGCTAGCAGCCACGGGCACGGAAAGCGGGCTCGCGTTGCCTCGGCCCGCGTCTTTGCCCTGGACACTGCAAGGCGCTTCCTCGCCAACAGCTGCAGCCATGCGGCAGCAGCGCAGCAGCTGCATCGGGCCCAGGTGCATTGGGTCGGGGCTGCCGCTGTATGTGTCCAGGTGGCGGCACCGCAGCCTGGCGCTTAAGGTGCCGCGCTACACCCCGCGGGACGTGCCCCCCGGGGCGGAGCGGCGCGTGGCCAGGGCGGTGCGGGAGGCGGGGAGCGCGGGCCGTGCGGGGGCAGGGGCCAGCGGCGGACAGGACGCCAAGGCCAAAGGCATGGCTATGCGCGAGGGCTGCATCCAGCTGGTGGTGGACCTCGTGTGCCGGGAAGGGGGCCTTGTGGGGCCTGGCCTACCTGATGGGCGCTCAGACCCTTCACGTCACCAGAAGCCGCAGGAGGAGCAGCATGGGGAGCAGGTGCAGGAGCAGGGGGAGCAGAAGCAGGGGCAGGGGCAGGGGGAGCAGGAGCACGCGCAGTGGACGGGGTCTTCGGGCCAGGCTGGGCAGGTGGGAACCGACCAGCAGATGGTCGGTGCGGTGCTGCGTGCGCTGCAACTGCCTGCGGAGCCGGGGGCCTCAGGGCACCAAGCGGGCGAGCGGGGGCCGGAGACGGAGACGGAGACGGGGCAGCGAGGGGCGGGAGGCAGCGGCGAGGCGGCTTCCGGGCACCATCCTGCCGGCGTGACCTGGCAAGTGGTGCAAGACACCAGCAGGTGGGGCTACGGGGTAGACGGGGCCGTAGGGTGCCGCCAGCTGTTGCCGCCAGCACGGCGCACTCCTGCTGTTTTAGTTCGCGTGCTGCGTAGTGTCCCCGTCCCGTGCTCTTAGCCCACTCACCTTACCTTTGAACCTGCTTTAACACCTGTCTCGCAGCCCGCCGGCCGCCCCGCCGGGCCGTTCTCCCCGGCTGTGCGTCAGACTGGCGCCGCAGCTTCTGGTGCTGCCGCTGCAGCCATGTCAGCGCGCACAAGGAGCGTCGGAGCAGGGCCAGGCAGGGTGGGGTTGCACGCAGGTGTCAATCACTACGACCCTCGCAGCAGCTGCAGGCGTGGACGTGCAGCTGCAGCATGGCTTGGGGCTACCCACCGTGTGGGTGCGGCGCGGCGGGCGCTTCCTCCCTGTGCGGGTGCGGCAGCTGCAGGAGGTGGAGGAGGGCCAGGGAGCGGGAGGCGAGGAGGCAGCGGGCGGGGCCGGGGGTGCTGGTGGTGTTGGTGCCGCCACTGGCGTGACGGTGCTGGAGATGCAGCTGGTGGGACAGCCCCCCGCAGCAGGCGTGGCCATGGTGAGGGGTGGGGCAGGGGCGATGAAGGAGGTGCCGGACTGTGGGTGATGATCCCTGCTTATACTGCTTTGAACCTGGGGCTGGGGCATCGCACTGGGCTTCAACGTTACACGGGATCAACAACCATCGGTCCGCCGTTTGCATGGCTCACCAATGCTGCCCCTGCCCCCCAGGTTGACCTTGTGTGGCCGTGCGGCATGTGGCGCTGCGTGCCGCTGCTGCTCACGCGACAGGAGGCGCTGGCGGCGGAGGTGGCGCCCGCACTGGGCCTGCCGTACGGCGGCGTCGGTGTACGGCAAGGTCAAGATGAGCTCATTATGGACCTGGGCATTTGGGAGGCGGCCATGGATGAGCTGCAGGGAGGGGCACAAACGGCTACAGACGCTTCTCTCCTTGGCTGCCCGCTGGACACGGCCGAGCTGCGCGTGTTGGGCGAGGACCTTGTGGCCTACGCGGAGGAGTGCGGCTGGGGGCGCACAGCGGCGTGGGTGCGGCAGGGCCTGGAACAGCTACAGGGGCGGGAGGAAGACGAGGGGCAGCAGGAGAGGGAGGGGCAGGAGCAGCAGCAGGAGGCGCAGGACCAGGAGGGGCAGCATGTAAGGAAAGGGTTTCCTATGGATGCAGCCCATGGCGGGGCCGCTGCGGCCGTTGGCCCACTGGAGGATGGATTACGGCGGAGGGCAGGGGTGAAAAGCCATGCGGAGGGCCGTGAGGAGGGCGGCACGGCGGGAAGCAGCGCAGGGGCCGGGCCGGAGGGAGCTGCGAGGCTGGTGGTCGAGGAGGAGGAGCACGGGGGAGACACGTGCAGAGCAACGGAAAAGCGCGGAGGCTGTGAGCAGCACGTCTCCATGAGGGGAGGCGCTGGGCCTGCAAGCGGAGGGTCGAACCAGCTGGAGCAGGGCTTGTGAGTGCGGGCATGGACGGCCTGGGAGATGTGCGAGGGAGAAACGTTGGTCTTTGTATCCAGCTGCCCGTCTGCAACGTTGAACACGCTCAGGAATTGTATCATGCTGCGGTGCTCAATTGGGGCGCCGCCGCAGCAGTGTCAAGAGGGAGGCCTGCTGTCCTGACACCTGACAGCCAGCATTGGCGTGCCACAACACGCCCTTGCCACCCCCACGCAACATGCTAGGAACACGCTACCTTGTAATCAGACGCTGCCTAAGCAATTGCAACACTCGCAGCGCCGTCCATAACCGCGGGCCCCTGCCCGCGTACCCCCTGTGCCTTTCCTCCCTTGCGCTACGCCCGATGTGCAGCCACTTGCTGGAGACGGTCTGTTTCCTGATCCACCTGGCAACGATGGACGCCAGCCAGCCCGTGCTGGCCTTCATCTCCAGCGTGGCGCTGGGCCCAGGCACCCTCATCACCGCCTCGCGGCTGCTGCTGCCACACGCGGCGTGGGCAAGGCTGGTGGCCTGGTACCGCCTGCCGAGGTGGGTGGGATAGGAGCGGTGGTGCTCCTGGCGCACAGTTGGGTAGCTGGCGGCAGCTGCGCTGGGTCTGACTGCGACCAGGCCGTATGCCGAGGTGTGGCCCTGCCGTGAACGCCCGGTGCGACAGCCAGCCTGTATCATGGGTCAGCTTCGACGACTACGCCAGACGTCAACATGGACATGTTCCGAGGCCGTTGTGCATGATGGGTGCAACGCCAGCACAAGCACGTCAAGAGCACGTTATGAGGACGTTGTCATTACAGCACGAGGTAGCTCAATTCGAGCAAGGCGGTTGTACCAGCAAGGGCAGCCCAGGACAAGGCCGACGGGCACAACGGGCACTTTGCCGTGAAACCCTACTCGTGGCCCATGCTGTGGCCGCGACACATGCTGCTACTGCATCGGTTGTGCTGCTCCTGCTCATGCACTCCTTGTGTGGTCCACCTCCGATCATGGTGCTCCCCCAGGTACGGCTTCTACCTGGCCAGCAAGCTGGTGCTGCTGCTGCCGGGCGCCCCCATGTTCAGCACAGACTACCTACGGGGCCCCCCGGTAGTGGCCTTCGAAGGCGTCATGCTGCCGCTCTGCTGCACGGTGCGTGGGTGGGGCTGCACCGACCATGACCACGTGCTGGTCGGGCCCTGACCGGCCATATCGTGCCTTGGGCGACACGGGTGCATGGTTCCGGGTGGGAAAGGCCCAGATGCACGTCTTCACGGCCGGACGTGCCAACAATGCACGCTCTCAGTCCCTTAGTTCCCCAGTACCTGGCCGTCCCCAGACCACCCCGTCGTGCTGCCCTTGTCCGTACTCTGTACCTGACCTTCCTTCAGTCAGCTGCGTCCACCACACACTGCCTTTACCCACGACGCCCCTGCCCCTGCACGCAGCTGCCCAACATCGTGGCGCTGCCGGTGTTCCTCGCCAGCGGGACAGCCCACCTGCTGCTGGTGTTCAAGCTGGTGAGCGCCATGGCGGCAGCGGACAGCACCGCCCCGTCGCTGTTCGACAAACCCGCCCTGCCTCGCGGGGTGCTGGTGGCGGTGAACCTGGTGGCCCTGGGCCTCATGTGCACCGCGTGGCGCAACAGCAGCAGCAGGGGCATGGCGGCGGCGACGGCCAGGGCTAGGGGGAAAGAGAGGGAGGAGGAGGGGGGGAGAGAGGGGGGCCGGGGAGCGTGACGAAGGCAGTGGCGGCACAGCCAGGACCGGCCGTTCCGCGCCGCGGCACGCCTAAGTCGTGAGTACCTGCCGTGCTGTGTGGCAACACACCGCATAGGTGTAGCTTTAGACGCGTGAATTTGCACATACAACGGATGGGTTCGCCGGAACGACAAACCTGGGCCTAGCGAGGAACGCTGATTCAATGCGGTATTGTGGAATGCGGCTGGCCACGTGTTCACAGTCAAGTATGCTTGGCACTGCAACGGAGCTTTTAGGGCCAGGGGTTGCAGGCCGTTGGGCCGCTGCGTTGCCCACATCCCACTAGGGCGGCCTTCATTGTACTGCACACGGGGCATCCTCAGTGTACTCCTAGATGACATCTGGTATCAAGCCAGCTGCAGCTCCGTGCTATACCGGTACTGCTAGCTTGCCAGAGTGAGCTGGAGGGTTTGTCGGCAAGCCGGCTTAGATTGGAAAGGGCCTGATGTGTCCCTTGGGGCCGTATGCTGCGGCAGGGACGGGGCTTGATAGGTGTGTTGGAGCCAAACGGGGGGTAGTGACGTTGTTTGTGCGCTAGGTGATGTTACGTGACCTCTGCCGTTGTTATTCGTTAGGCTAAAACACGACGTTGCTGTTGTTATGTGCGTAAGGTGTTGTGCCAGTGCACTGCCCGAGGCTCCGTGCATGGTGTGTCTTTAGGGTCGGCGAAGCGGGAGGCCTCAGCGTTGCTCGGCTAGGTCGTTCTTGTGAGTGCATGGCGGCGTAGACTGTGCGGCCTAGTCACAACCATACTTTTTTCTGTGAGGCGCTGTCGACCTTACCCGCCGCTTGTGAAGACGCGCGAGAGTCTGGCGCCAACGGACTAGACACATCAGGGGATACGGGTATAGCGTCTGGAAGTGCTATCCTAGGCAAGGTCCAGTGGCATGCCGCCTTGTGTTGAGTACACGGTTAGGCTGGCCTCTTGCCGAGCCGTGGCCGCTTAGCGACAGCGTGCAAGTTCGTGCCGGCAGTTGCGTGCGCATACCAGTACACGCAGTAGACCATGCTGGTGTATGAATGGTGACAACTGTACGGTGTAGGTTACCGTACGTGCGTCATGCCGTTTGTGCACGGGTAGGGTTGCAATGTCGTGTGCGTTGTTGTGGTACGAGCAATGTGAACCCTTATCCTGGCCGGCGCATATGCGCCGCACATCGTACTGATGCTGGACCTTCGCAGACTGCTGAGCGTGTGCGCATGTGAGGCTGCTCGGATGAAGAACTGCACGCCCATGTCATCGCGTTTGCCAGGTCCACACAACCAAGTTATTGGCTGGCTAGCCGTCGGCAGTTGTATTCCTTCGCATCGTGTTCGTGATTTGTGTTGCTGCACGTCTCAAGGGTATGACGGTCAAGAGGCCCAGATAAGCCACATCTTGGCTGGTGGGCCGAGGCGTTCGTCGTAGGTTTACTGTCGCTGAAGCAATGCAACAGCGCCCGAGTAACGCCGGTACGGGCTGTACGGCAATGTCGTTGCCGCTGCCCCAATGGACTAACGCGTGCAGCAACTCGTGAGCACTCCGTGTACCGTGAGGCATGAGTTGCTCTCCCGCTGCCACGGTGGTCCCCTTGGTGGACACCCCGGAGTCACGCGCACCTTGGAGTTGTTGCAGCGTTCCTTTTGGTGGCCAGGAATGACTCGTGATGTTGAGTCATACGTGAGGGCCTGTGACAAGTGTGCATGGTTGTGCCCTGAGGTCACGCCCACACGCTGCCTTCGCCTGCTCGGCTTTAGAGCAACTTTCCTTGTCACAGCACATTAGCCCACTAGGGCTTCCGTAGCGTAGCTTTAGGGCGCACCCTAGCCAGGTGCGCCACATACCGGTAGGTGTTGCAGTCGCACGTGGCCTTCACACTCCACTGGACGCGCTGATCAGCCTGGATCAGCGTGCGGAAGAGTGGGGAAGAGCAAGTACCAGTATCGTGCCAGTAGCAAGGAAGATGTTTGGGCTTTGAACTTCTTTGTGCACAAGCCCCATGCCATTTGCCGTATGGGCCACTATTATGACCGGACGCAATGCAGCGCTTTCCTGTCAGACACCTGATGCATCTAGGCGTCCTAAAAGCTGGCTGCCGTACAGTACATGATTGTAGTTGTAGTCGGTCAAGTCGTCAATCGAATGTTGTAGCTGTATACTCGGCACCAGTGGGACAAACGGACAAGTAGGAAAGGTGGTACGCAACGTCTTGCCCCCCTGGTTTCTCCATTTCTGGCGGGTGTGGGTCGGAAAGTTGGGTGTTCGTGGTGCCCGCTTCGTGGGGTACCACACAGTGCGTCTGGGTACATTCCTGCTCATGCCCACGCAGCCTCTGTCAAACACTGCACCGCCAGCCTGCCCAGCCATCCCTGCGCATTGCCTACCTACATCCTGCTGCCCCTTCGGCTCGGCCGGTACGCACCCACTCCTCGTGCCATGAGCACACCAGCGTCAGCAGCTGCCTGTCCGCCAAACACTACGTAAGTCCATCCCTGCTACCGCTTAGCCAGCCTGCCTTGTCGCCACATGGGCGCACCCGAATACCGGTACCAAGCTCGCTAACTGACGCCCGCGCCGCGCGCTATTCCACACACCGAGCATGGCCTATGAGGCTCATGCCGTTGCGCCACTCACTCGCGCACCCAGCCACGACAGCAACCGCTTCCCCCGCTGCCGCGATGCAACCAGGTGCAACCAGGCACGACGGGGACGCCAGGTGTTTCCCGTCGTCACGGGTGCGGCTGCCTGACGCGTGTCACTCCACCGTGTGCGTCCATGCACACGTGTTGGCCACGTGCCGTGCCCGCCGCGTCATGGCAACCGCTCACTCGTCGTCGGCCTGCGGAGCATCACCAAGCATCCATCAGGGATAACGCTCGGCCATGCAGGGAGGCGCATGCAAGCATGCAGGTCGCAGCAGCAAGCCTTGGCGAACAAGCACGGACCTGGCCCCCTGGTCTGTGCTGCCCCGAGGATAACGTGCCGTCCGCGGTTCACACAACGCTTTGCACTTGTGCGCGGCTGCTATCCTACCATGTGCATGGAGCATGCCTCGTCGCTCAACGCCAGCCCCTGGCCCCACACAGCCTCGGAGCGCCTCAGGCTCGCTGTCTAGGATGGCCTCAAGATGGTTAGGCCATTACACGCGACCCACCGTGGCCTTCTGCGCGGGGTACTTGGCCGCCACCTCCTCCCAGCTCATGCGGTCGTCCACCATGGCGCGGATGACGCCGGCGATCTCAGTCTTGGGCACGCGGACCTGGACGGGGTGCGGTGCGGTGGGGGGCGAACAGTGAAGTTGGAAGGCGGAAGGAAGGACAGGCACGGCGTGCATCACTAGGACACGACGTTTGTGCCTGCGTCATGGATAACCGGAGGATGAGTGCTCTTTGGACACACAGGAGCTGCCCCGCCACGCGCCCACCTGCGCCATGGTGTCGCGCTCGCGCAGCGTGACGGAGCCGTCGCCCTCCACCGTCTCGAAGTCCACCGTCACGGCGAACGGCACGCCGATCTCGTCCGTGCGCGCGTAGCGCTTGCCGATGGTGTTGCCTGCGGGTTGTGGGGGGAGGCGGGGGCCCATGTAGACCTTCGATTGCGGGAATACTTTTCCGTTGGTGCTAAGTTTTGGTTGCAGCGGCACGACGAGCACACGTGGGCCTCAAAACATGGGGCGTTAGCATTCGCACGAAAACTCCCACCCACGCCTGTGAGTTCCACAATCCATACCGTAACGATAGGTAGCTGGTGCGCAACGCAAGCACGTCCAAACTATGCGCCCTACCCACCGGTGGTGTCGATGAGGTTGGACAGGCCGGCGGCTGTGAGGTCGCGGCTGATCTTCTGCGCCACCTCGTTCAGCGCCGGCTTCTGCACCAGCGGGAACACGGTGGCCTTGGTGGGCGCCACCACGGGCCGGAAGCGCAGCACCGCGCGCGTCTCGTCGCCCTGGGGGTGCAGGGAAAAGGGTGCGTGTGTTCGATCGCATGTTGAGGGACCACACAGCGAACCTCGCACAGCGTCAGATGAGGTGCCCTGGCGTGGAGTGACGCAAGGCAGGCTTGGGGCGGAATCTGTCAGCCGGGTGAGGTAGGCTAGTGTGGCATACTAAGCCCTGAGAGGTAGTGAGGGTGTTGAGCCTGGCCTTGGCGCTCCGTACGGCAGTGGACGGCGTTGGGCACATGTGCCAGGCGCAGGCCTAGACTAGCAGTTGCATGAGGCATGGAACGTGTGAACCTGTGCCCAACATGCCCACACCCCAAAACGCACAAACGGGCAGGCAGCGCCTGCCGTACGCCCGTACACCCACCTCGCGAGTGTAGTACGAGTGCTCGAACATGCAGTACATGATGCGCCCGATGCCGAACGAGGGCTCGATGACGGACGGCGTGTAGGTCTTGCCCGTCACCTTCTCCGTCACCTGGTCAAGGGAAGAAAGCAAGAGGCAGCGACGTTAAAACACGTCAGACCGGCAGGTATGGCCCATCCCAGCCCTCCTGACTTCCTCGTATCCTTTAAGAACACGAAAGCAGGTAACCCGTGCACTTTTGCACAGGCCGGCACCTTCCCGCACCTTCTTGATCTCCACCATGCCCGGCTGCAGCTCGAAGGTGGCGTCGCACGTCTTGAGCTGCGCGGCCTCGCCGGCGTCCAGCTTGGCCTGGGATGTGGGTTAAGAAGGGTGGAGGGGAGAGGTGTGTGGGTTATCAGAGTGGGTTTACGCGGGACCGCCAGCTTGCAGATGGTCTGCGTGGTGCGGGTGCGGGTCAGGAGGGGCACGGTGCAAGGTCGTCTGGGACCTTGGCAAGGCTGCCATCGGAGCCTGTAGCGGGTAGTAGGCAGTGACTTAGTCGGATATATTCCTTGGGACAGCTCCCGCGCACTTGTACTGCGCAATAATGGTGATACGCCAACCATGCCTATGGCCTCAGCCAGCAGCTCGAGCGCGCTAATTGAAAGGCTGTGCAACGTCCACACGTTGACTCCGTTCCAGCACGTTATCATGCAACTTTCAACCCACCTTGATGGCCATGGCGTCCGCCTCGCCCAGCGCCTCCAGCGCCTCCTTGACCGCCTTCTGGTCCTTCTTGAACGCGGCGCCCAGCACCTTGTTGTTGGGCACCACCTTGAGCACCTGCACGCCCAGGTGCATCAGGAGCGACAGGGAGGTGTGGGTTGGTGCCTGGGGAGCCCGTGGCCTTGAAAGAAGGCAGCGAGCCCAAGCACCGGGATCACAGCCAGGCACAGCGGTCCGTTTTACCCGCTGCTTGCCGCCTCTTAATCCCGCCCTACTTCGCAACCTGTCTGATACACTTTCTCCAACGCCGCCCACCTCATTGCACCCCCAACCTCCCCTGTTTTGTCCCCGGCCCCGCCTGTAGCGCGCCCCACCTCCTCCATGCGCGGCTCGGGGAACTTCTCGAAGGCCGTCAGGTCGATCTTGGACATGGACGTGTGCGCCTGGGGTTGGACCGGGTGAGCAAGGGTAGGGTGTTGAGGGATAGTACCCCGGTGCCGCTACAGCGTGTGCATTGACGTCGCGGGTGGCGCCGTGTCCTGGGTCAACGGGAGCGGACCCCGGTGTGCGTGTGTTGTCATGCGCTCTGTCCTGAACCCTTCTGCCCGCCCCAATTCCAGTGAACCCCAACGCGCCGGTGCCGTGAGATCAAGTGCGGGCCGGCCCGCCAGGCCACCCAGTGGTCCAGGTGCACGACATCTGGTATGACGCATCGGCAGCCCCCATGACACCAACAACCAGTACACGTGCCTTGAGGTCGTACGCGGAGCGGTCCGCCAGGCCTACGCACTCCACCCAGCCATACGAGGTCTCCACCTCGCCGTCCCAGCAGTCGGTGGCGTAGTGCGCCATCTGCAGAGGAGAGGTCATGGGGGGCCATAGCGGTCAGATGGAAGGGGAGACAAGTCGGCGCGCAACCCCGGAAGTCGGTGGCATTGTGGGTAGGGGGCAGGCGGGGACCGAAACGAAAAGGGAGCTGTAGTACTCAGTGAGACGGGACACGAGCCATGGCCCTCAACTGACGGAGCAGGAGTCAGTTGCACAATGCGCCATTAGCGAGCACTTGATGGGAGCCAGGGCACATCTTGGCATGTTTCAAGATGTGCAGGGGGCGAATGGTGAGCGTCGGGGGATGCCAGCGAGGCTTCACGGGGCTACGCAGCTGTGCTGCTGCCCCCCGGCCGCTCACCTCGTGCTGCAGGTGCTGCCGGAAGCGCATGCGCGCGGGGTCCACGCCGCACTTGAGGAAGAACAGCCAGGTGCGGCCGATGAAGTAGGCGAGCGTCTCGTTGGCGATGATGCCGCGCGACACCGCCTCGCCCAGCGCCATGGGCTTGGGCTTCTTCTCCTCGCCCATCTGCAGCTCCCTGCACGCACCGGCGGACACTCCACACGTTAAACCTTCTTGCGCGTCGCTCTGCTGTGAACGTACGAGCAGTCAGTGCAATCTACACCCCGATTTTGGTGGCGCAAACCTGTGTGGACTGAGGCTACTCGCTTGTAACACCCACGCAGCCCCGCGCCCTCCTGTGCGGCCTGTGTCCCCTGCTCCATCTCGCTTGTGAGTGTTGCTCATCCCGCACCGGCCCCGCCCGCCGCACGCACCTCGAGTACAGCAGCGGCTTGAGGTCCGCCACGGACGCGAACTTGGGGTGCGACTTGTCGTCACCGTTCACGAAGTGCTCAATCTCCGCCTGCACGGCAGTGTGGCGATCGTGATGTGCTTAAGCAGCATCAACTTCGTTCAGAGGCTTATGGGGAGGACGCACCACGTGCGCTTCCGACGCGCACGTACACAAACACGCTCCCGCACAAGGGCGAGCAGCTTGCATCCCACCATGCCTTCAATCCCAGACCTCTTCACCAGCCGGCATGCATACAAGTGCACTGGCGTAAAGGCGAAGCAGCGGCTCGATCACTACCACTTTGCGCTCATAGCCGCATCCCTTCGTCTGCCCCATCCAGCACGTCCTTGCACGTGCAGGCCCCCTCCCTTCGGTTTCCGATATGACGCTGATGTTTATCATATCCCAATTTCATGCACTCGCACCTGTGTGAACTCGCGCACGCGCAGCAGGCCAGCGCGCGGCGAGATCTCATTGCGGTACGAGTTGCCGATCTGCGCGGCGGCGAAGGGCAGCTTGCCGCCGTTGTAGTACAGCAGGTCCCTGGGGGTGCGGGACGGGAGGATTTCGAGGGAGTGGTGGACAGGTCCCAATATAGTAATGTTTGCAATCTTGGGATGCATACGCCGTTTTAGTATAGCCGGTCCCTGGGAGGAGGGAACGACGGCAAAGAGAGTCCGTGCAGGGCTTACAAATGAGCACCTTCCAGCGGGCCGTTAGATGTCCCCATCCAGTTGCCCGGTGTACTTCACAGCACATGCACTGGCGCATGTGCCCTTTCCTGCGCCTCCCCGCATCCCACGGCATACCAGCACCCCCCACCTGAAGTTGACGAAGATGCCCTGCGCCGTCTCGGGGCGCAGGTAGCCCACCATGTCGCCCTTGGGCCCGATGGAGGTCTTGAACATGAGGTTGAAGGGGAAGGGAGGCGACAGCGCGTTGCCGGTGCCGGGGGCGCGCACGTCGTAGTCCTGTGTGGGGAGGAGGGAGAAGGGAGGGAAGGCGGAGCGGGTTAGGCGGTGGGATGCAGATGCAGGACGTGGTTTGATACAAGGAGGGATGCAGGATACATCACTACTAGTGCACGTCCACTCGCGTCGCGTTACCGGGAGGGAGGCTGAGGTGGCCGGGGAAGCCCGGGCGCGTTGGTACCCTAACGGTGGGACGGATGGGTTGGATGCACGGCTCCGCTACTGCTCCCCACTTCCCCCTCAGCAGGTCACTCTCTGCGCACTACTCGCCCACCTGCAGCGCCTTGGCCATGGTGTCCTGCTTCAGCTCGCCAACGCCCGCCAGCAGCTCGCGGATCTCCTGCAGGGGCCAAGAAACCGTACGGATCAACGCACGCCGGAACGCCATGTCCGCTGACGCACATGCAACTCCCTCACCCCATCCTTTCACCCCTGGACGCTGTGCCCGGTCCTGTGGAGCTTCAAAACCGTTAGGCCTCTCTGCCTCTCGCAGGCCAAAGGCCCGCTTCGCACGCCCAACGTTACGTGCACATGGGGTACCATCTCGTGTCCCATATGGTACGGACAGTACCACCATGTCGTACGGAGTGTAAGGCAGCCCACCTTGGCCTTCTCGGGGCTGACGGGGTTCTTTGCGTCCTCCAGCAGCGCCTCAAGGTGGCCCTGGGGGCACAAGGTGGGGGTCGGGCGGGCAGGAAGGGTTAAGTCAGCAGCCCGAGTACGACTCGCTACACTATGTGAACAAGCGTCTTGGTCTCCGCGCATACACCCCGTGTGGTTGACCGCTTCAGGGGTAACTGCTGCAGCCAGCTCGCATAATGTTCCCTCGCCGCTGCAGCGGCGGCCGTGACCGCTACTGCCGCTGCTGGCCTCTGCCCGGCCCGGCCCGGCCAGCAAGCTGTGAGAGCGGCCAGCAGCTGCGGCACCGCCACCCCAGCAGCTGCCCACGAGATGCCCGGCTGTCCGTGGCCCAAGTCCGGAAGTGCCATGACCATGCCATGGCCACCACCGTCATCATCACTTCCACCTAAGCCCGGATGACCACTTGAGGACAAAGCCCAACCGCGCGATGACGGTTGGGTTCTGATGCTGAACGCCCCCTTCAGACGCACTGGACCTCCCTGCCCTCCTGGCGCTGTATCCCAGGCTGCCGAAGCCATGCTTCGTGTCCTGCAACCCGCCACCGCCCCACCGCCCCACCATCCCAGCACCCCTGTGGCCCCTGCCGCCGCCGCCACCGCCTGGGCTGCTGCGACGACCACCACCGTCAAGCACCACGAGCCGCAGGCGGCTGCGGCTCCCGCACTAAGCACCGCCACAGCCACCCGCTGTCGCCGCCCGCCGCTGCCCTGCACCGCCCTTACGCCCTCAACCGCCCTCTCGCTGCTGCCGGGCGCAGCACCGCATGCCGCCAACCCTCCGTGGCATCCCTGGGCAAGCTGTCCGCGGCTGAAAGGATACAACACTTCGGGCCCCGGAGGGCAAGATAAAGAGAAACCAACCTTCCTCCAGCACCTAATGGTGCAGTATGCGCTCGTCCCTTTGGGCCGGCCGCTTTTCCGAACCCCCACACCCATCGAGTGTGCGCTGCGCAAGCCCTCCAGTGGGGCTCGCGTGGAGCCTCAGACGCTGGCCCGCGCCACGCCGACCCCGGTCCTGCCGCATTCCTACTCCCGCTGGACCCGTCGTGTCGCATCTCCAGCAGGTGGTCCGTGTGGAGGCGTCCGCCACCGAAGCTTCAGACCCCCAACTTGCTGTTCAGTTACCCTCCGGACCCTGAGAGGCTTCGGTACGCTGCCAGTGCACTAACACAAACCCCATAAATCAACCCACACCCACGCTCACGCCCCTTATGCCGTGCTCCTCGGTGGAATGCCCCAACTCCCGCAGGTGGTTCGCGCAGACGCGTTCCCTACAGAGGCTGCCGGCTGCCACCCTAGCCCTCTGTCCAAACGTATACCAAGCCGGTTACTGCCTTCGTCCCACCGCCTCCCCCAAGACATTCCCATGCCCCACCTCCTGCAGGTTGGGCGCACGGGAGCATCCGCCGGAACGGTCTGTGTCCCACAACCCACAACCCATTTCCGTGCATTAACCCACATCCTTGCTGCCTCTACCCAGCCCCTCTCATGCCCCACCTCCAGCAGGTGGTCCGCGCGGAAGCACTCCCCGGTCACGGCGTCCGTGACCATGAAGTCGGTGAAGCGGTCCACGTGGCCGGACGCCTGAGCCACGCAGGCAGGCAGACACGCAGTGAGGGTGAGAAAGGAGGAGAGGGGGCGGGCAACCCTGTCTGGTGCGGCTACGTCTCCGCACGACTTCTGCACAGCTTCTTCTCCAGTCCTTTCCCCTTGGCCTCCTTGTCTCACCTTGAGCACCACCTCGGGCGTCACCGCGGGGCACTCCACCTCCAGCATGTTCTCCTCAAGCACGAAGTGGTTGCGCCACACCTACACGAGGCCGCAGCATGTGGACAGGTGTTGAACTGTAGCAAGACCACGCTGCGGGCACTGCCATCAGGTCCGGTTTGGCAGGCAATGTGCCCACCGCTCAACAGGGCAGGCGCCCCCAGCCCCCGGCCGGCCCACCCCGGCCCACCCGATCACCACCGCGCTGGACCCACATCCCAACCCCACATTCCCCTACACGTTAATGTGTATGTTAAGTTGTCACTCCGCATTTGCCCCTCTATCCCACACCGTCGCTCGCCCCACCTGCGTCATGTTCTGCTTGATGGCGCAGCCCGGGGGCCCGTAGTCGTAGAAGCCGGCCACGGAGCCGTAGATCTTGAAGGAGGGGATGTAGAACATGCGGCGCTCCAGCACGCCCGCCTGCGGGTCGCCGCGGGGTGCGTGCATGTAAACAAGGACGTGAACGTCAGCGCATGAGACACAGCGCCGGTGTGGGGTCCGACCAAGACCTGGTCAGCTATGCGTCACGGCGCAGTACCATGACGTTGAAGCTTGGCCAGCAGTGCTGCACGAAGGGAGCTCCGCCCAGCCGGCACCCTGAGGGCCCACTCCAGCTCCGGTACGCATGAAGCACGGCCGACCCCACGCCGTGATCACTTGCCTCTTGAAACCCCAGGTGCATCCCATACCCCAGAGTGCAGCCCTGCGCCACACCGCCTTGACGCACCCGTGTCCACCAATACCATCACACCAGCACAGCCTGTACCAGCCGTAAGACCCGGAAGAACCCTCTCTGGAAGCCAGCGCAGCCACACTCCACGCCCCCTGCAACCCCTGGCATCGCGCCAGCCTCACATGACCCGGTGCAACCCGTCGGACGCCCCGGCGCCGACGTACCAGGTACCAGACAGCCCCTTACCCACCAGCGCAGCCCTGAAGGCCTCCTTGCTCTGGGAGGACACCTTCCCGGTGGCCTTCTCATAAGCCTGCGGGTCAGACAGACAGCAGGTTTAACGCTCAGGGATGGTGGCTGGACAATGTCCGAAGATGTGCTGCAGCTGAGGGTGTCGGTGCACCTACAGCCCGGCTACGAGCAGCCACGAGATACAAGCCCTGACCCCGTGAGACCTTGCTGGAGTGGAGGTGCCCTGCTAGCAGATCTGCCACACCGCCACAGCCACCCAGCTCGCAATGATGGCAAACCCCAGGACCCAGACCCCAGCGGTTGGGAGGCAGCAGGGCGCGAACAGCGTGAAACCGCCCTACCCCCTACTCCTTAGCCGAGCAACGAGGAGCATGCCGCTGCCATGTTGTACCGACTACCGGGGTATCGATAGCAGTGGGAGGGGCTGGGCTCATTGATGCGCCCATGCGCCCATGCTGCACCCAGGGACCCGGGCCTCACGCCTACCAGGGGCAGGGGTACCCGTGCAGTAACAGAGAAGGGCACCAGCCAGCGCTTGCCCAGCAGGGAAACCCACGCAAACGGCTGTCGCATCCCCATATGTGTACTTTCCAACTGGATAACGCGAGCCTTTCCAGCTGCTTTGGACGCCCACAGCAGCCTGATGGATGCCACTCGCCTTCTGCTTTGTGTCCAGGTCCAGCTTTAGCTCCGAGAGCTTCTGGATAGCAGCATCCACATCTGCCTGCATGTAAACATATTGAGCCGGTGCTGGTGGGCGATAGGAAGACCTCGTGCTGGGGGACTGGCCTAACACGCTCCCGGAACGCTCGCCTTCTCCGCCTTGCCGTCCTTCAGGCTGGCCTTCAGCGAGCGGACGGTGTCACCCTGCTTGGTAACGGCATCCTGAGCCTCCTGGATCTGCTTCTCCAGCTCCTCGGCGCTCATCTTTGTTACTAGCCTATATGAGCCGCCGAAGATCGGAGTGGTGGTGGCTCGGCGAGCAAGCCTCAAGCCCAAATATCGTCCTGCTTGAAGCAACACTTTCGTTGTTTTCGCCTATCAAAAGGACTAGGCTGCCAGGCACCCACTTGCCATCATCTCGGCCGATGCCCAATGCAAGCTCCATTCTTCACCTAAAGCCTCTTGTTGTGCCCTTCCATTCCAAACGCACTCGATTATCATATTCAATATGTCCTTACCTCCAAGCGTCTTGTGCACAGCCCAACCCAACTAGACTGAGTAAAAAGTGCTCAAAGACAACCGACCCAAGTGCCCGAAACGGGTTGTCAATGTGTCCATGCCACCAACCCTTGGACTTCCATGTGATATGTTTTCAACTTAACTAGTCTTGTCGCAGCAAGGCGCCGGTTGCGATCTCAAGCCTGGCGCGAAGGAATCGGGACGTTCGGACAGCGCGCGACGATGTCCCTCGGGGCCCGGTCGCAGCTTACTACGGACTGGTGGCAGACTTCGACACGATTTTCGCGGATGGCGACGTCCGATGTCCACTTGTTCGTGTGCCAGGTGACAGTTTGGGTCAATCGACGGTTGTGTGCACCGCTGACGTAGGGGGCGTTGGCGCAGCCCAGGGGGCCGACATGCGTCCAACCTAATTCATGTTTTGTATTTATGTTAAAAGGGCATGTCATGCATCCGGTTTGCAGTGCAATGTTAGGCTGAGCGTTGGTCGGCGCTGATGCCCCAGCCCTTGCAGTCTCCCGCCAACCCCGAACGCTCGAGCCACTGCCAAGCCACTTCACGAGCGACGTCGCACGGGCGCATGCATGCTATCACCGGCGGCAAACAGGGATCCGAGGCTTCTTCGCACCTGCAACCGCTCGACTCGTGCTCCTGATACCCCTTCGAAACCATCGAGGCCTACCACTCCAACAATACCATCAGAACCACCAGCCCAAATCCCTACATGCTCAACCCCGAACCACCCCATCTGCCCTTATTGTTGCGCAGCACGGGCTGTGGGGCAGCACGTCTGACGTGGCCTACCTGGAGACCTACCTGGCGCACAACGGCTGGGCCACGCTCAACGCGCGCAGCAACAGCGCCCGCTGCACCTTCGACGGTGCAGACGTGTGCGGCGACAGGTGGGGGCATGGGTCTGCCAGACCGCCCGCCCTTGTCATGCCGCGCCGCATCGTCCGTGGGACACTGGGACTGAGCTTGTGGAGTATACTAAGTGCAAGGCGCCGCTTAATTGCCAATAGCCCGATACTGTAAGCCCGGTTTCTTTCAGGCAGTCCTCACGTCTCTACCCCACGTTTTCCATCGTTCCGCAGGCTTGCGGCGGAGGTTGAGACTCACTGCGCGGCGTTAGCGGCTTCCGGCACACGGGTCACCCGCATCTCCTTCGCGGGGTACAGCTTCGGTGAGGTCACGCTTGTGCACGGTGTGGATCAGGGGATACCCTGGTGTGGATGCGCACAGTACCACCGGCCTGCACGGGGCACTGCGCCCCGCTGCACCACGCACGGGCTCCCTGATGACTTGCCCGGCTCCAATGCCACTCCGCTTGGGCCCCTACGTCCCGGCCGACCCGTCCCAGTGCCTGCAGTCATACTGCATTGATCCCGTGTCTTATTGCAAAACGCACGGTCTGTAGCCTTGTACCTCTGCCCGCGCCGCCCCCTCATCTGTTGACAAAGCATCCTCCCCTCCACACGAACAGGCGGCCTCATTGCGCGCTATGCGGTGGGCAAACTGTGGGCGCGCGGCTTCTTCCGCGACGTGACGCCCGTCAACTTCCTCACCATCGCCACGCCGCACCTGGGCTGCTGGGAGTCGCCCAACAGCATGGGGCAGCTGGTGGGGCGTTGGCAGGCGTTCCCTATGCGTCGGGATTTCCTAGTCCTGCTGCATTGCACTGTCGTGGGTGCACAGGGTACCGGTACAGGGACAGCTGGTGGGGCGGTGGCATGGGTCATGGGACGAGACCTGCCATTGGGGTTTGCGCTCCGGCGACATCGCTGTCATGGGTGAACTTGAGGCCTTAACAACCCGGTTCCTTGAGCCCGGGCTTTGAGCTACCCATCGGCGTGTGCGTTGCCATGCAACATGGAAAACGCGCACTGCTCCTGACTGCCCTGACGCCTTAACCCATTCGGGCCAATACATATTCGCAGGCCTACAACAGCATCCTGCCGTGGACGCTGTCCCGCACGGGCCGCCAGCTGATGCTGGCCGACCGCTGGCTGGAGCCGTACGGCCTGCCGCTGCTTGCCGTACTGGCGCACCCTGACTGCGCCTTCCACGCCGCGCTGGCCGCCTTCCAGAAGCGCGTACTGCTGGCCGACATCTGCATGGATCGCACGGTGCCGTACACCACCGCCGCCATCGAGGCGGTCAACCCGTACCAACCGCCGCCGGCGGCGGCGGCAGCGGCGGCGGTTGGGGTGGTTGGAGGGCAGGCTGAGGCGGCGGGGCCTGGGGGCAGCTTGCTGACGGGGCGTGGGGACGCTGGGGATGACGACAATGACGGCATGGGGCAGGATGGTGCAGAGGTGCTGGGGGAGACAATGGACGGAGGCGCAAATGGAGTGGTGGGCGGGGTAGCGGGTATGAGTCTGGACAGGACTCGCTCCGCCTCGGCTAGCCTTGGAGAGGTACGGCCCCTCAAGGGAATGCCGAAGCAGCAGCAGGTGCCGTTGGGGCCTGCCCCCATGCTGGCCCTGCCCATCAGCGCTGCGTACCCCTGCATTGTCAAGCCACACCCCGCGCCGCCGCCGCCACCACCTGGTGGCGATGGCTCCGTCCGCCCGTCGCGCATTAGCCAGCTGCGCACCTCAGCATCATCGTCTGCGGTGGCGGGCGGCCGTTGGCGGTTGTACAGCTCGCGCCGGGGGTCAGATTGCGAGAGCGACGGCGGGGGCCGGCGAGAGCGCTCAGAACAGAGCGGTGGCGGTGGCTTGAGGGGCAGCGGGAAGAACAGCTGTGGCGGTGAGGGCAGCGGCAGTGCGAGTGAGGGGCTTGGGGACGGCAGCGGGGGGAGGGGCTATGCAGGGCGGTTGCAGAGGCTGGGAAGCGCTCCGATGCCTCTGGCGGCGACGGCGCTGGGGGTGCTGCAGGCGACCACGGCTTGGGTGTTTGGGGCCGGCGGCGGCGGGGAGAAGGCGGCCGGGTGGGTCTGGGGCGCCGGGGAAGGAGGCACGACGGACGGCGGCAGCAGCGGCGCAGAGGGCCCGGCGAGCAGCGGCACGGACGGAGAGGCGGGCGGCAGGCTGCGGAGACGGTCTAGCTTCTGGCGCGCAGCAGGTGCGTACGACGTGCGTATGACAAGGTCGTGTATATCCTTGTACAGCGCACTGCGTACAACATGCACGGGCAGCATCGCACATCTGGGCCTCGCGTGGATGTGTACCAAGGGCTTGCGGCTGCGGAGGGCGGTTGACTCTTGACTGTGTCCTGGCGTCATGGCGCAGCCAGTGCACCAATGCAGGAGTTCGCTGCCGTTGCGCCCACTTAAGAATGTGTTTCCGGGCCCATGCATACCCACAGGCGGATACGGTGGCAGCTGGTGCGGCCACGCACCGCCATCACCGCCCGTACCCTCGCTGAACCCGCACGCGGGAAAGGTGCCGCCGCCGCCGCCGCCACCCCTGCCTAGAGTCCCTGCTGCCGCGGCCTCCGTCACCGCCGCCTCCGCCACCGCCTCTGCATTCGCCAGCGGCAACAGGGCACCCATCACAAGTGGCAGCGGCGCCTCCGTCGGCCGAACCCCTCGCCCTGCCGTTGCCGTCGCCTCCGTTCCTGTCCCGGGCTCTGCAACCACCACAGCCCCTCAGCAGCTGAACCGCTCCGCCTCCCTCCCCGCCGCTCCAGCCGGCGCGCCCCTTCCCCAATTCAGCAAGCGCTACAGGGACAGCTATGCAGCGAGTGCCGGGGCCGCGCAAAGGGGCGCACAGCTGCGAAGCAGCAGGGCCAGGGGTGGCGGCGGCGGCGGCGGCGGCGGCGAGGCGGGTTTCGGAGCGCTGTCCAGCCGCGCGCGGCTGGGCATCTTCCTGGCGCTGCTGCCGCTGCTGCTGTCGCTGTGGCTGTGCATGGTGGCGTGGCTGGCGGCCATCTGGGTGCACCACTACGCGGTGCTGCTCACGGTGGGTTGGAATGTGCTGGTTGTGCGTTGAGCACGTGCAGTCGCAGGCCGCGGCCTTGAGCTTGATCAAACAGCCTCTTATGCTATGCCAGCCTATGGCTTCGTGCAATGGCACCCGCAATCACATGTTGGGCGGCCACCCACGTGATGCGCGCTTCTGGCTTCATGCGAGCTGTTCGGAAGGGCCAGCTTTCGGCCACCCCTATCATGTCCAATGTCTGCGTTGATGGCACTGCAGCGCTGTCCTGTTGTGCACATATCCATGACTTGTGATACCGCTTGTGTCTGATAATGTACACGCAGGTGCGCCCGGACCGCAGCTGGCAGGTGCGCGTGCGCCGCCGCGGCGAACCGCAGAGTCCACGCGCTTTCCAACAGCAGCAGCAGCAGAATCAGCAGCAGCAACAGCAGCTACTTCACGACGACGAGGAACGCCAGGGGGACCTGAGGTTCCTGCTCCTAGACGACGACCTATCGCACGCCGGTGGGCCAGGGGCGGCTATCGGGACAGCCGCAACGGGCGGGGACCGACAGGGCACACCCGCCGTGAACACGGCAACCGCCGGCACTGCCGCAACAGCTGCTGGCGCAGAGCACGGCGCCACCACGCCCGCGGGCATGCCAGACCGCGGTATGGAAGGAAACGATGCCCTACAGGCGGGCGCCTGCGAGTACGGGGCCGCCATGGGCCAGGAGGCCGGCGCGCGGGAGGCGCCCCGGCGGAGGGGCCTGCACCGCGCCCGCAGCAGCTCCTTTAGCAGCTGGCACGTGCCGGGGGACTCTGACGGAAGCGAGGGGCAGGGGCCGTCGGAGAAGGATCAGATCTTGAGTGCCGACGGGGATGTGGGGAAGGACCAGCGGGGCAGCAGCGCAAGCAGCAGGAGCAGCGGCAGCGGCAGTGGGTCGGAGGGGCAGGAGGGGGTGGAGCTGGCCCAGCAGGGGGTGCGCAGTGCGGATGGGGAGGAGGGGGGCCAGCAGGACGGCATTTCCTTCCCGGCGCACTGTGCGCCCCGCACGTCCGGGGATGCTGCGGTATGCAGCGACGGCATGCTCTGTGGGGACTGCGGTGGCGTCAGAGTGCAACCCCGGGCCGACGAGGCGCAAGCAGCAACAGCAGCTGGCCTGCATACAGGAGCTGGCGTCATGCCGGTCGGGCCACCCAGCACCAGCGAGGGAGCGAACGGGGACGACTCGGCGGCAGCGGCATGCGCGCTCACGCGGCGCCTGTTTGCCCGACTGGTCTCGGGCGTTGCTGAGCCCCTGAGCAGCAGCGCAGGTTGCAGTTCCAGTGGGGTACGCGGCATGCAGCAGCCTCTTGTAGCTGCGGAAGGGGACGCAGGGCGACCCGCCACGCCGCCGCCGCTTTCGGCCCATGGCATGACGCCTGCTGGCGCGGTCGCCGGCAAGCCTTCGCCGCCGCCAGCAGCAGCAGCAGCAGCAGCAGCAGCAGCTCTGTCCCAGCCGTCCGCGTGCGAGTGCGCCGCGTGTGTTAGCGGCCTGGCCACCACGCGCTGGGGCGAGTGGGGGCAGGAGGAGCAGCAGCTGCTGCACGCCCGGCGCAGGGAGGTTGCAGCAGCAGCAGCGGGAAGGGCGGGAGAGGGGAGAGCCTCGCAGGAGGGTGTCGGGAGGTCCCTCTGGGAGGCCCTTGGAGGGGCGGCGGCGCTGGATCAGGGGCCTGAGGCTGGGGCTGGGGCTGGGGCTGGGGCTGGGGCTGTGGAGCTGTCGCCGGTGATGCTGCTGCGTGCCATGATCCACCATCTCAACGCCCTGCAGTGGCAGAAGGTAGGCATGGTTGAGAGCCTGGGATGCAGCCAGGAGGCGATCGGCGCTGTTGCGTCACACATGAATCTGCTCGCGTCCTCATCCGCGTGTCTAGTGAAAGAAGCGCGGCTTTACGGGCGGGTCCTGCACAACGTCCAGGCTGACGTCGATGCAGGCTCGCACCACGGCACACCATCCAATGATAGCCCTAAGGGCTTTATTACCAAACACCTGCCTCTGTCTTAACCTCGTTAACTGTATTACCACACCATTGTTGCAGGTCGACGTGGACACGGCGCACTACCACGCGCACGCCGCCATCGTGGTGCGCAGCGCCCGCCACGCGCGCAGCCACGGCCACGTCATCGACTACGCCGTACGGCAGCTGCGGATGTAGCGGCCAGGCACGTGCGCGTGTCCCGGTGTGCCGTACGAACGGCAGCCATGCGGTGTACATCAGTGCCCAGTGCTACGGGTGAGGGAACAAAAGGGCTTGGTAGATAGGGCTAGGTAGGTTTACATTGGACGCCATGCTTTGGGTTAGGCAGCAACGGGCGGGGTAGGTAGGGGTAGATGCTGAGATGAGCGCAGGTAGGTATGTGGGTCATTTGCTGGTGGTCATGCTGTAGCCGCGGAGTTACGGGAGCTGTTGTAGCGGTGGGGCAGCAGCGCGTGTGCGTTTGGCGTGAGGATGGCGCCGGATAGGTGGGGCTGGACGGTGGCAAGAGGTCTGTATACTCCTGGAGCCTCTTTACCGCTAGCTAAGTCGTCGAGAAGAGGAGGATTTACGCGATATGGGGTTGGGAGAAGGTTGGGTAAGGGTCTTTATGTACCGGTATGTCCTGGTATTACAATCGCAGGGGTTGGTATGCCGCATGCACACATGGTGTGCAGTTTTGGGGCTGAGCGGCATGCGTGATGGCGCAAGGCGCAGTATGGGGAAGGCGGGTGAAACGATGACAGTGAGTGCTGACGGTGTGGCGTTTGCGGTGACAAAGACAGTGCCTTAAGAAGCGTGCATTGCTGCGCCTCTTGCCACCTGTGTGTGTAGGAACATGCCGGCGGCCGCATTGCAACAAGGCAACATTGCGGGTCCACCCTACCAAGCATGAGTCACTGTTGTCAGTGCTCACCGCCTTGTGTGAGGCAAGTCACGGTGCAACGTGCAAGCGTAGGCGCCTAGAGTCAAGGCTTGCGAGGTGTGAGGTATGTAGCTGTGCTGGGCAGCAGGGACGCACATGGTCGCTCGCTCGGCAGCTGCCTCCGGCACCCGCATTGAGATGGGGCCTACCTTACATATTGGGTTGGATCTGCCTTATGCAGATACCGCGTGCAGTCGCTTGACAAGTGCCTTGTGTCTTTTTCCTTCTGTGTTGTCGTGTTTACTTCTTACCGCGGGTATCTGAAAGTACGCTTATGTGCACTTCGGGTGCCCGCTGGGCTTTTTTCCAGCCTCCAGCAGCTTCAACGGGTCCGCACATGACCATGCGTTGTGCGGTCGCACTGATCTCCTATGTATCGGGCACTGCGTCGACATTTATCTTGTAGAACTGCACGTGATGTGCGGTTGTGCTGTGCAGTCATCATCTTGGTGCGTGCCGAACGCGTCATCCACGGGTGGGTGGCTTGCTTTGTTCCCCGTGGTGTGTGTGATCTGCAGCGCTGGCCCAAGTAGGGCGGATGTGCGGCGGCTTGCCCTCAAGGGCAGCCGCCCATGCTTGCGCGTGTGCGCTATTCACTGCGCTTGTATACCGGTAGCGTCGTTGTGCGCCTACAAGCTAAGTACCAGTAAGTACCTGCACGGCACAGCGCTCCTATGCCGTGCCGGCACGGTGTGTTGCGGACGTATGCGTGATGGACCCCGTGTTTGGTACAGATGTTTGTCGTTACGTGGAGATGCATGGGCATGCATGGTGACACGTGGACATGAAGGTCTGAGAGGGCCACTGTGTCGTACGCGGCGATGCGTGCCTTCCGTTGGTCCTTGGTCGGTCGGATACAGCGAGGATGGGACCGAAACCTGGGCGAGGCTGGGGCTTACGGCCAATGGCTGCGAGCAGATGCTGGCCACGCCAAGTAAGCTTAGCGTACGTGTATTTGTGTAGGCAGCTGGTAAGTGACTTTGCTAGTTAGGTGTTACGTCAAATGCCGTGTCTGCTGGCAGGTGCTGGTCGGGGTTCCCTGGGGTTGCCCGGGGTTGTGCTGCTTTGAGAATCCACTGCACCCACTGCACATGCTGCGTTACAAGGACGCTGCCAGTCCACCTGACAATGAGCATTGTAATTTGTAAATCCACCTGCTGAAGGCTTGCACCAGTACCTACCTACAACTGGAAGCTCTGCGCATGCTCAGTGTTCCCATGCTCGGCACCGAATACGTTGGGGGCGCGGTGACCATGCAGGCCGCACTGGTGCAAGTAGGAGCAGGCAGGAGCTTGGGCAGGGGAGGGGCACGATACGTGTGGGCCACGTCTGTGAGGCAGGTGTTTGGCTTGGCTACTGTTTGTAAAACCCACCGGGAATGTCATTATGAACCCTGCACCAGTGCGTCCACCAAGACACAGGGCGGGTGCCTGCGCAGCAGGGGCTCCCCTGATGGTGAAAGGGCAGTGTTGCCTCGAGCTAGGTGGACAACTTCTTGGAAATGCTGGAGCGCTCATTAATACTTATAATATTCTCGTATCTACCACCGGCGGGGCTTCGACACAAGCCATGCGTTGTTGACCTGTATCTGTCCAGTACCTGTCGGACCTCTGCTACACCTGACGAGGGCTGCTGCACGTGATCGATGGAAAAACAGTCGAGGAGGACGATGGCAAGGTCAGTCGTCAGGACTCCTGGAAAGCGGGTTGCCGTTTGCTCACACTGCAGCAGTTCATAGGCTACCGACAAGCCAACTGCAAACATAAGTCACCAACATAATACATTGCTATGACAGGTCGCGACGAGAGGAGCGCCGCTCGCATGCGGGTTCGATGCGCGGCTCGCACGAAAGCATGGCGCCCGCTGGGGCTGTGAGCCCCGGCCGCAGCCGCGACCGGCCGCCCCAACGCAGCGGCGGGGGTGCTCCTCACGGCCATGGAGGTCACGGCCACGGCCGTCATAACCGGCACGGCAGCAGCGGGGACCAGCCGGGCTTCTTCGCCTCCCTCTTCGGCCGCGGGAAACAACACCAGCGCCACCAGCAACAGCAACAGCCCTACCATAACCAGCAGCAGCCAGGCTACGGGTCTGCTGGGGGAGCCGAATGGGAGGATGGGGACGGGCAACAGACGCCCCCGGCACGTTCTCAGGCCAGTACCTCTTCGCCCATGAGCAAGCTCAAGGCGCTGTTCAACGGCCGCAGCAGCAGTCCACAACCCACGCACCATGTGTCCGCTGGCGGGGACCTGCCGCCGGGGATGCCCCCGCTGCCGCCCCCGCCACCCGGGGGCTACAGCGAGCTGCAGATGAAGGACCTGCAGCACCGCATGCAGCTGCTGCAGGTAGGTGCGGGTCAGTGTGGCCTAGCATTGTGGCTTAGCCGGACAGGGTGTCTGCGCTCAATGGCAGCATGGCTTTCAACTTGTAAATGTAGGCCATGAGTAATGTCCTGCTCATGGAGTACCGGTAGTTCGGTGGTGGGTGGGGAAAAGCCTCAGGACCCCAGCCTTGCTGGCACCCCTTGGTTCGGTATGTTTGTTAGGCACCCCGAGGTGTCACGGCCTTGCAAGTGCTGTGTTACATGTGGTACGTCTCTCCTTTTCCTGCACTTCCAACGCCCCCACAGGTGCAGGTGCAGGACTATGAGCGCGTCAAGGCGCAGCTGGCGCAGGAGCAGCGGTCGGCGACGGAGTGGAAGGAGAAGTGGAACTACCAGAACCTCAAACTCAACATCATGGTGGGTCGGTGGTGGCCCTGATTGAGCAGGGAGTGCCTCTCGGGCCCTGACACGCATATGAACAGTCTCAAACGAAAGCCGTGTGTCGTCTTGCACGGGTCTCGATGGCGCGCTTTGCCTGGCCGTCCTCGACGCCAGCAACGGGGTGCACAGAGCTCACCCTCGTGTGACTGCGCCCTTATCAGCTCCACGACGGGCACTATGGATCAACGAGCACTGGCTGGGCAGCGTTGTTGTCCTTGTCCTTGGAGGCCAACCGCCCGCCCAGCGTCCAGTTACCGTGGTTGCATTGCCTAAACGGGTGTGCACCGGACACGGCCACGCCCGCCTGGGTCCGCACATGCGCTTGCAACCTGCATGCACCCTTCGTTCCGCCTGCCTGCACCGCAACCCACGCTTACCTTGCGCTTGCTTCGCCCCACCCACTGGCGCCCTAACACCCCCACTCCTCAGGTCGATATGCTGGTGCTGCGCGTGTTGGAGCTGGAGCCGGGGAAGTAGGCAGCTGCTAGCACACAGGCCCCAGCGCACGCGCCGCAGCAGCTGCGGCACACGCCCCTGCCCTGGCACCGGCTCTGCGCTTGCCGACCGCCCACACAGCCCATCTCGCTGCGCCGCGTCCCGCATCCTGGTCAGCGGGACCGCACGGCGCTGGCCCAGGGGCACGAGGTGACGGCGTCCAGGGGTCATGGCGCAGCGGTACATGTGAGGACCACGGACCCTGGGAAGCGGGGCGACGCACAGGAGGTGCCGCTGATGCGCGTTAGGGTGGACACCTGAGGAGTGAGCCTCTGCTGCCCGGACCGGTCCCAACGCACTAGGCGCATAAAACGGCTGCGCCGGGCCCTGCCGCAGCTTAGCGGCGTGCTGTTGTCGCGAAGCAGTTTGTCACCCGGCACGCCGGCAGTACCCACGTGCGGCTGCCCATGGGTAGCCTTTCCAGCTAGTGAGCCTTGCGCTTTTACACTGTTCCATATGTAAGTGTGACACTGTTGATGGGATCGAAGGAGTGCGGTAGCTGCCATGTTCAATTAACGGGATTGAAACGTATGTAACGCGGCGGTGCACGAGTTGGTGGCTCTGTGGATCGGTTGGAAAAATGGATTCGGAGCATGGTACAGTGATGCACCTTGTGGTATGCTTTATTGTCTGTATGCTGCTGCGCTGATGTACCATCCGTTGCTACTGATTAAGGGCGTACACAGCCACAGCGCACAATTGACGCACACGCCCTGGCTGTCCTCAAGCAACTAGGAATCACTAGACCCGCTGAGAAGGCGGTGTCAGATGCATGTGTCTACCTTAGCATGCGATGAAGGATTGGCCTGCAAGGTGGTAGCAGTGACGTGCGGGTTGGTGCCGGCAGCAGCATGCTGCGTGCGCGTGAGCCGTCTGCGTTGTGACAATGGCAGCACAACCGTGCCACTGTGTGCCTAGTATCTTACCTGGAGAACCGGTCGTGTAGGCGGTTGGCCCAGTGCTCACGCACGCCAACTTGGGACAGTTATGACAATGGCATGCATGAAGGCAGTCTGGTCATTGAGAGAGCGCAACTCCTTGCTGTGAGCCTCGCTTGGGTTGGCCCACGGTCTGAGGTGGCGAACCCCTGCGGTGCAGAACGGTTATTCGGCCTGTGTGCCCTGTACCCTTGGCCTGTAATCTGTTTTGTCTGCGCACCACGGCCGGCAAGACCTGCCACTCCCATGACCTCATTGGCTCAAATGTTCTGCTTGCTGTTGGGCGCTTGCAAGAAGGAGCAGTAGGTCTAGTTGGTGGTTACGGCGGTCGTTGAGCCTCGACCTGCAACACATTCATCATTGTCTGCAGGTGGGTTAGGCGTCTGCTGTGCCGGGTTGTAGCAGGGCGTGTGGTGGGGATCAGGGGAGGCGTCCTTGCAGGGCAGGCATGTACGCTGGCATAGGAGGCGAGGGCTGACAGGCAGACCGACGCACATGCCTGTGCGTGTGCGCTGTGGACCACTGGTACAGATGCACCTGCTTGTGTCCGGTGTACAGGTACTAACACTCACTAATACAGGCTCCCTTCATGCCGTTTGCCGCCTGGACCCCTTCCCAGGGAGTGCTCGCGATTGCTACCCACAGGTGCGCATGCGCGACACGACACGACTGCAACAGTAAGCGGCTCGTCCAGCATCCACGACTGCTCGTGGGTCATGCTCCACCTGAACTGCCAGTCAAGGCCCTGCCGGCTGGCACGCGATACCCCTATGGTGCTTGGCATCACGCAACACCGGTGAACGCTATGGCAGGTGAGGCGGCCTGGGGGCGTGGGGTGAGAGGTGCCTGCCACCGAATGGGAGCTAGGGGGGCCGTAGAGGGGCAGGACGCAAAAGGGGGATCACTTTGGGCGAGAAGGTGCGGTGCTTCCGGTCGGCACGCAGGAACGTTCCACAGGGGCCTCGCCACGAGGATAAATTCCACGACAAAGGGACTGCAGTATAAACACTCAAATTTGCGGCATGGAGGGATCCCGTAATTCCGTATAGTCCCATGGGTCGCCTTACTGTCTGCCGATTGCCCATTCGACGCCATGACCGACCAATTCCGCTTCCGACACTACTTGCTCCACCAGCCCGCGCCTACACGTAATCATTACAATTTGCAAACCAAACGTTGTCCGCAGCGCGCTCGCAGCTGCTCTTGGCGCAAACTCCGCTCCGTCCGGTGCATTCAAGCACGGCATCCGCAGCCGAGGTTTTCAATCAAACCCACGACGATTTCATTGCATACACCGCTGCAAGCCGGCTACGAGTCCTGCACCTTAGCACGGGGTTGCCATCGCCCTACGCCTACCCGCTGCACCTGGGCCGCTACAATGCCGACACCGCCACGGCTTCCCCTGCTCCTGCTCCTGCTGCTCTGGGGCGCTGGCGGCGCGTCCGCCCAATTCGACCGGGACTGGATCAACTTTGTGCTGCCCAGGTTCAAGCAGTACCAGAAGGAGCGGTATGAGAACACAATTTTCAAGAACGTGCGGCGAGAGTGGCCGGGCGGCGGTTCCGTGCACCACATCGTGCCGCTGAATGCGCTGATGAAGTGCGTGGCACTGATCAGCTCGCTGGGCACCAACGACCTGGACCAGGTGGTTGCCGCCATGCAGGCCTTTGTGAACGCCATGCCGGAGCTATCCAATGCGGCAACTCGCAGCGTGATGCAGAAGCACTACGACGACTACATATACCGCTTGGAGCTGATGCTGGAGGTGCGTACGGCGGCGGTGCAAATGGGTGTGGATGAGAAGATCCAGGGTTTCGGCTAGCAGTGCAGCAAATTCTGCATGCCTGCTTACGCGCAGCAGCGGGGCTGCGCGACTTTTGCGTCTTGTGCACGTGCTGCACACCAGCCGGTGGATCGTACACCGTACAACATGCTTGCCTGCTTCAGCGTCAGCGGTTAGTGGTAGCATCAGATGTTGCACCGACGCAATAAATGGGGTTATGAATGAGCAGCCACGTAACCACTGCGTAACCTGCGTTGTTCCTTGTATGCCCCCAGGCCGTCCAGTGGAACCCCGGCAACACCCTCACAGGGCCGCCCTCCGTGTGCCGTGTCTCCGACCCAGGAGAGGCCTACGAGGCAGACATTGTGGCGATAATGAGGGATGGTAACGCCACGGAGGCACTCAAGGCCAGGCAGCTGGAAGACTTTTTGAAAGTGACTGACAGGTGCACGCCCTCCAAGGCCGTAAAATCAGGGGCCGGTACCACCAACCCTACGGCGCTAGCGTCCGTCCTGGTGGGTACTGCACAGGCTGTACGGCAGGCATGGGTCCTGCGGTGTGCAACCTTGCGCTTTGCGTACCGGTGCGTCCTGTGCAAGGATAAACTTCAGGTCAAACCACAGCAGGTTCCTTACGCTGTGTGGGCACGCATGCATGGCAGGTGCTGCATTCTGCCGTGGCGCTGACCTTAACCAGCTTTCCAATGCGGTTTGCAAGCAACCAAGCATATTATCAGGCCCCCTGCTGTCGCTCATCCCTGCGGCCATGTCCTGAGTGCCGACCGGGCATGGGTCACCGGCCCTGTACATGCGCGCGCCTAACATGGTGCTGCTGCAAGCGGCACAGTGTGCCCTGCGCTCTACACCACAAAGCATTAGAGCCTGCCGGTACGCTTCTGAGATAGCCTTTCTATGTTCCCCTTGCTTTACCCGCAGGCTTTCTTCCGCTGTCAGGTCGAGCTGATCGACACGGAAGGGATTACGGCCATTCCCCTGCTGCCGTACCCTGATAACCTGATGGGCTGGAGCTGCAGCGCGGACTTCCCGGGCAAGATGCAGCCGTGCCGCCTCAGCGACCCCTTGTGCACCATCATCCCTGTCCCAGCAGTTCCTGGCGCGGGTGGGGCCGGGGCAAGCGGCGCGGGTGCAGGCGGGGCAGGCGGCGCGGGTGCAGGCGGCGCAGGCGGCGCGGGTGCTAGCGGCGCTGGCGGCGCGGGTGCAGGCGGGGCCGGCGGCGAGGGTGCGGGCAGCGCCGCCAGCAGTGCTGCAGGCTCCTCTGATGACGGGTCTTCTTCAAGCAACGGTGCGGGCGAGGGCGGGATTGCGCCTCCGGTCTGCGATGAAACGACAGGCCTCGTCCAAGCATGTATCGCGCCAGCTGCTGGAGGAGCAGGGAGCGCGGGGGAGGGTGCGGGCGGCGCCGCCAGCAGTGCTGCGGGGCCGTCGGGGTCGGCGGAGGGATCCGCTGGTGACGGCGGGTCGGCTGCGAGCAGCACTGAAGGCGCAGGTGGCAGCGGGGGTGCGGGAGACTGATGCGGAGCTAGGGAGCGAGGGTGGTGGCTTCAGCTGCGAAGGAAGCGGGCATCCCGTGTGCGGCGACAGCGGTGCAGGGGCGGGCCAGCCATGTGCTCGGCACTCGCCGTGGGTTGGTGGCACCGGCGACGCGGACGTGAAATAGGGCGCAGCCCTAGTTACGTTGTGTGTCCTTTTTCCTTACAACGGGAGCCTGCGCTGTGCTTCGTGTTCTACAAGATGTGTTGCCAAGCATGACTATTGTGTAGCTTGACTGGTACGATTGCTTCCGTACATGCTAGTTGCGATGTTGGCACAAGCGCAGAGGCGCCCTCCTCATGGATACAGGCAGGGTTGTTCTCTTGCATGCAGAGTACTTGGAGGATTCCCGGGCAATACCCTGTTGCACTACAAGGTATTGTCCCGCCTATGCAGTACTTGTCCAACGAGGCATGTATGAGTGCAGACACCAGGGCTGGAAGGCACCTGCAGGCATCTGTAGCGGTTCATGGAGTGAGTCCCGAGTCCCCAAGCCTGCTCTTGGTGCGGACTGGCGGGTGTTAGATGACAGGGATGGCTGCTGCTTAAACTCATGCACCATGGTCGTCTCCGCTGCCTGCACCGTCACAATTGGCAACGGGTCAGCCTCCGAAAGCAAAGGGCCCCTTCGGCCCCATACGGACTTCAGCCCTCCGGCGCCTGAAAAGGAAGGGAGGGCTGCGTGCTGAAGTAGTAGCTTATGGTACTTGTAGCTGCCATATCAGTTGCCTTCCGGCCATGCAAAGCCTTTGGCCCGCCGGGGCCATCTACCGTACTGCAGCGAGAGCTAGTACGGTTAGCAGACGGTTAGCAGGCGTCAACCTCCTTGTCAACCCATGGATGTGGCTTTCCGTTGTACGTTTGTACGATACATTGCGTGTGAGCGTTCGAGCCAGCCTGGCCACTACATGCGCGGCCCTCACCCCGCCAACCACGCACATCCCTGGCAGATTGCGCTTGGTGAGGGCATTCGCTCCCTTCCTCGCATCAGCGCCGTCTGCCTGGGCAGCGCCGCTCCCGCCCGGGCTGTGCTGTCTGTCCACCTGAGGGCATGATAGGTGTTGAACCCGCATGCGAAGTCAGACGCCTGGCTTGGCAGATGTTTGTAGGACCCCACCCGCGCACCGCAAATGCCATTGTGAACCTGCACCAGTGCGTCGTCATGACACGGGTGCTCGTGCAGCAGGGGCTCCCCTGCTCCGGACGGTTGCAGCAGGGGAGGCTGCATTGTTGTTTTGAAGCCAAGTGGACAGCTTATTGGAAACACTGGAGCGTCTGTTGACACTCACAGCGATCTCAATCTACCACCGGCGAGCTTCGGCACGACTTCGGCACGAGCCATTCGTTGTTGACTACTTCTATCCAGTGCCTGTCGGGCATCTGCTACAACTGACGTAGCATGCTCCCAGTTATAGATGGCGAAACAGTCGAGGAGGACGATAGCAAGCTCAGTCGTCAGGACTGCTGAAAAAGGGTTGCCGTTTGCTCACAACGCAACAGCTCGTAGGCTATCGGCAAGCCTTCCCGAGCATAAGATGTCACTTTAACAGGTCGCGACGAAAAGAGGTCGCACGCGGGCTCGACACGCGGCTCCCACGAGAGCGTGGCACCCGCTGGGGCCGTGAGCTCCGGCCGCAGCGCGACAGGCCGCCCCAACGCAGCGGCGGGGTTGCTCCTCACGGCCATGGAGGTCACGCCCACGGCCGTCACAGCCGGCACAGCACGCCTCCCTCTTCGGCCGCGGGAAACAACACCAGCAGCGGCGCCAGAATCAGCAGGCAGCAGCAGCTGCCCTACCCTAGGCCAGTAACTTTTCGCCAGTGAGCAAACCCAAGGCGCTGTTTAATGGCCGCAGCAGCAGTCCACAACCCACGCACCATGTGTCTTCTGGCGGGGATCTGCCGCCGGGGATGCCCCCGCTGCCGCCCCCGCCCCCCGGGGGCTACAGCGAGCTGCAGATGAAGGACCTGCAGCACCGCATGCAGCTGCTGCAGGTAGGCGTGCGCCCGTGTGGCCTAGCAGTGTGGCTTAGCAGGACAGGGTGTCGGCGCTCAAAAGCAGCACGGCTTGCGAGCTGTTGACTATCGGACCTGGGTTGTGGCCTGCTCATGAATTAGACCGTGTTGGTGGGTGGGAACGGGTGGGGGCACGCTGCAGGGAACCAGCCTTGCCGACGCCCCCTGATTCCGTACGTGTTCTGTACACCCTGAGATTCCATTATCGTGCAAACAACGCGTTCATGAGGCTTGTCGTTTTCCGCACAATCAACGACCCCACAGGTGCAGGTGCAGGACTATGAGCACGTCAAGGCGCAGCTGGCGCAGGAGCAGCGGTCGGCGAGGAGTGGAAGGGGAAGGGGAATCACCAGAACCTCAAAATACAACATGATGGTGCGTCCTTGATGCCCGTGGAATGAGCAGACAGTGCCTCTCACCTGGCATGTTTCCTGGCATGTGTAGAACAATAGCCGTGTCGTCTTGGGGGGGTCTCGATGGAGCGCAGCTGCACAACGGGCATTGTAGACTAACGGGAGCACGTGGGGCATCATTCCTGTCCTTCCCCTTCCCCTTCTCCCCGCCCTCCCGGTTGTGTTGCGCGCGTTGGACCTGGAGGCTGGGAAGTAGGCAGCTGCTAACACACAGGCCCCAGCGCACACGCAGCAGCAGCTGCGGCACACGCCTCTGCCCGGGCGCCAGCTCTTGTGCTTGCCAACCGCCTACACAGCCCAACCTGGCTTTACCACCTGCTCCCCCTCGGCTCGCCTGCCAACTGCCGGTAGACGGCTGCTCACAGAGGATGCACGTTTGCTGCCCACAGGTCCCCATGCGCGATACCACACGGCTGCAATAGTATGCGGCTCGTCCATGCTCGTCCTGTGGATCATGTCGGACTGGGCTGCAACATGAGGCGCTGCCGGGTGACACGTGAGAGCAACTCACACGTGTCAACGCCATGACAGGTAAGGGCGCGTGGGCAAAGGAGTGCCGAACATTGGAAAACAGCTAGGGGGGCCATTCGGCAGGAAGCAGAAGGGAAGTTGGCTTTTGCGAGAAGGCGCAGCAGAAGGTGCATAAACTGAAGACTGCCTAGCACTGGAAGACAGCCATAAGGGCCGTTTGGGCAGGATGCAGGAGGGGTATGTGGCAGCGAGAAGGCGCAGTGACGGGGGGGTTTGATCGGCATGCAGCACCTTTTGCACAGGGGCCTCGCTGGGCCTCGCTACAAGGATAACGTGCATGCGATACAAGGGATCGCCAATACACTTACTGTGCGGCATGGAGGGGTTCGTGTAGTCCCATGGGTCACTTTGTGGGCCTAGTCGATTGCGCGTCCGACGCCGCCTGGTCGACCAACCGCTCTTCCGACACCAATAACGCATGACGCCCGTGTATGTTTTCAATCCTAAATATCAAACCAACCCTTATTGCCCTCTACAACGCAACACGCTCGCAGCTACCCTTAGCGCAAACTCCGCTCCGGAGCAGTCAACCGTGACACGGCTCCGCAGCCGAGGTCTGCTCCTTCCCAACCAAAACTCCGCGGCAGTTCCACTGCATACATCGCTGGCCATCAAAGCCGGCTGCGAGTCCCTCACCTTTGCGCGGCGTTGCCATCACCCTGCGCCTACCCGCTGCACCTGGGCCAACTCGATGCCGACCCCGCTGCGGCTTCCCCTGCTCCTGCTCCTCGTGCTCTGGGGCGCCAGCGGCGCGTCCGCCCAGTTCGACAGGGCCTGGCTTGATAGGGTGCTGCCCGAGTTCAAGGGCTACAAGAAGTATCGGTTTACGAAACCCAAATTGTTCCAGGGCGTGCTGCGCCAATGGCCGGGTGGCGGTTCCGTGCACCACATCGTGCCGCTGAACGCGCTCATGGAGTGCGTGGTGCTCATCAGCTCGCTGAGCACCGACGATGAACTGAACCAGGTGGTTAGCGCCATTGGAGCCTTCGTGCATGCCATGCCGGATCTGCCCGGTGCGAGAGTTCGCACTGAGATGGAAAAGCATTACGACGATTACATATACCGCTTGGAGCTGATACTGGAGGTGCGTACGGTGGAGTATGGATGTGCATGTTCCGGGTAGCAGTGCAGCACGTGCCGCATGCCTGTTAACCTGCAGTCGCGGGGCTGCGCAACTTTTGCCTTTCGTGCGCGTGCTGCACATCGGCCGGTGGATTGCACGCCGTATAGCATGCTTGCCCGCTTCAGTGTGAGCGATAAGCAGTAGCATCAGATGCTGCACCGGCGAAACTCGGTCGCGAGAAAGCATCTGTACGGCGCTGCGTAACCTGCGTTGTTTCTGTGTGCCCCCAGGCCTTCCAGTGGAACCCCGGCAACACCCTCACAGGGCCGCCCGCCGTGTGCCGTGTCTCCGACCCCAAGAGCGCCTACGAGGCAGACCTTGTCGCGGAGATGTACGACGGCAACGCCACGGAGGCATACAGGGCCGTTCAGCTGAAAGAGTACTTGAAGGTGTGTCAACATTGCATGAACTACCAGGCCGGTACCAAATCCAAAGGCTCCAAGAAGTCCTCCAAAGGCTCAGGGGCCGGCTCCTCCTCCTCCTCCTCCTCCTCCTCCTCCTCCTCCTCTTCCGGATCAGGGGCCGGCTCCTCCTCTTCCTCCGTCGACGTACCGGAACCCAACACACTGTTAGACGCCGTCCTGGTGGGTACTGCACAGGCTGCACGGCATGGGTCCTGCGGTGTGCAACCTTGAGCGTTGCATACCGGTGCGTCTATGCAAGATTGAAACTTCAGGTCAAACCACAGCAGGTTCCTTACGCTGTGTGGGCACGGTTGCATGACAGGCGCTGCATTGTGCCGTCGCGCTGACCTCAACCAGCTTTCCAGTGCGGGTTACAAGCAACCAAGCACATCATCAGGCTCCCTGCTGTCGCTCATCCCTGCGGCCATGTCCTAGGATGTGGACCTGCATGGGTCAACCTCCTTATGCGCACCTAGCTAACATGTGCCTGCTGGTACGGTGTGCCCTGCGCTCTACATTGCAAAGCATTAGAGCCTGCCGGTACGCTTCTGCCAGAGCCTTTATGCGTTATCCTTGCTTCACCCGCAGGCTTTCGTCCGCAAACAGGCCGAGCTGGTCAACACGGAAGGGGCTACGGCCATTCCCCTGCTGCCGTACCCTGACAACCTGATGGGCTGGAATTGCAGCGCGGATGTCCCGGGCAAGATGCAGCCGTGCCGCCTCAGCGACCCCTTGTGCACCTTTCATGGTGTCCCAGCTCCTGGCACGGATGCGGGTGGGGACAGCGGCGCGGGTGCCGGCGGGGCCGAGGGCGGGGGTGCAGGCGGCGAGGGTGCAGGCGGGGCCGAGGGCGGGGGTGCGAGCAGCGCCGCCGCCAGTGCTGCAGGCTCCTCTACTAACGAAGGATCTTCTTCAAGCAGCGGTGCGGGCGGGGGCGCGGCTCCGATCTGCGATGAAGACACAGGCCTCGTCCAAGCATGCATGGCGCCAGCTTCAGGAGGAGCAGGGAGCGCGGGGGAGGGTGCGGGCGGCGCCGCCAGCAGTGCTGCGGGGCCGTCGGGGTCGGGTGGTGACGGGTCGGCTGCGAGCAGCGCTGCGGGTGCAGGCAGCAGCGGGGGTGGCGGAGACTGAGGTGGGGCTGGGGAGTGGTAGCGGGTGCCACGGCCGTTGAACAAGCGGCACCCCTGACGACAGCAGCGCAGGGAAGGGTTATGAGCTTTGTGCTAGTCCTGGGTTGGTGGCACCAGCGGCGCAGACGTACAAGGGGTTGCAGCCCAAGTCATGCATCCCCTGGAGGCCGCTGTGCTTCATGTTGCTTGTACTGCAAGATGTCTAGCCAAATCACGCATGACGTTTGTGGCCTGTAGCTTGACTGGTACGATAGCGTCCGCATATGCATGCATGTTGCAGTGTTGGCAAGAGCACAGGGTTGTCCTTTGATGCCACAGGGATGCTCTCCTGCATGCAGTCAATAGATTGAACCAGAGCACGTGTCCTATGCATAAAAAGTTGCTGTTCCGCCTATGTAGTTAAGTGTCCTGTGAGAAATTGTCCGACGAGGTAGCGTCATTTGTTGACATGTACGCATGGAAGCACCTGTATCGGGTACGGTTCATGCAGCTCGATGGGCTTGAAGCCTGCCCTTGGGGCGGCTGGGTTGTGGAAGATGCCCAAGAGCTGTAAACCATGCGGTTGGCAGCTTAGGCAGGTCACTTGCGTGCCAATGCTAGCCTAATGGTGCTGGCGGGCACTAGATAACTGTTGCAGATTCTCATGCACCATGGTCATCTCAGCTGCTTGCACCGTCACGGCTGGCAACCCATCCATGCATGTAGTGACCCACGGGTCAGTAGGCCTCCGCGCCGGAACCAAAAGGGGCCTCTTCGCCCCAAACGGCTTTCTGCCCTCCTGGCGTCCTAGGCCTGAGGGTCAAGGAAATGCTCTCAGTGACAAGCACTTAGTACTTTAACAGTCCCCCTTCAGTCAGACAAAGCTTTTAGCCCTCCGGGGCCATCTACTCGTCCGAATTGATACACCTGGGACGTTCCCTTTTGCGGTAAGGGCAAGTACTTTATTGTATGACCAAAAGGGCCTCTGGTGTACCGACCCAAATACTGCTGCCAAGTACTGCCTCGGCCTGGCAGTAGGCGCACTGCCTGCCCAACTTAGGCAGGGTGAGGGACAGGCGGGTTTGAATCCAGGGATACCTCGCCGCCTAAGGCAGCGGGTCGGGTAGGTTACAGTTACAGTTACAGGCCCAGTAGGGCGCGTCCGGAGAGCCAGGGGGCCATAAGGACGAATAATGAAGTTAGATAACTACGGTAGGTGACAGGACGACGGGGCTTAAGCGTCGATCTCCACACGAGGTCTCAACCGTCTAGACAGAACCTTAGTCCTGTGACACCACAACTCATTCAAGCACAATTAGGACAACATAACCGAGTAGCCCGGGGCGCGCAGTTTGTGTGGTGCACTGGTTGCCCAGTGTTCGGTGTGCTGTTGGCGTGCCCCTGCCACGCCTATAGTGGTCACGTTTTGACTTTCGTGG